>Ga0209488_10000581_pt1 | contig 31116 bp, 24 predicted proteins | sample Rivendell_Oct201_8_FD_188349 | JGI IMG/M metagenome (GOLD analysis project Ga0209488, IMG submission 188349) | Vadose zone soil microbial communities from the Eel River Critical Zone Observatory, Northern California, USA -... | ecosystem: Environmental > Terrestrial > Soil > Vadose zone >...
GCGATTTCTGGCTTTTTCATCACTGACAATATCTTGACATCAAAAGGACGCATTCATGACATGCGGATTTCTGTTCGCCCTAGACTCCTCTTATGGGCAGGCGCCCAACGGGAGACCATGATGAGAACCTTACCAACAGTATTGCTTGCCGGGCTGATTGCCACGGCGCTGGCGTGTGGCTATAGCTCCAAGGCCGCCGCTCCACCGCAGCCAGGAGCGATGCCCGCTATCACCCAGCTTGTACCAGCCAGCATGACTTCGGGCGGCCCTGCATTCACTTTGACCGTCAACGGCAGCAATTTTGCCGGCAAGGCGACGGTGAACTGGAACGGAACGGCACAAACTAATACCACCTTCGTAAGCGCAAACCAGCTTACCGTCATGATCCCGGGCTCGGCAATCGCAACGCCCGGCACGGTAAAAGTTTCGGTGACCAACCCCGGCACGCCTGGGATGGGTCAGTATGGTGGCGGTGGCACGCTGCCTGAGACTTCGACCACGATGGATTTTACTGTCAACTAGAACCGGAAGCGCAGTGGCTCAACACTTCTTGAAGGAATGCTATTTGACCGCTGCTTGTGTGGCGCGGGCACTCTTGCCCGCGTCCGTGCAACGCCTAAAGGCATGCGGGCAGGAGTGCCCGCGCCACCCAAACAACACCTATCCCGGAAATCTGATTTCCGTTACAACGGTGAAAATTCGTCCTGTTTTTGTTCTTGCTTATCGTGCAGGAACCTTCTTTCCAGGAAACGGCGTGCCAGATCCTGACCTCCCAAACCAAATGCAATAGCAAGACCGAGCATCAGCGCGCCGAAGGCGATCGCAAAGGCCACAATGATGGTGCGATCCGCCAATCCAAGCTCCTCAAAAGCCATGGACACAGCGAGAATGACAATTATCGTCCGGAGGGAAACTGCAAGCACTCGAGCCGATGGAAGATTCGCGTTTACCGCTGCCAGCAAAGCGGCACGATAAAAAAAAGTTGCAGCCAGCAATCCAAAAAAAACAATGAACACTCCGGCCAGCAGTCGGGGCAGAAACAGAAAGAATCGCGAAACATATTCCTGCAGGCCTACAACTCCGAGCACTTCGACACCCAACAGAAAGAACCCCATCCAGACGACCCAAAACACAAGGCGGGCCATCAGTTCGGTGGACGAGGGCAAGGCCGCTTTGGTCAACAATTGATTGGCGCCGGCGCTCTCGGAAAGCTTGTCAAACTTCGCGAGACGCAAAGCTCCGCGAACCACGATTTTAAGAAAGTATGCGAACGCCCAACCGAGAACAGCAATGACCAGCATCGCCAGCAGGCGGGGCAGGAAGTGCGCAAAATCCTGGACAAGTTCCTGCATTGCGCGTGTCAACTCACCAACAATTAATTGCCACATATTTACCTCACTTCCTTCCGTCCCACCGTTCAAGCAGGGACGGCTTCAAACGTTCGAATGTCCGGCAAAGTGCTTCCACGTTGGCTTCGACGTCTTCCCCCGAAGCGTCGCGGTTTTCGACGAGGAAGTTGTACATTTTTCCGCGGTAAAGAGGAGCCATCGCCTGGATGATATGGTCCCGGCTGATTACGGATTTGTGATAAGAAGCCGCAAATTCATAAACGGTTTTCACCCAGAGTTCGTGCGAATATCGAAAATCATCTTCCACGACTTTGGCGATGTTTTGTATTTCGAGTAGAGTCTGGGGCGACAGGATCGACTTAAGAACCGGCTCAAGTTCCGCGACCCCAGAGGTAAACATCTGGTGGAGCTGCTTGCGATTCACTCTGACTGACTCTGCTGTTAGTTCGGACTCTGGGCCAAAGGTCGGAACTGGCTGAGCGCCGTCATTGGCGCTCCAGATTGGAAAGTTTGTGTCCAACGACGAGAACAGTGGACCTACTGAGTGCCGCATGGCGGGCACAAGTTCGGCGGAATCGCGGTGGGCACGAGCTTTCGTGCCGAGGAATGACTGGCAGATCCGAAAACTCCCGGCGATGGCGAGGATGACCAGGCTGATTTCCGTTCCGGAACCGCTCTCGTCGTGATCAAAAGTGTCTTGCTCGAGAAAATGATTGCAAAAGCGCCCTGAGAACGCAAAATCGGACGGGTATGGCTCCCTGATCCGCTTGGCGTAAAGTGCGCGCATGATCGGATACAAAAGATTGCGCAGCAGCAGCCCGTCGAATTTATGCCTCCGGTAAGTAGGAGTCACAAAGTCGAAATGGTCGCGGTAGACGGGACGAAAAAGCCTTTCCAACCACGCCGGATCGATGTTGATGGATTCCGGCGAGATTACCGCACAGGCCTGCGCGCGCAGCAATTCCGCGGCGGCCATAATCGTGTGCAAAGCGGGTCCAGTCGCCGCGCCGTGGCCGGAAATTGTGCTGATAGAATGCAGGGTGCGCAGTGTGTACACCTCCGATGAGAGCTGAAGATCGGTAATAGAAGCCGCCTTTACCAGTTCAGGCGTGCTATCTCTGGAGCCTCCGTCCACATTGATGATCACGGCGCGCTCCCGGGGAAAATGCTTCAATAAGCCGGCTCGAATGGCCTGCACCACGGGTCCGAGGGTCTTCGCATTGTTAAAAGTGGGCAAGCCCACAAGAAGATCGACTTCGCCGACGCTTATAAGTTGGCGAAGAAAATCATCGTTAAGAACGCTTCTCTCGGCCAGACAAGCCTCCAGCACAGATTATTCAGATCTTCCGCAGGCGGAACCAAAAAAACTGATAGGGCCCCAGGGTCAACAGATAGGGCAACTTGCCCACGCGGGGAAAGATATTTTTGCCGAACATCTCGATCAGGATGTTGCCTTCGTAACGCTTCAAATCCAGCTCCACCGCTTGCGCAGAACTGGAGAGGTTATTGACGACCAGCGCGGTTTCGCTTTTTAGCTGCCTGACATAAGCCAGCACGCGATGATTCGCCGGATGGAGGAACTCGATTGAGCCTCTGCCAAAAACCTGCGTGGATTTACGCACACCTATGATGCGCTTCATCCAAGCGAGGATGGAATGCTCAGAGCGCCGCTGTGACTGCACGTTTACCGCCGGATAGCCGTACAAGGGATTGAGAATGAGCGGAGAATAAAGGCTCTCGGGATCGGCAGTGGAAAAGCCCGCGTTCCAGCCGCCGTCCCATTGCATGGGCGTGCGTACTCCGTTCCGGTCCCCAAGAAACACATTGTCTCCCATGCCGATCTCGTCGCCATAATAGATGATAGGAGTTCCCGGAAGAGACAACAGCATTCCATTCATTAATTCGATGCGCCGGCGGTCGTTTTCGAGCAGGGGCGCCAGCCGCCGCCGGATGCCCATGTTCAACCGCATGGGTTTGTCCCGGGCGTAGACGTCGTACATATAATCCCGTTCCACGTCGGTCACCATCTCGAGCGTAAGTTCATCGTGGTTGCGAAGGAACAGGCACCACTGACACACCTCCGGAATCTCAGGGGTTTGCTGAAGAATATCGATGATCGGCTTGCGGTCCTCGAGTTTCAACCCCATGAACATTCGCGGCATGATGGGAAAATGAAAGGCCATGTGAAACTCATCGCCTTCTCCAAAGTACTGGCGAAGGTCGGCGGGCCATTGATTGGCTTCGGCCAGGAGCAGCCTTCCAGGAAATTGTTCATCAAGTTTTCTGCGCAACTCTTTGATGATGACATGGGTCTCGGGCAAGTTTTCGCAAGACGTCCCTTCCCGCTCGACGAGGTAGGGGACAGCGTCCAGACGGAAGCCATCGACGCCCATCTCCAGCCAGGATTTCATGATGTCCCACATCTCTTCCCGAACCGCAGCATTGTCGTAGTTAAGATCAGGCTGATGATTGAAGAAGCGGTGCCAATAGTAGGACTTGGAAATCGGGTCCCATGCCCAGTTCGACATTTCGGTGTCGAGAAAAATAATCCGCGCACCGCGGTACCGGGTATCGGTCTCACTCCATACGTACCAATCTCGCCGCGGGTTGTCCTTGGAGCTTCGCGATTCCTGGAACCAGGCGTGCTGATCGGATGTATGGTTCAGCACCATCTCGATGACCACCCGGATTCCACGTTCGTGTGCGCTGGTGAGAAATTTCTTGAAGTCGTCGACCGTGCCGTAGCTGGGATGGACGGAGCGGTAGTCGGCGATGTCGTAGCCGTCATCGCGCAGGGGCGACGGAAAGAACGGCATCAACCACAGCGCCGTGATTCCTAGTTCCTGCAGGTAGTCGAGCTTCTGCGTGAGCCCACGAAAATCCCCGATTCCGTCACCGCTGCTATCGAAGAAAGTCCGTACATGGACCTGGTAAATAATTGCGTTCTTGTACCAGAGTGGGTCCTGGGGCAATGCCACAACGTCTCCTCAGTTTTGCCGGCGTTTGTGGTCCGTTCTTGGAATCTAGTTGGATCGTACAGTGTGTGCGACACGGGGGTCCAACATGCACTTTCTTCCGGCCCTCAATATGCTTGGGGTGAGTTCGACGCGCAGAAGGTTGCAATTCTGTTGTTGCAACCCTGCGAATTTAGTCTAACGCTTCGGGGCGGACCTGCCCGCTGTCCGCAATTCATGGGGGACATATCAGTCCTGCCTTCTGCAGGCGGCAGAAAAAAGCGGCGTGCCGGAGTCAAGCGCCGAATCTCTCCGCCGCGCGAGCTTTCGCTTTTGCGGCCTCTTCTTCGCGACTCTTGGGCGGCGCATTGGTTTCGAGTGAACGAAGAAGGCGAGTCGAGATACCGGCTACTTCATCGACTGCCGCCAGGAACGAGCCTTCGTTTGCCTTCGACGGCTTATTGAAGCCGCTGATTTTTCTCACAAACTGCAGCGATGCAGCTCGAACCTCTTCGTCGGTAACGGGCGGATCGAAGTTAAAAAGCGTCTTGATATTTCTGCACATCAGCATGTACCTCGAGATTTTCAGTCGAGTTGAACCGACGCTTCCCTTATGCCGGAGCCGTCCCTATTTTAAGGAATTTTGTTGACGATTTCTCGTTCCCGAAGGTAAAGGGAGAACCACGCTCACGGGATATCCGAACTTTGCGGCAGATGTCTGAAGTCGTCTCCGCTGATACAGGAGAGTTTTAGCATGGCCAGCCCTAGCCGCCGGCAATGGCCCCTAAGACGACCAGGGGCTCTTTCCCTGACACGACGGCATCGGGCAGTGGAGCGTCCGGCGGTTCGTGGGAGAGGTCCTCCTCGCAGGCGAAGAAGCGTAGAAACGGCCGACGCTGTTGCGTGAGGTGGTCGCGGATCGTACCGCGCAGCATTGGGTAGCGGGCCTCGAGCGTATCGAGCACCGAGGACAGCGTAGCTGGGCCTTCGATCTCGAGTTGCACTTCGCTACCGACGTGAGCCAGGGTGCGCAGATGTTGCGGAAGTATGACTCGAATCATGACTGTTGTCTCTTCCCTCCAGTCTCACGCGCTCTCAGAAATTCCAGCCACGCGTTTAGCATCGCTCCATTCATTGTTCAAGCCTAACTCGGAAATCCATCTTTCCAGATAGGGCCCGTTCAGCAACTCCCATCGCAACTTCAATATTGCGGCAACATCTTCGATCTGACGTTGCGATTGCGCCAGCTTTGCCCATTCCAGTTTTGCGATGACTACGTCCTCGGAGCTCGCCACGAAAAGGGCAAGGCCCTGCGCGTTGACCAATTGACGACGGCCGAACTCCTCGTGACTGAAGGCGCGCGATTTTCGAATGATCAGGTCGACCTTCCAGCCTGTTGCCAGGTCGATTACGTTAAACAGGGACTGCCGCCTATGGGCTTCGAGGGCAGCATCCAAATCAGCATAGTATTCGCCGCTCGGCAAGGACTCGACGAATCTTCGCAGCTGTTCACGATTGGCTGCGATCACGATGTCAATATCCTGGGTCGATCGCGGAGTGCCGTGGTAGGCGCTGGCGAACGAGCCAGTCAGCATGTAAGCAATTCCAGCGCGATCCAATGCCGCGCTGATTCTTCGCAGGACTTCCGCTACGCTCATGGAATCCAAGCCGGAAGAGGCGCCGGAAAGAATGCCAGCCTCAGCATTTCTCGGGCGACGCGCGCCTCCGACCACTCGGGATGCTCGTGCCGGATCCCTGCCTTGGCAAGCTCCCTGGCGAACAAGCTCATCTCAAACGCCAGCAGCATGCGCTGTTCTCCTGACATTCTCCGCTGAATTTCGAGCTGGAGAGCCTGCGCCGCAGGGCTGGTGTCGGTGTGAGGCATAGGATCCGTTCAAAGAATTATCTCACCCCAGCGTTTGCACCTCCACACTCAGCACCGCCGGGAGATCCCGCACAATCGGATTCCAACTATCTCCCGCATCAGCCGAGCAGTACACCTGACCGCCGCTGGTGCCGAAATAGATGCCGCACTTATCGAGCGTATCCACAGCCATTGCGTCGCGCAGCACGTTTACGTAGCAGTCTTTTTGTGGGAGGCCTTTGGTTAGCGCCTCCCACTCGTTGCCGCCGCTGCGGCTGCGGAAGACGCGCAGCTTTCCTTCGTGCACGAAGTGTTCGGAGTCGCTCTTGATGGGGACGACGTAAATCGTCTCCGGCTCGTGCGCGTGGACGTCAATGGCAAAGCCGAAGTCGGTGGGCAGGTTGCCGCTGACTTCCTTCCAGTTGTCACCGGCATCGTCGGAGCGCATCACGTCCCAGTGCTTCTGCATAAAGAGCACGCCCGGCCGCTTGGGATTCATGGCGATGTGGTGCACGCAGTGGCCCACCTCGGCGTTCGGGTCGGGAATGTATTGCGACTTCAGCCCGCGATTGATCGGCTTCCAGCTTTTGCCGCCGTCGTCAGTGCGGAAGGCGCCCGCCGCCGAGATGGCGATCCACATCCGCTGCGGATTGCTGGGATCGAGAATGATGGTGTGCAGGCACATGCCGCCGGCGCCGGGCTGCCACTTGGGGCCGGTGCCGTGGCCGCGCAGTCCGGGAAGTTCCGTCCAGTTCTCACCGCCGTCGGTCGAGCGGAAGATGGCGGCATCTTCCACGCCCGCGTAGACCGTGTTGGGATCGGTGAGCGAAGGTTCCACATGCCACACTCGCTTGAATTCCCATGGATGCTGCGTGCCGTCGTACCACTGATGCGTGGTCAGCGGCTTGCCCGTTTCGTCAGACGCGTCGTAAGCGAACTTGTTGCTCGCCGCCTTCGGAGGGCCGGGGGCGGGCGCTTCTCCGGGGGGCGTTCCCGGCTGGTGCCAGGTTTTGCCGCCATCATCCGAGCGCTGGACAATCTGTCCAAACCAGCCGCTGGTTTGCGATGCGTAAATGCGATTCGGATCAGCCGGCGATCCTTTCAGGTGATACATTTCCCAGCCTGCAAAATGCGGGCCGCTGACGTCCCACTTTTCGCGCTTGCCGTCTGACTCCAGAATGAATGCGCCCTTGCGTGTTCCTACCAGTACTCGTACCTTGCTCATCGCTCTTCGCTCCTCGTTCTGAAAATGTAATTCGTTGACGAACTAACTCTTCGGGAAATTCGGATCAGCCTTCACTTCGAGGATCTGTTTTGTGTGACGCTGGCTGTGCGCAGCAATGAACAGCAGCCATTCATATGCGTCCATCGGCTGCCCGAGCGGACTGTCCGCAACATGCGCGCGCAAGTCAGGCGTCGATTCCAGGAACGCGATTGTCTGTGCGCGGCTCTTCAGAAAATGATCCAAGGTCTCGGCCGAAGTCCAGCGGCCTGTGGGCACCAGGGGCCCGGGCGCTTGGCGTTTTTGCGTTCGGTCCGGGACCATCGCCACAACCATGGCGTCGATTTTTGCGGCGTCGCGGTCGGTGGCTCCGGCAGGCGCTTTCATAATCTTGTCCTTGTCATTTAGCAAAAGAAAATCCTCGGCCAATGTGATGTGCTCAAGCGTTTCCGCTACCGACCAGCGGTCGGGCGCCGGCTTGAATTTCATCTGAGCTTCCGAGAGCCCCTTTGTGGCCTCAACGACTCCATCGCGGGTTTGCTGCAGATACTGCTCTGCTTTTTCACGGTCCGCCTGGGTGAGTGCCTGGCCGAATGAAACCGTGCACAACAGTAGAAGGACAAACAGATGCAGAGGCATTTTCTTCATTTGTGATTCTCCTGTGACTCACTCGAAAACCGAAATACTCAGAGGACTATAAAATATGTCGCTTGCGAAATGCAAGTGAAATGGTACTCTAGAGTTGGTGAAGAAAAAACGCCCTGTCAAGCGCCGATCATTGTGCCCGCTGAACGCTTCGGTGGAGATATTGGGTGATCGCTGGTCGTTGCTGATTATTCGAGACATGATGTTGCGGGGAGCCCGGAGCTACAAGGAATTTCTGAAGTGCGACGAAGGAATCGCGACCAACATATTAGCAGATCGCCTGCGGAAGCTGGTGGCTTACGGAATCATCATCACGGAACCGGATCCGTCCGACGGACGAAAAGTCATTTACTTACTGACAGCGAAAGGGATCGACTTGGCGCCGGTGCTGACGGAAATGGTCCTCTGGGCCGCCGCGCATGAGGAAACCGGAAATCAAGCGCTTGTCCGGCAAATGCAGGAGGACAGGGAAAAATTTCTGGCTGTAATACGGCAACGCTGGGCGGAAAGGGGACGCCCGTCGCCACTTTCACGCCCTTGAAACTTCAGCCGGAGGCCGGATAAGCTCGAACTACCGAATCACAGGGGCCACACTTTGCGAGACGACGTCATTTTCTGGGAAGTGGATACTCAAGCCGACTTCATGCTGCCCGACGGCAAGCTCTACGTTCCCGGAGCCGAGCGGCTCTTGCCGAATATCCGTCGCCTTACGGATGCGGCGCGTCAGGGCGACGTCTTCCTGGTTTCTCATGGCTGCTTGCATACTGTTAATGACCCTGAGTTCGCGCAGTTCCCGCCGCACTGTATTGAGGGAACCGACGGCGCGAAATATGTACCCGAGGCTCTTGCAGACAAAGTCGCGGTGGTTCCCAATCAAGGCTCGGCGACCTTGCCCAACGATCTCTCGCAGTTCCAACAGATTCTGCTTCAAAAGCAGACGCTCGACATCTTCGAGAGCCGGCACGCCGAGTCCCTGGTAAAGCGTCTTCCACGCACCGCGGAGATCGCCGTCTTCGGCGTGGTCACGGAGTACTGTGTGCGCCTCGCAGCCAAAGGCTTGATGAAGCGCGGGCGACGCGTCTCGATCGTTCGCGATGCGATCGAGACTTTGAATCCCGAGGAAGGCCGGAAGTCCCTCGACGAACTCCGGTCGCTGGGCGCGCGGCTCATTACCACTGACGAGGCGCTGGCCCGACTGCGGTCCCCTGCCCACCCAGCCCAAGAGAATGCTCCCGCCAAAGGTACCGGGGACGCCTTCGTGAAATCCGATTAGCTCTTGGGGGCAAGGTTCCCAGCACGGAGGCCGATGGGATGCCGCGATATACTTTGGGCATTGCCAACTTTGAACGCAACGTCTTTTCTCGGCCGGTGTGAAGCGGAATCGTCTTGAAATTCCTTGGGATGCGATCGATTCGTCATAGAATTCCGTTCCGGGCCGCAGTCGCGGTGCTGGCGTTCTGCCCCATCGTGTGTTCTGTGGCTTGGCCCCAGAGCCAACCGTCACTGACGCTCATCCGCGAAGGCCAACAGGCTTTGCAGGCGGATGACTTTGCCAACGCGGCGAGCTATTTCGAGCGGGCCCGGAAGCTTGCCCCAGAGAATCTCGAAGTCAACCGCGGGCTGTTGCTCAGCTATCTTCAGCTGGGCCGCCTCGATGAGGCGCAAAGCCTGGGCCAGGCTGCCGTAGTGCGTTGGGCGAAAGATGCTCAACTCCAACACTGGCTGGGGTTGGTGTACTTCAAGAAGGCCCAGAATTCAAAGGCGTTGGAGTGGCTGCAACGCTCCGCAAGTCTGGATGGAACACAGTATGACGTTCACTTCGATATTGCGCTGGTGCTGCTCTCGGATGCCAACTATTCAGTGGCGGCGGATGAGTTAGAAAAGGCGATCAAGCTCGACCCCAAGCCCGCACTCGCCCACGTATTTTTGGGGCGCACCTATCAGAATACGAATCGTACCGTGCAAGCCGTCGAACAATTTCAGCTCGCTCTGCGCTTGGAACCCGGCATTTCCCTGGGCCACTATCATCTGGGCTTTGCATATGCCAGTCTCGGACGCAACCGGGACGCGATTGCCGAGTACGAGAAGGAACTGCTGCATTCGGTAAACAATCCTGCGGTGCTTTATCAGCTCGGGCATTGCCAGTTGGAAGCAGGGGATGGGAAGTCGGCGATCGAACATTTGCAGAGAACCGCGGAACTCGATCCTAAAAATCCGGACGCAGCCTATGACCTGGGGAAGGCACTCTTGCTGCAAGGCGACACGGAGGGCGCGCTGCTCTGGTTGCATCGGACGGTCGAATTGAGGCCTGAGAATCCGAGCCCTCACTACCAACTGGCGCGGGTCCTCCAAAAGACGGGCAATAAGGAAGAAGCCGAGCGCGAGCTTGCGACTTTCGCCGCCCTGAAGAAAACCCAGCCTGTGACAGGAGGAATGGCTACGGGGGCGGTTCCGTGATGCGGAAGCTCGCCGGGCTCAGGTTAGCGTTCGCTGCTGCGGGGATAACTATCTCCGTATTGCTTCCCAGCTTCCTGTTGCCGCAATCCATGCTTTCGAAAGCGGCGCGAACCTCGGGCTCCTCATCGCGCGCTCAAAAACCCTCACCCACATCCAATATCTCCTTCGCTGACATCACGCGCGCTGCCGGAATTGAATTCCATCTTACTTGCGGTGGATCCGAAAAGCGCTACATCATGGAGTCCATGTGCGGCGGCATCGCTGTCTTCGACTATGACGGCGACGGGTGGATGGATATCTTTCTGGTCAATGGTTCGACACTTGAAGATCTGAGAGCAGGCAAGTGTCATCCTGGCAAGCTCTACCGCAACAACCGCGACGGCACATTCACCGACGTAACCGCCAAATCAGGAATCAATCATTGCGGCTGGGGATTCGGAGTCGCGGTCGGCGATTACGACAACGACGGGAAAGAAGATCTCTACATTACGTATCTCGACGGTGCCGTACTGTATCACAACAACGGCGACGGAACCTTCACCGATGTGACCGCTAAAGCTGGAGTTGGCAACGCCGGAAGATGGGGAACAAGTGCGGCATTCGGCGACTATGACAATGATGGCTATCTCGACCTGTATCTGGCCAACTATGTCGATCTGGATCTCAACCATCTGCCGGAATTCGGCAAGGGGCCATTCTGCCAGTACCGCGGGATACCCGTCTCCTGCGGCCCACGCGGACTAAAGGGCGGACGGGATCGCCTGTACCACAACAATGGGGACGGCACGTTTACCGACGTAACCGAAAAACTAAACATCGATCCCAACTCCTACTACGGTCTCGGCGTGTTGTGGCTCGATTACGACCTCGATGGTTGCCTCGATCTATACGTGGCCGACGATTCATCACCCAGCATTCTGTATCGCGGCGATTGCAAGGGCGGCTTCACCGAAGTAGGCGTTCAAGCCGGCGTAGCATACAGTGCCGACGGGCGTGAGCAGGCCGGGATGGGGATCGACTCCGCGGACTATGATAACGATGGCTGGCCCGACATCGCCAAGGCGAATTTCTCCGATGACGCCAACAATTTGTTTCACAACGATCACTCTGAGTTCACTGATTTAGCCGGCCCGGCGAACTTTGGACCAGTTAGCATTCCTTTTCTTGGTTTCGGGCTTAAGTTCCTCGACCTGGACAATGATGGATGGAAGGATATTTTTGTGGCGAACGGCCACGTCAATCCGCAGGTCGATCAACATTCCTTTGGTGTGACCTATGCTGAACGACCTCTGTTGTTCCGCAATCTGAAGAACAGAAAGTTCGAAGAGATTGGAGTGCATGTAGGAGCGTCGATCGCTCGCCATTACGTGGCCCGCGGAGCCGCTTCGGCCGACTTCTTCAATGACGGAAGCGAGGATCTGCTGGTCAGCGTGCTTGACGGATCTCCGCTTCTGCTCCGCAACAAGACAGCCCCAACCGGACACTGGCTTCGCATCAAGACGATTGGAGTTCATTCGAACCGCGATGGATTCGGCGCGCGCGTCGAGCTGAAGGCCGGTGGACTCGTGCAAACTGCGGAAGTCCGCGCGAATTCCAGCTTCGAGTCGGCCAGCGATCCCCGTGCGCACCTCGGGTTGGGTCAGGCGATTCAGGCAGATTCCATCGTCATCCGGTGGCCATCCGGCATCGTCGACCGCGTGGGACCCCAAGCGGCCAACCAGGAAATCATCTTCGAAGAGGGAAAGGGCGTGGTTGCAAAACACGGCGCCACAACTCCCAAACCATTCCCGCCCAAGCTCGGTCCGCCTCGCTCTAAACGCCTCCCGAGATAGCAAAGTTTCGATTCATACGATCAATAAGTGCTCAGCTTGATCCTTCTCCGAGGGAGGGGGCAGTTCGCGCCATGGTACCCGGGGGTCAACCAGGAATTCTTGTAAGTTATTGATATTGTGGGAGTAAATTGGTCGAATCGGCGGATTCAAGCCCCGCCGGTCCCAACCGGCTCCCTCCTAAAGGTATTGTCCGAGTTCTTTGGTCATAGGGCTTGGGGATTCTCGACCAGCACCAATAATATGAAAACAAAACATTTCTTGACAGTCGGTATCAGCAAAGCGCAGAATTTCGTCCGCCTAACAATTTACGTGTGATTTCGTTCACATGGCGTGCATTCGTTGGAGTGAAGATTGTCCTCAACAGAGCACTGCATTTCTCTGAACACTATCTTGCCTGGGAGAAGCCAATGACGAAGCTGCGTTTTTGCTCGATTTCGCTGTGCGTCCTCTTGTTTGCGCTGAGTGCGATGGCACAGATCCAGAACGGCCAATTCACCGGCACCGTAACAGACCCGTCCGGTGCGGCAGTTCCCAACGCCAAGGTAACGATCACCAACCAGGCGACAAACTTTTCTGCCAGCGTGACCACAAACCAGACCGGCGTCTATTCTGCCAGAGAGCTCCCGGTCGGCACTTACAAGATCTCGGTTGAAGCACCCGGCTTCAAGACCTTCAGTGATGTTGGTGTGGCGCTGAACGCCGGGGCCATCACCCACGTCGACGCCAAGATGGAATTGGGCCAGACTCGCGAAGTGGTTGAGGTTACCGGCCAGGAAGTGGCCGTGCAAACTGACGACGCCAAGTTGTCTTCCACGATTAGTTCAGCACAGATCAATAACCTGCCCCTAAACGGCCGCAACGTCTTCGACCTGATGCAGATGAGCGCGGGCGCCGTGAACGTAGCCGGGGTTGACTTTGAAAACGGTCACAACACGGTGGTCAACGGAGTGCGCGAAGATTTCAACGGTTTCCTGATCAACGGGGTTTCCAACAAGGGGTTGAGCGGTGGCGTGGTCAACACGCCGATTCAGGACACGGTCGAAGAATTCCAGCAGTTGGGGCTCAATATGTCGGCGCAGTATGGCAACAGCGCCGGGAGCACAGTCAACCTGGTAACTAAATCGGGAACCAACCAACTTCACGGCAGCGTTTGGGAATATCTGCGGAATGACGCCGCCAATGCCAACGACTTTTTTCTGAACCAGCAAAATGTCAAAAAACCGGCACTTCGCTGGAACCAATTTGGCTTCACTCTGGGCGGACCGATTCAGAAAGACAAATTGTTTTTCTTCGGATCCTATCAGGGAAGCCGTTTCACAACCGTAGGCACTCCATCGCCGGTTGTCGTTGAATCGCAGGATTGGCGGAATGCCGTCAAACAGGCGGACACAAACACTGGCACGCAATCAGTAGCGGCACTGCTCTACGGCACGTTCACCCCAAGTGTGGCAGGGAGTACTTTATTCACGATGAACGATTACGTGCTTGGTGGGCTGTCTTCTTCCGGGTTGACAAGCTACGAGGGCTACAACTGCCCAGACAACACCAGCGCTGCCATTGCGGCAAGGTTTCAATCTATCTTAGGTGTGCTGCCGACTGACGACTATTCCGGGTGCTCTGTGACACCCGCATCGCAGGCGGGCACGATCGGCCGGACTGCTACGGGTTCGACCTTGGCCCTGCAGAACTCGAGCGTAGCCCTCTTCAAATCGCAAACCGGTAGCGGGATCAACCAAAACCTGTTTAACGGGAACGAGGCTACGTTGCGCCTGGACTATAACTGGAATACCAAAAACCGCCTCTCCGTGAATTACAATGACGCGCGGACTACAGACGGCTTCGGTCCCTGTTCTTCCTCCTGCACCCGCGGATTTACCAATCCGATTAAAGGCCGCACCCCTAACGGGCAATTTAGCTTTATCCACACCTTTAGTCCGGCCATTTTGAATGACTTCCGGGCGGGTTACACGCAGAACGTAAGCCTGATCAACACCGCCCAGGGCGGGGTTCCTTCGACGGCTTTTGACGACGGGGCGGTTGGATTCGGTTCCTACAGCGGGTACCCTCAGTTCTTCAAGGAAAACATCTACACCTATTCCGACATGGTGGCGATCACCCACGGCAATCACAACATAAAGATCGGGGGGGACGTCCGGCGAAACATCGAGAACAGCGAGTTCAATGTGGCGCGTCCCTCTTACTACTTCACTGATCCGCTTTTCTTCGCCGCGGATGCTCCCTACTCAGTTTCAGCGGGCGTCAATCCGGGAATTTGTAAGCCTCCCTGTTCGCAATCGACGATACAGCAACTAGTCGCGAGCAATGCTACTCCGAATGCGAACCTGGAAAGCAACGTTCGGCATTGGCGGAACATTGAATTCGGGGCCTACTTCCAGGACGACTGGAAGGTCACCAAGCGCCTGACTCTGCAGCTGGGGCTGCGCTACGATCTTTACAAACGTCACACCGAAGAGAACAACAAGGCGACCACCTTCATTCTGGGTCCGGGAAGTACTGTGATCGATGGTGTGATCAATGCTAACGTGCCGGCGGGCAATCCTGGCTGCGATACCAACGCTGCACAAATGGCCATGGCGCAGCTTGCCGGCGTCTGCGGACCGGGTGGTTTTGCCCCGTCTCCGACGCTGGGTAAAGGCCGTCACAAGGATTTCGGGCCCCGCGTTGGTTTTGCCTGGGATGTGTTTGGCACCGGCAAGACTTCATTGCGCGGCGGGTTCGGCTTGGCCTATGAGGGCACGCTCTACAACCCGCTTTCGAATTCGCGCTGGAACCTGCCATACTATTCGTTCGACAACGTCAGCAACGCTCTGGGAGGCGACGTAGATAGTGTCGTGTATGGTCCAACAAATTGTAGCGGCGTAAATTTCCCTGACAATTGTACGCCGGTCGGTGGCGCCCAGTTCGGACCAGGTGGGGTTGCTCCCACATTCACCGGAGCGCCGTCAGGTGCTCAGGGCCAAGGGTTTAGCGGAGCGCAGGCGCAGGGCAATATTGACGGCTGGAATCCCCTGAATCCCAACTTGGCCTTACTGACGGGAATTGTCTTCCCGAAAGGTATCGACGACCCCTACGTATACAACTACTATCTCGGCATACAGCACGAAATTCTCCCCAAGACGGTGCTGGAGGTGGACTTCGTGGGCACAACCGGTCACAAGCTGTTCCGCGCTGAGGACGTCAACCGCCTGCCCGGAACCCTATTGCCTGCCGGCGCCACACTCGTCAACAACGTGGGCGAGACGCTGGTTGGCTTCGGGGGCCGACCCAACCCGAACTATGGACGCCTGCGCGTCTGGGAGAATGTGGTGAATTCCAACTACAACTCCCTGCAAACTTCGCTGAGACACCAGATGAGCCATGGGTTGCTGTTTAACGTGAACTACACCTTTAGCCATTCGATTGACAACGGCTCAACGTGGCATAGCGGGGCCACTACCGCGAACGGTGCTTCCGGCGGCGAAGGCTTCACCACCGATCCGACGCATCCCCAGTTCGACCGAGGCAATTCAATCTATGACATACGTCAAAGGCTGGTCATTAATCATGTCTGGCAGTTACCCGGCCAGAATCTGAAGAGTGTGGCCGGAGTCATTCTGGGCGGCTGGTCTCTGAATGGGGTCTGGCAGTTCCAGAGCGGCGCCCACTGGCAGCCATTCAAATCGTCCGGGGCAAGGCTGAGGGAAATCACGCTTGTGGATCCCGTAAATAATCCCGATGGGATCTGCACCGCAGCCGACATTCCATCGAACTGTGTCAACAAGGGCGGCGACTACCTGCTGACTCGTGGCCGGAATGAACGTCCGAATAGCAGCGTTCCCGGCTTCTCCGGCTTCAACCACACAACATGGGCGTGCGGCTGGAGCGCCGCGAGTTGTCCCAACGCGACACCTCAGGCTAATCTCCCGGTTCTTAGCGCGCCCTGTCTGGGTTGTCTTGGCAATCTGGGACGGAACACGTTTGTCGGTCCGGGGCTGTGGCAAACAGACGTGAGCGTGACCAAGAACTTCAAGCTGACGGAACGGTTCAACCTGAAGTTCGACGCCAGCGCTTTCAATGTCTTTAACCGGACGAATTTCGAGTTGGCAACCAGTGGCACTACGAATAAGAACAATATCTCTAGCGGTAATTTTGGCGTAGCCGGCGGTGTTATCGGTCAACGCACAATGCAGTTTGGCCTGAAGCTCAGCTTCTAGCCGAGCGTGCTTTTCCCAGGGCCCGTTCACTCTCAAGAACGGGCCCCTTTCACTTTGCGGAGGGCGGTCATGATCCGCAGACTTCATCCTTGGCTCTTCCTTGTGCTGGCGTTGCTTTTACCCAGTGACCTCTTCGGGCAAGTACAAATGCTTGGCAAGATCATCGGCCAGGTCCGCATTATGAGAGGCGACTTCCCGCCACACCAGGTCCTTGTAGAACTACGTCTGCATGGGGGAGTGGTTGAGAGTGAGTACACCGACAATGAGGGCGGCTTCGGTTTTTCTAACCTGCAGGCTAACGGGTATCGGGTAGTCATCAACGATGAAGAATATTACCCCGTGGACGAACGGGCGGATGTAAACCCGGATGTGATGCCCTACGTCATGCTGAAGATCGTGCTGCGTCCCCGAGAGGAAAAGAAGAAAGACGATCCGATGGGCGCGCGGGCGTCCGGCGGCAACCCTTACCTGGTCGATCCGGCCGACTACAACAAACGCTTTCCCAAGAAGGCGCTCAAAGAGTATGAACGGGGAGTGAATGCCGAACGCAAAGGCGATCACGACGAAGCCATCGCCCATTACCAGAGCGCGCTGAAGATTGCGCCGGAATATTATCCTGCGCACAACAACCTCGGGTCCCTCTATCTCGGCAAAGCGGATTTCAAGTCGGCGGAAGAGCAGTTTCAGGAAACAGTCCGCCTTGACCAAAACGATGCGCAGGCCTATTTCAACCTGGGCAACGTGTTCCTGCTGAAGGGCCAGTTCCCCGAAGCGGAGGCCGCAGTGGCATCCGGCCTGCAACGCCGTCCCGATTCTGCGTTCGGACATTTCCTTGAAGGTTGCCTCGACATGCGAACCGGCAAGCTTCCGCAAGCGGAAAAGAATCTACGCAGTGCGCTGCAAGAGGACTCGACCATGTGGCAAGCGCACTTGCAGTTGGTAAGTCTCTATCTGCAGCAGCAGCAGCGGCAGCAGGCGATCACCGAGTTGCAAGCTTTCCTGAAAGCTTTCCCTTCCGTACCTGCTGTGCCAAAGGCGAAGGACTTGCTTTACAGATTGCAGAATGAGAGCGAACCGGCTCACCGGCCCGAATAGCTATTTTTCGAGAATATCTTCCAAATTCTGGTGTAACATGGCGGCCTCGTTGCAAGGGAGGGAAAAAAATGGGGAGAATATTCAATCCGTATGAGTTACCTAGGCTCCTCCTGGTTTTAGGGATCCTTGTTTTATCGGAGATTGGCGCCGGTCAAGATGCCTCCGTGCTGCTGCTCCGACTGCAGCGCTCGAGAGCCACGCTGAATATCGACGCCAACGCTGAGCATGGACAGGGAATGTGGGGACTCACTTACGGCAATCCCGGAGACGTGTGGCAATACCCCAATTCGCTGTCATGTCTGGTGGTGTATGGCGACGGGAAATACATTCTGGAAAAAAGAGAAGAGTCGACTGTAGGTAAACCAAAGGTGAAACTGGCGCAAGGTAATCTGGGAGCTGATGATTTGCAGCGCTTGAAAATAATTCTCGACGAGGAAGCACTGAAGAAAATCAGAACCCCAAAAATGCCAGATCTTCCCCGTGATGCACAAGCTGTGCGAGACATCGAGAGCCTAGATGCTCAAATTGACCACGCCGGAATCGCGCAGCGCTTCACGACGGTCAAGGAGCGGGTGAAGACTGGGGCGTTGATTTCAGCGACATCAGGGCCCTCCACCGGAATAGACGCCTACCTGGATAATGGAGAGCCCTACAAAAAGACACTCAGCCCGTTAATGAAGTGGTTTGAAGGCTTAGAAAAGAAGAGCAAATCAGACCTGAAGGAATCGAAGCCTCAGTACTGCGCGCCGATGAACATTGGGTAAAACTATGACACGTCATCTAACGATTCTATGCGGCGTGCTGGGAATCGGGCTTGCGGCTGCCGCAGGCCCGGATGAAATGGCGAAGGGGACGGCGATTCGGCTGCTTCTCTCCGAGGTGCAGGCAGGAAGCATGGCCTCGGAGCAATACTGCACCCTGGTTTTTGCGGACCGCCACTTCCATTACGAAAAAGCGAGCCGCAAAATGGGAGAAGATCGAGACCGCAAAGTTTACGAGGGCGAACTGTCGCAGGCCGACTGGGATGCGTTGACCGGGATTCTTGACAGCAGGGACTTTCGAGAGCTCAATGTGCCACTGGAGGTGCCGCCCTTGATCATCCAGGACGCGCACACCCTTACCATCAGTGTGGCGCGGGGGACCCAGTTCCAAAATATGGAGTTCCTCGACAACAAGAGCCGCAAACCCTACGACTCGCAATTGAAGCCTTTGCTGCAATGGTGGAAATCAGTTCGTCGCGGGCGCATGGTGGAATCGAAGGCGCTCCCCGATGCAAGGTGCTCTCTCGATAGTACCCGCGGGATCTATAGCCAGTAGGCTATTGATTGAAGAAATATTTCGGTGCCCTCTTTTCACAAGCTGGTACACCGGCTCACTGGGCCGGCACGAATTTACAAAATCCCTCGTCAAGTTTGCACGCCTGTTCGTATTCTTTTTGCGCTTTCTTCGGCTGGTGCAGAAGCTGATAGTCATATGCAAGGTTGAGGTGCGCCTCGGCGAGGTTCGGGTCAAGCTCAACAGCATGCTGATGTTCGTGGGCCGCTTTGGATATCTGGTGCATTTGGCTATAGCAGATGCCGAGAAAATTATGCAGATGAGCATCATCCAGTCCTAGTGCGTGGGCCTTCTCCAGGTGCGTCGCCGCAGCCGGATAGTTTTTCTGATTAAAAAGCGCCATGCCCAGCTCGCGCTGGCCGGGGGAGAAATTGGGCTGGATTGCGACGGCTTTCTCATATGCCGCTTGAGCTGTCGTCGGGTCGTTCGCGGCCTCTAACAGTCCGAACTGATACCAGGCGCGGTAATTCTCGGGATTGCTGGCGGTCGCTTTATTTAGCCAACTCTTCGCCTCATCGACACGTCCCAGTTTCGCCAAAGCCCGCGCCAAGCCAGTCATCGCATTGTCAAAATTCGGATTGAGCTCCATACATCGCTGCAACTGTTCGGCGGCACGCTGCCAATCCTGCTTCCGCAACGCGGCCTCGCCCAGCAGAAATGGGATTACGTACATCTTTGGATCCTGTTGCTGAACTGGGGACAGGAGATTTTCCGCGCGTTCGACATCCCCTTTCTGAAAGGCATCCTCGGCCTTTAGGATCGAGTTGAATTCCGCTAGCTTGCTCTTGGGGTCAGGCAAGCCGGAGGCCAGCGCACCCGGGGGCACGGGCGAACGGTAAGCCACATAGCCCAGAGCGCGCAACTTATCGAGCGCATCAGGACTTAGCCCAGAGTTACTATCCGCCGAGGGCGTATACGGATGATTCCGCAGCCGGCTTTGCAGTTTGTCTTTCAAAACCGCTACCGTGGCGGTTTGCTGCGAAGCGACATTATTTTCTTCCGCGGGATCGACAAGGAGATCGTAGAGTTCGGGCTGCGGCGCATCGATGTAGTGGTAGCGGCTGGTCTCCAGCGCGTGAAGCGGGCTCCATCCAAATGAGCTGAAAGGATAAAACGTCTCGCTGTAAGCTTCGCCGTCGGTTGGAGAGTTGGCATTGAGAAGGCCGGGCGACTGAAGCTGCTGTTCCAGCGTGTCGTGAATTCCGGCGGCGCGAAGGAGTGTGGAGGCAACTGCGGTCGTTTCCACCGGACGGGATACGCGATCCCGCCGAAAGCTGCTTCCAGCAGGGGGTTTCACGATGAGTGGTATATGGACCGTGGAGTTGTACACAAAAAAGCCGTGCTCCTGCTCACCATGGTCCCCGAGAGACTCGCCGTGATCGCTGAGGAAAACGATCAGGCTCCGGTCATAAAGCTGATTACGCTTCAGCCATACCATCAAGCGGCCCAGTTCATGGTCGGCATAGGCGATCTCTCCGGCGTAAGGATGGGCTTGATACTGGCTACGATAAGGCTCGGGCGGATCGTAAGGGCTGTGCGGGTCGTACAAATGTAACCAGAAAAACAATGGCCGTCGCGGATTCTTCGTCAGCCAGGCGATGGCATGATCGACGCTCTCGCCGGCCCGGCGGTCTACGAGTCCCAGATCCCGGTTGAGAAATGCCTCGGGCGCGAAGGCATCGTCGTAGAAATCAAAGCCGCGAGCTAATCCCCAACTTCGATCCAGCACAAAAGCGCTTACGACTGCGCCGGTAGCATAACCGTGCTCTTTGAAGGCTTGGGCTACCGACCGAAAACGTGGGTCGAGGGGTTGGCCGGTGAAATCCTGCACGCCGTTCTGAAAAGGATAGAGGCCGGTGAGGATCACAGCGTGCGAAGGCCATGTCAGCGGGACCTGCGAGATGGCGCGCTCGAAAACAATTCCATCCCGCGCCAGGGCATCGAGGGTCGGAGTCTGAACATCCTTTGCTCCGTAGCATCCCAGGTGGTCGGCGCGAACCGTGTCGATGGTAATCAGGATGACGTTTATGGGCGGCTTGCGAGTTGTAGGTGTAGCCGCAAGAGCGTGCGTCGAAACTAAAAGGAAGACACACAGCAGCAACGGTGCTGCGACGGACCTTGAAGCGTCAGGCACGGGGCGCGAAGTCAACAACCCGCCGTCGGATCGTGATTCAATTCTGATCATCGATTTGGCCGGTATCCCGAATATCCCCACGGCTAGCGGCGCGGTGGCTGTGCCTTGCGCGTTTCTTCGTCAGCCTCTGCATTGAGGCCTTTGGCCGACAGGGCCCGGGCCAGCGCGGCATGAGTTCCCGAATCCTGCGGATCAAGTTCCGAGGAACGGCGCAACTCCGCCAGCGATTCATCAACCTGTCCCTGATAAAGCAAAAGCTCGCCTAAGGCACGATGGGCGGCAGCATATTCAGGATTAATACTGATCGACTGACGGAAGGCGTTTGCAGCCTCGGAAATCATCTGTTTCTTCAAATATGCGGCGCCAAGATTATAGGCGGCGGTAAAGTTGGTGCCGTCAAGCTGCAGCGCGCGCTTGAGCATTGCGATGGCCTGATCGAAGTCGCCGGTCCGCGCGTAGGACAGCCCCAGTTGGTACACCGCCAGCTCGTAGTCAGGACTGAGCTGCAAAACGCGCTGAAACTCTTCGGCTGCCTTGGAGAACTCATGCAGCCGGTAGTAGTTCAGGCCCAAGAGGTAATGAACCGGCACTGATGCCGATTCTGTCTTCAGCGCAGTCATAAGTTTTTCTGTCGAGCTCCGATATTCGCCGTGCTGGCTTTCCGCGATAGCATCGGAGATGAGTTCGTAAACCTGAATGCGGTCCTTCGGGTCCGGTAGAGAGCTGGAGGTGGTGGTGAGATTACCGCCACCGGAAAAGCCGGCGTATCCCAGAGATTTCAAGTGCTCCATCAGTGCAGGATCAAGCCCCGTTTTTTCTGCTAGCTCCCGGTCGGGGCTGTATTGGCGAATCATTGCCTTCAGCCGCGCTTGCAGCTCCCCCCCGACAGCGTTCTTCTCTGCGTAGAGATTCTGCGTTTCACCCGGGTCCCGGCTCAGGTCATAGAGCTCCGGTTTGGGAGCTTCGATGAGTTGATATTTTTCTGTTTCAACCGATCGCAGCTCGCTCCAGTTGAAGTGCAAACGCGGCAGGAAGGTCTCGGCATAGATGCTGCGAGATTCATCCTCCGTTTTCGCTGTCATAAGTGGCAGCAGGCTACGGCCTTGGACCTGCGCTGGCAGATCAACTTTCAATGCTTGCAGCACCGTAGGCATCAGGTCGACCAGACTCACCACCCCCGAAACGGTCTTCACGGACGACGTGGTTTGCGGCACATGGATGATCACTGGCACGTGCAGAGTCGCGTTATAGAGGAAGAATCCGTGAGTCCGTTCGCCGTGCTCACCAAGGCTTTCACCATGATCTCCGGTCAGTACGATGATCGTGTTGCTGTACAGGTCCTTCGCTTTCAAGAAAGCCATCAAACGACCGACTTGGGCATCGGCGAAGGCGATCTCCCCGTCATATAGATGATCCTTATATTGTTCGCTGAAAGGAGCGGGCGGCTGATAGGGATAGTGCGGATCGTAGAGATGCATCCACAGCAGGAAAGCGTTCTTGTAGTTCTTCTCAAGCCAGTCCAGCGTCACGTCAGCCACCACGTTGCCCGGACGCTCCATCTCTTCGAGATTTGATTCCTGCAGCCGGTTGAAATCGAAGTGGTCGTAGTAGTAGTCGAAACCGCTGTTGAGGCCAAACCGCGAATCAAGGACCGCCGAGCCGACCACTGCTCCCGTGACATAGCCTTGCTGCTTCAGCACAGACGCCAGGGTGGGCTGGCTAGGGCTTAATTTGTTACCGCTGAAATCGTGCATGCCGCTCAGCAGGGGATATGTCCCGGTAAAGATGGCTGTATGCGCCGGCAGGGTTACCGGGACGGGAGTGTAGGCGCGCTCGAAGCGAACGCTGTCCGCGGCAAGGGCATCGATGTTCGGAGTGCGAATCTGCTTGTAGCCGTAGCATCCCAGGTGATCGGCACGAAGGGTATCGACGGTGATGATCACAACATTCGGTTGAGCTTTGACTGCGGCGCGTGAGAGCGGAGCAAAGGCTAGGCCAACCATCCACACGAACGAGAAAAGCCGGCGAGAGGGAGAGACCATGATTACGTTGAAGTTGAGTGGAAAAATAAATTATACGACAGAGCGGCCGCGCCGTTCGGGGGTCTGGTTGGCGAACACTGTGCTAGTCTGGGGCCGATGAAGGCCTGCCGTGCTCTGCTCATCTTCCCTCTGTGCCTGCCGCTGGGCCTGAGTGGCGAGGCTTCTGCACAGCGGAAGGCGACTCTACCCGATATTTTCCTGATCACGATCGATACCCTGCGCGCCGACCACGTGCACTGCTACGGCTACGACCGCGTGCAGACGCCCGCGCTGGACGGGCTGGCGAAAGATGGGGTTCGCTTCGCGCAGGCTTTCACTCCCAGTCCGATTACGAATACTTCGCATGCCAGCATTCTCACCGGGCTGTTGCCGGGATCCCATGGCGTAACGGATTTCGCGGTGCCGCTTTCTCCCTCCCATCCGACCATAGCGGAGTTGCTCAAAAAACAGGGATATCACACAGCAGCCTTCATTGGGGCGGTGATTCTTGACAGCAAAACTTTGGCTCCCGGTTTTGATCGGGGATTCGATTTCTATGACAACTTTCCGGAGCGTCCGCGGACGAAATCGCGGTGGGGCCGGGTCGAGCGCCGCGGTATGCAGGTCGTTCAGCACGCAGAAGCGTGGCTGAGCCGGCATCCTGACGGCCCTCATTTCATGTGGGTACACCTTTACGATCCTCATGATCCCTACGAGCCCCCAGCGCCTTATTCCCAGACCTACAAGGATCATTTGTACGACGGCGAGATCGCTTATGCCGATTCCGCGCTGGCAAACTTCATTGCGTATCTCAAGAAAAGCAACCGCTACCGGGGCGCCATCATCGCCGTCGTGGGGGATCACGGTGAGGGATTGGGAGAGCATCACGAGGAGACGCACGGGATCTTTCTGTATGACTCGACGACGCACGTCCCCCTCATCGTAAAGCTGTCGGGCAGTCTCGTTGCGGGCACGGTGGTCAACGCGCAGGTGCGCACTGTAGATATTGCGCCGACACTGTTGGAGCTCGCGGGTGCGGCCGCTCTCGAGAAGCACGACGGAGAATCCTTGACGCCATATTTCGCTGCCGGGGATAAAACTGAGCGTCCTGCCTTTGGTGAGACCGACTACCCTCTGCGTTTCGGTTGGGCTCCGTTGCGGTCGGTGCGTGCCGAGGGATTCAAATACATCGAGGCGCCGCGTCCCGAATTCTACGACTTGCACACCGACGCCGCGGAGTTGGACAACAAGTACGAACCATGGAATGAGCGCGTGCGAAAATCGCGCGCCATGCTGGCGGAGCTGCGCGCAAAGGAGCCGCCGCCGGAGGCTTCCAGGGGAAGCGTCAGCCCAGGCACGATCAACGAACTGAAAGCGCTCGGCTATCTAGGCCAAGCTGATGTGGGAAGTGCGACTACAGCTGCGGAGCCTTCGATGCTACCCGACCCGAAAGACAAGATTGAAGAGCAGAATCTGCTGCATACGGCCATGATCGCTTCCGAGGATAACCGCGCCGACGAGGCTAGCCAGGCGCTGGAAAAAGTGTTGGCTCTGAATCCAAAATCTCCAACCGCGTTGCGACAACTGGGAGAATTGGAATTACAGGCCGCGGACTATGAGAAGGCTGTTCTGCATCTGAAGGGTGCCTTGGAGGTGCGCCCGGATGACGCGACGGCCGCATTCTACGAGGGACAGGCTTTGGAGAAGATGCACGATCTCGCGGGAGCACGGGACGCGATTGAAATCAGCCTGAAGCTGCTGCCGGGGCAGTTCCCTGCCCGGCTGCTTCTGGGCCGGGTCTATCTCGGACTGAAGAACCCGAAGGCCGCCGAAGATCAGTTCGAGGCGGCGCTGCTGCTGCAATCGAACAATTCGGATGCACTACTCGGACTGGCAACTGCACAAACTGCGGAGGGCAACTTCGCCGAAGCGGTGCGACAACTGGAACCACTGGCAAAGACGCAAGCAAAGAATGCGGCGATCTTCGAGTTGCTGGCGAAGGCATACGCTGGGTTGGGAAAGGCAGTGGAGGCCCGGCAAGCGGAGGAACGAGCCAAGCAGCTGCGAGCCAGGCAATAGTCGCGAGGTTATCGTCTCGCTGAAACAGCGATACGCAGCTTGCAGGCAACGGAGCGACCGTCCCTGAAGGCAGGGATAAATTTCCACTCCATCGCTGCATTCATCAGGTCCGCATGCACGGATTTGGTGCTACCCGCAGGTTCAGCGGACCGAACCTTTCCCGCGGAGTCGATGAGCAGATCGAGGAACATCTCGGAACGCGCTAGCCCCTGGTCCGCAGGCGACGGAGGAGGCCGGTTGAGCAAAATCGGTTGGGGCGGGATTAGTTGCGAAGGGCCATGCTCCGCCTTAGATACAGCGTCGAAGATCGGCGCGTGCTTCTTTCTCCCCGGCGGAACTGCCGAGGATACTCCATCCACCTGAGCACGGATTCCACGGCTACGGGCTAACATGAGTGCCACGCGAACGCGCTGTACGTCTGCGCCAGGCCACATGTCCGCTAAGGCCTTCCATGCATCTTCTTCACGACCGCTGTAGAGATAGGCCCAAACAACTTCCAGGGCTTTGATCTTCACGCTTCGAAGACGGTGCATGCGCTCGTCTGAAACCGATGTAATTGGTGCCAATTTGCCGTCACTATTTTTGAAATCGTGCAGATCCAGCGGATCGAGTTGCGCCTTCACTTTTGCAATCAAGTGATCAAAATAAGGCTGGAACTCAGACCCTACGTCCAGCAATCGGTTATGCACGAAGCGGAGCACCACTGGAGGCGCAAAATCCAGCTCGCTCAGGCTCAGATTGTCGAACCCCACTACAGCGGCAGCGTCGTCCGTCCAGACTTCGACGCGAGCATCGAGGTCAGTATCGGAAGCGCTGAAGAAGCCCCCGCCTCTAATCGTGCGCAGCAACCGCGGCGGCTTTTCCAGAGAATAGATCTGGTAACTTCTGAAAAGGTCGTTGTCGGACTTTTGTATTTGGAACGCGACGACAGACACACCGAGTCCAAGGTCAACGCCAAATGCGTCGAGGTCGACCTCCGAAGCCTCGCTCGCAACTGCCAGCCTCTGGTCTCCCCAACTAAGGCTCGCCTCGCAGGCGCGAGTCGCGAGCCCACCGTTCTTTGCCGCCCCCACGTGCGCCGCTACCCCAGTGTAGAAGACCGCGGAGAAGTTATCGCTGCCCTGGACGCACAACACATCATGAGTCTGAGCGCCACACACACTTATTGTTCCGCAGAAAAACGCCAGGCAGGCCAGCGTTAGCGGACCGCAACAGCTTTCGCATCCACTAACTGTACGCATGATGCAGCAAGCGAGAGATTAGGGCTTGCTCAGCCTATTTCGCCGCGATGACTTTCCTCTGGCGCGATCTGCGGCCCAACCTACTTCTGCGCTACCGTCTTGTCCGAACTCTCGAAAATCTCGCTCAGTACGTGCCCGCGCATCTGGGCCGGCTGCGGAATGCCGTAGAGATGCAGGATCGTCGGAGCGATGTCGTACACCGAGGCTTCGAATCCCATGAGTCGCAGATCGTGCTTGATCCCAGGCCCCATGGCGAAGAACGAACCCGGGACGTCATCGCCGTCGGCGAAGTCATGTTTGGCAATCACCGGAGTTGTTTTCTCGTGGTCCATGTGGGCGTGCGGATCGGCTTCTTCGAATTCGCGTAGCGGCTTGATCCCGTGATCGGAAACAACGATTACATAGGTATTGTCGTCCACATGCTTCAGGATCGCGCCCAGCACTTTGTCAAATGCGATGTACTGATCAGGAAAAGCCTCGGTACGCACTGCGTTAATCTTCGGGTTGTAGCCCGCATTGTACGGAGCGATAGGATAGAGCCAATGACCGGTCCGGTCTTCACAAGACTGCCCCAACCACGTGAACTCCGTGGGATGATGCTCAAGCAAATAATCGAACACATGCGTCTGCTGGTCACGGATCAACTGAACTTTGTTCAGCCACGCGTCAATCACTTCAGATTCATGTCCCCGAAGGTCTGAAGCCGCGGGCATGCGCTCGCAGTCAATGTAGAAGTCGCCCACGTTCTTGAGCAACTCAGCTTTCAACGCAGGAGGATAGACCGGTTCCCCGCCCTGGACTTCCGAGAGCTTGGGAGCGCACAGCACGCCGTCTTCGCAATTCTTGCCCCGAGTCAACATTCCGCTGATCATGTATCCATTCACGGGCATCACTGGAAAAGTCGCCGGCACATTGGCCATTCCCACGCTCACGCCGTTCTTCGACAGCACGGACCAGATGGGCTCTTCCTTCAGCATGTTGGTGTTGGCCGTGATGCCGCCCACGATGAAGCCGGTGACTCCATGCTCCTCGGGCTTGGTGCTGGTGAAAAGTGTGCTGTAGACGCGGGGGCAGTTGGGCGCAGAGACGGTGCGCAACTTGCCATAGGCCCCCTTCTTGATCACGGTGGAAAGATTCGGCATCTTGCCCTGCAAGAGCAGGGGGCGGATCACATCCAGCTCCATGCCGTTGACTCCGATTACCACGACGTGAGGCTTGGGTTTGGCGGAGCTTTGTCCTTGGGCAAACAGCGGTAGGGATAGAAGGACGAACAACAACACAAAAAACGAGGGCCGTCGCAAACGCATGGAACCTCACTCTGGGATCAGGGAAGCAGGATTCTTCCTGAAAAAAACTACGCGGTAATTATACGTCCAACAGAGGGTAATGTAGGTCCAAATCCGACCGTTCTTGAAACCCGGCAGGTCGCAGCAGTCGGTGTCTGCAAGTAATTTCAACAGTTTATGTAATCAATTTTGCCCGGACCTGGCAAGCTTGCCACAGCATTCCGGCCGATCCGGCAGGCTTGACCGGTCCCATCCCCCGCCGAGAGCTTGGATCAGCAATACCGTGCTCGCCATTCGCCGTCCCAGGATATTGACCGCGGTCACTTCATCGGCAAGTGCGGCATTTTGCGCGGTGATCACCTCGAGGTAACTTGTGACCCCTCCCTTATAGCGAGTATTCGAAAGGTCTAGCGATCTCTGAGCGGCCGCTACAGCTTCATCCTGGACCTTGGCCTCGTTTTCCAGAATTCTCACAGCCGCCAGATTGTCTTCCACCTGCTGGAATCCTGAGAGCACGCTCTGTCTGTAGGTAGCGACTTGAACGTCATAAGCCGCCAGCGCCTGGTCGGTTAGAGCACGGCGTCTGCCCACGTCGAAGACGGTACCTACGGCAGACAGTCCCATAGACCACAAACCGCTCGGCCCATTGAGCAGGGTCGTGATGGCGGAGCTTTCGAATCCTCCTGAGGCCGCCAAACTGATCGTGGGGTAGTACGCCGATTTCGCAACTCCGATCTGGGCGTTGGCGCTTGCTACGCGTCTCTCCGCAGCTGCAATATCCGGGCGCCTTTCCAGCAGTTCGGAGGGCACGCTGATAGGAACGTGCGGAGGAGGGGCGGTAAGCGGCAGCGGAGGAAGACTGAATTCCGCAGGAGGCTTCCCCATAAGAATTGCAACCGCATGTTCATACTGCGCACGCAACACACCTACATCAATCGCTTGCGCGCGGGTCGTCTGAAGTATCGTCTTAGCCTGCTCAACTTCCACTTCCGAGGCAATACCTCCCTCGAAACGGCTCTGGTTCAATTCCAGGGCCTGCTCGTACTGTTTGACCGTAGTGTTCAGGAGCTGTTCCTCAGCGTCCAGGCTGCGGGCTTCGAAATAATCAATCGCCAGATCGGCGTGCATGCTCAGATTTACCGTAGCCAGGTCTGCCGCGCTGGCTTGCGCTTGCTCTCGGTAGGACTCCACAGTTTTTCGAACGCGTCCCCAGACGTCGGCCTGATAGGAAACGTCGACTGGGAGCAAAAAGTCGTTGTAGGTGACACCGTCGAAGATCGAGGTCGCGGGCGGCCGGCGGCCCGATATTCGCTGACGAGTTGCCGACGGCGCGACCGTCACAGTCGGATAATAGTCAGCCTGGTTGTAGCGTAGAGCAGCTCGCGCTTGACGGAACTGCGCCTCTGCCGCTCTCAGGTTCTGATTGCCGACGTTGATCTGTTGCTCGAGCGCATCGAGCTGAGGGTCCTGAAAAATGGTCCACCAATTACCGCCAAGATTCTGATCATTGGGCTGGGCGGGTTTCCAATCCCCTACCTCTTTATAGGCCGGAGGCGCCTGCACAGCGGGAGTGTGGTACTTGGGTCCAACCACGCATCCGCTCAAGGAGAGCACAGCCATTGCCAGCAGGCCGTACGTCCAAGGCTTCGGCCGCGGATTCTGCTCCGGAATCATTTCTTGAGGATGTTTCACTTTCCATCTCCCGGCAATGATGCTTGAACAATTTGCACTTGCTGTCCGGAAACAATTGAGTCGGGTGGATTGATTATGACCTGATCGTTTGCCTTGAGGCCAGACACGATCTCTATATCATTCCCGAAGTCGTGTCCTGGAGTCACGGTAGTTAGCACAACTTTCCCATCCTTCACAACGCCAACACGTAAACCCTCCGTGCGAAATATGAGCGTATTGACTGGAAGCAGGAAAGTAGAGGCACGGGTCGGCACAGCCAAATGGACCTCTGCATAAGAGCCCGTAAGCAGCGTGCCCGTGGGATTGTCCACATCGACTTCGATCAACAGTGTACGAGTTGTCTGATTGATGGCTTCGGCTGTGCGCACCAGCTTTCCTTGAAACTTGCGCCCGGGAAATTCAGCCAGGCTCAGATCTGCGGTCATCCCGGACTTGATTCCTTGGGAGTATTCCTCCGGCACGTTTACGTAAACGCGGAGCTCGCCCGGTTGAGCAATGTGGAAGAGATCGGTTTTTGCCGCTGTACTGCTCCCGGAGTTAATGAGATCGCCGATATCGGTGTTACGCGCCGTAATTACACCGTCAAAGGGTGCGTAGATCTTTTCGAAAGATACCAGTGCCGAGTATTGCTCTACGGTTGCCTTGTCTGCTTCGACAATTGCTTTGTTTGCATTGTAGGTACCAACTGCGTTATCGACGTCCTGCTGGGAAACAGCGTTAGTTTTTAAAAGTCCCTGATAGCGGGTTTTGGTAATGGCAGCGAGATCGAGGTTCGCCTGCGCGGTTAAAAGGGTGCTGCGGGCTTGCTGGAGTTGTTGATCGACTTCCGGCGTTTCGATGACAGCAAGAAGCTGGCCTTTCTTGACATGCGCCCCGATGTCGAAATACCACTTCTTCAGATAGCCATTGGTGCGCGAGTAAATGGGAGAAGTGATGAATGGCTGCACGTTTCCCGGCAGGATGATCTCGTCGGCCGGCGCGGTCTGCTTCGGCGAAACAACCGATACGGCGGTGAGGGCCGCTTGAGCAGTCTCCGCGTTCAGGGTGTTGCGAGCCTTGACCCGCGACCAGATGCCAGATAGCAGCACGCCAACCACTGCGAGCAAGGCAATGGCAAGGACGATCCGCGATTTGCGCGAACGTTTTCCTGCTCCCGCATCATTCGATAGGAGTATTGGCCCACCGATCTGTTTTGTATTTTCAGTTTGAGGCAACATAAATAACTCCATTTCGCTGGTGTCTAGTGCTGTGCTCCGGTTGGGGCTTGATGCCCACGTCGGCCCTGTAAAACGCTGAAAAATGTCGGGACAAACAACAGCGTCGACACCGTCGCGAAAATCAGTCCGCCGATCACTGCCCGGCCAAGGGGAGCATTCTGTTCACCGCCATCCCCGAGGCCGAGCGCCATTGGAACCATGCCGATGATCATGGCCAGAGCGGTCATCAGCACGGGGCGAAAACGCGTGAATCCCGCTTCCAGCGCGGCACCAACGGAATCCATTCCTTCCGTCATTTTCTCCGTGGCAAAGCTCACCACCAGGATGCTGTTTGAGGTTGCCACGCCCATGCACATGATGGCTCCCATCAGCGCAGGTACGCTCAGATTCGTGTGCGTTATGAACAGGAACCAGGCAATCCCGGCAAGTGCCGCGGGCAGCGCGGAAATCATGATGAAAGGATCGAGCCACGACTGAAA
>Ga0209488_10000582_pt1 | contig 31112 bp, 27 predicted proteins | sample Rivendell_Oct201_8_FD_188349 | JGI IMG/M metagenome (GOLD analysis project Ga0209488, IMG submission 188349) | Vadose zone soil microbial communities from the Eel River Critical Zone Observatory, Northern California, USA -... | ecosystem: Environmental > Terrestrial > Soil > Vadose zone >...
GCGTATTGAGCCGAGATGCGGATAGATGGGGCGGCGGACCACGCCATCAATGGCCACAGACCCGGCCGGAGCGAAAAAAATTGGTGCTGGGAGCGGTGACGTTCCCGCAGTGTCCCTTTCCGATGTCACAGTCGCATTCCGGCTTGCCGATGGCCGTAACTACACGGCCGTCGAGTCGGCGTCTCTAAACGTTGCCGCCGGTGAGTTCGTGTCGATCGTCGGTCCGACGGGTTGCGGCAAGTCGACGTTGCTCAACGTCGTGGCTGGCCTCATGCAACCCTCCAAAGGCACGTCCTCGATCTTTGGCGCACCGCTTGAGGGTATCAATCGAAAAGCTGGTTATCTGTTCCAGGCCGATGCACTGTTTCCGTGGAAGACGGCCCTCGAAAACATTGCCATCGGGCTTGAAGTCGCGGGCGAAGCCAGGCAGGAGGCGCGCAGCCAGGCCGCAAGCTGGCTTAAGCGGGTCGGACTCGCGGGTTTCGGGGACCGCTACCCGCACATGCTCTCAGGCGGCCAGCGCAAGCGCATAGGGCTCGCGCAGGTGCTGATCCGGGATCCGCGCATCCTACTGATGGACGAGCCATTCGGGCCGCTTGATGCGCAGACCCGCCTGATCATGGGGAACCTCCTGCTTGAACTCTGGAACGCCGACCGCAAGGCTGTCTTGTTCGTTACCCACGAACTCGAAGAAGCGATCGCCCTGTCGGACCGGGTCGTTATCATGTCGGCCGGCCCAGCTGCCCGAATTATTGGCAACTGGACGGTCGAACTCCCGCGGCCGCGCGATATGGCCGAAATCCGGCTTGAGCCGGCCTTTCACCAACTGCATCGCGACATCTGGATGACGCTCAAGGCCGAGGTGCTCAAAACCTATTGAACGGTCCAGCCTTGAACTGTCCGGCATGAACGCTAAAATCATGCCCACGGCAAAAAAGCCGAAGGGAGAAATGCTATGAATCGTACGTTAGGACACCTTTTTCTGGCCGGCGGGGCCGCTATTGCGCTCTCGTTCGCTTCGAGTTCAGCTTTCGCGCAGGCGAAGGTTTTTGAGATTTCGTCGACCACTTTCAAGGACGGCGGCATGCTGCCTCAGAAGGCAGCCAACAAGAATGCCGGCAATAATCCCAACTGTGTTGGCGAAAACGTTTCGCCGCAACTGTCGTGGGTCAATACCCCGGCCGGCACCAAGAGCTTCGCGCTCCTGATGGTCGATCCGGAAGGCCGCGGCGGCGCCGGCGTGAACCACTGGGTCGCCTATGGCATCCCGGCCGACGTGACGGGCTTCGCCGAAGGCGAAGTGAGCAAGGAAGGTCCGAAATATGTCGGCGGCAAGAGCACGCAAGGCGTCGGCTTCTATTCCGGCCCGTGCACGCCTCCGAACGTGCAGCCCCACCACTATACGTTCGTTCTCATCGCGACCGACCTGGAGGCAAAGGAATTGGCACCCGGCCTGACCAAGGATGAAGTCACGGCCAAGATCGTGCCCGCCGGTGCACCTTCGCGCGCCAAGGGATCGGCCGGCATCATCGGCCTGTTCGTGAAGCCTTAATTTCCGGGGCCGCTGTGTTGCGCGCCTTGGCAAATTGTTTGGGCGCGTCACCACGGCAATCGCAAACATAATTGCTAACATGGGGGAGCTTGATCCGTGTCCCGCATCAAGCTCCTCTTTTTTCAGCTGCTCGTTGCCGTTGTGGCGATCGGGCTTTGGCACCTGCTGACGACGGTGCCGGAAGACGGCGACAAGCTCCTACCGCCTTTCTTCTTTTCCACGCCGGGGGCTGTTGCCAGCCGCATCGTGAAATGGTTTTCCGAAGGCACGATCTGGCGGCACCTGGGGATCACGCTCACTGAGTCCGTGCTTGCTTTCGTGATCGGGTCCGTTGCCGGCGTCCTGATTGGATTCTGGTTTGGCCGCAGGCCTTTCGTGGCGGCCGTGTTCGACCCCTATGTGAAAATGGCGAATGCCCTGCCGCGCATCGTATTGGCCCCGATCTTTGCGCTTTGGTTCGGTCTCGGCATCCTGTCGAAGGTCGTGCTCGGGGTTACGCTGGTATTCTTCGTCGTGTTCTTCAACGTCTATCAGGGTATCAAGGAAGTAAGCCCGACCGTGCTTGCCAATGCCAAGATGCTTGGGATGAGCGAGCGTCAGTTGCTGCGTCATGTCTATTGGCCTTCGGCGCTGTCATGGATGTTTTCTTCGCTGCATACGTCCGTGGGTTTTGCGGTCGTCGGCGCCGTCGTCGGCGAATATCTGGGTTCTGCTGCCGGCCTCGGTTACCTGATCCTGCAGGCCGAGGGCGCGCTTGACGTCGCCGGTGTGTTCGCGGGAATTGTCGTGCTGGCCGCGTTCGTTATCCTGATCGACGGCCTGGTAACGCTGGTCGAGCGGCGCCTGCTGGTATGGCAGGCGGTCGCGGCGGACACGCGAACCTGATTGTTGATTGTCTTAATATAATAGCCCGCAGATCGGGCTTCTGCGAAATAGCATGTGGCATGTTAACGGGTTTTTGATCCTGCCGGACAGATGACATAGGTTCGGATCGCGGCCGCTTGCAGATTATTCCAGGCGCGTCGCAGCCAATCGTCGAGGACCGGTTCCCCGGAATCGAAGGCGGAACTGTTGTGAGCTTCAGTCAAAACGACAGGAGCGTCGAAAATGGGCCCGGCATCAGTCACTCAGCCACGGCGTTTTGGCTTCCAAGATACGCTTCATGCCAACGGCCTCTGTTGGCGTATCCATCCAATCCATGACCTTTTGGAATGTTTTTGCGTCGGCGTAGATAGTCGATTGGTCGATCAGAATGTTTTTTGCCTCTTTGAGAGCGGAGGCCATCATGAATTGCGAACGGTTGGGCCCTACCAGCCCGGCCGCCTGGTCGATAAGCATCCGATCTTGCGGGCGGGCGCGCAGGTGAATGTTGACTTCAGCGATGGTCGAATGTTCGGACATTTTGCAACTCTGCCAAAATGTGTTGTCATTTTCAACACATCGGCGATTGTCGGGCTTTCATGATACGTGTTAACTGTTTTCCGGCGCCGAAAGTCAGAGGTGGACACGTGGTGGTCGGATCCAACGAAAGTCTGCTCGAATGTGGAGGATGTTGTCATGACGTCGATCAAGCTCGTAATTTCAGCACTCGCATTGGCCGTCGTGCTTGCCGGTGCCGCGCAGGCGCAGACGCTCGAGAAACGGCAGCTTACGCTTGGGGTCGGCGGCAAGACGGCGCTTTACTATCTGCCGCTGACGATTGCGGAGCGGCTTGGCTATTTCAAGGAACAGGGCCTCGACGTCAGCATCAACGATTTTCGCGGCGGTGCGCAATCGCTGCAGGCGCTTGTCGGAGGCTCCGCTGATGTCGTCACCGGCGCCTACGAACACACGATCCGGATGCAGGCCAAGGGCCAGGACGTTCGCGCCCTGATCGAACTCGGCCGGTTCCCGGGAATTGTGCTTGGGCTGCGCAAGGAGCGGGCGGCCGCCTACAAGTCCGCCGCCGATCTCAAGGGCATGAAGATCGGAGTTTCGGCGCCCGGGTCCTCGACCAATTTCTTCGTGATGTATCTGATGGCCAAAGCCGGCCTCAAGCCTGCCGACGCGGCCTACATCGGTGTCGGGATCGGACCATCCGTTATTGCGGCCATCAAGAGAGGCGATATCGATGCGGTTTCCAATCTCGATCCGATGATGACCAAGCTCGAAATGGATGGCGATATCAAGGTGGTCGCCGATACCCGGACCGAGGAGGGGACGCGAGCGATATTCGGCGGCTCCAACCCGGCCGCCGTGCTCTATGCCAGACAGGACTTTATTTCGCGCAACCCCAATACCACCCAGGCGCTCGTCAATGCCTTCTACAAGACGCTCAAGTGGCTGGAGCGCGCGAGCCCTGAGCAGGTGGCCGCGACTGTGCCGGAAGAGTACTGGCTCGGCGACAAGGCGCTCTACATGGCCGCTGTGAAGGCCAGCAAGCCCGCTTATTCGCTCGACGGCGTCATTCCGGCCGCCGGCATGCGGTCGGCCAACGACATGCTGATCGCTTTCGACGAAGAATTGAAGGGCGCCAATGTTGACCTCGCCCGTACATTCGATGATCGATTTGTCAAAAAGGCCGCGGGTTTGTGAGAGACTCGTGGCCCGAAAACGTACTCTCCTGTCTGCCGCAACACGATCGCCAGCCCGCCCGGCCGCTGACCCGGCGACAGGCCATACAGGAAACGCTTATTCGATTGAGGTCCTCAGCCGCGCCATCAGTGTCTTGTCGGCGTTCGGCCATGCCCGGCCGTCGCTGAGCTTGTCCGAGATGGTGGCTGCAACGGGTCTGCCGAAGACCACGGTTTTTCGTGTGCTCAGCAGTCTTGTGGAGCGGGATTTTTGCGAGTTGGACTCCCAGACCGGAAAGTACAGCCTCGGTTTCGCACTCGTGCGCCTCGCCGATATTCGCCGCCGCCAATCCAACGTGCATGACGTTGCACTTCCGGTGATGCGGGAAATCCGCAACGAAGCGAATGAAACCGTGATCCTGTCGGTCAAGTCCGGAGATTTCAGGGTTCATATCGATTTCGTCGAAGGGCTTCATCCAATGCGGCGCACCGCGGACCTCGGCGTTCGCGCCCCGCTATACGCCGGGGCCGCCAGCAAGGTGCTGCTTGCCGGGATGGAAGACGAAGAGATCGAGGCCTATCTTGAACGAACGGACCTCACTGCCTTCCAGAAGACGACCATCACCGACAAGTCAGTTCTGTGGCGCGATATTCGCGCGATCCGCAAGCGGGGCTATGCCGAAAGCAAGGGTGAACTGTTCGCAGGAGGCGGCGCGCTCGCAGCCCCTCTGAAGGAGTTTTCGGGCAGGACCGTTGCGGTCATCGACATTCTCACCCCGGAACACAGATACACGCCTGCGCACCGCCAGCGCTGCATTGCTTTGTTACTTGACGGCGCCAGACGCGTGTCGGAGCGGCTTGGCTACAGTGTGGATCCGGGCAGTTAAGCGGTTCGCGCCACGGACGCCGTTATCAGCGCGGTAGGTAACGCGCCTCAAGGCGTTGCTGCATGGCGGCGCCTTCGCCTTCATCACCGACCGCCGGGTCGGGGTAGGGGAGTTCGCGCCGGCGCTCGACGAATTCTTCCCATGCGCCAACTCCGCGCGTCTCGAAGTCGTTCATGAAATCCCACAAAGCCGCCCATAGCACGTTGTGCGTAAATCCCGGGAACCAGGCAATGTGCACGCCCAGCGCCTTGTGCTCTTCAAGCGACAAATAACGGGGAAGTTTGCCCTTCATGAAGGAGAACGTGCCGTCGATTTGTGCACGCGCCACCTTGATCTCTTCGATCGAGTGCGGCGATTCAAGCTGCACCCAATCGACGCCCGCCTCCTGGCGGTATGCCTTGAGCCGATTGAGGCAATCGTCAATCCCGCTGTTTTCCGCATCGCGCGCGTAGCACTGCGCCATGATGACGAAATCCGGATCGATTTCGTTCTTCATGTCGACCGCAGCCCGGTAGCGCGCGATCGCCTGATCGAGCGGCACAACGGTAACGCCGGTGCTTTGCGTCCGTCTCTTGCCCTCGATCGGCTGGTCGTCGATGCGAACTCCCGCGATGCCGGCGTGGATGCATTCGCGGACCATGCGCCGCACAGCCATTATGCCTCCGTGGCCAGTATCGCCATCCATGATTATTGGAAATTTCACCGCTTGCGCGATCCAGCCCGCGACTGTCACGCATTCGAGCATGGTGATGGCCCCGACGTCCGCCATGCCGGTGTACCCGCCGACAACGCCGCCCGTTCCGACAAAGCCAACCTCGCAGCCTGCCTTCTCCATGATGCGCGCGCAGGCGGCGGTCGGCGGATGCAGAACCGACAGCACGCGATCACTGCGCTTGATGAGGTGTTTCAGTCGGGTTGTCGGACGCGCCGACTCCTCGTTCGCGGCCGCCGTCGTTGTGCTTTCGTTGGAAGACATCGCACGCCCTCTGTCGTTCTGGGTTTCAAGGTTCTTTGCGCCCAACGGCTGCAATTGACACCTTCGATCAATTCGCTTTACGGTGCAATACTGATGAAATTACATTCCATCTAATGGAACTAGAGCAGTGCTCACGACATCGGCCCCAACACCGGCGCCAAATGCGCGCGTTGTCGTCCCGACCACCGGATTCGTCATCGCGGCGAATGGTGTCAATCACGCCTATGAGGGACAGAACGGCTGGGTGCAAGCCCTGCAGAATTTCGACATCGCCATTCCGCGAAATGAATTTCTGTGCCTGCTCGGTCCGTCCGGTTGCGGCAAGAGTTCGTTTCTGCGCATCGTCACCGGCTTGATGAAGCCGATCGAAGGCGAGGTCCTGCTCAATGGCAAGCGCATCGAGGAACCCGGACTTGATCGCGGCATCGTGTTCCAGGAGCCGGCATTGTTTCCGTGGCTGACGGCGCTGCGCAATGTCGCCTTCGGCCTCGAAATGGGCGGGATGGAAAAGCGCTCCGTCAACGAGCGCGCCGCGCAGGTATTGCGCATCGTCGGGCTTGAACGCGCGATGCATCTCTATCCTTATCAACTCTCCGGCGGCATGAAGCATCGTGTCGCCGTCGCACGCGCCTGGGCGCTTCCGGATGCATCCGTATTGCTCATGGATGAGCCGTTCTCTGCTATCGATGCCATCAATCGCATGACGTTGCAAAAGTATCTCGTGGACGCCTGGCTTGCCGAGCCGCGGACAGTCATCTACGTCACGCACGATATCGACGAAGCGGTCTATCTCGCTGATCGGATCGCGATCATGACGCCGTCGCCGGGACGGGTCGGCCAATACGTGACTGTCGATCTGCCGCGGCCGCGTGATCGCAATGTCACGAAAGTCACCGAACTGCGCGGCGAACTGACCGAGATCATGCGCCGCCTGGGTAGTCATTGAATGAAGCTGTTTGGAATGCTGAAATGAAGACAACGGGGAGAAACACAATGACCCGGATCAGCCGCAGGACGGTCTTGATGTCGGCACCGGCATTGGTGTTTGCGCCCCATGTCGCAACGGCTGCGGAAGCGGACGCTGTGAGGTTTGGCGTCCTCTATCCCAATCTGGTGAGCGTCATCCACGCCATCGCCAAGAAAACCGGCGCATACGAAAGGCACAATCTCAAAGTTGTCGAAACGCGGCTCAAGTCCGGCCAGACCGTCGAAGGCGTCGAGCAGCTTTGGCGTGGCAATCTCGATTTCTACATGGGTGGTGCTCCGGAAGTTCCGCGACTGAATTCGCGGCTGGTCGAGAGCGGACGTCCGCCTGCATTGGCGGTGGTGAGCGGTGCCAATCCGGGTCACACCAGCCTCGTGCTCGGCAACAAGTGCCAACCGAAAGTGATCGACGAGATTCTCAAAGTACGCCTCAAGATCGCGGTCTCGTCGCTCTCATCGGTCCATCTTGCCTTCTTCCGCGGCTATCTGCGGACCGAGAAGAGGCTCGAACTCAATGCCATCAGCTGGCAGTTTCTGGGAATGGAGGGCGCCAACATGCTGCCGGCGCTCCTGACCGGGCAGATCGACGGATTCCTGCACTCCGAGCCGACACCGACGCTCGCCATCGTCAACAAGGCGGGGCACCTGTTCATGCAGGCGGGTCGCGGAGACATGGGTCCCAACCCGCCGCCCGCGACCTTCCTAAGTTCGCGGCGCGACTTTCTGAAGCAGAAACCCGAAGTCGCGAAGCGCTTCATGCGCGCCATTTTCGACGCAAATGAAGCCTACGCGAAGGCGCCCCATGAGATGACCGCTCTGGTCGCGGAGTGGAGCGGCCTGGACGAAAAAATCGTCGCAGCCGCCCAGGAGCGGATGAACCCGACGACCAGCCTCACGCAGGCGCAGGCGCAGAAATGGTGGGATTTCATCGGCTCGACCATGATCGAGCGCGGAGAACTCAGTCCGAAGATCAAGCCGTTTCCTGACGTGTTCGACTTGAGCCTGCAGCCGTTGTGAGAACAAGGTTGTGTGAGAACAAATGGACGCGCGAACTCAATCGCCCGATGCACCACCTTCGCCCGAAGTGGCGGAACGTAGTATTGAAGACGTTGGCACTGAAGAAAAGCTGACGGCCTTTGGTCGTGCGCGGCGGCAGCGCGAACGCCTTCGGAAAATCTTCCGCGGCACTGTCGGTGTTGCCGTCGTGCTGATCGTCTGGCAGGTGATGGCAACCGCATATGATCTGGAGCTGATCCTGCCGCCGCCTCTGTCGGTCGCGCGCAACATTTTCAACACGCTGACGCTGAATTACGAGCAGCGCTGGCTTTACGGCCCCAACATTTACGAGCACCTGCTGTCGAGTTTCGCGCGGGCGATCACCGGATTTTCGATGGCTGCCATGATCGCGATCCCGCTCGGTCTGTTCGTTGGACGATTTCGCACCGTGCGGGAATATGTCGACCCGGTGATACGCTCGCTCTACCCGATCCCCGGCATCGCCTGGATCCCGCTCGCAATTCTGTGGTTCGGGCTCGGCAACACGGCGGTGATCTTCGTCGTCTTCATCGCCGAGTTCTTCCCGCTCTACTTCAATACCGAAGCCGGTGCCCGCAACATCAACCCGATCCTGGTGGATGCCGCACGCTGCTTTGGCGCCAAGCGGCTCACTCTGGTTCGCCGCGTGATCCTGCCGGCGTCGATTCCTTACATCATCACCGGGATGCGGATCGCTCTCGGCGGCGCTTGGCGAATGATCGTCGCCGGCGAAATGCTCGCTTCGCAATCGGGCATCGGCTCGGTCCTGATGGAATCGCGCTTTCAGTTCCGTGCCACCGACCTGATGATGGCGATGATCCTCATCAGCGTGGTCGGCTTCATCACAGAACGCCTGATCGTCGGCACGCTTGAGAAGAAAACGACCGAAAAGTGGGAAGTAAGAGTCCTCTAGCAGAAGCCCGCGCATGCACGCCATTTCCAAGATCATCGCCTATCACGCCGACCGCACAAGCGTCGAGGTTGGCGAAATCGTCAACGTCGCGCCGGACTATGTCATGCTCAACGATCGCGGTGCGGCGCGGGCGGCCGAGCTGCTGCGCCGGATGGGCGGCGACAAGGTGTTCGATCCCGAGCGGATCGTGGTCGTCTTCGATCACCACTATCCGGCGATTCGCCCACAGGACGCGGTTTCACAAAAGAAGACGCGGGAGTGGATCAAGGAGCAGGGCATTTCGAAGTTTCATGCCGGCGAGGGCATCGGCCATGTGATTTTTCCGGAGAAGGGCTATGCCTTTCCGGGCGCGCTCATCTTCGGCACCGATTCCCACACTGTCACCAACAGCGCGCTCGGCTGCGTCGCGACCGGCATGGGCCATTCCGACATCGCGTCCTACCTGGCGCTTGGCTACAACTGGTTGCGCGTGCCGGAAGTGATCCGCTTCGACCTGCACGGCGACTTCCGGCCGGGCGTCTACGCCAAGGATATAGCGCTGCGCATTGCACAGCTCTATGGCGAGGATGCCGCGCCTTATCTGGGCGTGGAGTTTGCGGGTCCGCTCACTGCCAAGATGGCGATGTCGGAACGGCTCGTGCTCTGCAACATGGTAATCGATTTCGGTGCCAAGACCGGCTACATCCAGCCCGACGAGATCACGGCGCATTACCTTTCGCAGCGCGCCCCCGATCGTCGATGGACAGCCTTCACCTCCGACTCCGACGCCGATTACGGTAGCATCGTCGAACTCGACGTTTCGGAAATTGAGCCGCTGGTCGCCGTTCCGCACGACCTGTCTGACGTTCGGGACGCGAGCAAGCTCAACGATGTGCGCATCGACGAAGCCGTTTTCGGAACCTGCACCGGCGGACGGATCGAGGATTTTCGCGTCGCGGCTGCCATCATGAAGGGGCGGACGCTTGCCCCGCATACGCGCATGATGGTCAATCCCGGTTCGCGCGAGGTCTATATGCAGGCCATGCGCGAAGGCCTGATCGACATCATGATGCAGGCCGGCGCTCAGGTCGGTATCACGGGCTGCGGCCCGTGCTCCGGCTGTCACCAGGGGATGCTGGCGCCTGCGGAGAACTCCATCACCAATGCGAGCCGCAATTTCCGCGGACGCTTCGGTAGCCCCGAAGCGAATATCTATGTGGCGTCCTCTGCGACGGTTGCCGCCTCGGCCATCGCCGGACACATCGTATCGCCCGCTGAATCAATGAGCGACTAAAGGACAGTTCATGCACATCCGGGGCCGCGCCTGGACGTTCGGGCGCAACGTCAACACCGATCTCATCTTTCCCAAGATGTGGTTCCGCCCGGCTTATGAGCCGGGAGAAATGGCGAGCCACATCATGGTCGGGATCGACGAGGAATTTCCGAACAAGGTTAGGCGCGGGGACGTGATTGTCGGAGGCTTGAATTTTGGCTGCGGATCGAGCCGCGAGGAGGCGGCCGCCTGTATGAAGGAAGCCGGCATCGGCGCCGTCATCGCGCCGACCTTCGGGCGGCTGTTCACGCGCAACTGCATCAATGTCGGCTTGCCGGTCGTGGTCTCGCCAGGTATCGACGGTGAGGTCACGCAAGGCGACGAGATTGAGATTGATCTCGCCAAATGCCATATCCGGAATTTGCGGACCGGTTATGAGGCGCGGCTGCCGCCGATGGCGCCGGAATCGTTGAAGCTGATCGAGGATGGCGGCATCGCGAACTATACGCGTCGTGTGCTCGAACAACGGCGTCAGGCCGCGCGCGGCAAACTGAAGTGATCAAGTGGGCAGGGCGCGCGTGCTCACCGGGCGCTAGGTTCGTAGCCCGGATGGAGAGCCATAAGCGCGCTTACGCGATTATGGGGCGCAATCCGGGGACCGCCCGTCGTGCCGGGACCGCTCCCGGATTGCGCTTGATCACACGCGTGAAACGCGTGCGATCCGCTCCATCCGGGCTACGATCCTAATCCCAGGGCCTGTCAGGCGCGTGCTCACCCGCTCTTCAGTGCAAACTCGCCAGCCCCGCGGCCGGCGATCCGGCCAAAGACCGCCCCCGCCATCAACCCCGCGCTGCCCGGATAGTTGAAATAGAACAAGCCGCCCACCAGTTCGCCGGCGGCATAGAGGCCCGGAATGGGTGTGTCCTCGATGTCGAGCACATGCCCCGACGTGTCGATCTTGAGACCCCCGAAGGTAAATGTGATCCCGCAGCCGACCGAGTAGGCTTCGAATGGAGGCTTCTCGATGGTGTTTGCCCAATTGGTCTTGTTGACCGCCAGTCCGACGGTCGCCTTGCCGTCCTTGATGTTGGGATCGAATTTGACCTCCTGCTTGACCGCCGCGTTATAGTCGCGGATGGTCTTCAAGAACCCTGCCGGATTCACATCCTGCATCTTGTTGACGAGTTCTTCCAGGCTGTCGGCGCGGACCTTGGTGGCGCCGCGCATCTTATATTCGTCGCGCAGAAGATAGAGACTCTGTGCGTCGAACACTTGCCAGGCATAGCTGCCGGGTTGCGCCAGCACCACGCGGCCGTATTTCGCATAGGTGTAGTTCCGAAAATCCGCGCCTTCGTCGACGAAACGCGCGCCATCGGCATTGACCATGATACCGAACGGATAGCTGTGCCGGTAGCCGGCGCTGTGCTGGCCGTCGACGTCGCCATAATCGTTGGCGTAACGCTCCCAGGCGACGGCATGACAACCCGACCACTGGCCGTAGGATTGCGCGCCGATATCAAGCGCCATGCGGATGCCGTCGCCGGTGTTGTAGCGGGTGCCGCGCACCTTCGCCATGTCCCACCCCGGTCCAAGGTAGCGCGCGCGCCATTCTCGGTTGGCCTCGAAACCCCCGCAGGCAATCACCACCGCGCGTGCGCCAAGCTCTTCTTCCGCCCCGTCGACAAGCACAAGCACGCCCTCGATACCGTTGCGGCCGCGCAGGATGGCCTGCGCGCGCGCCCCATATCGCACCGTCACGCCATATTTTTCCGCCGCCGCGTATTCGGATGCGACCAGGCCGGCGCCGCCCCCATTGGCATAGATCACCACGCCGCCGAAGAATTTGAACTTGCCTTCGTGGTTGTAGGCTTGCCGTCCGTAGTTCGGCAGGAATTTTACGCCGCGCCCCATGAGCCAATGCACCGTCTCGGTGCTGCTCTTCACGAGCGTCTCGGCGAGATCGGGATCGATGTAGTACTGCGTGATGCGGCCGAGATCGTCGAGGTATTCTTCCGCCGTATATTCCCCGAAATCGGTGCGCGCGATGTCGGCTTCGCTGAGGTCGGGGACGACGGCCTTGATGTCCTGTGCGCCGTGATGCACCATGCGAAAGCCGCCACCGGTGAAATTGGAATTGCCGCCGCGCTTGGCTTCCGGTGCCCGCTCCAGGAGAGCCACCTTGGCGCCTTGTTCCGCCGCCGCCAGCGCGGCGCACAGCGCGGCATTGCCGCCTCCGATGACAACGACGTCGAATCTCTCTCCTTGCATCAACCGCTCCTGCGTGATCGGGCGCTCCGCCGCGTCAATCGGACACTTGTGTGCTCTTTTAGATTGTAAAATAGTTTTTTGTGAGTGAAAAAGAATATTTTGGTGGCGGCCATGTGTATCCCTATTGTGACATTGCAATGACATATTTAATACATCTCTATTGCACTCGGTCTGTGCGCCGGGTGTAAGATTGACCATGCGCGCCATGACCTGATGACAGCCATGTCTTCAACTTTTTCATTTTTCACCCGTTGTTGGACCACGGTCGTCGCCGCGTGCCGGCGCAATCCTTTGCTTGCGGGTGGCATCGCCCTCATCCACCTCACCGCAATGGTCGTTAATTTCTGGACGGAGTGGGGACCGGAACACAAGGCTGCGTTTTTGCTCACCTGGGCGATCCTGAACGGATTCTGGTTGGCCCTGCTGCGACGTCCGGCCATTTCGGCAGCATTGTCGCTTGCGTTTATCTTGACGCTCATCAAGGTCTCGCAGCTCAAACATGGTGTGCTCTGGCTGACGGTCGATTTCGTGGACCTCATGATCATTGATTACGGCACGGTCAACTATCTGTTCATGGTCATGCCGTCGTTGAAAACGATTGTCTTGATATCGCTGCTGGTCACCACGATGGGCCTGCTGGTGCTTTATTATTTCGATCCGTTTCGGGTGCGGCGCACGGTTGCGTCAGCGGTTGCGGTCCTGAGCCTTGCCGGCTTGATCGGTCTGTCCACGGTATTTCCAACCGAAACCTACGAAGGATTTTACGGCAACAGTTATGTTTCTCATTTTGCCCGCACCGGCGTCGACGCCGTCTCGGCATTCCTCAAGAACGGTTATATGGATTCCGCAGAGGCAGTGCGCGACCGTCTGGAACTGGCGAATGGGTCCTGTGCGCCGGCCAGCAAGCCTCCGCACATCATCTTGATTCATGATGAATCGGCCTTCGATGCTCGCCGTATTCCAGGCGTCCAGGTGCCGGCCGGCTATGCGGATCACTTCAAGTCGTTCGACGGCAAGTCGCGCGAATTCATTGTCGAAGGCAATGGTGGACCCAGCTGGTATGCCGAATACAATGTGCTGGCCGGCCTCTCGGCGCGCAGTTTCGGCCGCTTCTCCTACTTCGTGACCCGGATTGCAGATGGGCGCGTCGAGCGTGGTTTGCCAATGGCGTTACGCCGCTGCGGCTATCAGACCTTTACGGTTTTTCCGACGCTCGGCGTATTCATGAGCGCCGCGGGCTTTCAGCGTACGGTGGGCGTGCAGAACTTCATCGATGCGCGGGACATGGGCACGGATGTCTCGCAGCCTGATGGGTTCTATTACGACCATACGGCCAAATTGATCAATCGCGAACGCGCCAACGGTCCGATGTTCCTGTACGTCTATGTTGCGGCCAATCACTTCCCTTGGGATTACAAATGGCGCCCTGAATTGACGCCGGAGTGGAGCGATCATGGCAACCATCCGATTGTCGAAGAATATTTGCGCCGTCAGATTCTGGGCATGGGGGATTTTGCCGAGTTCCGGGCGAGGCTCAGTCTTGATTTTCCAGACGAGTCGTTTCTGATCATACGCTATGGGGACCATCAGCCGGATTTCACGGCCACGATGATCGACCCCTCGGCGGATGAAGCCGAAATTACCAGACGGCTGGTAACCTATGATCCGCGCTACTACGCGACCTATTATGCGATCGATGTCATCAATTTCAAACCGGTCGACATGAGGTCGGCGCGGACAACGCTGGAGGGGCCCCACCTGCCGCTTGTCATCCAGGAGATAGTCGGTTTGCCGCTTGATCCCTCGTTCACCGAACAGAAGAGGATTCTCGAACGCTGCAACGGGCTGTTTTTTAATTGTTCGGAAGGCGCGGAGGTACGACGATTCAACCGGTTGCTGATCGACGCCGGTTTGATCAAGAATCTTTAACGTCATCCGCGCCGCATGTCCTCGTTCCCGGTATTCCTGGCGTCCCCGTTGGCTCTGCTTGATGCCTGGTCGCAGCACCGTGTCGCGCGGCTCGTGCCTTTGTTGACATTTCATTTGGCGGCAATTGCAATTGCGGTCGGGACCGAAACCGGCCTTGCCCGGATTGTCATTTTCTTTGCGGCATGGGGGCTGGTGAATTTCTTCTGGCTGACCTTGCTGGGCCGGCCGACGATCGCAGCGGCGCTGTCATCAACGCTGTTGGTCACACTGATTTTCGTGTCACGCTTCAAATTCGATGTCCTTTGGATGGCCGCGAGCTTCGTCGATGTCATGATCATCGACGCCGATACTGTTGCGTTCCTGTGGATGATGTTCCCGGCGGTACGCATCGCGGCTGCAATTACCGTCCTTGCGGCAATACCGCTCCTGTTCGTGCTCTGGAGAATCGATCCGTTTCGGGTGCGCCGCACGGTGTCCTTGTTGGGGGCGTCTGTCTCCCTCGCCGTTATCGCGGCCATCGGCAGTTTGACGCCGTTGTCGCACGAGAATGCCTTCTCGGAATGGAATTATGTGTCCTATTTCGTGCACTCGGGCGTGGATGTGGTCGGATCCTATTGGCAACAGGGTTATCTCGAGTCCGACAAGGTGGCTGCCGACCGATTGAAGAATGATGCCGCTGAGGCCTGTGAGCCGGCTGGAAAGCGTCCGCACATCATCCTGGTGCACGACGAGGGAAGTTTTGACCTGCGCGCCATCGACGGGGCCAAGGTGCCGCAAGGGTATGGCGGTCACTTCCGTTCATTCGACGGCAAGGCCCGCAAGATGCTGGTCGAAGGTGCGGGCGGTCCGAGCTGGTTGACCGAATACAATGTTCTCAGCGGGTTGTCGTCGCGGTCCTACGGCAGTTTTCAGTTCTTCGTGACCCGCATTGCGGCCGGGCGGGTCGAGCGTGGCCTGGCGTCATCCCTGCGACGATGCGGCTATCGAACCCATGCAATCTATCCGGCCTTCGGCGGATTTCTCAGCGCGCGGTCCTTCTACATGGGCACCGGCATTGACCATTTCATCGACGGCAAGGACTTAGGCAGCGACGTCTTCGAGCCGGACCGATTTTATTTCAATCGTGCAACGCAATTGATCGCAGATGAAAGGCGGCATGGCCCGCTGTTTCTGTTTGTCTTTTTGACCGCAAACCATTTCACCTGGGACTATCAGTTCCATGAGGAACTCACGCCTGAGAGCTGGAAAAATCCCGGCAATGCCCTGCCGGAGGCCAATGAGTATTTGCGCCGCCAGGCGATGACCGAGCGCGACTACAAGGAGTTCCTTGCACAACTCAAGCGTGACTTCCCGGACGAAGCATTTTTGATCGTCCGCTATGGCGATCATCAGCCGGATTTCGCCAAGCATCTTATCGAGCCTGGGATCGATGCCAGAGAACTCGGCCGGCGGCTCGCGACCCACGATCCGCGCTATTTCACGACTTACTATGCCGTCGACGCCTTGAACTTTCGGCCGGTCGACTTGGACCCGGCGCTTGACGTGTTGGATGCGCCCTTTCTGCCGTTGGTCGTACAGAGGGCTGCCGGTCTTCCGCTCGACCCGTCATTTACTGAACAGAAGAAAATTCTCGTACGTTGTCGCGGGCTGTTCTATGACTGTGCGCAGGGGGCTGAGGCGAGGCGGTTCAATCGGCTCCTGATCGATTCTGGCCTCATCAAAAATCTTTGAAAGTCCCCCCGTCAAATGTCAGTACCCCAGTTGTCCTTGGCGCCGCGATCAACCCTGACCGGCGCCTGGTCCCGGCACCGTGCCAGAACATTAGTACCGCTCCTGGCATTTCACCTGGCGGCGCTTGCGACTTTGGTGTGGAGCGAGACCGGCCTCGACGGGATGGCGATCTTCATTGCCGTATGGGGTTTGCTTAATTTCTTCTGGCTCTCGCTGTTGCGCCGGCCGGGGCTTTCGGCGGCCCTGTCGATGCTGATGCTGGCACTTCTGATTGTCACCTCGCGCTTCAAATTCGGTGTGCTCTCGATGTCGGCAACCTTCGTCGATGTCATGATCATCGACAGCGACACGTTTGCCTTCCTTTGGATGATGTTTCCCAAGGTGCGGATCGCGACGGCTGTTGCCGTCGGTGTGTTCATTCCAGTGGTCTGCGTGCTCTGGAGGATCGATACATTTCGGGTGCATCGGGCGGTGTCGATGGCCGGCGCGGCGGCCTGTCTGGCGGCCATCGTCGTATTGGGCAATGCAACGCGGGTGCAGCATGGCGATTCATTCGGCAACGAAAATTATGCGTCCTACTTTGCGCGCTCAGGTGTGGAAGCGATCGCAACCTATTGGGACGTGGGTTACCTCGAATCGGACAAAGAGGCGGTTGATCGCCTCAAAAAAGATACAGTAGGTGATTGCCAGCCGACCGAAAAGCCTCCGCACATCATCATGGTCCATGACGAGGGGAGTTTTGACCTCCGCGCCGTCGAGGATGTCAAAGTCCCGCAAGGGTACGGGAAACATTTCCGTTCGTTCGATGGCAAGGCCCGCAAGATGCTGGTCGAAGGCGCCGGTGGCCCAAGCTGGTTCACCGAATATAATGTGCTCAGTGGGTTATCGGTTCGCTCCTATGGTCGATTCCAGTTTTTCGTGACCCGCATTGCGGCGGGCCGGGTCGAACGTGGCTTGGCCTCATCATTGCGACGCTGTGGCTATCGCACCCATGCGATTTATCCTGCCTACGGAGGATTTCTTGCCGCACGTTCATTCTACATGGGGACGGGGATCGACGATTTTGTCGACGGCATTGATCTCGGCAGCGGCGTCTTCGAACCGGATCGGTTCTATCTCGATCGGGCCTCACAATTGATCGAGCGCGAGCGCGCGCATGGCCCGCTGTTTCTTTATGTCTATCTGACCGCAAACCATTTCACCTGGGACTATCAATTCCATGAGGAACTCACGCCCACGGAGTGGCGCGATCCCGGCAATCCAACGCCTGAGACCAACGAATATCTGCGCCGGCAGGCCATGACGGAACGTGACTACAAAGAATTCTTGGCGCGGCTCAAGCGGGAGTACCCGGAGGAGTCGTTCCTGATCGTGCGCTATGGCGACCATCAGCCGGATTTTGCCAAGCACATCATCGATCCATCGGCCGATGGCGATCAGCGCCGTCGTCGCTTGATGGCCTACGATCCGCGTTACTACACGACCTATTATGCGATCGATGCTTTGAACTTCCAACCGGTCGATGTGGGTTCGGCGCTCGATGTGCTCGATGCGCCTTATCTGCCGTTGATCATTCAGGAAGCCGCCGGTTTGCGGCTTGATTCCTCTTTTGCCGAGCAGAGGCGTATTCTCGACCGGTGCGAAGGCCTGTTTTACAGTTGCGCAGGCGGCGCCGAGGCGCGCCGGTTCAATCGCCTCCTGATCGATGCCGGGCTGATCAAGGGGCTGTAATCGCGAAGCCAAGGAGGTTTCGATGCTGCTGCGTTTCTTCACGCTCGATGTTTTTACCGACATTCGGTTCGCCGGAAACCCGCTCGCGGTCGTGCTCGATGCCGAGGCGCTTGATACCGCAACCATGCAGGCGATTGCGCGGGAGTTCAATTATCCGGAGACGGTATTCGTCCACGCCGCCACCGATCCTGCCCGTCGAGCGCGTGTGCGTATTTTCACCCCGGCACGGGAACTGCCCTTTGCGGGCCACCCGACGGTTGGAACGGCGGTGTTGCTGGGCCATATCGACGGCGGCGCCGACGCGCGCGAGATCGTCCTCGAAGAGGGTATCGGGCCTGTCCGTTGCACGATCGAGCCGTTCGATGGTGGACGTGGCCGCGCCCGCTTCGCGCTCCCCCAATTGCCTGCGGAGACGGGTACGGCGCCCGACAATGCGGTTATCGCTGCAGCGCTCGGCCTGTCGCCTGGCGACATCGGTTACGCCGATATGCGCGCCGCAATCTGGTCCGCCGGCCTGCCTCTCACATTCGTGCCAGTTGCCAGCCTCGCCGCCGTTCGCAATTGCCGTCCCGATCCGGCCAGAATGAGCGCCACCTTGGGCGACGGGCCGGTGTACCTGTTCTGTGCAGAGACAGCCGAAGCCGGCCACGATTTCCACGCCCGGATGTTTGCCCCCGCGCTTGGCGTGCCGGAGGATCCCGCCACCGGCGCCGCGGCGGCAGCCTTCATGGGATTGCTTGCAAAGCATGGCGGCCTTCGCGATGGCGATCATGCGTATACAGTCGAGCAGGGTTACGAGATGGGGCGACCCAGCCTGATCCGAATAGCCCTGGTCATGCGCGATAAAAAACTTGTCTCTGCTTCGGTTGGCGGCAACGCCGTTATCGTGACCGAAGGCAAGCTTTCACTATGACGACGACCGATATCTCGGTTGTCCGAATTGATCGCCTGGACCTGGCCTTTGAACCGCAGCCTTGGCCCTACGCAGACATGCACAGGCACGAGATCGATGCCCATTTTGCAAATTTGCAGCGCGCGAAACCGGCGCTTTGGAACGGGCGCGTCTTGTTGCTCCACCGCTATGGGATCAAAAACGGTGTGTTCGGCGGTGCCTTTCTCGAAACGGATTTTGCAAGTTTTCTTGCCTGGCGCGACTGGGGATTCCCCGAAGCGGGCGCGATCAACTGTTTTTCGATGGCCGCGCTGCGGGCAAGCGACGGCGCTTATCTATTGGGCGCCATGGGCGATCATACGGCAGGCGCCGGAAGGGTGTACTTCCCGGCCGGAACGCCTGATCCCGAAGACGTGGCAGGCGGGATGGTTGACCTCCACGCAAGCGTCGTTCGCGAACTCGCCGAGGAGACCGGGCTTACAGTGGATGACGTGGTCGCGCAGGCAGGATGGTACAGTGTACTGTGCGGGCCCAGGGTCGCGCATATGAAAATCTTCAACGCCCGTGCTCCAGCCGATGTATTGCGTGCGCGCATACGTGCACAGCTGCAGCGCGAGGCGGAACCTGAGCTTTCCGATATGGTTATCGTTCGTGGGCCAGAGGATTTTGATCCGCGCATGCCCTCGTTCGTAACCGCGTTCCTCGAGCATGTTTGGCGGTGATGGCACGATGAACTCGAAAAAACGTAGCAAGGCCTATCGCGTCGATGATCCAGGTCGCTTTCGGCTGTCCGATTTTGATCCGGCCGGCGACGGTCGTCTCGACAAGGATGAGGTGAATGCCATTCTTGTCACCGACATCGAGCGTCTGCGCGAGTTGCAGGAACGACTCCATGCCGATGGTCGTTGGGCCATCCTGGTTGTGCTGCAGGCCATGGACGCGGCCGGCAAGGACGGTGTCATCAAGCACGTAATGTCCGGCCTCAATCCCCAGGGCTGTATGGTCCATTCCTTCAAGCCGCCCAATCCGGACGAACTGGCTCACGATTTTCTCTGGCGATCGGCGCTATTCCTGCCAGAGCGTGGATACATTGGAATTCATAACCGGTCGCACTACGAGGAAGTTCTGTCGGTGCGCGTTCGGCCGCAATACTTGAAAGCGCAGCGCATCCCAGAAACTCTTGTCGGCAAGGACATCTGGAAGCATCGCTTCAAAAGTATCCGAGCATTCGAGCGGCACCTTGCGCGCAACGGAACTGTCGTCTTGAAGTTCTTCCTGCATATTTCCAAGGAGGAACAGAAGCGCCGGTTTCTTGACAGGCTGGAGCAGCCGGGCAAGCGCTGGAAATTTTCAATGGGCGACGTCGAGGACCGCAAACTCTGGGACAAGTACATGGCGGCCTATGAAGATGCGATCCGCGCGACCAGCCGTCCCGAAGCACCCTGGTACGTGGTGCCGGCCGACCACAAACCATTTGCGCGGCTGGTGGTGGCACAGGTCTTGATCGAGGCGCTGGAAGGACTTGATCTGAAATTCCCCAAGGTCGATGCCGCGGGGCTCAAAGAGATGGACGAGGTGACGCGGGCGCTGTTGGCGGAGAAGGATTGACGAGCGGATCGACGAAGAAGCCGTGAGCTGGGCGGTTCCGAGGAGGCCGATTCGAAATGACTGCCGCGCGCGTGCGGCGCGTTGCCTTGAGGAAGCAGCATTTGGTGATGTCCATCACATCGCGGGAGACGCCGCACGGCTAGGGTCAAGGTTGCCTCGGGGCGATCACGCCTTGGAGCGCAATCCCGGAGGACCCTTACGATGCCCAGATGGTACGAACGCGCCAACGAAGCTTCATTCAAGCCGGTCAAGGGGGGCAATGTGTTCCAGGCCCGGCGAGTTGATATCAGGTGATCGAGTAGCCGTTCGGTAAGGCACTTGAAGATCATGAAATTAATCGGGTCGAAGGCGATCTTGCGGGGATAGGGAAAGGCGCGGTGTGCCTTTCCTTGTTGCCGGGCCTCCGGAGCGGAGCTTGGGTCACACATTCTCGTTGGTTCGACCTTGAAGTCCCCGCAAGACGCAGGCACCCGAAAGCAGCCGTCATGGCCAGCCCAATCAAAGGCGAATGGTTTAAGGCGTTGATCTGCTTGCTGACGATCGGCTCGGCCTACTGGTATCGCGACCAGGCGGCAGCTGTTACTTTGGCGGCGTTCGCGGGGCGCCTACTTGGTGAGCAATCGATGCGTATTCGTCAACGCGTACAGATTGCCGAAGACCGTGCTCCCAGTGCAATGCAACGCCCGCAGCTGACAACTTGGCAACGGCGCAACTCCGAGCCAATGGACGAACAAAGACGCACGCAATTTACGGTGTTACTTTTCTGCTCGATATTGGGGATAATCGCGAGTCGTAGCGCTATTTATGACGATAGCGCCCGATGGTGGGGCTTGGCGGCGATCACGTTGTTCATCGCAACTGGCGCTTATAGTTTCTTCCTGCTTAGCCATGTTTTCTGGAAACCCAAGTCTTGACGGCGGCGATCGAGGCTGCGGCCATCGCGCGGTCGAGCAGGCTGGCGTAGGGCAAGGAATCCCACCCCCTTCAGAGTGACCGGCAAAGGAGGGCATTCGTTTCTGGAACGTGGCGAGGTCGATTCGTGCGAGCTCCGCCCAATCGAATCCGACAAACAGATAGGAGCATCGCCCAAACTGCCGCGTTGGTTGGCGGCAGCTTTCTGCCTCTCCGCGCCAGGCGGCGCGCTGGGCTATTGCGCCCCCCCGCAGAATTCCGCTAAAAGGGGCCGGTCCCATCCAGGGTTAACGTGAAATTCACTGCGACTTGGGACCATCCGGCCTGATTCTGGGGCCAAGACGAGGGCAGACTTGACTTTTGCGCGCCACGATATCCGCGCGACCAAACCGGGGGCCAAGGCCCTGGCCGGTACTGCCCTCATTGCGGGCGGGCTTCTGCTTACCAACCCCTGAGGGCCGGCTGGGCGTTTACGCCTGGGCACTCAGGGGCAGGGACAAGAAACCGAAGCCCACACAAGCGCCCGGTAGAGCCAAAGCAAGCCTCACAAGGCCAAAAAGCTAAAAGCCGGCGCCAGAACCACAAGGATCCATTGCCATGACCACACCGCCCAATAGTGAGTGGCCCGAAAGCGCGTCGCCCAAACCCGAACAGAAGTCGGAGCGGGACCGCGTCGTCATCTTCGATACCACCTTGCGCGACGGCGAACAGTCGCCCGGCGCCACGATGACGCATGAAGAGAAACTTGAAGTCGCCGAAGTCCTCGACGCCATGGGCGTCGATATCATCGAGGCCGGGTTTCCGATTGCCTCGGAAGGGGATTTTGCCGCCGTCCACGAAATTTCCAAGCGCACCAAGAATGCGACGGTCTGCGGGCTCGCCCGCGCCGGCCAGAAGGACATCGACCGCGCCGGCGAAGCGATCAAGCCGGCCAGGCATGGGCGCATCCACACCTTCATCTCCACTTCGCCGGTCCACATGAAGTGGAAGCTGCAGATGGAGCCCGAGAAGGTCTACGAGATGGTGATCGCATCCGTGACGCGCGCGCGCGGCTTCACCGACGATGTCGAATGGAGCTGCGAGGACGGCACCCGCACCGAACACGATTTCCTCTGCCGCTGCGTCGAGGCCGCCATCAAGGCGGGCGCAACCACGATCAATATTCCAGATACGGTCGGATACACCGTGCCGGAGGAATATTTCGCGCTCATCCGGATGCTGCGTGAACGCGTGCCCAACGCCGACAAGGCGCGGTTCTCGGCGCATTGCCATGATGACCTCGGTATGGCGGTTGCCAATTCGCTCGCCGGCGTGCGCGCCGGCATCCGGCAGATCGAGTGCACCATCAATGGCATCGGGGAGCGCGCCGGCAACGCCTCGCTCGAAGAGGTCGTGATGGCGATGAAGGTGCGTAACGACGTGCTGCCATATTGGACCAATGTCGATTCGACGATGTTGACTCGCGTGTCCAAACTCGTGTCGGCCGTGACGTCGTTCCCGGTGCAGTACAACAAGGCGATCGTCGGACGTAATGCCTTCGCGCATGAGAGCGGAATTCATCAGGATGGCATGCTCAAGCATACCCAGACTTATGAGATCATGACGCCGGAAAGCGTAGGCGTGAAACAGACTTCGCTGGTGATGGGCAAGCATTCCGGACGCCACGCTTTCGTCCACAAGCTGGAGGAACTCGGCTATCATTTGGCCGGCAACCAGCTCGAGGATGCCTTCGTGCGGTTCAAGGCGCTCGCGGATCGCAAGAAGCACGTCTACGATGAAGATATCGAGGCGCTCGTGGACGAGCGCATTGCGCACGCGCAAGACCGCTTGAAGCTGGTGTCGCTCACCGTTATCGCCGGTACGCTCGGACCTCAGTCGGCAACGCTGACGCTCGACATCGACGGCAAGCATCAGACCGTGCAGGCAACCGGCAATGGTCCGGTCGATGCAACATTCAACTGCATCAAGCGGCTCATTCCGAACGAGGCGCTGCTTGAGCTCTATCAGGTGCACGCCGTCACCCAGGGCACCGACGCACAAGCGGAAGTGTCGGTGCGGCTGGGTGAGAATGGAAAATCCGTCACCGCCAAGGGCGCGGATCCCGATACTCTCGTGGCGTCTGCCAAGGCCTATCTCGGTGCGCTCAACAAACTGATGGTCAAGCGTCAGCGGGGCAATCCCGGCGATTTGCCCGAAATGCGGATTCACTCGACCGATGTCGTTTGATCGCGATCGCTTCTTGATCCGGATCATTTCAGGCTGGCGGAGCGGCTGATAGATGAAATCGCAGTGCGGCGTTTTGGCGTCGCACAGCGACGTTTTGGCGCTGCACTGCGAGTATTCCGGTCACATTACGAGAACGTAATCTGTTTCGTTGCGATCCAATTCTCTTACCAAACTTTAACTTGATGAAATGCGTGTTCTGTTATTACTTACGATCATCGAGATGTCGCTAAGTGAAGAACACCAGGATACATCACGGAACGGGTTGGAGGGGATCGCAATGTACAAGACCATTCTTGCCGGCACCGCCGCGTTGTTGATCGTCGGCACGACGCTCGCCCAGGCACAATATCGGCCCGATGGATATCGGCCCGATGGCGCGCGTCGCTGGCAGCCCTCCATCGAAGACATGCGTGCTTTCGGCAATGCGCGAATTGCTGGCCTCAAGGCAGGGATAGCGCTCAGCGCCGAACAGGAAAAGAATTGGCCGGCCTTCGAACAGGCGGCCCGGGACTTCCAGAAGCTGCGCATCGATCGCCTCTCTGCAGGGATCGAAGCGCGACGTAGCGGAGAGCCCCGCACCACCAATCCGGCCGAACTGATGCAGCGGCGGGCGACCGCCCTGGCGGAAACGAGTTCAGCTTTGAAGAAACTGGCGGACGCCACGGGGCCACTTTATGGAAGCCTCGATGACAGCCAGAAGCGGCGCTTCGGCGTTCTTAGCCGCATCGGCGGCGATGCCGGATCTCGCCAGCCGATGAGGCGTGACGGTTTCGAACAGCGTTTTCGTCGCACCGATGATCGCGGCATTGAAGACGGCCCCGGCGCGCCAGCGCGCGCCTTGATGCAGCGGATCCGCGGCGAGGAGGAACTCTAGGACTTTCGAGATAGCGTGGTGGTCGTACTCCCCAGCCCCCCGATACGATTGCCAACGCATGGGAGCCGCCGGGGTAATTCCCGGCGGCTTACCCCAAAAATCGAAAGGGTTGCAGATTTCAGCTAGCGCGGCGGTCGTACCCCAGCCCCCCGACACGATCGCCTGCGTATGGAAGCCGCCGGGGTACCCCTCCACCCCGGCGGCTTTTTCGTCTTTGGATTGGCGCTTCCCGTTCGGAGCCCCGCCTTTTTGGTGGGTCCGCCTTTTGGCGGCTAGGCGGCCTTCCCTTAGCATTCTCGGGTGTGGACATAACTCTGCCTAAAGGCGAGCCACCCATTCGGCGATGCCGGTCAACCCAAAATCATCCGCAGTACGCAATCCGTTGATGCAAATTATTAATGAGTATCATTTTACTATATTAAAGCATTAAGGAAGATTTGTTAGGAGCGTTCGACCGAAACGTCGATGCCTGTAGGTGAATTATGTTGGTTAACGATACCAAGTCTGCCGCAAGCACGCAATTGGCCTACGTACTCGACGACGAAGTTGAGATAGGAACACTTGTTTGCCATTGCCTCGTTGCATGCGGCTACGAAACTCGTCAATTTGTCAGCCCGGCTCCTTTTCTTACCGCTGTCAAGACTTCGCCCCCAGAGCTGATTGTACTCGACTTGGCGCTCGGCCAGTCAGATGCCGTCGAGGTGATCCACCAGATCAAATCCCTGAATTATGCCGGCAAGGTGCTGCTTATCAGCGGCCGCGACGAAGCCACGCTCCGGGAAATCGCGCAGATTGGCGCCCGGCATGGGCTATTGATGCTGCCGCCACTCAAAAAACCCTTCCGCGTGGCGGAGTTCGAACATCAACTGTCGCTGCCTGCGAACGCTGCGCAACCTCAGGCGACAACGCTGCAAGCCGCAACGACCAATACAGCCGCGGTTGAGCTTGCAGAGGCACTCCGGAATCGTTGGTTGGAACTTTGGTATCAGCCCAAGATCAATCTCAAATCGCTATCGGTTTGCGGCCTCGAGGCATTGTTGCGCATCCGGCATCCGGAACACGGCATTATATTTCCTTTAGACTCCCTCCCCGCGGCCGACGACCCGCTGTACCATCCACTGTCCAATTTCGTATTGGGGCGAGCAATCTTGGATTGGGATCGTTTCGCCAAGGAAAGCATTACAATCCAGATTTCACTAAACATGCCGCTCTCCGCCCTCCTGATCCCTGATTTCATCAATATTGTGCGTGGATGGCTGCCGAGCAGGCCGAAATTTCCAGGGATGATTTTCGAGATCACCGAAGATGAAATCATGTGCGACTTGGATTCAGTCCGCGAGGTGATTTCTCGCTTGGCGCTCTATAACTGTCGGATTTCAATTGACGACTTCGGATTGGGCTATTCCTCCCTGTCTCGCCTGCGCGATCTTCGATTCTGCGAGCTGAAATTGAACCGGAGTTTTGTCTCGAACTGTGCCTTCGATCAGGCCAAGCAGTCGCTGTGTCGGACTACAATCGAACTCGCACATGGCTTCGGCGCTTCCGTCTGCGCAGAGGGTGTGGAAAACGATGCGGATCTTCAGACCCTGATCAAAATGCGGTGCGACATTGCGCAGGGCGACCTTTTTGGCAAGCCAATGCCTTATGACGAATGCGCAAATACCTTGCGCCCTTCCACCAGGTCATCTGGGCGATCGAATGCCGCAGCGCGACTGGCGCGGGCGGCCTGGGCGTCTTGACGCACCAGCGGCCCGACGGACAAGGGGAATGCGTCGGGCGTCGAAGGGGTGGGCGGCCAAGTAGAACTTGCCCGCACCGGTCCCGGCGGCTATATGCAGCGACGGATTGCCGCCGCCAGGGGCGGCTTTCTTTTCCGGGGCGGTGCCCCAACGGTGCCCCGGCAACATGGTGGTAGTCTCTAACCCATTGAAATCACTTGGTTAGGGCGCATAGCTCAGTTGGTAGAGCAGCTGACTCTTAATCAGCGGGTCCAAGGTTCGAATCCTTGTGCGCCCACCACGCTTCGCCCTAAAGGGCTTCGCGTCGCGCAGCCACCCAAAGCCCTTTTAGGGCAAAGCGTGCCCGGCGTAGCAGGATCGAAGGCGTAGACGGGCTATGTGACCTGCGGGCAGTTCATCACCGCGTCGAATTCCGGATCAGCAATGTACTTCATGTCCCCAAGAATCCGCGTTTCTCGAAGATATGGTCCGGCGTGGCTATGACCGGCCTAGTTCACCGCAGGCGATTCGTCGTCGAATGGGGCGCCTGCGACCCGGCCGGCATCGTTTTCAACGGCCGGTTCTTCGAATTCTTCGATGTGAGCGCCTGGGAAATGTTCGAGTCGGCGCTCGGCGTGCCGCGTTCAGACTTGTTTGCGGCTTACGACATCATGGGCATTCCGCTGGTCGACGCGCGGGCGCGATTCATGCTGCCGGTCAAGTTTGGCGATGCCGCGGAGATCGCCTCGGAGGTCGCCGAATTCCGCCGTTCGAGTTTCGACATCACCCACAGGCTTTCGGTTGGCGGCGAATTGGCGGTCGAGGGACGCGAGACACGGGTCTGGGCAACGCGCGACAAGGACGATGTCTCGCGCATCAAATCAACGCCAATACCTGCGGCTGTGATCGAAAGGTTCCGGGCTGCCTGATCACTTGATTGCGGAAATGGCTTTGTCGATCCCTTTGATGGATTGGATCGTTATGGTGAACTTTTCGCCATCGGATTTCCAGAACGTGATTGCCGCAGATTCACCAGCACCGCCCAAGATTTCCTTGGTCACGACATCGTTCATCGCCAGGATTCCCTCGCAACGCTGCGGATTACAAGCCACATAGTTGATGTGTTGCGGGTTGCCGTTCCCGAGCTTGAGTTCAATGCCTTTATTGACCAATACTCCCATATTGATTTGCGGTGTTTGCACTATCGAGACCAATGCGCCCTCGTTATTGCGGCCGATGATCCAGGCACCGAGCGGGACCTGCTGGTTTTGCTGCGTCACGATCATTTGCAGCATCGCAGAACAGACCTTCCGGGATTTTCCGTCGGGCGTGTCGCGACAACTGACCGTCCAGGCGTCATAGGTGATGGTTTCGGTGCGGATCGGCTGCTGCTCCTCCTGTTTGGGGACTGCCTTTGCCTTGGCTTTGGCCTTGGCTTCCTCCGCCCACACCGGTGTGTAGAACTCACGGTGGACAAAACAAGACGTAATCACGAGTGCGCAGAGCAGAGTGATAACGCGCTCTTTGGTGAAGATTCGAAATTGCATCGGTTGGCTCGTCACTTGCCGGAAGTTGACCTCTTACCATGGCCGACTGTGTGACGCCAGAACATGCGGGTTTGGAAATTTCTTTATTGTAAGGGCCGCGCTTTCCCGGCTTCAATCTCCCCCGTCGCTATCCGCATGACAAGGGCGGCGTTGCCGACGACATCCGCGGGACGCTTCTAGCCTTGGGGTTCCTTGGGCATTGCGTTAGTGTGGCCCACATATGCGCCGTTTGGAAAATGATCTGGAAAAGTTCTTGAATGAACTCTGTATCGATTGGGGATTTTGTCTTCCAAGCGACAAGAGGCGAAGAATCGCGGACCGAAAGGATTGGGATGCCCGTGAGTTTGCGCTTGAAATCCTACGCACGGAAGGATTTGACCATCCGGAATATGAGATCGAATGGGTGCGCCGTCTATCGGCCCGGTTCAAAAAGCGATTCGGAAAATAGGTGATAGGGAGTCCCAATGACCGCTAAAAATTCAATCTGAGACAGTACCCGGGTTCGGGGTCCCGCAGTTACGACGGCCTATCTGCCTGGCGGTGCACATTCAAGCAAAGAGCCGCGCGCGGCGAAGCCGCCGTGAAGGCGGGACTCCGAACCGGCCTCGCCGTTGACCCCCTGTTTTATTGGCGTGCCGAATTTGCTATTGAATCCCAATGGCACGCCTCCTCGAATTTACGCTCAATGGCCGCCCGCGCCTCGATGCCGTGGCGGACAACCTGCTTTTGCTCGACTATCTCCGGGAACAGGCTGGGCTCACCGGCACCAAAACCGGCTGCGACGGCGGGGAATGCGGCGCCTGCACGGTGCTGGTTGACGATGCGCCACGCTTGTCCTGCCTGACGCTGGCGGCGGGCGTCGCGGGCCGGCGGATCGATACCATCGAATCGCTCGCACACGACGGCCGGTTGTCGGCAGTCCAGCGCGGGTTTCATGAGAAGCTCGGTTCGCAATGCGGCTATTGCACGCCCGGATTCATCATGGCGTCGGCCGGCCTGTTGCGGCGCAATCCGCGCCCGAGCGAGGAGGAAATCCGTGACGCGCTGGGCAGCAACATCTGCCGCTGCACCGGCTATGTGAAGATCATCGAGGCGGTGCAATTCGCGGCCGATCTCTGTTCGGGTGGGGCGAGCCCATGAACGAGATCGTTAAGCCTGCCGCCACGCGCATCGTTGCGCCCGTCGTTCCGGCCCACAATATCGGCGACTATGTCCCGATGGTGGACGGTCCCGAGAAAGTGTCGGGGCGCGCCAAATATACCGCTGATTTTCTAGCGCCCGGCATGCTCGCGGCCTGTATTTTTCGGAGCCCTTATTCTCACGGCGAAATTCTCGATATCGATGTGTCGCAGGCGCGAGATCTTCCTGGCGTGAAGGCGATCGTCACGGGTGCGGATTGCGACAAGACATTCGGGGTCCTGCCGGTCGCGCGCACCGAATACCCCTTGGCGCGCGGCAAGGTGCGCTATCGCGGCGAGCCGGTGGCGGCCGTGGCGGCGGTCGATGATGCGACAGCGCGTAAGGCGGTCTCACTCATCCGGCTCAAGGTCCGTGAACTGCCGGGCTACTACACCGCGAACGCCGCGCTCGCACCCGGCGCCGTCGCGATCCACGACTACCGGCCGAACAATATCGAGCGTGACGTCTTCTTCGAACTGGGCAGCGTCGAAAATGGTTTTGCCGAGGCCGACCTGGTGCGCGAAGCAACCTACAACTGTCCCGAAGTGTGCCAGAACCAGATGGAGATGCATGCGGCCGTCGCCGAATATGATCCCGGCCGCGACCGTCTCACCGTCCATGCGTCGACGCAGGTGCCGTACTACGTGCACCTGATGCTGAGCCAGATCCTCGGGATGGATATGTCGCGCATCCGTGTGGTCAAGCCGCATGTCGGCGGCGGCTTTGGCTGTCGCACCGAGACGCTCAATGTCGAATTGATTGCAGCTCTGCTCGCCCGCAGGGTCGGGGGCTCTGTGCGCCTCGTGATCAATCGCGAGGAAACATTCATCACCCATCGCGGTCGGCCCGAAACCGACATCCGTCTCAAGATCGGAATGCGCCGCGACGGCCGCATCACGGCGGTCGAATGCGATTGCGACCAGCGCGGCGGGGCGCACTCCGGTTACGGTGTCGTGACCATTCTTTATGCGGGCTCGATGCTCTATGCGATCTACGACCTGCACAATGTCAAATATGTCGGTCGCCGCGTGTTGACCAACACGCCGCCGTGCGGGGCCTTCCGCGGTCACGGCACCGTCAACGTCCGCTTTGCATTCGAAAGCCTCATCGACCAGATGGCGAGCGAACTCGGTCTTGATCCCTTCGCGGTGCGCCGCGCCAACTATCTCAATGCGCCGACCTTCACCGAAAACGATCTCATGGTGAACAGCTACGGGTTGCCGCAATGCGTCGATTGGGTCGAACAGCAAAGCGGCTGGACCAATCGCAAAGGCAAGCTCCAGGAGGGCAGGGGCCCAAAGAAGGGGCTGGGCATGGCCTGTTCGCATTATATCAGCGGCGCCTCCAAGCCCGTGAACTGGACCGGCGAGCCGCATGCGACGGTCAAGATCAAGCTCGATTTCGATGCCTCTGTCGTGGTGCTCTCAGGCGCTGCCGATATCGGGCAGGGATCGTCGACCATCCTGGTGCAGACAGTCGCGGAAGTGCTTGGCCTCGATATTTCGCGCGTTCGCGTCGTCACCGGCGACAGCGAAGTGGTGCCGAAGGACAATGGCTCTTATTCCTCGCGCGTCACCTTCATGGTCGGCAATGCGGCGATCGATGCGGCGCAGAAGCTCAAGAACGTTTTGATCGCGGCGGCGGCGCGCAAGCTTGAAGCCAGGCCCGAAGAAATCGAATGTCTTGGGGAACTCTATCGCCCCGGTATTCAGCACCAGGGCCTCACCTTCAACGAAGTCGTGTCGGAAGCGCTCCGGGATACCGGCACCATTACGGTGACCGGCAATTATTCGACCATTCCGGAATCGCACGGCGGCAAGAAATATCGCGGCTCGGCGATCGGCGGCACCATGGGCTATAGCTATTCGGCGCAGGTGGTCGAGGTCAGCGTCGATGCGGACACCGGCGTCGTGACCGTCGACAAGGTCTGGGTCGCGCATGATTGCGGCAAGGCGCTCAACCGGCTCACCGTCGAAGGCCAGGTGCAGGGCTCGGTGTGGATGGGCATGGGCCAGGCCATGAGCGAGGAGACCGGCTATCACGAAGGCCTGCTGCTTACCGGCAACATGCTCGATTACCGCGTGCCGACCATGCAGGATTCTCCGCCGATCGAAGTCGGCATCGTCGAGAGCAACGATCCGCATGGACCGTTTGGTGCCAAGGAAGCGGGCGAAGGGTCGCTTGCGGCGTTTTTGCCGGCGCTGACCAATGCCATCGCGGACGCGATCGGCATCCGCTTCGACGACCTGCCGGTGACGCCCGACCGCGTCTTCGCGGCTATTGAAAAGAAGCGGCGCGCGCAACGGAATGGACGCGCCTGATGGACGCGCTGCCGGAATTCAAGCT
>Ga0209488_10000583_pt1 | contig 31057 bp, 30 predicted proteins | sample Rivendell_Oct201_8_FD_188349 | JGI IMG/M metagenome (GOLD analysis project Ga0209488, IMG submission 188349) | Vadose zone soil microbial communities from the Eel River Critical Zone Observatory, Northern California, USA -... | ecosystem: Environmental > Terrestrial > Soil > Vadose zone >...
TCGGGAACATTACCGGAATTGCCGTAGTATTTGTAGGGGAGGAATTTGCCCGACATGGTGATCTTGACCCGATCACCCTTGGGATTCGGCAGCCGTTCCATCTGCATGTCGAAGTCGATCGCCGACATGATGCCATCGCCGAACTCCTCCTCGATCAGGGCCTTCCAGGCCGGCCCGTTGACCATCACCAGCTCATAGAAGCGATAGATCAAGGGATCAGTCGGTGGCATCGGCACGCCGGCGCCGCGCATCGGCACCTCGTTGAGCATCGCGGTCTCGGCCGTCGACAGGCCGAACAACTCGCCGGCCTTGGCGGCCTGCGGCTTGGTCAGCTTCATCTGGCCGAGCAGCGCGCCAACGAGCAGAACCTCGGAATAGCCGCCGATCTCCTTGCAGATGTGCTTCCAGGTCCAGCCCTTCTCGCGCTTGATGTCGAGAATCTTCTCGGTGAGATCGGCGCGTTTCATCGGTATCTCCTTTTACCAACCATGCTTCTACCAACGTCCATGAGATTACACTCAGGCCCGGCCTCGGATGAGCTCCTGCTTCACGTCCGACAGTGAGGGTCCTGACATGGACGTGTCGGTCGCGATCATCGGCTCGGGCGCGTCTGGCCGCACCACCGGAACGCGGCGCCGATCGTAGCCGCTGCCCTTGATCTCAGCGGCAAAGGCCTTGCTGCGGCTCACCAGGAAATCGATGATGTGGTTGCGTACGCCGTAGTAGAGCGGATGCTTGTGCACATCGGTGCGCTTGCGCTCCTTCGGCAGCGGATTGTCGACGATCTCGGCAAACACCGCGCCCGGCCCATTGGTCATCAGCACAATGCGGTCGGCGAGATAAATCGCCTCGTCGACGTCGTGCGTGATCATGAACACGGTCTGACCGGTCTCCAGGCAGATGCGGCGCACCTCGTCCTGCAAGGTGCCGCGTGTGAGCGCATCGAGGGCGGAGAACGGCTCGTCCATCAGCAGAATCTTCGGCTCGATCGACAGCGCCCGCGCAATGCCGACGCGCTGCTTCATGCCGCCAGAGAGCTCCGCCGGCCGCTTGTGCTCGGCACCCGTGAGGCCGACGAGATCGATGAACTTCTGCGCCTGCCGCTCCACCTCGCTCTTGGTCCAGCGCCGCCACTTCGACGACGCCGCATAGGCCACGTTGCCCATGACCGACCGCCACGGCAGCAGCGCATGGCTCTGGAAGATCACGGCGCGATCGAGGCTCGGCCCTTCGATCGCCTGGTTGTCGACAATGACCGTTCCTTCCGACGGCGCGTCGAGACCGGCCAGGATGTTGAGCACCGTGGTCTTGCCGCAGCCGGAATGGCCGATGATGCAGGTGAAGTCGCCGCGCCGCATCGACAGCCACAAGTCCTCGAACACGGTGGTGACGACGCCGGCCGCGGCTGGGAAGCGCTTGGTGATGCCTTCAATCGAGATGAACTTGTCCTCGGACACGGCGCATCACTCCGGGAACGTGACGAGGCGGGTGGCGCGCGCCAGCAGCTGGTCAAGGATCATGCCGACGACGCCGATCACCAGGATCGCGGTGATCACGTTGGTGATCGAAAGGTTGTTCCACTCGTTCCAGACGAAGTAGCCGATACCGGTGCCGCCGACCAGCATCTCGGCCGCCACGATCACCAGCCAGGCAATGCCGATCGAGATGCGCATTCCGGTGAGGATTGTTGGCGCCGCCGCCGGCAGGATGATGGTGAAGGCGCGCCGGAAGGTGCCGACCTCGAGCGTGCGCGCGACGTTGAGCCACTCCTTGCGCACGGCCGCGACCCCAAAGGCGGTGTTGATCAGCATCGGCCAGAGCGAGCAGATAAAGATCACGAAGATCGACGAAAGCCCCGAATCCTTGATGGTGTAGAGCGCCAGCGGCATCCAGGCGAGCGGCGAGATCGGCTTGAGCACCTGGATGAAAGGATCAAGCGCGCGGCTCATCAAGGGCGACATCCCGGTCAGGAAGCCAGCCGGGATGGCAACCGCCACCGCCAGGAGATAGCCCGCCATCACGCGCGCGATCGACCAGGCGAGCTGGATGCCGAGACCCTTGTCATTGGTGCCGTGGTCATAGAACGGGTTCTTCAGGTGTTCCCAGATCTTCAGCCAGACTTCGAGCGGGCCTGGCATCGCCGATTTGCCCTGGCTCGCGGTGGCGCCGACGAGCTTGGCGTATTCCGGATCCATCGGGACCGTGGGCCCGCTGCCCATGGTGCCGAGCTGCCAGACCGTGATGAACAGGGCGAAGATGGCGAGCGAGAGCAGCATCGCCCGGAAGGTGAGCGAGCGGGTCATGGGGTGCACCTGCGCGGCGCGCGCATCGCTCCACGGAGAGCGACGCTAGTGCGGCAATCCGGCGAGCTATGAGACTGGCGATGGTCGAGATAACAATGAACGCCCGGCGCGTGCATCATCCTTTGAGCCTTATGTGGTTCGCTTGATCTTGAAGCTCTTGATGTAGTCCTCAGGCTTGGCAGGATCGAACGGCTTGCCCATCACCGAGAAGGTCTTCGAGGTCATGGGAGGCGGCGGAAGGCCAATCTCTTTCATAAACTTCGCTGTATCGGTCGCGAGATAGACCTGCTCGGCCACCGCCTTGTAGTCGACGTCGCCCTTGATCTGGCCCCAGCGCTTCATCTGAGTGAGAATCCAGATCGCGAACGAGTGCCAGGGGAACGGATCGAAATCGATGCGGTTGGGATCGCGTTTCACATTGCCGAGGCCGTCCGCATAGGTGCCGGTGAGGATCTGCTCGAGCACAGTCTCGGGCTGGTTGAGATAATTCGCGGGCGCGATCGCGGCGGCGATCTCCTTGCGGTTCTCGGGCTTGTGCGCGTACGCGGTCGCGTCGATGATCGCCTTGAGCAGCGCCGCATAAGTGTTGGGCTGGGTCGTGACGAATTCCTTGGAGGCCGCGAACGCGCAGCACGGATGGCCGTCCCACAATTGCTTCGACAGGATATGGATGAAGCCGACGCCATCGTAGACCGCACGCTGGTTGAACGGATCCGGCCCGAGGAAGCCGTCGATATTGTCGGCGCGCAGGTTCGCGACCATCTCGGGCGGCGGCACCGCGCGGATCTGGATGTCGGTGTCCGGATCAAGTCCGGCTTCCGCCACGTAATAGCGCAGGAGATAATTATGCATCGAATAGTCGAAGGGCACCGCGAACTTGAAGCCCTTCCACTGCTTCGGATCGTTCTTGTCTTTGTGCTTGACGCTGAGCGTGATCGCCTGGCCGTTGATGTTCTCGACCGCCGGCATGGCGTAGGGGATCGGATTGGAGCCGGCGCCGAGCGTGATCGCGAGCGGCATCGGCGAAAGCATGTGGGCGGCGTCGTATTCCTTGTTAATTGTCTTGTCGCGGATCACCGCCCAGCCCGCGGTCTTGATCACTTCGACGTTGAGGCCGTGCTTGGTATAGAACCCCATCGGATGCGCCATGATGATCGGCGTGGCGCAGGTGATCGGAATGAAGCCGACCTTGAGATCCTTCTTCTCGATGGCTCCGCCCTGCGCAAACACCTCGGTCGCGGTCTTGAGCGGGAAGAACTGCGAGATCGCCGCCAGCGCGGTCGAGGCGCCGACCTTCTTCAGGAATGCACGGCGCGCCGCATCCTTCGGAAACATCGCGCGCATGACCGCAGAGGCGACAACGCCTTGGTAGCGCCTGTCTTCGCTCACGGCTTCGCTCTCGGCCGGCGCGCAGTGGAGCTGCCGCGCCGCATCCCGCTCGTGCTCGGCCTGATTGACATGCCGGCCGCAGGAACAGCGCTGCAGCCGCCGGTGCGGATCGAACGGATTGTCAAAGGTCGACATGCTGACGCGCTCCATCGTTGCGTCGGCGGCAGAACCACCGACGTTTCCGGGCCATTTTTTGCAATGGACGTGCCAGCCTTAGCGGCAGCGGTGGAACGCAGATTCCACCAGCCGATTCAATAGATTAATAGAGATCGCCAGACGATTGCCGCCGCATTATTGGGCATCCGCCGAAGATTCGATCAACGCTGGGTCGACGTCTGATCAATTTCTCATCACCCCAGCGCCAAGAAAAATACGGGCGGCCATAGGGCCGCCCGCAGCAATCCACGCCAGACGTCTGCTCAGTCAGAGATGACGTCTGTCGTAGCCAATTCAGAACGGCTGACCGCCATCCTTGCCGACGTTGATGCGCGGCGTTGTGAAGGTGCCGTCCGGCTGCTTGGCGGCCGCTTGGATACTGAAGGGCACGCCGGCCTTGAGGTCATCCTTGCTGCCAACCTCATAGCGCACGATGTGCGCATTCGGGGGCACGACAATTCGCTTGTCGCCTTCCTTGTACTTCACGACAAAGCTCGGCTCACCGCCGGCGCCCACTGTCGAGACCGTACCCGTGGGCTCGACCGCGCCGTTGGTCATGGTGCCGTTGGGTGCGCCGTACCAACCCGGACGATGGCCATCGCCCTGGCCGCGCATCGATTCGGCGAAGATGTGCACTTCGACCGCCTTCTGGCTGCCGTCGGCCTGCGGCGTCGCGCCGCTGCCGATATAGGCGCCGGGCTTGATGTCGGCGACCGTTGCCTTGAAGACGGCGGTGACGACCACGTTGTCAGGAAGCTTGAGCGTGACCGCACCACCATCGCGTCCTTTCGCGAAGATCGTGCTGCCCTCAACGCGCTCGATCGTGCCGGCAAGACGCTGGGCCTGCTGCTGTGCATGGGCAGTGGAAACCGCCGACGCCATGACAAGCGCTGTGGCGGTCAGGATTCGTAGTTTGCTCATTGTCGTTCCTCCGTCATTTTTTTCCTGAAAAATACTGGGCTACGCCAGCATGTAACGGCGGGCGGCTTGACCGCCGCCCGATCCTTCGCGCCGCGCCCTCACTGAGGCGGGGGAATTTCCTTTTCGACCTGGATATTCGCAACGTCGAGAGAGCCATCGGGCAGCTTCGGCGCACCGGCAACGAACACTCGCAGGCCAGGCTTGAGGTCGTCTTTGTTGCCGGCGACCGTGGTGGCGATGATCGTCTTCGGCGTCACCAGGATCTTCTTCACGTCGGTCTTGTCGGGCGGAATCTTGTACTCGACTGTGAGCACTTGACCGTCGACGGCAGCGACCGAGGTCTGCGCTGAGCCGTTGGTCATGAAGGAGCCCGGGGTAAGGTCCCAGTCGCCGTGAAACGAGTTGAACGGCCCAGGGGGAAAGATGCGCAGCTCGACCGCCTCAAGCGTGCCGTCGGCACGCGGCCGCGAGGTGATCGCGACATTGGTGGCGGCCTTGACGTCGGCGAGCGAGGCCTTGACGACGCCGCGCACGTTGGCGTTGTCCTTGAGCACCAGCTTGAGGCTCGCACCGTCGCGCGACTTGACCATCACGGTGTTGCCGTCGACGCTTTCGATGGCGCCGCGCACACGCACGTTCTGCGCCTGCGCTGCTACTGTTGTTGCGGCGAGCGCCGCAACCACGCCCGCAACCGCGAGCCCTGGCAAAATCATCTTCATTTGGTTTCCTCCGTCGTTTCTAGCTTACTTGCCCTGACTTACACGGCCTGACACACTCCCTGACCACCGGTCAGGCCCTGCTGCAAAATCCGTCGCAAATGCGACGGCCCGATGGCGATCTTACATCGGCGGTACGATGCCGTCGCGCCCATAGTTGAGCGCCGCCGCCCCAAAGGAACCGTCGGCGTTCTTGGTCGCGGCGCCGATGATAATGTGCACACCGGTCTTGAGGTCGTTCTTGTCGCCCGGCACGTAGCGAACGATCACGGTCTGCGGGGTCACGAGCACCTTCTTGTCCTCGACCTTCTCGCCCTGCTTGTACTTCACCGTAATGGACTGCCCGTCGGCGGACGCCACAGTCGTTTCGATCGCCGCGTTGGTCATCATGCTGCCGGGGGTCAGGTCCCACGGCCGATGACCCTCGCCGGTGCCACGCTGGTTGGGCTGGAAGATATGGATGGCAACCGCCTTGAGCGTGCCGTCGGGCTGCGGCATCGAAGTGACGCCGATATAGGTGTCGGGTTTGAGCTCGTCGAGCGTTGCTTTGATCATCGCGGCATAGCGCGCGTTGTCGGCCATCATAACCGTCAGTTGATCGCCATTGCGCGCCTTCACCATCAGCACGTTGCCGTCGACCTTCTCGATCATCGCGCGGATCCGGGTCGCCTGCGGCTGCTGAGCAAGGGCCGTTGTCGCCGCCATCGCAACAGCAACACCGGCTACGCCGAACGCCCGGCGCGTCATCTTACGCATTCACATCCTCCTGAAAGCCGCATGCAGCCCAGCGACGACACCCTGACAACCCCGTCCTGCCAAGGTTATTCCGGCGGGCGCACTGGATCTATTTCGAGATAAGATCAGCCTCCACCAGGGCGCGCAAGGCCTCCGTGACCTGTGGCCGCACGCCGAACCAGTGCTGGAACCCGCCGCCCGCCTGATGCAACAGCATACCAAGGCCGTCGACGGCGCGAAGCCCGCGCGACCTTGCGGCGGCAAGCAGGGCGGTCTCGAGCGGCACATAGACGAGGTCGCTTACGACCGCACCGGCCGGTAGCCGCGCAAGGTCGATCGCCAAGGACGGTTGGCCGGCCATGCCGAGCGAGGTGGTGTTCACGAGGAGACCGGCTTCGGCCATCAACCCATCGAGGTCGCTCCAGCGCGCCAGCATGACCCGGTCGCCGAACTGCATGCGCAGCGCGGCTGCACGCTCGGCCGTTCGGTTGACCAGAACGATGCGCCCGATCCCGCGCTCAAGCAGCCCGAACACCACCGCCCGCGCGGCCCCACCAGCCCCGAGTACCAACGCGCTTTGTAGACCACGATCCCAGCCCGGCGCGGTCGCATCGAGATTGCCGATGAAGCCCTCAACGTCGGTATTGGTCGAGCGCAGGCGACCGCCATCGAGCCAGAGCGTGTTGGCAGCACCGACCGCGCGCGCCCGATCATCGGGCTCCGACACGGCGAGCGCCACCTCCTTGTGCGGCACGGTCACGTTCGCCCCGACATAGCCGCGCGCGGCGAGATGGGTAATAAAATCTTTGAATTGCTCCGGTGCCACCGCCTCGCGCCGATACTCGGCGTCAAGGCCATGCTGCTTGATCCAATAGTTGTGAATGAGCGGCGAGCGGGAGTGCCCGACTGGCCAACCGATCACACAGGCGGCTTTGGGTTGTGGCATCGGATGCTCGTCAGCAAACTCAATAATACCCCACCGTGCCGCCGCCATCGACCGCAATCGCGGTGCCCTGGATGTGGCGCGCCTCCTCCGAACAGAGGAACAGCGCGAGCGCCGCCACATCCTCGACCCGTCCGACCCGGCGCACGCCGCTCTTGGCCAGTGCCGCCGCGCGCAACTCCTCAACAGTCTTGCCGGTCGCGGCTGCGCGTTGCGCCAGCAATTCCTCCTGGCGTTCGGTTGCGGTATTGCCCGGGTGGATCACGTTGACGTTCACGCCATCGCGCATGCCCAGCTTGGAGAGCCCCTTGGCAAAGTTCGCAACTGCAGCGTTGACCGAGCCGCCAACCAGGAATTCAGGCTCCGGCGAGCGCGCCGCGCCGCCCACGATGTTCACCACGTAGCCCTGCGCAGCCTTGAGCAGCGGCCAGAACAGCCGAGTCAGCCGGACCGCGGCGAAATATTTGAGCGCAAAGCCATCGACAAAAGCCTCGTCCGGCAGATCGAGAAAGTTGCCGGCGCGGGTGCGCCCTGCGTTGTTAATGAGGATATCGCAGCGGTTGAAGCGCTCCTTGACCTGGGCGAGCACCTGCTCGCAGCCTGAAAGCTCGCGCAGGTCGGCCGCGATCGCCAGCGGCTCGGGACCTTCAGTCGCGATCGCCTTGGCGGCAGCCGCGAGATTATCGGCCGAGGACGAGGCCAGCACGCATCGCGCGTCCTCACGCGCGAAGGCCGCCGCAATGCCGCGGCCGATGCCGCGGCTGCCACCCGAGACCACGACCACTTTTCCCTGAAAACGCCCCGGCATTCCTACCCCTCCATTCCACTGCGCTTTCCCATATCATAGTTGGCGCAAGCGAAGCGGCGGAAAGCAAGCATGAAAACGATCTTCATCGACTGCAACGACCAGCTTGACGCGGTCTTTGCCCGCGTCCACCGGGGGGATGATCCGCCGATCGTGGTGAACACGGAACCGTTCGAGCGTGCCGCACTGCCGCATGTCCTCGACGGCTACGACATCTGCGTCGATGACCATTCCTACATGCCGACCGAGCTCGTGGCGCAGTGCCCTGCCCTCAAGCACATCGTGTTCCTCGGCACCGGCGCCTCGAGCTATATGGACGTGCCGTCGCTCAACGCGCTCGGCGTCACCGTGCACACCATCAAGGGCTATGGCGATATCGCGGTCGCCGAGCACACAATTGCGCTGATGTTCTCCTGTGCGCGCGAGCTGGCTCGCATGGATCGTGACACCCGCTCCGGCCGGTGGGTGCCGCGCGAGGGTACGCAGCTTCACGGCAAGACGCTCGGCGTCATTGGGCTTGGCGGCATCGGCCGTGGGGTCGCGCGCATCGCGCGCGGCATCGGCATGGAGGTGATCGCCTGGAACCGCACGCCTCGCCTCGATGCCGGCGTACCGATCGTCAATCTCGACACGCTGCTCGCGCGCGCCGATGTGGTATCGCTCAACCTGGCGCTCAATGACGAGACGCGCGGCATCATTGATGCGAAGCGCATCGCCCAGATGAAGCCGGGCGTGATCCTGATCAACACGGCGCGCGGCGCGCTGATTGATGAGGCCGCGCTGATTGCGGCGCTCAAGAGCGGTCAGATCGGGCGCGCCGGGCTCGACGTCTTCCATGCCGAGCCGCTCGCCAAGGATCACCCGCTTGCGCGCCTGGACAACGTGACGCTGTCCTCGCACGCCGCCTTCCGCACGCTCGAAGCCTCGATGACCTTGATGCGGCGCGCGATCGATATCGTGCGGCGGGTCGTGGGAATGCGATGACAGCCGCGCATCCGGGATGTTAAATGCCGAGTGAGTAGTGTGCGGGAGGATCGCGTGAAGCCGGCGCCGTTCGCCTATGAGAGAGCCCGCTCGCTCGATCAAGCGATCGAGCTGATCGCCGGCACGGAGGACGCGCGCCTGTTGGCAGGCGGGCAGAGCCTGATCGCCACGTTGAATATGCGACTGAGCCGGCCGCAGCTCATCGTCGACATCAATCGCGTGCCGGGCCTCGACCGTATCTCGTTGAGCAATGGCCAGATCGAGATCGGTGCACTCGTGCGCTACGCGCAAGCCGAACGCTCCGCCGAGGTCGCGACGCATGCGCCCTTGATCGCCAAGGCGCTGCCGTTCATCGGCCATCCGGCGATCCGCAACCGTGGCACCATCGGTGGGTCAATCGCCTTCGGCGACCCGGCCGCCGAATTGCCCACCTGCTTCGTGGCGCTCGATGGCGAGGCCGTGATCGCGGGCCCTTCCGGCACCCGCGTGGTGAAAGCCGATACGTTCTACAAAGGCCTGTTCGAGAGCGCACTCACGCCGCACGACGTGCTGACCGCGATCCGCATCCCGGTGGCGACGAGCGAGACGCGTACCGGCTTTGCGGAGCTTGCGCGCCGGCATGGCGACTACGCGATGGTGGGCCTTGCCGCCAGCGCTCGCGCCGCCGGCAAGGCGCTCAGTGATGTCCGGCTCGCCTTCTTCGGGGTCGGCACGACGCCGGTTCGCGCCCGCACTGCGGAGGCGGCGCTTGCGGCCGGCGACGTTGATGCGGCAGCCAAAGCCGTTGCCACCGATCTCGACCCGTCCGACGATGTGCAGGCGAGCAGCGCAGTCAAACGCCAGCTCGCAGGCGTCCTCATTCAACGCGCCGCGCGGCAGCTCATGGGAGAGGAAGCATGAGCGAGCGCTTCCATGAGATCGTTCTGACCATCAACGGCGAAGAGGTGCACGAGCGCGTCGATGCGCGCAAGACGCTCGTCGATTTCCTGCGCGAGGATTTGAGCCTCACCGGCAGCCATGTCGGCTGCGAGCACGGCGTGTGCGGCGCCTGCACGGTGCGCGTCGATAGCGTCGTCGTGCGCGGCTGCTTGATGCTCGCGGTGCAGTGCGACGGCGCCCGCGTCGAAACCATCGAAGGCGTATCCGACCAGGGCGAGATCGCCGACCTGCAATCGGCCTTCGAGATCCGCAATGCGCTGCAATGCGGCTACTGTACGCCCGGCATGCTGCTCACCGCGCAGGAGCTGCTCGCGCGCGGTGGCGTGCCGAGCCGCGACGAGATCCGCGCGCACATTTCGGGCAATTACTGCCGCTGCACCGGCTATCAGGCCATCGTGGATGCGGTCGAAGCGGTGGCGCAGCGGCGCGCCGGAGTCCGCCGATGAAGATCACCGACGACGTCCCTTCCGCTCTCTCCGCGCTCGACCGGCCCAATTCGTATATCGGACGTTCGGTGCCGCGGCCCAATCTGGCGCGGCTCACCCAGGGCCGTGCCCAATATGTGAGCGACGTGACCTTGCCGCGCATGGCGCATGTGGCGTTCGTGCGCTCGCCGTATGCGCATGCGCGCATTCAAACGATCGATACGGCGGCCGCCAAGACATCGCCCGGCGTGATCGCGGTCGTCACCGGCGCCGAGCTTTCAAAGGTGATCACGCCGTGGGTCGGCGTGCTCACGCATCTCAAGGGTATCAAGTCGGCGCCGCAGCATGCCATTGCGATTGAACGCGCCTGCTGGCAGGGCGAAGCCGTGTGCGCGGTGGTCGCGCGCACGCGCGCCGAAGCCGAGGACGGCTGCGAGTTGGTGGAGGTTACCTATCAGGAGCTGCCGGCGGTGACCGACGCCGAGACCGCGCTCGATCCCGGCACGCCCGTTATTCATCCCGAGCTTGGCGACAATCTCACCTTCGAGCGCAGGCACGAGGCCGGCGATCCCGACAAGGGCTTCGCCGAAGCGGACGCGGTGGTGGAGACCACTTTCGTGTTCGGCCGCCATACCGGCGTCACCAACGAGCCGCGCGCAATCGTCGCCGACTGGAACCCGGGCGAGGCACGCCTCACCGTCTACCAGGGCACGCAGGCGCCGCACATGATGCAGAACCTGTTCGCCAAGCATCTCGGTCTCGAGGAGCACCAAGTGCGGGTCCTCACCAAGGACGTCGGCGGCTCGTTCGGCATCAAGGTGCACACCTATGCGGACGAGATGGCAACGGTAGCGCTGTCGAAGCTGCTCAAGCGGCCGGTCAAGTTCGTTGCCGATCGCATCGAGAGCTTCGTCACCGACATTCATGCGCGTGACCATCGCGTCAACGCAAAGATCGGCGTCAAGAACGACGGCACCATCACGGCGTTCGAGATCGATGACCTCACCGGCATCGGCCCCTACTCGGTTTATCCGCGCACCTCGGGAATCGAGGCGAACCAGATCGTCAACCTCACCGGCGGGCCCTACACCTGCCCGAACTACCGCGCGCGCGCCCGTGTCGTGTTCCAGAACAAGAACGTCATGTGCCAGTACCGCGCCGTCGGTCATCCGATCGCAACCGCGGTGACCGAAGGCCTCGTCGAGCTTGCCGCCGCGCGCATCGGCTGCGACCCGTTGGAGATCCGGCGGCGCAATCTCATTCCGGACGACGGCTATCCGTGCGCCGCGCCATCGGGCATCAAGTTCGAGCAGCTCTCGCATCATGAGGCGCTCGCGCATCTCGACGCCATGATGAACTATGCGGGACTGCGCGCCGAGCAGCAGCGCCTTCGCGCGCAGGGTATCCATCGCGGCATCGGCTTTGCGGCCTTCATCGAGGTGACCAATCCGTCGGCCGCCTTTTACGGCGTCGGTGGGGCCAAGATCTCGGCCCAGGACGGCGTCACCATGAAGCTCGACGCGCAAGGTGCACTCATCTGCCAGACCGGCGTCACCGAGCAGGGCCAGGGCACCGAGGCGGTGATCGCGCAGGTCGCGGCGACCGCCTTCGGGGTGCCGATCGAGCGCGTACGCGTGATCACCGGCGACACCGACAATACGCCCTATGGCGGCGGCACCTGGGCCTCGCGCGCCGCCGGCATCGGCGGCGAAGCCGCCTGGCAGGCCGGGAAGGCATTGCGCGCAAATGTGCTCGCCTGCGCGGCCTCGATCCTGCAGGCAAAGCCCGAAAGCCTCGACATTCGCAACGGCGCCGTTGTCGACGGCGCGACCGGCACCGAGCGCCTGCCGCTGCATGAGCTTGCCCGCATTGCCTATTTCCGGCCCGATACGCTGCCGCCCGGCTTCCAGGCCGAGCTGATGACGACGCGCCACTACGTGCCGCACGCGTGGCCGTTCGCCTTCACCAACGGCATCCAGGCGAGCTATCTCGAGGTCGATATCAACACTGGCTTCGTCACCCTCCTCAAGCACTGGTGCATGGAGGACTGCGGCACCATCATCAATCCGCAGCTGGTCGATGAGCAGATCCGGGGCGGCGTGGTGCAAGGTCTGGGCGGCGCTCTGTTCGAACACTGCCTTTATGACGAGCGAGGGCAGATGCTCAACGGCAACATGGCCGACTACCTGGTGCCGATGGCGGTCGAAATGCCCGACATCGAGATCGGCCACGTGGTCTCGCCCACCGCCGATTCCGAGCTCGGCGCCAAAGGCGCCGGCGAAGCCGGCACCGCCGGCGCGCCGGGCGCAGTGATGAACGCGGTCAACGATGCGCTACGGCCGCTGGACGCGCAGCCGATCACCGCCATGCCGTTGACACCCGAGGTGATCCTGCGCGCGCTGGGGCGGGTGTAACGCGCTTACGCGTGCCAAGGGTTGACAACTGGCACTCTCAGGTCATCGAAGTGACGTACGTTCCTGGTAGCAAGCGTCGCATTTTGCGCAAGTGCAATGCCGGCAATCATTGTGTCGCGAGATTCCTTTATCCGGCCACCGCGATGACGAGTCGCCATCAACGACGCAGCCTCGTTCGCGGCGGTGCGATCAAACGATAGGACGCGATTTGATAAATCGGCCTCTATTACTTTTCTAAAAGCGAGCTCAGTGGTCGAACGGCGTCGCCCCGATGCCATGAAGGCCAACCCGCATTGGACCTCAAAGATAGTGACGGCCGTAGTCCAAATCGACGATGCTGCTTGGCGATTCAACCAGCTGATAGCCTCCTTCTCGGCGCGCATGATCGCGGAAATTACATCGGTATCGAGAATGATCATCGACCGAACTTTGGAATTCGCGGGCTAATCTTCAACTTTGGAAAATCCTTCTCCCGTAGCCCCAGCCCCTTAAATCGCTCCGCGATCTGCGTCCCGAGCCCCTTCTGAGGTCCATCTTCGTCTTTCACAGCGTCGCGCAATATGTCGCGGATTTCCTGCTCCATCGAATGCCCATGCTTTCCGGCGCGAAGCTTGAGCCTGCGCTTTACCGCGTCATCAATATTGCGCACAAGAATCTGGCCCATCGCTCTCTCCAGTGCTATCATGATAGCACATTGACGGAGAGCGTTCAACTTTTTTGGGGAAGTCAAGCAAATGGACATCAAGGTCGGACGACGGGCGATCCAGGAGGCCACCGACAAGCTCAAGAACTGGGGCCGCTGGGGCAAGGACGACCAGATCGGCACGCTCAATCACGTGCAGCCCGAGGACATCGTCAAGGCCGCAAGCCTGATCCACACCGGCAAGGTGTTCGCGCTCGGCATTCCGCTCGATCGCACCGGGCCGCAGACCGGCCTGTTCGGCGGGCGCTTCAACCCGATTCACCAGATGCTCGCAACCGGCACCGACGCGATCGCCGAGCGGCAGGACTGGAACAAGATCCGCTATGCCGACGACACCCTGATGCTGTGCGTACAGGGCGCTACGCACTGGGACGCGCTTGGCCACATCTTCTACGAGGACAAGGCCTATAACGGCTATGACGCCAAGCTGATCGACGCCAACGGGCTCAACGTGCTCGGCATCGAGCATTCCAAGAACAAGATGGTGGGCCGCGGCGTGCTGCTCGATATCGCACGGTTCCGGGGCGTCGACTGGCTCAAGGACGGCGAAGGCATCGCCAACGACGAGCTCGACGCCTGCGCCAAGAAGCAGAAAGTCACGATCGGGCGCGGCGACTTCGTGATAGTCCGCACCGGGCACATGGAGCGCTGCCTCAAGGAAGGGCAATGGGGCGGTTACGCCGGCGGCGACGCGCCCGGCGTGAAGTTCGAGAACTGCTACTGGTGCCAGGAGAAGCAAGTGGCTGCGATCTGCTCCGACACCTGGGGCGTCGAGGTGCGTCCGAACGAGACCAAAGAGGCGAACCAGCCCTGGCACTGGGTGGTGATCCCGGCCATGGGCCTGTGCATGGGCGAGATCTTCTATCTCAAGGAGCTGGCCGAGGACTGCGCCAAGGACAGCGTCTACGAGTTCTTCTTCTGCGGCCCGCCGCTCCTCATCACCGGCGGCACTGGCTCGCCGATCAACCCGCAAGCGATTAAGTGACACCGAAGGTGTCATCCCGGACGGCCGAGCATCAAGCGCGTTCACGCGCGTCTTCGACGCGCTATGCCGATCCGGGATATCGCGCCATATACTTGGTCGTCACTTAGAAAGAGGAGCCCACCATGGCCCGCTACCTCAAGCGCGGAATGGATGCGAGCGCGATCAAGGCGGCGGACGCCAAGGTGCGCGCAACCGTCGAGGAGATTCTTGCCGAGATCGATGCGCGCAAGGACGCCGCGGTGCGCGACCTGTCGCAGAAGTTCGACAGCTGGTCGCCGCAGGACTTCCACCTCACACCGGCCGAGATCGAGCGCGCGATCCGCCAGGTCGCGAAGCGCGACCTCGACGACATCAAGTTTGCGCAGGCACAGGTACGCAACTTCGCCCAGAAGCAGAAGGACACGATGCGCGACCTCGAAGTGGAGACGCTTCCCGGTGTCGTGCTCGGCCACAGGCACATCCCGGTCAACGCGATCGGCTGCTATGTGCCCGGCGGGCGCTATCCGATGGTCGCCTCCGCCCACATGTCGATCGTGACCGCGCGGGTCGCCGGCGTGAAGCGCATCATCGCCTGCGCGCCGCCGTTCAAGGGTGGACCGCATCCGGCCATTGTCGCGGCCATGCACTTCGGCGGCGCCGATGAGATCTACGTGCTGGGCGGTGTGCAGGCGGTCGCCGCGATGGCGCTCGGCACCGAGACGATTGCACCGGTCGACATGATCGTCGGCCCCGGCAACGCCTACGTGGCGGAGGCGAAGCGGCAGCTGTTCGGACGTGTCGGCATCGATCTCCTCGCCGGCCCGACCGAGACGCTGATCATTGCGGACGACAGCGTCGACGCCGAGATGTGCGCGACCGATCTCCTCGGCCAAGCCGAGCATGGCCCGACCTCGCCCGCGATCCTCCTCACCAACTCGGAGAAGCTTGCGCGCGCCACGATGCAGGAGGTGGAGCGGCTCCTGAAAATCCTTCCCACGGCCGACGCCGCCGGCAAGGCCTGGGAGGATTTCGGCGAGGTCATCGTCTGCGACGACGAGGCCGAGATGGTGGGGGAGGCCGACCGCATCGCCTCCGAGCACGTGCAGGTGATGACGAGAGACTATGACTATTTCCTCGCCAACATGAAGAACTACGGCTCGCTGTTTCTCGGGCCGCGCACCAACGTCGCCTATGGTGACAAGGTAATCGGCACCAACCACACGCTGCCGACCAGGAAGGCGGCGCGCTACACCGGCGGGCTTTGGGTCGGCAAGTTTCTCAAGACCTGTACCTATCAGAAGGTGCTCACCGACGAGGCGTCGGCTCTCGTCGGCGAATACTGCTCGCGGCTGTGCATCCTGGAAGGCTTCGCCGCTCACGCCGAACAGGCCAATGTGCGCGTGCGCCGCTATGGCGGCCGCAACGTGCCTTACGCGCAGGCCGCGGAGTGAACAGCACGATGGAGCTTGCCAAGACGCCCTCGTTCCGGCTCGACGGCAAGCGCGCGCTGGTCACCGGCGGCGGCCGCGGCATCGGGCTCGCGGCAGCATCGGCACTGGCGCAGGCGGGTGCGCATGTGACGCTCGCGGCCCGCACGAAGGCCGAAATCGAGGCGGCCGCGGAAGCCATTCGTGCGCGCGGCGACAACGCCGAGGCCCTGGTGCTCGACGTGACGGATGTGGACGCTGTGAGCGCTGCGATCGCGAGCGCGGAGCCGTTCAACATCCTCCTCAACAATGCCGGGGGAAATCGCCCAGCATTGCTTATGGACGTGAAAGCCGAGGACTTCGATTTCATCTTTGCGCTCAACGTGCGCGCGGCGTTCTTCGTGGTGCAGGCCGTGGCGCGCCGTCTGATCGAAGCAAAGCAGCCGGGCTCGATCATCAACGTGTCCTCACAGATGGGGCATGTCGGCGCCGCGCGGCGCACGGTCTACTGCGCCAGCAAGCACGCCATGGAAGGTTTCACCAAGGCGATGGCGATCGAGCTCGCGCCCCACAATATCCGCGTCAACAGCCTGGGCCCGACGTTTCTGGAAACGCCGATGACGCGGCCGTTCTTCGAGAACAAGGCGTTTCGCGATGAGGTGCTGTCGAAGATCAAGCTCGGCCGCCTCGGCCAGCTCGATGAGATCACCGGCGCAGTCGTGTTCCTGGCCTCGGACGCCTCCTCGCTGATGACCGGCTCCGCAATGGTGATCGACGGCGGCTGGACTGCGGAGTAACGTTGCCACCTCAACGAAGAGGGAAAACATGCGTCTCGTCCTGGCGGCTCTCTTGATGAGCCTTTCGTCCTCAGCATTCGCCAACGACGCCGAGTTGCGGCAGAAGATCGTCGGCACGTGGACGCTCGTCTCCGTGGTCTATGAGGACCAGGCAACGAAGGAGCTTTCGCCCGTGCTGGGCGAAAAGCCGCGCGGCCGCCAGATCGCCACCGCCGACGGACGCTGGCTCGCGCTCGTCACCGCTGAGAACCGCCCGATACCGAAGACCGATGAGGAGCGCGCCCGCGCGCTTACCAGCATGATCGCCTATACGGGCCGTTATCGGGTCGAGGACGGCAAGGTCATCACCAAGGTGGAGGCAGCCTGGAACGAGGCCTGGGTCGGCGGCGAGCAGACACGCTTCATTCGCTTCGAGGGCGATCGCCTGTTCATCGAGAGCCCGCCGATGCCGCACCCCAACGTTAACAACAAGGTGGTGAAGGTGATCGTGATCTGGGACCGGGAGAAGTAGAGACTCTCCCGGCCTCATGCTCAGGATGAGGGCGGACGCACCGGATAGATCGGCTTCTCACCACTGAGCACGCGCGCGACGTCACTGGCGCATTTGGTTTGCAGCTCCTCCAGCGCCTCGACCGAATAGAACGCCGTGTGTGGTGTAAGGATCACGTTGTCGCGGCCGATGAGCGGTGAATCCTTGGACAGCGGCTCGGTCGTCACCACGTCGAGCGCAGCGCCGCCGAGGTGGCCACGATCAAGCGTTGCGATCAGTGCTGACTCGTCGATCAGCGGGCCGCGCGCGGTGTTCACAATGAGCGCGCCCTTCTTCATCTTGGCAAAGGCCGCTGCATTCACGAGTCCGCGTGTCGCCGGCAGCAGCGGCGCGTGCACCGAGATGAAATCGGAGCGCGCGAGGAGATTGTCGAAACTCACACTGTCGACGCCTGCCGCCGCGAAGACCTCCTTTGGCGCATAAGGGTCATAGGCGAGGACTTTGAGCCCGAACGCCTTGGCCTTGGGCGCGACCGCGCGCGGAATGTTGCCGAAGCCGATGAGGCCCAGCACCTGGCCCTCGAGCCGGCGCAGCGGCGCGACCGCCGGCATCTCCCAGCGGCCGGCCTGCACCAGCTTGTTCGAGAACGGCACCTTGCGGGCGAGCGCCAGCAGCAGCGCCATGGCGTGGTCGGAGACCTCCTGCATGCAGTAGTCCGGCACGTAGGTGACCACGATGCCGCGCGCCGCAGCAACCGGCACGTCGATATTGTCGACCCCGAGCCCGAAACGGCCGATCGCCTTGCAGCGCGTAAGCTGCTGCAACAGCTCGGCCGGCAGTTTCGCGTAAGTGACGAGGATCGCATCGGCGTCGCGCGCGACCGCGAGAATGTCGTCGGCGCCGGTGCTCTTCGACATGCGCATCTCAGGGTCAACGCGCGCGAGTGCCTTCATGGCCGGATCGAGCGACGGGAACACGCTGTCGGTGACGGCGATGATCGGGCGAGGCATCACAAACTCCAACTGCGACGATTCGATTTGCTTCCAACAGTGCGGCGAACTCGGCCGGCTCCCTCTCCCCGACGGGGAGAAGGGGTGGGGTGAGGGGGTTCAAGTCTATCGAGAGTCACGAACCCCTCACCCCAACCCTCTCCCAATGGGAGAGGGAGCGCGCCTGCGCAAATCGCCATTCCGAGCATACATCAACGCGTCAGCACCTCAGGGTTCACACAGTTCGGCGGCCGCCTACCCTCGAGCAGCGCGAGGATATTATCCACCACGATGCCGGCCATCTCCTCGCGGACCTCGGTGGTGGCGCTGCCAAGATGCGGCACGATGACAACGTTCTTCATCTTTTTCAGTTCTGACGACACCTTGGGCTCGTGCTCGAACACGTCAAGCCCGGCGCCCGCGATCTTCTTTGCCTTGAGCGCCCGCACCAGCGCCGCCTCGTCGACGATCGGGCCGCGGGCGGTGTTGATGAGGAACGCAGTCTTTTTCATCAGGCCGAATTCGCGCCCACCGATCTGGTGACGGGTCGAAGCATTGAGCGGCTGGTGCAGCGAGACGAAGTCGGACTCGCGCAAGAGCTCGTCGAGCGGCATGTAGGTGAGGCCCGCCTGACGCTCCTCAGGTTCCGGCTTGCGCCGCGGCGTCCAGTAGAGCACCCGCATGCCAAATCCGTGCGCGCGGCGGGCGACCGCCTTGCCAATCAGCCCGCCCCCGCCGATCAACCCGATGGTCTTGCCCCACACGAACGAGCCGAGCAGGTGGCGCGACTGGCCGCCGGGAAATTTGCCGGCCCGCACCAGGCGGTCGCCTTCCACCATGCGGCGCGCGACCGCGAGCATCAGGCCGAAGTTCAGGTCTGCTGTCGCCTCGGTGGTGACCGGTGGCACCACGGTGACCGCAATACGCCGCGCGGTCGCTTCGGCGACATCGATGTTGGAAGGCGAGATCGACTGCGCCGCGATGTGACGCAGCTTCGGATTGGCCGCGATCACCGCCTTGTCGATCTTGTCATGCAAGAGACAGAACAGAATGTCGGCCTTCTTCACGGCGGCGATCAGCGCCGTCTTCGTAATGATCCGGCTGTCATCCGGATTGATCTTCACGCTCGCCACTGCGCGCAGGCGTGCGAGCGCGCTCTCGGCCACCGGCTGGGTGACAAATATCCTGGCGCGCGTTGCCATCAGCGCAGCCACCGTACGATGCCGGCAACGCCATCGACCGCGACCTGCGAGCCGTCCGGGATCTGCCGCGTCGCATCGAGCACGCCGAGCACCATCGGGATGCCGCGCTCGCGCGCGAGCGAAGCAAGATGCGAGGTCGAGCCGCCGAGCTCCGCCACGACGCCCGCAACCCGCGGCAGGATGTGGCTCAACGCCGGGCCCGCGACTTTTGTGATCAGAATGTCGCCGGGCGCGACGCGCGACAGCTCGCATTCGCAGCTCACCACCACGGCGCGGCCGGAGCCCCAGCCGATGCCGGCCGGATGGCCATTGAGGCCCGGATGCTTGAGCCAGATCTCGTCCGGCACATGCGCGGGCTGAACGTGCAAGGGCCGCGACTGCAGAAGCTTGAAGCCTGCATCGTCAAGCGCCCATTCGATCTCGACCGACATGCCCATGCGCGCCTCGGCCTTGCGGATGAGGCGCCCGAGCGTCACCGCCTGCCCGGCATCGAGACAGGGCTCGCGCGCGAGCTCCTTCGGCACTGCCTCGGGCGCCGTGCCCATATGTCCGCATGTCTCGCGGTGATCCTTGCGGCCGGCCTCGATGGTGCGCACAAAGCCCTGCCGGTTAAGCACGATGCGATCGGGCACCACCTCGCCCTGCGCGATCGCCGAGCCGAGGCCCCAGGTGGCGCTGATCAGCATCTGGCCTTCGGCGGTCTCGCTCAAGCCGCCGCCGGACGCACGCGCCGCGACCGTCGGCTGAATCAGCACCGCCATCGCGGTCGACGCGGGATCGAGCCCGTGGTTGTCCATGTAGCGGCGGGCATTCGAGGTCCACAGCGCCGCCCAGCAGGCGCGCACCGCGGTGAGGAATTCGGCTTCATCGACGATGCCGAGGAAGCTTTCGAACTGGCCGGCGAAATTGGCGTCAGCGCGATCCTCGATCAAAGCGGAGGAGCGGATCGCGCCGCCCTGCCCGCTCGCGGCGCGTTGCGCGCGCCAGGCCTTCATCAGCGGTTCCAAAATCTCCGGAGCGATCGGTTCCTGATAGAGCTTGAGACGGATCTCGACTGAGAGCCGGCGCTGCTGCCGTGTGTCTGCGTCGGCATAGCTCGCGACTGCCTCCCCAAGCCCGAGATGCGCGATCTGCCGGCGATAGGCATCAGCCGTGAGCGCAAACCCGCCCGGCGTCGGCAGCCCCGCGGCGGCCAACGCCGCAAGGTTTGCCGCCTTCGGGCCAACGCGCTCGGGATCCGTTGCGCCGGGCGCGTCGAGCGGGATGAGAAAATCGCCCATATGCTTCGCTGCTCGCCCAGGCGTGTCCCGGCCAAGCGCATCAGCGCGCGAGCCGGGACTCGGTGCTCAGTCGCTCGATGTCAAAAATGGGCCCCGGCTCGGCCACCCATAGCGCGTTGAAGACGCGCGTGAACGCGCTTAAGGCGGGCCGTCCGGGACACGAACAAAGTCACTTCACATGATCGCCGTAGCCCGGCAGCGGATCGACCACGGTGATCTGCTTGACCGGGAAGTTCGAGACGATCTCGATCTCTCCCTTGTGCACGATCAGCATCTCCTCGATGCGCACGCCGTAACGGAAGCGCTTGCCGTGCTGCGTCTCGAGCGCGAAGGTCATGCCTTCCTTGATGTCGATCGGATGGTCGAGCGACCAGATGCGCGAGATCACCGGCGGATCGTATTGGGCGAGACCGAGGCCATGGCCCCACAGGTTGGCGGCAGCCTGGTCCTCGTCCTCGTAGCCCCAGGTCTCCATCGCGGATGGCCACTTCAGCGCAATGTCGCGCGTGGTGGCGCCAACCTTCACGGCACCGATCGAGTCGTAGAGCCAGCCGAGCGCTTCCTTGTAGGTGTCCTTCTGCTCCTGCGACGGCTCCTTGCCGACGCAATAAGTGCGATAATAGCAGGACTTGTAGCCGTTCCAGGTGAGCGCGGCCAAATCCATGAACACGATGTCGCCGGGCTGGATGATGCGGTCGGAGAAGTTGCGCCAATTCGGCCAGGTGTTCGGACCGGACGACACGATGACGTCTTCGACGTCCTCCATGCCGGGGATCGAGTAGAGGTATTCCATCAGGTGCGCGGTGACTTGGTTCTCGGTGATGCCGGGGCGCAGGAACTTCATGCACTCCCAGTGCGCGGCGTCGCCGATAGCGCCGACGATGCGGAAGCATTCCTGCTCGTCGACGTTCTTGACTGCGCGCGCCTCCATCATCGGAGTCATGCCGTCGACCCAGTTGATGTTGTTCTCCTTGAAGATGTTGATCATGTTGATGTCGATGAAGTCGACGCCGAGCTTCTGGCCGGCGACGCCGTGCCGCTTCATCTCCTCCAGCACGGCCTTGGTGAACTTGTTCACCTGCTGGGTCGAGGCGGGCCCTGCCGCGCCCTTGATCCAGGCAAACGAGTGGCGAACGTTCTCCTTCGGGATCCAGGGCGAATGCCGCTCGATCTGAAAGCCGAGGTCGCCCTGTTCGAACAGGATGGGCGCGCCGTCGCCACACAGCATCGCGTAGCGCAGCCCGGGCTTGAGCCTGTTCCAGCCCGGCGTCAGCGTGGCGGTGATATAGCGCACGTTCTCGTCATACATGCAGAGCACCGCGCCAAGGCCGTGCTTCTTCATCATCTCGCGCGCCCGCTCGGTCCGGTACTTGCGCATGCGGTCCCAGTTGACCCGCTGCTGCCAGTCCACGCCGGCGATGCCGAAATTCGCACCCATCAACGCTCTCCCCTCGTTCGGCGCGTGCGCGCCGCATCGTCTCGCCCAACTCCTAGCCGGGCGGCTGCTGCCGGGTCAATCGACAGCGTTGCGAATGACTTGCATCCGATCAGGTCGGTTCCTTGCCGGGATCGGGCGTGAGGCCGGCGGCCTGAACGCCCGCGATGGCACATATCTCATCGTTATCGGCGGTGTCGCCTGAGATGCCGACCGCGCCGATCACGTCGCCATCCTTGTCGCGGATCAGGACGCCCGCCGGGCCCGGCACCAGCCGCCCGTCGCTCACCGCGGCGAGCGCCGTGAAGAATGCCGGCTGCTTGGGCGCGCGGCCGGCGAGCGTGCGCGAGCCGAGCCCCATGCCGAGCGCGCCCCAGGCCTTCCCGAACGCAATGTCGAAACGCAGGATGCCGGACTTGTCCTCGCGCTTGAATGCGACCAGATGCCCGCCGGCGTCGAGCACCGCGACCGAGAGCGGCATGAACTTATGCTCGCGCCCCGCCTTGAGCGCGGCGTCGACGATGGTTGAGGCTTGCGCGAGGGTGAGTGGCAGCATGAGGCTCTCTCCAGAACTGTTACGATGAATAGAAAGGCCGGCCGCGCCTATCACATCTTGCCGCGCTTCGACCAGTAGGCAGTGACCGCCGAGCCGTCGCGTGGTCCCCAGCCGCTGCGACTTGCCTCCTCGAAACATTGGGCGGCGCGCTCGGTGAGCGGCAGCTCGAGGCCGCGCGCGCGGCCTTCGGCCGCCATGGTGCGCAGGTCCTTGGCGCCGGAATCGATAGTGAAGGTGACGCTGCCGCCGCCCGCTCCCTTCAACTCGGCCGCAATCATGGCGGCGCGCGCCTTGATGGCGTTGGTGGCAGCCGAAATGTCGGTGAACAGCCCGAGCAGTCGTTCCGGGTCGATACCGAGGTCGCGGGTGAGCGCGAACGCCTCGCCGAACGCCTGCCAGGACACCATCAGCGGCAGGTTGATCGCAAGCTTCATGGTCGAGCCCGCGCCGACCGGTCCGCAATGCTCGAGGCGGCGGCACATCTGGCGCAACAGCGGCTCCACCCGCGCGGCGTCGGCCGGCTCGGCGCCCAGGAGCCCGATCAGCTGGCCCTGCCGCGCCGGGCCGGTGGTGCCGCCAACCGGGCATTCGACGAAGGCCGCGCCCTTGCGACGCACCTTGTCGGCGAGCGCGAGCTCTGTCGCGGGCTGCACCGTGCTCATCTCGATGAAGAGCTTGCCAGCGACATCGCCCGCCAGCAGTCCCTCTGGCCCGCCATAGACCGCATCGATCGCAGCCGCATCGGTCAGCATGGTGATGATCACCTCGCACGCACCAGCAAGCGCCGTCGGCGTCGCCGCCGCGGTCGCCCCGGCCGTAACGACCGGCTTGAGCTTGTCGCCGCTGCGATTCCAGACCGTCACCGTGTGGCCGACCTCGATCAGCCGCTGCGCGATCGCCGCACCCATCATGCCGAGACCGGCGACCCCGACCTTCATGTCCGCTCCTTGTCCGTGAACCGGCGCAACGATAGGCGATGCCGTCAGCGCGAAAAAGGCCTTTACGGCGCCACTCGCGTGCTGGTTAGAGTGCCGGCCGCAACATCGGAGGCTCTTGCGCAATGGCAACAAAAGGCACTGTCGGGGTCATCGGCCTGGGCATCATGGGCGGATCGTTCGCGCAGAACCTCGCGGCCGCCGGCTGGCGGGTCATCGGCTACGACCTCGATTCCAAGCGACGGCGGGCGCTGGCCAAGGCCGGCATCGAGACCCTGGACGGTGCCACCGCGGTGGCGGCCGAAGCCACGACCATCATCACCAGCCTGCCAAGCCCGCGGGCCTTGCACGACACCGCCAAGGCGATCATCGCCGCCAAGGCGGGAGCACGCGTGGTGATCGAGGCGAGCACATTCGGGCTCGAGGACAAGCTCAAGGCCGAGCGCGTGCTCGCCAAGGCCGGCCACACCATGCTCGACTGCCCGGTGAGCGGCACCGGCGCGCAGGCGCGCGTCAAGGACATCATCATCTACGCCAGCGGCGACCCCAAGGCGATCCGCAAGGTACGCCCGCTGCTCGCCGACATCTCGCGCGCCACCCACGACCTCGGCGCCTTCGGCAACGGCAGCCGCATGAAATACGTCGCCAACCTCCTGGTCGCGATCAACAACGTGGCGGCGGCGGAAGCGATGGTGCTCGGCATGAAGGCCGGGCTCGACCCGCAGGTCATCCACGACATGGTCACCGCCGGCGCCGGCAATTCGCGCGTGTTCGAGCTGCGCGCACCCATGATGGTCAAGGGCCGCTACGACGACGCCACCATGAAGATCGCGATCTGGCAGAAGGACATGCAGGTGATCGGCGACTTTGCCAAGAAGATCGGCGCCCCGGTGCCGCTGTTTGCAGCCACCCGGCCGGTCTACCAGGCCGCGCTCGCAGGCGGCCATGCGATGCACGATACCGCTGCCGTCTGTGCCGTGTTGGAAAAGAAGGCCCGCGTGCGCCGGCGCAAGCCCAAACATGGTTAATGGGCATGGCTGAACGGCATGGCTGAATGGAATGGCTGAACCGCCAGCAGTCCCGATCGCCATCAGGTTTCACACAGTAAATTTCACACTGGCGGCGCTAGCGGCTTGATGCCGCTATCAAGATGGCGGCGGCATTTTTCGAGTCCGCAATTGCATACCGCAGCGAGCGCTCCTGCATTTTAACCTGTCGGGCATTTTTGCGACTGAGCCCAATCGAAATGCCCCATTTGCAGCGCACTGGGGCCCCAATCAGAATCAAAAAAATCTCGTCGGATCAACGGGATCGTCAACAGAGTGCAAAATCATTCAGGCATTCGAGCATTGACGAAGGGGCGTTGAAGGGAGTTGGGACAATGTCGAAGAGAAATGGTTTGCCGGTCGGCGCGGCGATTGGCTTCGTCGTCGGTCTATTTGCAGGCGCGCTCAACGACAGCGCATACGCAGCATCCGGGTGTCTTACCGCGCCCAATCGAGAATCGGGCCCGAACACGCATTGGAACTACCGCATCAACCAAACGACGCAGCAGCGCTGCTGGTATCTCAAAAAAGTCGGCGGGCACTCGCGCCCGCGGCCAACAAGCGTGGCGCACGCCACCCGCGCACGTGTCACCCGCGAGGTCGCCGCGACAACATCGCGCGCCGCGCCGGTCGAAGTCGCGGCACCGGCGGAGAATGATTCACCCATCAAGTCATGGTTCTCCGCGACGTTCGGCGCCCTGTCGGGCTCGAGCTCGCCGACCACCGAGATGCGCGAACCGGCCGCAAACGAACCGCCACCCCCGCGCAAGCGGCGCGTCAGCACGGCGGAGCGCACGGAGAGCAAGGCCGCCCGCGCGCAGCAATTGCCCGCGACCGCCAAAGAGGCGACTGAAGACAAGGAAGTCGCCACCCCCTCCGACCAGCAGTCCGAGTGGCAGAAGGCGCTCTACGAGGAATTCCTGCAGTGGCGAGTGAAGCAGCTCATGTTTCAATGAGCGTTTTCAATGCGGGTCACTGACCCGCAGGTGGGGGGTACGCAGCTTCGGTCAGATCCCGCCGTACCACTGGTAACCGCGGTCTTCCCAGAAGCCGCCCTTGCCGCGCCCGATGCGGTCGAGTCGCTCGACCGCCTCTATCCGGGTGATGAACTTGGCGTGCTTGTAGCCGACGTGACGCTCGACCCGCAGCCGCAGCGGCGCGCCGTGGCGCACCGGGAGCGTAGAGCCGTTCATGTCGTAGGCCAGGATGGTCTGCGGGTGGAAGGCATCGAACAGGTCGATGCTTTCGTAGTAGAAGCCGCTGCGATCTGGGCCGCGCACCATCTCGTCGAGGCAATGGAAGACGATATAGCGCGCCTCTGGCTTGAGCCCGGCCTGGCGCAGCACCTGCACAAGCGGCACGCCGGTCCATTGCCCGATCGCAGTCCAGCCTTCATCGCAATTGTGCTGGGTAATCTGGGTGCGCGCCGGCATCGCCTTGAGCTCGGCAAGCGAAAGCGACAGCGGATTGTCCACCAGGCCATCGACCGTAAGGCGCCAGCGCGCAAACTGCGAGATCATCAGCTCAAAATAGGCAAAGCCAGACGGCATCTCCGTACCGTTGGGCGGGAAGTCCTGCGAGATCAGCGCGGGCGCATATTCGCGCACCAGTGGCTGGCGGGCGAGCAGCAGCCGCTGCAGCCGCAATGACAGCATCTCGCCGAAATCGAGCGCAGCGCGGAACGGCGGCCCGCCTGCGATGTCGTCGCAGCCGGCAAGCACCGCACTCGCGGCCGTGGCTACGCTGGCGGTGAGCAGCTGGCGGCGGGAGAGAAGACGAGAGAATGGCCGTTTCATCGGGCGATGATTCATGGGGTTCGCTCCGGGCGGATCACGTAGCGGCCGGTGACCATCGCGCGCATGCGGTTGAAGACGCCCGAAATGAGCACCTGCAGCACGTGCACCAGCACGAACAGCACCAGCAGGTTTGCGGTGATGAAATGGATGGTGCGCGCCGACTGGCGGCCGCCGAACAGATCGAATAGGAAGGGCGCCGCCGCCGTCACGGCCGGCGACATGGTCAGGCCGGAGAGCACCATCACGGGCAACAGCCCGAACGCGACCACCAGGTAAGTGAGTTTCTGCAGCACATTGTAGCGGCGGTCGGCCTCACCGCGCGGGGAACGCAGCCGCAGGTGATTCCAGATCTCGCGCACGATGTGGCGTGCGCGCAACTGGTCGGCCGCCGGCAGGAGATCGCGCCGGACATGGCCGCTGAGGAGACCGAAGCCGAGATAGACCATGCCATTGATGACGAACAGCCAGGCGAGCAGGAAATGCCAATCGCGCGCGAGCGCGAGGCTGGCATTCGACGGCAGCGTCAGCCAGGGCGGAAACGCGCGTCGCAGCGCCCGGCCGTCCCCGTCATAGGAGACGCCGAGCACGCCGGTCGTTTCGAGGTCCACGCCGGCAATCCGGGTGACGCCCACGGCGCGGCCGTTGTCGCTCTTGGCCCCGATGCCGAACAGAAACGGCATGCCGCGGTGGCCGGTATGGCCCCAGTACAGCAACGGATGCGCGTTGAAGATCGCGAGCCCGCTCATCAGCAGCATCGCCAGGCAGACGACGTTGACCCAGTGCGTCAGCCGCACCGAGAGCGAATGGCGGCGAATGACTTCCGGCTGAGGTGCGCCCTGCTCGTTCATGCGCGAACCTGCTGTGACAGGTGACAGGCTAGCATGATGCAAGAGGCCGATCCTACCGACGAAATTTTACGAGCGGTGTTGTTGCCAGGACACAATCCTGAGATGTAGGGCATGCTATCAGATCGTGCATTGGGGCATGCGTTAGGGGGTTGTCTTGAAAACATCATTGCTCAACACCAATAGCCGGATCGCGGCGGTGCTGATTGCGACGGCGGCGCTGATGGGGTGCGCCACCACCCAAAGCGGCGGTCCACCCATCGCCTCGCTGGCGACGACCGGTGCGCCGCCTGCCGGCAAAGCCCGCATCGTCGTGATGCGGCCCGAGAACGGTTTCGCTGGCTGGGGCGATCGCGCGCTGCCGCTCAAGATCGACGGCGAGCCCATGGGCGAGCTCCTGACCGGCGCGTACGTGTCGGTTGACCGTCCGCCCGGCCGGCACCAGATCTCCGGCGAGTTCTGGGATCTCCCGGGCGTGAGCCGGGTTGATGTCAATGCCGGGTCCGGCCGCACCTATTACTTTGCGATCAAGGTCAAACAGAAGGTCAATGACGTCCGCATGGTAGCCGCGCTCGGCGGACTTGCCGGCTATGCGATCGCTGCGGCCGCTACCGACGATGGCACCGGGCCGTTCGAGCTGATCCCGATGAGCGACGCAGAGGCGAAGCGGATGATCGCGACGGTGCGGTAGCGCGATCGATGATCGCTAAAAATCCAGCACCGCGATCTCACGCATCACCGCCTCCGGGGCGTGGTGCCGCTCCGCCGTTTCCCGCTCCGCCTCGCTCGCATAGTCCCGCCGCAGGTAGCCGCCGAGCTCGCGTCCGCGTGCCATGATGCGGCGATCGGCCGGGATGCGGGCACACTCGAAGGCGGCGAGGGCCACAGCAACATCGCCATGCGCCGCGAGCGCCTGCGCGAGCGCGGCCGCGTCCTCGGCCGCCTTGGTCACGCCAGCCGCCACATGCGGGCGCCCGAGGAATGCGGCATCACCCACGAGCGCGACGCGGCCGCACGCCATGCGCTCGCTCTCGACATCGAAGATCGGCTGCAGGAAAGGCTGCGGCGCCAGCCGCACCACCTCCTCGAGCGGCGGCGCGATCAGCGCGCGCGCCGCCTCGCGCAAGGCGGCCGTGACCTCGGGGCGGATCAGCGGCGGCGGAATGCCGAGCGGATGGATGCGCCCGGAGGCGTCGGTGAGCATGAGCCGCAGTTCGCCTTCGGCCGCCGGCCGATACCAGACGAAATTGCAGCGGAGGTGGCCGGGCGTGAGCTCGTCATTCGCCCCGGCAATCGGATAGCTGATGAACTGCTCGTTCGGCGGCAGCGCGAACACCATGGCGTCGAAGATGGCGGCGTGGGTCGCGCCCGAAAGCGCCGCCTCCTCGGCCAGGCCGCGCCAGCCCACATAGCCGGCATAGACCGGCCTGATCGCAGGCGCGATCAGGCCGCGCACGCTTGAGCGGAAGCCATCGGCGCCGACCAGGAGATCGCCTTCGGCCCGGCTGCCATCGGCGAAATGCGCGGCGACGCCGGAGGGCTGCTCCTCGACGCGCACAAGCTCCTTGCTGCGGTGGTAATGCGCGTCAGGAAACTGCGCCCGCAGCAGCCGGAACACCCGGTCCCACGACGTGACCGTTTGTGGGCAGACATATTCGCCGAGCACCCGGCCGCTGCGGTCGAGCGTGCGGCGGCTCGTGACCTCGACACCCAGGTCGCGCAGATCGCAGCCGGCGTTAACCAGAACCGCCTGCAACTCGGGCTGGGTGACGATGCCAGCCCCGCGGCCAATAAGCTCGGTCTCGGTGCGCTCGTAGATCGCGGCTGACACGCCTGCCCGCCGCAGCAGAAGGCCTGCGAACAGGCCGCTCATCGAGCCGCCAATGACGAGGGCATGCATTGCGACAGGCACCCTTGGACCGTACCTTGGACCGTACCTTGGACCGTACCTTGGACCGCACCTTGGACCGGATCCTTGGACCAAGGACGTTCCTTAGCGCAAAACACAGCCAGATGGGTCTATGGGCAAGCCCCCCACCAAATGGACGACGGCTAATCTCACCTAAAAGCTGCAGTTCCGTGGACGCCAAAGTTGCCCTATCATTGCGAACCTGCGTAGAGGAGGATTGTCATGTCCCTGAGCATGCTGGAGAAGAAACCGGTCGCCGCCACCAAGGCGCCGTGGTCGGCCGAGGTCAGCGCCGAATTCGAGCGCGAGAAGAAGAACCCCAATGGCTGCGTCGGCAAGCGGCTCTTGTCGGAGAACGAGCGCGTGCGGGTCTGGGATATCCGCCTGGCGCCAGGCGAGCGCTTCGGCTTCCACCGCCATGTCCTCGATTACTTCTGGTCCTGCTCGACCGGCGGCAAGGCGCGCGCGCATCTCGACGACGGCACCATCGTGGAGCACACGTACACGCCCGGCGAGACTCGCCACGAGAGCCACGCCAAGGGTCACTTCAAGGTGCACGATCTCGAGAACACCGGGCCGAACGAGCTGCACTTCACCACGGTCGAGTTCCTCGACAGCGCCAATCAGCCGCTACCGGTGCCAGATTCGGTGCGGAAATAACGACCGGGACAAGCGAGGCAAGAGCGACGCGCTCGCTTACCTCAAGGTAAAGACCCGGAGAGAAAACGCGGGCGCATACTCATCGCTGGACGAGAGGCGCCACATCGTCCCTCCCCCTTGTGGGAAAAGGGAACGAGCTTGCTTGCGGCGAGGCAGTGCCTCTTAGCGGGCCGTTGGGGGAACTGGTGGATATTCCTTTCGACCTTCTGATCAACGCGCTGGCCGCGGGCCTGCTGCTCGGCGCGTTCTATGCCGCGGTGACGATCGGCGTCTCGATCTCCTTCGGCATGCTCGACATCGTCAACATCGCGCATCCGGGCTTCATCATCCTCGGCTCATACATCGCCTATATCGTCAACACGCGGCTCGGCATCGATCCGATCATCGCCGCCATTGTGCTCGCGCCGGCGTTCTATGCACTGGGCGCGCTGGTCTATCAGGTCTACTACGCCTCGTTTGAGCGCTATGGACAGGAGTCGCTGCGCGGGCTCGCTTTTTTCTTCGGGCTCCTGTTCGTAACCGAGGTGACGCTTATTCTCGTGTTCGGCGTCGACTACCGCTATGTCGACGCGCCTTATATCGGGCCGAGCATTCAGATCGGGCTGATCGACCTGCCGCTGCGCATGCTGGTGCCGTGCCTGGTCGCGCTGGCGCTGATTGGCGCCTTGCAGCTCTTCCTTACCCGCAGCTTTCTCGGGCGCGCCATCAAGGCGGTGGCGCAGGACCAGCTCGCGCTGCAGCTGATGGCAGCCTCGCCGACGCGCATCAAGCGCATCGCGTTCGCGCTTTCGATCGCGACCACGGCAATCGCGGGTGCGCTGCTGATCGTGATCCAGCCGGTCGAGCCGTCGATCGGGCGCGAATATATTGGGCGTGTGTTCGCGATCTGCGTGCTCGGCGGGCTCGGCAGCCTGCCCGGCACGCTGATCGGAGCATTCCTGCTCGGCATCGTCGAGAGCGTCACGTCGACCTTCTACGGTCCGTCATGGGCCCCTGCGGTCGCCTTCGGATTTCTGCTCATCACGCTGGCGGTCCGGCCAGCCGGACTATTTGGACGGTAACGCGTGCGCAACCTGACCTTCGCCCTCATCTGCGTTGCAGTCGCGGTCGCCGTGTTCGTGCTCGCGCGACTGGTCGGCAACGACTATGTGTTCTTCGCCGGCTACGTCGTACTGCAATACATCGTGCTGGCGACCGCCTGGAACATTCTCGGTGGCTATACCGGCTATGTGAACTTCGGCTCGGCTGCGTTCTTTGCGCTCGGCGCCTACGCGACTGTATTCCTCCAAAGGC
>Ga0209488_10000584_pt1 | contig 31044 bp, 33 predicted proteins | sample Rivendell_Oct201_8_FD_188349 | JGI IMG/M metagenome (GOLD analysis project Ga0209488, IMG submission 188349) | Vadose zone soil microbial communities from the Eel River Critical Zone Observatory, Northern California, USA -... | ecosystem: Environmental > Terrestrial > Soil > Vadose zone >...
AACATCGGAGGTTTTCCCTGATCGGCCTGAAGAGGACAGTTGAGTGTTCGTGTTATGCAAGGCAGAGCCGAGCTCGCATGCCCTTATTCCGGATTCGTTCAATTTGGATGACGGCTGGTTAGCCTGGGCCTGTTTAACAGTTAGTTCCAACGTGCCACTTAGACGCGGTGGTGGCACCCCAAAAACACTGGACATGTCTGCGGTGACGTACACACTCCGTAATGAAGTAAAGAGAACGGTTGCCTTCATGGGGCAGAAAAACTGGGGTGTTCTTGACAGATCTCGAACAGAGTGTGATATGATATGACTGTGATACAACAGGAAGAGTAAGTTCTCACCCCTCTCTATACATTTATCAATATTACGTGTTATTGACTCGTGCGGCTCACTTTGGTTTCGCGGTTGCGATTGGATTTTCAGTTGCCAGGATCGGCTTGGCATACACTTGGCATAGCCCCTTACAACTGGCAGCGTGGTCACCGCCTCCTAGCCGCCCTTCTCAGGCGAGGCGCGTTCCCGACAGAAAGAGGAGTCAAGGTCGATTGCCCGATATCTAGCTTCGAGGATACGCCTTCCGATCGAATTTTGCATAGCCAAATTGCACCAAGGGAAGGGTGACGGGGTATCGGAATTGGCTCAGGATGGCCTTGCTCGTGTTGGATGATAAGCCGAGGAAGCATACCATAGTCCACAGCGCAAGAGCTGGACAAAGTCGAATCATCACATCATCCCATCGCTGAGTGCAAGTAAACTTGCACACTGATGATCTATGCCAAAGAGTTTCGGGTGCTGTACCGAGTCGTACTGGCTTGCGTACATCATCGTGAGGCGAAAGGATGGGAAGCGAGGTACAAAGTTGTCCGATACTCGCTCGCCCGTGGGCCCCTTCCCATATCCCAAGAAGGATGTACCACGCTAAGACTGCGAACGTGTTCAGGGAGATTGAGAGAACCGAGGGACATGCAGCCAAGTCACAATGCTGGCGTAACGGTGTAGAGCGTTCCTGCATCGATCGATGAGTCAGATGGCGGACATATCTCAAAACAATCGAGAAACGTGAACGAACGGCGTCTGAGGAGCGGTGTAACAAGATGCATACCACGATTGGACGTTCTGCTGGCAAGTAAGACGGGACGCCACTGGCAGACGCCGCGCATCAGATATCACCAACCACGACAGGAGGTGAGTCCTGTTAGTCATTTCAGCTTCATAGATATGAAAATTCCGACGATTGCACGTTCATTGGACCATCTGAAGCTGCTCGTCTTCAAGTTGTTATTTTTGTATTAGTCGCAATCCAAAGATGGGCAGATTGCACGTCCCAGGTTAGGGTAACCAACTTGAACTAGTCACCCGTCCCGACACAGCGCCTCTCAGCCTTAATGGTTGCTTGTGGAAACCTTGACGGAAGGCAGCAGGCTCAATCTCACGAGTGGGGGGAGAACCGTCATCGAGTAATAGTAGAGCGTTCCTGTTACAATGATGTCCGCGCCCGCGTTCAGGTTGCAGTGCTGACGCGAAGACATGTCGTAATCATCACGTGATTATTTCATCTCGTTCGTTAGAGCTTTGAGTGAGTGTCGAGAGCAACGCTGCTCCGCACTATGATTCGGTTTATCTTGGTTCAGGTGAAATATACCAATTGGCTATCCCTTTCTCTGGGTCTCTTGAACATTTCTAGAATCGCCAAGGCAAGACACGGTTGTCAAAGTGGTATGTTCCATACGACGACGAAGAGAAGGTACGTTTCTTTGTGTCGTCACTGTGAGAATATGACTTTTTACACATTCCAACTTGGAGCACAGCTCCGCCTGCGTGGAGAAGTACATCGGGTAGTCGCTGCGCGCGACCAGAAATATCAGTCCAATTTCGTTGAGGTGAGCAAATCTCCACCATCGCTGTCTTCACTTTTGTCAACTATATATTGTTCTCCTTAGTTCCGGAATTACAAGATTATATACCGCCGCTATGCTGGCCTCTTCTTCTGCGTGTGCGTTGACGCGAATGACAACGAACTTGCGTACTTGGAAGCCATCCACCTGTTTGTCGAGATCCTTGGTGTGTTTTGATCCATTCAATCTACCTGGGCAGAGGTCTCTTACGTAGTGCACCCAAAATAGATTCCTTCTTTGACAATGTCTGTGAGCTAGACCTGGTGTTCAATTTCTACAAGGTACGTATTGACTTTCAGAAGATTACTTCTGTTACTCAATCCTTACACATATCAGGTTTATGCCATCCTGGACGAGATATTCTTGGCAGGAGAGATTGAAGAAACAAGCAAAGATGTGGTGCTTGCCAGATTAGAGACTCTGGAAAAACTGGAATGAGCTTGTTCCAGTCGCCACCTGTCTATCCTACGTTCTGCTCTCCCTTTACTCGTTGCGATTAAAGTTCACCTGCCTATTTCCCCCGGGCTCTTTATTTGAATGGCCGCGCCCTCACTGCGTCTATCGCTCGCCTCACGCGGGACACTAATAGCACCCGGTGTCGCCAAGTCACAGATTCACTTTCTACTTACGTGTACAGTATCATCATCTATTTTGAGTCCCTCGATCGGGGTTAAGCCCGGCGCAAAGGCGGGAATAGGAAATAAATAATTCGTCCTTACTGTCATGGCCCTTCCCTCCTTCCTCATCTACGTCACGCGGTATCCGTACTAGGCACCCTTGATAATCTCGACGCGGGGGAGGTGTGTATTGATTGACACACGTCGATCGAGTTGGCGCCCACTGTTAGATGCACTGGGCGCCGGAGCTGAGTGAAGCGCCAGCATCCTGCGTAGTCGAAGTCTTCATCGTCAAAAAAGAAACGCTTCTCTGAACTTTTTTTTGCGCGCACAGATGTAGTACCTTCTAGGGAGGTCCATGCGAGGACTATCAATGGTTCCGTATCTATTTTTGAAATGTGGCAGCAGTTCAGCGTCAACTCAACAGCCCCCGAACCCACTCCACCCAGTTGGGGATATACAACGGCGCCCGCTTTATAATGGGGTTGATCCCTGCGAGAGATAAATCACGAGGATTCACTGCTACGCAAACAAAAAGCATCCTCGTGTGGGAAGGTCGGTGAATATACCATTCTCTATGAACTACGTAGCAACCCGCCACCTCTCGCTGTCACTCTGAGCGAGTCATAGTCAAGTCGCTGACTCAGGCCCTACCACAGCACAGCCTGAGCGAGGCACGTGCGGGTGGCCCTCCTGGCAATGGCCTTAACCTAGTGTGGCATCACGGCCAGATCCTTCTTGCCTCGTGTACCGCTCCTCGTAGACTCAAGACCTCAACCCCAGGGCTTCACCTCTAACCGGCACGCAAGTGTACAGAAACAAATTATTGACCTGGTTGCGTGAGCCTGGCTTAGCGCTCGTGGTGGTCTTTTCAACGTGAGTCCACTTCCTGGCGTATTGGTATTATTTTCCCTCACCTGTGTGCTCTCGATAGTAGGGCGGCAATGCTTTTCGAGTTATGACGCTGCCTCCGGAGATGTGCTCGTACATTGTGGAGCATGTCGAAAGGCGTGCGGATCTATGTACGCTTTGTCTGGTCAGCAAGACGTTCCGGACGGCTGCCGAGCGTGTGCTTTATCGGTCGTTGGACATGGACATACGCAAGCTCTCCAGCACAATCATGCTGTGTGGCCTCTTGGCCCAGCAGCCCAGACTGTCGCGGCTGGTCACTGTCCTCGCGATACATATGAACGAAGAACGCCAAGTTGACCACGAAAGCAGTCCCCGGCTCGAACAATGGCCTTTTTCACCGCCGTCCCACTACTGGACCGCAGTTTCCAGGGCGCTACGGAACACCACGGGTCTACGCTCGCTCCACGTACACCTGAATGGTGGTGTTCCGATGAACTACGCATGGATACTAAACGACTGCGGTTTCCAGCTCCACACTTTTCACTGCGACCTCGCGTGGGACAGGCACCTCGTGTCCTTCCTCTCGACGCAACACGAGCTCACCGACCTGCACATCTCCGATTTCGACGACGATATCCCCGAAAACCAGTCCCTAACCACACATTCTCTACGACAAGCGCACACTCTAGCCCATCTCACTGTCCTTGATTGCGCCTTTGCCGAAGCCGCGAGTGTCCTCGTCCCCGGTCGCCCAGTGACGCATGTCAAGACGTGTCTGTCAAGCACGAATAACGAAACCCGACGAGTCGAACTCGCCCTACTCCTCTCTGATTTGCGGCTCTCGACGCGGCCCATTTACTCGCTGATCGTGGCAGACGAATCATACACCTCAAGCTTCTCTTTAGAACTCTTATCATCGGTCATCAAGGCGCTCGGGCCGACACCACAGCTGAGGTACTTGGGGCCCTTGGCGTTACCTGTTGATGGGGGTGAAGTGAGTGTGACGCGCTTTACCCATGTACGGAAGCCAGCTGTGCCTGACTAACAGTTTCATTGCCTCGCCAGCGGCTAATGTTTTACGGAGACCTCGCACGCCTGCCCGAACTTCGGAGTGTGGAGCTAGACGTTTCTGAATGGGAACCGCCACCTGTGTCATTTGCGGCGCAGCGAGGACTTGCCCGCGAACTTCGCCTATTTGTCCCATCCGTTGACACAGTCGTGTTCGTGACAGACCTTGAGCCCACGGTCCTACAGGCTACGAATGGTCTATGGCACCTTACATACGACGTTAACGTGGATATGGCGTGGAGAACTGTATAGTACTTTGGTACACGACTTGGTGGTGCCGGGAGTGGGATTGGGATTAGCCCATTTTATCACAGCCCGAACAACTTAATGATACCATGATTCCGTTCACTCGTTCGTGTTCCAATACTGTCCTTATCAGAGCGCCGAATGTTCCCTGTCTGATTAGACTTTGGCAACCCAGTATAAAGTTGTCCCTGGATGATCCTATTTGTGTTTGAGCGCACTCCAGCACTTATCTCATGATCATGATCCTCATGATACATACAGCGATAGTCCATTATGTAAAATTGCTCTGTTTGAGAAACCTAAAAAAAAAAACATGATTTATCCCCTAAAAATGTGCAGAAAACTTAGGACAAGGGTAAATTCTTGATTTTTGCTGTGCTGCGAGACTATACACTTGCTCAGGAGGCTTTTGCGGGCAGGTCATGTGGGACATATCCCCCAGACCGAGTGATTGCCTTGCGGTGATGGCGTTTGAGAATTGTGCCCTGCCGACGAGCTCGCCGGGCATCTCCATTTGGATAAAACGCTTGAGCTTGTTCTCACCACACCGAGTAAGGTGGAAATCCTGTTATTTTCCTACCGATCAGTCGGTGAAACCAGCTGATATGAACTTCGCGCTGTGCGGCGGCGATGCGGCGGAGGAGCGGCTTGCAAGCCGTCTAGCTGCCTGCTGAATTAGAGGGCGGCGGTAAGTGACCGTCGTGGTAGTGAACAAGATTGCAAGATCCGATGGTCCCTGCCGCGTGTCGGCCCTTCATAACGATAGTCAAGCTTTTTGCCATTCTTTCTTTTTTTACGCAAACGTTCCGCTCTCCGTAGGCGTCAGTCGTCTCTCAAGGCTACACTCTTCATTACGTTTCTTACCATTTACCCTCTCCCTTAGGCGCCTGCAACTGAATGATGGATCCTTCCAACGACCCTGTTGGTAAGTACAGAACTTTCCGGAGATTGGGCTTCGGATATCGATGTTGATCACACTTCGTTCTTCTCTAATCGTCCCAATTCAACCAATTGAAGCAGATGAAACCCATACGACACCCTGATCGAATGTGTTCGAATTTACGAAATTCACTCCTATATCGTTCTAGTTGGAAGGGACTTTCCCCCGTTGGCTCTCGTTTTTTGGTGAAAAAAAAAAGACCTTCCAGAATATTCAGGCGACTATCACCGGAAGCAGATTCAATTACAAGTGCCAGTACTACGGTATTAGGGTAATGCCCACCGTGGTCTGCGCCTGCACACGTTTGCGAGGGACGCCGCGCAATCATTCAACGATGTTCCGAGGATACCGTTGGAGGCTTTACCCTTGAGAAAGTTTGTTTTTTCCTCGTATAGGTGATTAGTTAGTTCAAAAGCTATGTGGAGTTAGCTTTCACGGTGATCGATACCTCATCTAGGATCTATTTCCCGCCTGCAAGGCTGGCTGCCATGCAACAGGGCCCCACCTCATGATCCTCGTTTCCAAAAGCGCAGATTGTCACGGACCGCCCCTGCATCGGATGATCAACGAATGTCGCGCGTGTCTACGACTAAATTGTATTTTGATCAAAGCGGGTGCATGTCTTCGTTCTTTTTTGTTTTCGCCTACTGAAATTCCCTGACATGACTAGACTGCCCTTGAAACTTTCAAATCGAAACAGGCCTAGTCTCCCTGTGAAGAATTCAGGGGAGGAAAGTTCGTTCTTAGTTATTTCTCGACCGGCGACCTTTCCGCAACGGGAAGGTGCTGCTCCAGCCAGGCAGCGGGGCGCCATGGCTTACGTGCATTGAGTGTATCGTACCTTGGATGTGGCAATGTCTAACGGCATTGAGTGACGGTACATGCGCATATGAGGCGCATCACATGCCCAGCTCCTGCAGACTAGACTCTTATTTTCCCGGGCGACACGAAGGAAGTTGTGGCCGTATGGGGCCTTCCTCTGACTAATGTATCAATAAGGTCTACCTAGGTCTCAGAACGGAAAAGATCTCGTTCCTCATCACATCACATCGGCCGGGCACAGGCGGAGCTCTCGAGCACTCCATCGGTGTCTTCGCCTCAAGTTGTAGACATATCTCTACCCTCCGTTACCTCAAGCCCAGATTGTCCTCAAGTACCCAGCGGAAATGAAATGGGCTCCCAAATGGCAGCTGACGACGCCACTGGCGTGATGTGGTGCCATCGGTCTCAGTCATGGCTGACCACAGGTGGCGACCTTGACGTCGAAATTGGAAGAAAGCTCCCATCGCTCGGTGTCTTGAGGTCGCACCGCACTTCACGGTTCCTGGCGCCGTTAGAAGTGGGCAAGGTAATAGTGAATAAACTACTCTAGGAAGTTCAAGACCCACCATTTCATGATCGCATTGTGATTTCCCCACCTCCGGAAGTTTCTGATAACACCTCCCAAGTCACGGATCGATACGGGAGCACGGGATCGCAATGAAGCCTTTTTGCCAGCGAGACGGGGGTCGTCGATTCCGCCACCTTATACAGCGTCCCGTGGCACGCGTTTGCAGCGGAGCGGATGCTAAAATCAAAAACGCCCATCATCATACACGGCACGCGTTCCCTATATTGTGTTGAGCCAAGGTATAAAAGGCCTCAGTTTCGTCGAGTAAGCAACAGCATTCTTCCCCTCTCCCTTCGCTTATTCACTCGTGTCTCTCTTCCGCTGCAGCATCTACCCGTTGCCAATGTCCCTCGCTCCTTCTGCTTTCTATGAAACTCAGGATCGCGACGACGCTGTTTGAGGCGGTCTACTCGTTACTGATTCATAGCCAAAACAGAAGGAGTAAGCGCTATGGCCCGCCAAGATTGCTGAGGGTGATCACGACTTCTGTCCCCGACGCTGGCTGTTACTATCATTGTTTACATCCACGATCACGTCCTTTAGCAGCAGAGTGGCCACCAAGCCTACCGCACGATTCTCGAAACCCTTATCCTCCCTCCACCTTTCTCATATCATACATCCATGCTTTTCCGGCTCATGTATCTTCCCCCATACCCCTAGCGCGATATGGGTGATTATGTATTTTCATTTGACTCGTGCCTCGATACGAGTGTATGTATCGTTTGTAATCGTAGTTTGCGGAGTAGCTTTAATCCATCGTGTGCGCGTGGGTGTACCCCATGTCCGAGACATAGTCAACGCCGACTCGATCATCTGAGTGATCGATTGCCTTTTCGATGGCAGGTTTGAAGCGGTAATCAGCGATTATATTGAAGGTATCGTATTTCCAAAGCCAAATTATTTAGTACAACTGGCAGTCTCCGAGTCATTGAATCACTACACTCGCGTGTAACCTGCCTGCATCTCATATTCGACGTCAACGACACTTGCGATTAATGTGATAATGTGGCAGTGGTTCTATTTGATCCAATCGATTGCACTGTACGATGGGCGGATGAGGTAACAGAGCAGCTGATGGAATGGGACGGATCCAGGGGGGCAAAGGGGAGGTAATCGGACATGCCAACATTTGACTATTTTCCTTGTCACAAATCCGGTGATACGCAATACGTCCAGAAACCGGCTGTTTGAGGTCTAGATCATAAGCACACATAGGAAAAGTTGAGGGGGGCGTGAAAACATTTACGATTCCGTGAGGGGGAAGAAGACAAGAAAGACGGCTCCGAGCTGAGTTGATGAAGCGGGCCCGCGGCGTAGACTCGCAGTAGGTGGGGGACTTCAGAAGGACTTGTTCTCCGCGGGATATCGGCGAGCCAAGAACGGTACTCGTACTCGTTCTAATATCGGCTTGGCAGATTCCAGAGGTCGTGGTTGCAGAATATGTGGCCGCAGGAAAGACCCGACGGCTAGGGGATGAGAGGTTGCAGGGTCTTCCGGAGTTTTGGGGTGTAATATTCACGCACCAGGAGCGCTTGGGGAAAAAAAAATGTAGGCCATCACAACCTCGGGGGTGGTCATCGAAAGACCTATATATTTTCTGTCTCCGAGTGGCAACGCACCTCCAAACCAAGGGCAGGGATAATAGGATAGTAGGATCCCCCTGCTGTAGGTTGGTTGACAGCTCTATCGTGGGGAAATGGAGTGAGGCCACGTGCTACTGGCTCGATAATTCCACTGCAGTGTTTGCTCGTCACAGGCATTAGAGGGGGAGGGTGCGGTCGAAAAATGAGGTAGGATGTGATGGCAAGGGGTGTGTGAAAGTGGAGGAGCCTTCGCAACCAACCAGCGTGATGTTTTTTCCCAACGGATGCGATTTCGGAGTTCAGGCCCAGGAGGGGATAGAGGGGAACAATTGCCGGAACGTGGCCACGGAGACGGCCCCACATGCACCTTCTCTCCCGTACTCGTTTGTGGGACCCGTCTTGCGCACGTGTCCCGCTTGAGAAAAACGAAAAATTAAATACAGATCGAGTTCAAATTAGGGCTCTCCATTATTGAACGTTACACGCTACCTGCAGGTGAGTAAAAGTTGAAGTTGAGGCTCCTCGCCTATGTCCCAGAGCCCGGGCCACGGACAGGCGCGACTTTTGCCCGTTCGAGCTTGTGGGAGAGATAAAACAACCGGGACCCGTTTCCCCTACTTTAATTCTCCGCAGAGGAACAAGCAAAAAGGAAAAGAAGGTTTGATCGATATGACATGATGTAGGGGGAAGCAGCGCGATAGCCTCCGATGAGCCCCGTGCCGCCTCCCCTCACAAGCGCGATGGGCGTTTTTCGTATAATCTGTGGGTGGTGTTCAACTTGGAGTTACTCAACAAGAAGCGAACAGGGAACAACAGACCAAGGAAAGCGCAAGTGTATTATCACTTGCGAGAATGAAGGACTGCGTCCGACCCGCAGTCACCGTTACCGGGATCACCGGGATACCACGTTTGGTGAAAGCCTGGGATGGAAATCGTGTAGGGCTGTGTATGGTAGGCGTGATGGATAACAAAAACCCCGACGGAACGCTTGATTGTCGCCAAGGCCAAAGATTAATTTATCTGTAGCTACAGTTTTCTGAGCACGAAAATAAATAACAGAATCTGAGCCGATCTAAAGGTGGTACCACACTACGTGGGCGAGGGAGAAATGCTCCAGAATAAAAATCAAGTGACTTGTTGCCAGTGCAGGAATCTCCGAGTCCAGCCCCCCTTAATACTTGGGATGCAGGACCAAGAGCGTGGCGTGGGTCAAGTTCACATGGACCAGTTTCGTTAAACAGGAGAAGACATTTATCCTATTCAGTTCAAGTTGGCGCAAGAGTCACGTACATCGTAAGAGCCGTCATCGTGATTTTTCTCGCGATCAATGTCAAGACTAGAAAGGTGCAACAAGACCGCCAACTACGGCATCGCGGTGCGGCGTCCTAGCCAATGAGCAGAGCTGAGGTGTCCCCGTTACGAGAAGGAGCCGGCGTTGCCCATACAGCGTTGCGGAGCACTACTAGTCCCTCAGCACCAGTCAAGAAATTTGAGGGTACCGTATATTTGGCTGGCGCACTGGCAGTTACAGTGCGCAACCGGTAGATAGCGCGACGTGTATAAGTCGAAGCGGAACTCCGAGTCGAGGGGACTAGTCCGCGGACACCGAGACCGACATTCAGTTGGCCCGTGTGAACGCCCAGCTGCTCTAGCTTTCAGAATTTCATATCGGGCCCCACTGGCACGAGCAGGGACGAAACCGCCCTGCATGAACGTTCCCGCATACCGGGGGTCCAATGCACTAAGCCAACAAGGGTAAAAGCAAAACAGTGCTGAGAGGTCGGTGTATCTGTGGAGTTGTGTGGAACTGCGGAAAGCGACTCGGATCTCCGCTATTCGGCAGAATGGAAAATCTGAGCGCTCCTAGAGAATACAATCTAGGTGCCAGCGTTTATCCTCTTTTTTTCGAGGAGGGCTCTTCCTTGGCTTACCTATCACTAACCCCTTCTGCGTCCCTTCCGCTCGGAACACAGTGCCAGCGCTAGAAAATTGCCCGGGAAGGTTGCCTCCGAAAGCAGTCCGTAAAGTGTAACGGGGTGCCTGATCGGCGGAAACAGTGATGTATCATAGGCGTTTTCATTCAAATGAACACACATGTGTGAACATATCACACTTCGCTAGAATATCCCAGCTTGAGCACTCCTTTCCCTGCCCGTTGGATCTTACGCAAGTAATTTAAAGATCAGCATCATCGTAGCGCCCTGCCCTGACATACCCGCTGTGCATCTATGCTTCACTTTTCCCATGCGAGAAATAAGCTCGCCCACCTTGGTCGATGTAGTGATTGTTACATCTGACGACAAACATGACCCGTCCTATGCAAATCCAACGCTTCGTCAAGCACTGAAAGACGACAAGGAGGGCACCACTTGGAATAAACTTTAAAAAGTATGATTTTCCCGTGATAACGCGGGGATGCTTCCTGCTTCTCAATATCCATCACGAACGCCGCCTGCCACTGACAGCGATGGCTGACACGCCAAGTACACAAGGCAGGGCGCTACAGGTAGGCGTTTACAAAGCGATGCAGGGCAGACCAGAGCCCGTCTTGCAGCGCAAGCCGGACCTTCTTTCACACGACATTAGGAACGGGCGCGGAAGGAACTTCCCTCGACTTCCTCGACTTCCCCAACCGGGTCGCGGAGCGCTCAGGGGAGGCAAGCGCAACTGCATCCACTAATTCGTGCGTGGGGGTGGGGGCCGAGGACGAAAACTTGGCCCCAAGATGGATGCGCCCACCATAAAGGGACTGGGTCGCGTTCGGCGTGCACATTCTATTTCATCACTGCGCCATACACCAGTCATTGATGGGATATCTGAGAGGCAGCTGATACCCGGCCATTAGAAAATTCGCGTCAGCCACTTCCGGTGGCACCAGGTCCATCGTAGCGTTGAGGCATAGAGGGCCCCCTATGATCCCACCAACGGGCAAGGTGTAGCGGCCCCGAAGAACGTCGTACGTCGGAGGTCACAGAGTTCGTCATTTGCACACTAGTCCAACGAGTTGCCGTCACCCTGTCCTTAAGACTATGGGTGGACGACTGGGTGTAAACAGCGCTGGCGGAGTGACTGGGGCGGGAAGCTCACTGGCTTCCGTCCGCCCTCTTCTCTTCCACCTTGCCATTGCGCTGAACGAGAAGGCGGACGAGTTTGCGCAGTTCCGTCGTCAACAACACCTTGGTGACGCGCCGTCATCGGTTTCCCATTAATGAGCATAAAGCAGGGCACTCTCGACGCGCACAACCTCTGAGGGACCCAAATTCTGGACTGCTGTAGATTACGACGTTGTTACTAATCTCGGTAACCCAACGGAAAGGACGTCCTGCCTGGTACGCAGGTTTTGTGGGTAAAATTCTATAATAACAGAGCAACTAACTGTATCATATGTCTAAGAACCAAAGGACCAACCGACCAACCGACCACACACGCTTTACTTGCGCGCAAAAGGGATCTGAAATCCAGAGAGGAGCTGCCTCGCCCGCTCCTGCGCACCAACTCCCCTCGCGTTGGTGATAAAGTGGATGTGCATTCCATAGGACTTGGGATATCCATCTAAGTTGACCTCGATCTGGGGAAAGAAACCCATCGCACCGGGGGGAAGACCCATGGACACGACGCCGGACACCCCCGCTGGCGTCTGCAGGTTCGCGGACGACGGCGGGAGCGAGATGCCTGGAAATTCGCGCAGGCGGGGGAGCACGAACTCGGTGAGCGTGCCGAGAAAGTCGTACATCTTCGAGCCGCAAAGGTCGACCTTGGCTCCGAGGGGGAGCCCGGGGCGCACCCAGCCGCCAACGGACTTGACGCCGCGCACGACCTGCACGCCCGTGCTGCCGCGGCGTCCCCCGCCCCGCTCTGTCTCGCCCGAAAGCGCACGCAGGGCCATGATGGGCCCGAGGAGGTTCTGCCGGCTCACGAGGGCGTCCTTTGCCATCGTGTGCAGCTGTATCCGCTCGAGGTGGACGACGTTTGACGCGGTTGTTGGAGGGGCTGGTTTGCGCCCGAGCTGAGAGCCGCCGACGGGTGGGTTGTGGCGTAGCTTGACATATGGATCCTCTGGGTCGTACTTGAGGCGGATGCTACGAGGTGGTGGGCGCGCGCCACTCTCGTGCTTGTATGTCATATAGAGGAGGTCATCGGCGAGGGTGTTGTGATAGTGCTCGCCGAGGCGGGAGAGGTGGGTTTCGCGGACGATGATGTCGACGTGGGGTATGGGAAGGCCACGGTTGTCATGGACGAGCTTGCGTATCTTGCGAATGGGTCGCGAACGCTGAGTTGCTGCGCGGACAGCACCAACACTCATTTCGTGACCGACGGAAAACAAGAGAGCAAGTGGATTTGCCAAATAAGGATATTTCAGCCACGTGGCCCATGCCAACTGCGCCGCTGTTCCCTCGCCCCTTGAGACAACAGCAACACCGATGAGCTTTCAGGACATAGAATCAGGCTCGTCTCGACCTCTCTACTCTTCGTCGCAGGATGCACCGCAATCGCGGGAGGAAGCAGCGTTCCTTAGCCTACAGTCCTCCCTCTCAGTTCAAGTCTTCAAGATCAACGCAAACGTACAAGGAATCCTCAAGCTCGTGGACCAGCTGGGGACTTCCCGGGACTCATCCACACTACGAAAAAGCCTGTGTGTCTCCCCCAATAATCGGCCATCCATTGCTGCGGTGTCCTGATGCATGCACCCCAACTCTCCTAGTCATGACCTCACAGAGACAACACGTGCGATGACGAAGCGCGGGTCCGATGATCTCAAGAAACTGGCAGCGCTGCAACAAACGCTGGTGCGCACGCAGTGATCTGCAAATGCCGTGCATGTTTTCCCGTAGCTGACAACGGTGCAGCCAAGTAAGAAGACACAGATGCAGAAGACTGCCCATGATTTCCAGTTATCATTTGTTGCCTTTCAACGAGCGCAACAAGTCAGTGCCGAGAAACAGCGCACGGTTGTAAAGACTGTCAAGCTGGCGGTGGAGGAAGATCCCGAAACGTGAGTGGACCAACCCCACGTCTCACGAGGAGTCTCATGCAAGCACAACCATGTCTCTTGCCTTGTAGGTTAAGTCAGCAAACGGAAGCCGCTCCCGAGCAGTTGCAAGCCCAAGCGATGCAGTCACAACTCTCTCCGCATGAACTCGCCTATCAGGAATCCCTGATCCACGAGCGCGAAGCCGAGATTAGAGAGATCGAGACCGGTATTCACGAGCTTTCCGAGATTTTCCGCGACCTCGGTACGCTTGTACACGAGCAAGGTGGCATGCTTGGTCAGTCAACTTGATATCTCTTGATCTCCGCGTATGTTGACGGACGAAATGTTCTCCCGTCCTAACATCGTCATAAGATAATATCGAGTCAAATGTTTATTCAATCGCCGTCGATACTGCTGGAGCTGCTGAGGAGCTGTCGACCGCATCAGAGTATCAGCGAAAAGCCGGACGTCGAGCGGCTTGTCTCGGCCTTATACTCATCGTCGTGGTCGTTATCGTATTACTCGCTGTAAGGCGCTCCTTCTCGTGATTCCCTACCGCTGTGCTAAATGCCTCTTCAGATTTTGTCGTAGTCGTTGACGGTGGTTGTGTTATTAACGACTTTTACTATGGTAACTAATAGCTTATGTACTTTTTCTTTTATGATACCTATGGCTTTGGACTCATCGCTTACCTCAACGAGGCAAATTGCATGTGTTGCGTTGTTCATCAGGAACACCGATGGCTGTGATGAAGGACGACGTCCACCGTTGATTTCGGGTGCAAATGTCATTCTGTTATTAATCTAAACAACCCAGGTATGAGGGGAAAGGATGTTTCTCTGACCGGAACATCGTTTTTGCGATCCACTCACGGTCGCTTATTAACGCCACTGATAGATGTCATCCTTTCATCCTTCTTAACCCTCGTGTCTGTCCAAACGACCCAGATATATGAAATGCACACTGGTTACAAGCACATTAGCACCTCCCATTTTTCCCAAGTCTTGTGCGGGACAGTAACGGGATGAAAAATAATAAGTCTATCCGCTATCCGCAAGTCCCGGATGCAGATGTATGTTCACACTACCACTAGAGATATCCACGGCCGACGGCCCTCGGAACGCTCGGGCATCGTTTAAGGAACGGCTGATCCAGATCTTTGGCGGATCACCTCCTCGTCTGAGTTCGGCCTGGGCTGGAGTGCATCTGCATAAAAGCAGTCCCTGACCCTAATAGGAACTCCAACTCCCTCGCGTCCCCCTCCGAGTCGACAAGACGAGCTGCTCCTACTGTCGACGAAGAACGCGCAGATCGTTCGCAACATGCTGACTCAAACAGAAATAATCACTGATTACCGAAACTCGTGCGCACATACGTGATACAATCTGTGACCGTGAGCTTACCTTGTTGCTTCAGCGTGTTGACCAAGGTGCGTCCCGGCTCCGGTACTCGAAACTGGTCGTACAAACAGTATCGAGAACAGTACGTCGGGATAGGTGGATTTACGGTGCTTCTATGGGACCACATTATCACTTTCGCCGATAGGTGCGTTTGCGGAGTGCAGTGAGCGTCTGACTTTAGAGTGGACTGAACGAGCGCACAGGTCGAGTACATATGGAAGGGCGGAAGAGGACCGGGTGAGCTGATAATCGTTTGTTCTGTGCTGGTGACCAAGTAGGATTCCGTTCAGGTGTCTGCCTCTTCTTCTTGGTTAGGATGCATTCCTACGCTTGCTGCCTAACTTTTCATGACGATCTTCCCCCTAGAACCGTTATCTTATCATGTCAAGCTTCGTAATCGGCCCACGGGCGTACTTCCGCACTTCTTGGTCTCTTGAAGTGAGTCCGTCTCCTACCGATCTTATCGAGAAGACCTCGGAAATCTGAACGGCCATCATGAATCATGATATTTATAGTCGCGCCGTCGGTTCGTGCGGTGCGGGGGACCGATGACGATGATCGGGATCACAGTAGTTGCCCTGATGATGTTCATGCGGTAAGAATAATTGCGAGTCGACGGAGACTCGAGACGAGGAGGAGGAGGAAAGCTTCCAAAGTCTTCCCGGGCCGTCTCCTCCGCTCCTTATCGCGCCGGTCCGGTCTGACACAATGATTTTCTGATTTCCAGCATCCGCGCACTGTACGCCCGATTTTTGTTAATTCAGGTCTTCGTACTCTCCATCCTCCTCACTTTCATCGGAGTCAACTCCTGGCTGTTGAGCCACGGCGTTCGTACGTCTGTTTTTTTCCTTTTTCGGGGATATTTTCCCACCTACCCGATTTGGCAATAGCTGTCCCACATCCGGCGTATCCTCTCGTCGATTCGTGTACCATGATCATAGATCCCAACGTTCCGTGCGTGATTCACTCAGGACTTGTCGTAGATCTATGTGAACCCTGTCCAGTGGCCCTATCGCGTCCTCGTCTGCCTGGATTCCTCTTCTGTACGGCACCGTCGTCGTCTCCCTCACGCTCATACGCACAGCAAGCTCTGTAGTATCCAAAAATCCTAGTCAGATGTTTCGTGTCCTTCTCCGCGAAGGGCTACTCTATTACAGGTCCGTAGATTTCGCATTCACGTCAATTCCACCAACTTGCCAACACTGTGCTCTTATCGCAGTGTCATCTGTGCTATCACCCTCATTCTTTCAATTGCGACCATACATGCCCCACCCTCAATCAGGGGCACCACCGCACAGCATGTCCCATATTTTTTTTTCATAGCCCACGTCCGGCTAACCCGTCGCTTGCTTTGCCGTAACGTTTAGGCTCCATCTTTGGTATGTCAAAAACCTCGAGCTTCTGTAAAGACCTTACTCCTCTCCCTGACGCACCATCCCCACATCAAATTGCAGTCTCACAGTGGCGATGACGTCGCGCATAACGCTGCGCCCGGGGCGTTTCGCTCAACGCCCAAACGGCGTCGTCCAAGACAACGTGCCTCGCGCGCCCTGCTCAGCCCGGCGTTTCTTCTCGACTACTCAGCTCACCACACTCGCAGCGCCCACCTACGCAACACCCTCCATGAGGGTCCAACAGGACGTCACGTTCTTCACTGACTCGATGGCAGTACCGGGGAATGACACATTCATCGGGATGGAGACATTCGCGACATCGACAGTGGTAGGCCCTTCGGAGGATCGCACGCACCAGGCATTCCAGCATCCGCCTGATGCGGCGCCGCGATGACCTGCACAATCGCCTTTTGGGCGACGAGCTGCGCTGTTGAGCAACTGAAGGGTTGGAAGTATCTTTTTTTTCTAAGGCGCACGACGTATGGGTATGGGTGTAGGAAAATGTGACATGATATCTATTCGTCTGACAGGAACGATTATTCAATAATGATTCCGCATGTCTTGGGGATACATCGCGATCCTAGGTTTGATGATGCTTGTGGGGCGCGAGGACGCTGCCTTTCATCAATTGCACTTCGAACAACTTCCTCTGTCAGTTACTGACCTTTTCGGAAAGCTTATAGAACAATGTGACTATCCGTCGGGTCAATCATCTGCATTGAGATTTCTCGATGAGGGCTAAGGTCAGATGACACGAGAAATAGCACAAAATAATCGGGGCTAAGCCGATGTTGAAATTTTAAGTTGAGTTTGATTGCACTTTTGGCCAGCGCAGCCGTACGATACATCTCCACTCGCACACCGATTGCTATGTGAAGTTGATGAAATACAGAACTGAGAGGTGCTAATATGCATGTGCAAAGCTGGGAAATACAGTATCAAAGTCAAAACGTGTGCGCGGGAGGAAATGAGAGTGAGTGATAGCGAGCAAAGGAGGGGGTGCAGGCCACGTCCTGACGAAATAGGGGGCCGGGGACGGAGCTCCAGGCACAGGCGACGAAGCATGGGGAGCCAGCAACGCCTCACGTCGGGCCAACGAAGCAGAGAAGGGTGGCGACAAAGTAGAATGTGCGGGAACGCGGCGGAAGGGGCCAGAGACACCTCACGTCACGCCAATGAAGCAGGCAACGACAACGCATCAGGTCACTACGAGGAAGGTGGTGTGGACAGAGATGGTACGGCCACGCCTCAGGCTTCTGCGATGAAGCCATTGCGGCGATCAGGTGGCGACGAGGAAGCAAGCGGGGTACAACAGGATGAAGCATGCAGGCACTACGACGCCCATAGCAACAACGAAGCTTGCGGCGGCAGCGAAGACGTGCAATCGTAACACGCACAGCAGCGACGCAGCAACGAAACATGCATCAGCGAACAAAAGCGCGGAAAAAGCGACGGCAGTGAGGCACCAGGTGGTGGTTTTAGCAACGATCTCGAGCTAAGAGAAGGGGGAACAGAGGCACAGCAGTGACACAGGGGTAAACGGGGCAGCAGCTGAGGCCCAGGGGCAGGTGAGGCCGCAGAGGCATGATGGGCGGCGGCAGAGGTACCACCTACATGGCAGGTGGACACATTCAAGGCAGGGTACAAGGGTGGGACAAGTATTCGCTTTGGGTAGTGGCAGCATCGTGGCTGTTGAAAGATGAAATGAAAGAAACAAGCGCACAGTAGTAGATGCCTACTACAATTGATCAATGATGGGTGGCAGGATGACAGGCACAGGCACGTTGAAAACATCGGAAGAAAAAAAAACAGTGAAATTTTTTTTGTCAGTCTGATTTCACTAAGCTCATGCTTTGCACTGAGCGCCGTCTGTAATCGCGACGCCAAAATTTTGATGATGTTTTTTGTGATTTGTAAGCTTTCCATAAACGATAGTCATTGAAACATGGAACTATCCCCCGAAGACTCAGGTTGTGGAGAACGGAGAGAACTGGAACCAACAGCGGACCCATCGCACAAGCTGAGAAGAAAAACGCCACTGGATTACCAGGTATTAAGCCTCTAGTACAGTAACTTATCCTTAAAACACAGGATGCAAAGGAATGATGATGGGATGATATGGATGCTGAATCACGGGCATGTGCGTGTGCGTGTGCAACAATAAAGCAATGGAAGTCGTCTCCGAGGCGGCGTAAGAGGAAAAAAAAAAGGGATCAACCTGTTCCGAAAAAAACGAGCGCGAGGAATCCGAGGTGGAGATACCAGTATACAAAAATTTACATACTCAACTTTTCCCATTCAACGTCGGCTCGAGCCCGAGTGCCACAGGATATCTCCGACGCGCAATCGCGGCGAAACGCCCCGACTCGTACCTGCACTGGTACCGGCACCCGGACCAGCGCTCGTGACACGCGCGCTCATAGGTACCGGCCCGGTGCCGAAGGGCGGTGATGGAGTACCAAGACCAGAGGTGTCGCTCGCGGTGCGGCGCGCGCGCTTCTTGGGTGCGATCGTGCTCTTGGTCGTGTCGACGCCCTTGAGGGACGGCTTGAGTGCGGGCGCCAAGCTGGGCTCGATCTCGCGCGCGAGCTCGCGGACGAGCACCGCGCTGTCGTTGCGCCGCAGCGACGCGACGGTCTCGTGGATGCCGTAGCGCTCGACGAGCAGCGTGCGGTTCGGGTGCACGTCGCAGACCGCGCGCAGGATCCGCAGCAGGTTCAGCTTCACCACCGCCTTGCTGTTGCCCAGCTTTTCCGTGATGCGCCGGAAGAACTGCGCCTTGGCGATGCCGATGGCGATCGGTGTCGAGAGGCGGCATATCTTTAGGAAGGGATCCAGCAGGTTCTCAAACGAGCCGGCTTTGGCCGAGACGAAACCCTTGAGAAGCGCGTCGAGTGATTTTGGCTTGGCCAGTTGGTCCTCTACCCGTGCCGTCTCTTCTTGTAACCTACGAAAGAAAAGGTATTAGTCGAGGTTTCAAACGGGAGCCGTCGCGTCCTCACCAGGATAAAATGGACTCGAGTGCGCTGACTTGGAAGTAAGGGTCCGTGAGGAGCTTGACGTACATCTCCAACCCATCATGCTGCCACAGCAACATCCGACAACTCTTCCCAGCACTAGCAAGGTCGCACAGAATAGGAAGGGCGAACTGCCTGAGAGGAGAACTCGACTCGATCACGCGCACGAGCAACGGTATTATGCCCGCCTGCGCAGCCTCCTCCTGCCTACCCTTGTTTAAGCGACAGAGGTTGTAGCACGTCTGGAATACATGATTCGCCATTTCCTAGAAAATCACTCGTTAGAACCAGGACAGAACATCAAGACAAGCAGCGCATTCGCGGACGCACCGTACTGTGGAGCCCTGAACTCTGCTCGTCGAGAATGCGGGTCAGAATCTCAATGGCGTTGGCGTTCTGCAGAACCTCGAGCATAGTCGCATTCATCGACAGATGTTTAATTGCCTTGAGCATATGGACCAGATACTCCGGCTCGAGCAGTTCACATGCGCGCAGCAACCCTGCAAAAAATTGTTCAATTGGGTCAGCGACCAAACCTGCCGAGAGTTTCTCATAGCGAGATACGAACGTCGGACGACCTTTCGTGTGCCGAGCGCATTACGAACATGAATATCGGACTGTGACACTTGACAGAACACGAGCAAGATTTGAATAATCTTCCGCTTCATGTCTGCCGCCGCATCGCCGCGGCTCGCCATTACGTTCAGAAGCGCGGATGACAGCGGATCAAGCAGGCCCTCTCGGATGAACAGCCGACAGAAATCATTCTTCGTGGAGGTCGGACCTTGCAGCTCAAACACGGACCCAATGCCGTTGAGCGCGTGAACGACGAGCTCGCTCTGCTCGGCAAAATCCTCGTCGAGCAGGTCAACCAGGACTTTCAACCCCCGGCACCTGTTCGACAAGGGGAAAGGAAAGAGGGGTTTCATCTCTGAGACATTGCGTAATCGAACAATGCGATACACAGGACGTACGAGATGAACATTTGTAAAGTCAACACGGATGTGTGACATAGCAACTGAATGAAGTTTGAGGCCTGCAGCCGGCACTCGGAAGGATACCGTTTAGAAGTAAAACCTGCGGGGAAAATGAGATGGCCATCGAGGCCGCATCGGTGCATGACTACGCACCCATCATAACGGGAATCCCACTTCCACAAGGAGTCAGCTTCGCGAGATGCTAGGCCAGATGGAGAGACGGCGACGCACCCGATCAGGCAGAAGCCCTCCAGAAAGCTTGCATCGGCCGTGACTAGCTATAGAGCGCATGGCAGTCAGTACGCAGTGCAAGCATGCCCCATAAAAAGCGACAACCCCATATGACCCACCAGATTGATGATCTGCAGGAGGCGCATGATGACTTCACGAGACCCACGTCCTTCTAAAACTTCCAGGATTGCAAGCATTCCGTGCGCTGAGACCAGCTGACCCTGCATCTCCGGTGCGTCGGAAATGATACCCAACTATTTTCACACCAACGCCATCAGCCTAGGTAACGCAGTGTGAACGAGATGATTAACTCACGAGTTGATCACATGCGTCCCGGAGCTGGAAATCAGGCGCCGACGGTGTGAGCTCGTCGATAAGCTGATTGACGGCGGTGGTGAGACGCGCGTATTTGTCACGTTGCAGGTTGGCCTCCAAGTCATCCTCGGCGAACCCCTCATCGATCTGCGGTGGACGGCGTCAAGAAGAGCCACATGCTTTAGCTACGTGCTGTAGCCCAGTTACGCACCTCCGCAAAAGGATCTTCCTCGTCGGTATCTTCGTCTCCAAGCTACCGGCGAGCTGTCAGCACGACCTTGCTGCGAACTCACGGGTTTCCATGACTCACCCAAGACTTGTTTGACAACCGGGTGTTGAGTTGAAGCGTCTGTACGGGATGTTCCAGCGCTGTGGAGAAGAGTTTAGCGGTCAGCACAGCAGACGGAGTCGCATATCAGATTTAAACAAAACAAGCACGTACAAGACCCATTCGGCTTTCCAAATACGTCGTCGTAGTCCTCGTCGTCGTCCTCCGCGTACTTGTTGAACTCCTGGCTGGCCAGCCTCCGCGCATCAGACTTTCCGAACGAGCCGCTTGACGAGCCTGCGAACGACGGAGAACGCGAGTGCGCGCGAGTCGGTGCCGTAAACGGTGATGGCGTCAAAGGAGTAACCGAGTTCAACGGATGAGATTGCGCGCGGGAGTGTCCAAGCGTATTCACGTCGGGTAGCGGTGCCGACTTGGCACCGGGTGATGCAGGCGCAAGCCCGATCGTCTTGATATCATTCGGGTGGAATAGCCCGCGACGGACAGATGTTTTCAACTTAAAGTCGGCAAACTTCTCCTGCCATTCGTCGTCCTCATCGATACCGAGGTCCGAGTAATCCTCGATGATGGGTCCTATCTCCCGAGACGGGGACTTGGAAATCGCGCCTGGTGCCGAGCGAGGAGAACGGTTCGTGGGTCTGATTGTTTGTGCATTGTCATCGTGCTCGGGTTGTTTTTCTTCGTCCGCTGTCGACTTTTCGAGTGCTGAGAAGAGTGGCGGTGAGGACTACAATTGGTGGGAGATATAACGGGCGCGATGACGTGGACTACCTTGCAGTTTAGAAAATGATATGCCTTCCTCGAAATCATCATCCCAATTATCCGTTTGTTCTTCAGGTTGGCGTAGAACGGCTGGCAAGGGTAACACAAGTGGTGCAGCGTTCTTTGCAGCTGCAGGAGGAACCACCTTCCAGGCGGCAGACGACGTGGGGAACACGTTCAACGACGAGGTGAGGGCTACAGGAGAAGACTCGTTGGACCGTGATTTGCTCGGTGAGGCGGGGAACTCCTGCCGGGCGATGTCCAAGTGGTCGCGTCCGCCATGTTTCGAAGGCCGAGAGGGGGCTGAGAGAAATAAATTTGATAACGTTTGCGTGTCGTCGAAAACGTTGCAGACTCACATCTGAGGGCCTCGTTCCACTCTTGCACCTTGAGCACAGCCTCGTCAAAGTTATAGTTGCTGAGGGGACGCGACCCTTGCACCTCGCCCTTCGTGCGCTTCCCATCTGTCATCTGCTTTTTCGCAGAGAGCATCCATGGATGACGTAAAATCTTCTTGGCCGATATCCTTAGGTTGCAGTCCTTCTGAAAACAATGATAGAGGAAGTCCTTGACTATGGGCGATGCCCCCTCGGGTATTGGTGGCGAGTCATCCTGAACGATTCGGTACAGCGCTTGCATAGGCTTCAGGGCATGATACGGAGGACGCCCTTCCAATAACTCGATCACTGTACAGCCAACGCTCCTGTATGACAACAATATAAGACGAAGGAATTGAATCCAATTATAACACAAAGTCACCAGATATCGGAAGCAGTAGTGGCGCCGCACTGCTCAATGACCTCAGGTGCCACTGGATACATCAATTAGACTAGATGTGCCGTACGGTGGGTACGGCAGTCGGGACATACTCCAGTATGGACTTCCGACGACCGCATCATCACTTGCTGCGCCGGCGGTAGTCGTATTGCTTGCAACGCCAAAGTCAGCGAGCTTAACAGCGCCGTCTTTGGTCGTCAGGATGTTGGCGCCCTTGATATCTCTGTGGATCACACCCTGGTCGTGCAGGTACACGAGACCCTCGAGGACCTGAGAGATATAGACGGCGACGAGGTTTTCTGGGAACTTTCCGAATCGCTTGCAGATGTTATGCAGTGAACCGTTCTCACAGAACCTAGCAAACATCAGAACGGGCACGTGCATGATGGGCGTTAACGGGGACTGCAATGCGTACTCCAAGATAATGTAGAGATATTCGGGCGTTTTCACGAAGCCCTTGTACTTGACGATGTTAGGGTGCTGTAACGACGCGATGAGATCGACAATCAAAAGTGTCGGAATGGAGCATACATTGAGATTTTTCAGCAGGTCGATCTCGGACTGTAACGAGCATTCAAAATGGGCCAGAAGAAGTGAGACGACCGGGGGACGAACCATGATTTGGCCAAGTTCGCCCTTGGGGATGTTACTCAGCTGAATTTCCTTCACAGCCACGGTCTCCCCGGTTGCCCAGTTGAGCGCGCCTGGATGGAACCCGAGTTGAGAGCTCAGACACGACGAAGTGTGTCAACCGGCGGAGGAAAACGCGACTTACGGTAAACCTGCCCAAACGCGCCTTTTCCCAGCGAATCACCGAGTTGCTACGCGTTTTTTCCGGATCAGATGGGGAAGAAACACACGATCCGGACGGACAACTGCACGCACATAGTCATTGAGGATCCTGGCACTGGTAGAAACGTAGGGCGTGGTTGAACTGGTCATGAGTATGTCAGAGGACGGCGTCTAAGCGAGAGAACGCGTGCAAATAGTTTGAGATCCTTCCAGTTCCAGTCGTAAGCAATGGGCGGTGTTCCAAGGTAGTGATGAATGTCGAGTAGCAGGCGCAGAGGAGGTCGGATTCAACACGGGACTGACTCCGGGACCGGGACGAGACATCCGGCCTCTGCTGGACTGACACTACACTGCACCAGCTGTACTTTACATTTATTTCTCTACGGGGGGTTCCTCTTACTGGCATATCACACGGCAGAGACGGAATCCAACCTGGTGTATGTCGAGTCATTTTTATTAAATGTCATAGGGACCAAGAACTTTCCCGTGACTCGACTTGCGCAGCTGTGCTTTGCTCTCACGCCCCCACCGCTCGACGCAGGTGGCAAACTCTTGAGTGATGGATGGCGCCCAGGTTGAATGCGCGTGATTATCACTATGCTGTGTAATTATTGTCAGTGGCCCCGATCACTGTACGGCGCGATGCCCCTTCACACGCAAGTCGAGCCCCGATTTCCCTGGGCGGTCATCATAGCCCGCGATTATAGGGTCCCATACGGTACACGCTACACTCTCAGTGGGAACACGAGGTCGTCGCTTTTGGGGATAGTTTTCCTGGTGGACGGTCACAATCAGACAGCCTATAGGGATCCTGTGCATTAGGCGACGGCTGTCAGCAGGGCGTTTATTGGGCGGGAGATGCTTTGATATCATGTCTGAAGGAACATCACGCAACAACATTCAAATGCCAACAGGCACCGGGGACGGGATGGGATCAGGTTAGGGTCAGGGTCGGCGCGGGGGAGGGGAGTGAGCGGTAGCCCTGGCACCGGGAACGTCGCCACGTTCTCGTCGCTTTGGCGATCCCGAACAGCCTTAGATCCCACCGTTGAACTTCCCGCTGTCCTGGTGACAGGGTCGTACTTGTACCCAGGCTCAGTTTGGCAGGGAAGCCCAGTACGCGGCCATCTCAGTGGCACCACGTGTAGACCCCCGGAATCTCCATTCTATTTCCCTTCAGATTCCGAGATCCCCGCGTCTTATCAATTCTTTCCCCCTTTTTGGCCTTTTCATCCGGTCCAAACATTGTCCTCGCCCGGGAATTCGACAATTACGTGCAAGTATAGCAACAACAGTATCGACGATATTATTAGGTACAACACGCCCTACAGTAATGACTATCGTAATAACTTTCGTGGTACGTTTCTACAATATGAATGTATGTGTGTGGCTACAATACGCCCCCCTCGATCATCATCATCATCCCATGTGCATCAAAAAAGACAGGAGGTTCGACTAACCTGAATTAAAATAAATAAATCTGTCCCAATTCCTCTACTCTCCTGGCACTTCCGCCTTTGGCACTGTTGCGCCATCATTATCATCTCTGGCAACCGTTACAACCCCAGAGCTCGCCAATTCTGGCTCATTGCTGTGCCGTTCCGCCAGTTTCTTCGCTTGCCTGATATTCTCCGCCCGCAGTCGTTCATTCTCGGCTGTAAGTTCTCGAATGTATTTGATCGCTGCGCGGCAAACAAAATCATCAATCAGACGACTTGTCCTCATCCCGTGTCAAGACGACAAATTTTAAAATCACGACGTACCACTCAGCGTTACGTAGGCCTTAGCCTGGCGCTCCGGGGGCCGCAGGTGCTCCGGAAGGGCGTCGCGTAACTGCGTCATCGCATCCTTGTTCTGTGCCCTGTAGTGACGCACATTCATCTTCTTCTTGTATTTCTTTTTGGCCTCGCTTTCACTTGGCTCGGGTGAAATAGCCCTATCCTCCGAGCCCGGAGACGCCGTCCCGAGCATCTCGGATGCCTTGCGCTTTCTCCCGGGCGATGTTCGCCTCCCTGTCGGTCCCACCCCGGCAAATTTTCCGTCTTGTGTGTCTCCAAGCGTAGAGTTTATGAATGCCGCCGATTGGGAGGACAAATGGGCACCGGACATAGACGTGCCTATGGCGGTGCCATGCGGTGAAGGTGATGGCACCGTGCCAGAGTGTAGTAAGCGACCGCGTGCATTGGGACTGTCCGTTGGCGAGCGCGAAAAAGAGGCCTGAGATTGTGGGGAGGGCTCTCGAGATGAGATGTACGGGAGACTCTTCCGACTATGAGGTGCTAATGGATGCCTTGAGGAGGTCCACGTGAGCCGAGGCGTGGAGCGATGTAACCCGGAACATGATACTTGCGAAGCGACAGTGCCCCCTCGGTCAAGCGCAGCGCTGCTGCTGCGCGGGCGCGGTGCCGTGGGGGCTGACTCATATGGGGCTACGAGGGCAGCCGGCTCTGAGTATGGAGAGTGATTGCAGCGTGCTTGTCCTTTCGCAATACGGTAGGTATGATGGGGGCTCTCGAGACCCTCGAGACCAGGTCTAGAAGATGGGTAGCATGGCGAACCCCGATGTGAGAAGACACGCGGAAGATGAGAGAGAATGAATGTCCCATACCCGTACGGTGGTGTATCATCGAGCTCGTTGGGGAGGTGGCTACTCCCAACTGAGCTTCCGTCCCAGGAAGGTCTCCCGTGGAGATGCGGACCTCGACGGGAGGGACCTGCCTGGAACGAGCCATGGTGCTTCCCTGGGGGAGATATATCGAATGAACTGATAGGTGGTAAAGTGATCCTTTCATGCGCATCAGTCATAGTTGCGCAGAGGAAGGTATAGGGTAGGGAGGGGGGGGGAAAGGAGAGTGTATGAGCGTAACGGTCGCAGAGAGAGGGGGCAAGCTTCCTCGCAACATACCAGCTTATAGATAATATTTCTGGCGCCAAGCTAACACCGACAGGCTGGCCGCGAAACAAGAGGAACTCGACCACGTAGGCCCGTCACGTTGCTATGCAGGCCAGGCCTTCCTTTTGGGTAAGGCTAATGCCAGCGTGCATGGTGAGGACCCAGAATGGATGGCTGTGCCCTCCCGAGGATTTATGGCATGAATTTCAGAAGCCTGCGAAGCATAGCACTGCGCCTGCGACATCGTGGCACAGGACGCTTTCGAAAAGGCCGAAGGGTTTTAAATGACCACGACATTTCCAAAGACTTACTCCGAGGTAACCGATGAAACCTCTCGATCATACCTTTAATGTAGACGGGTTGAGAAAGAGCGGCCGAAAATGGAGAGGGATGCTGAAATCGGTGACGACCTCAGGCTGTGGCCGGGTGTGGTAAAGCATCAAACGGGTGTGAACCAAAACAAGGGCATGACCGGTGTCCGTGTCTATGCAAAAAAAATATAATGCACGGAGAGACGACCGATATGTTTAGGAGATACCAAAAGAGAAAACGTGTTATGACATATTCGAAGTGGTGCAGAGAAGTGTTGTGTTGAACAACAACTGCCACGACACGATTCTTGCAGGACCCCGGACACGCCTACGTTTTTGTCTTATCCTCTTCGGTCTACCAATCGCGATCGCCGTGGGAACCTTTTCTCAGGCGATCGGTCCTCCTCATGGGCCAGGGCCAGTGCAGAACGATATCTCCACGCTGTAGCCTTCCTGCCGTAATGTGCACTCGTGTCACATCCAAATGAAACGGGCTGGCACTCCCATTACCTGGCTCCTGTTCCCATTGAGTTAGAGAATCTCGCCTCGATGTTACCCCACTGGGCGAAACATGACGGATTTCCACCTTGCACCTCCCCAAATCGTCTAGCCGAATCTTCGACTTTGCCGCGACGGTGATACCTAACGTGACAATTCCATAATGACTCACTAACATTATAATACAACTGGGACGGTGTCTCTGAAATTCCAGTTCGCCGTACGCGTAAGAATTGCATTCTAATCAGCGCTGAGACACCGTCCATATTCACCCCCGTATCCATGGTCCCTCCTTATATGCGTTTTATGGACGACAAGTTTCGCAGGCGATGGGGCCTTTCATATCCGTGGGAGGCAAGTACGACATTCACCCCCCTCCCCTCCCTCACAGCGCACATTTACGTCCATCTTGGATAAAATCTGTGGGGGTCCGTCACGTCAAATTTACTCGTTTCCACCTCTTTTCACCTCGACGACGAGGTACAAGGCCCCATCGACGACGGACTCTAAACCTGAGGCAGAAGACCCCGCTTTGCTGGAGAAACGCTAAAGTATATATACGCGGCCGCGGCACGGTTTAAGTATGGAACGTACCGCCAGGATGTGGATCGACACCGCGGGCCCTGTCAAAAAAGACCGGCCATCGTTTGCCGTTCGGTTGGGGGTTCGTTCCTTGGCAGGGCATGCAGCCCTCGCCGGATCAACAACGCCGGGTTACCTTGTCATGCGTGTGTGGCGACCTCAGACCTCAAAAGGCGATACTATCACGCGCTCACCATGCGGCCACGTCCTTCAGATGAGGACTAGCAGCATTCCTGAGGACACTAAATCTAATTATGGTCCAGGTATGGTCCCCGGAACACCCATTACCAATTGGGCTGCGACGTACGGCCAGATGGGTCCAACTGGCCATCACAAATGTATTTAGAACAGTGAGGAGTCATCAAGGTATACTCAGAGTCATGCCAAAATTGCTGTCCACTTACGACTATTTCCGTAGCAAAACCCAGCAACTATTGTAGATGCCGAACTTTCTCCTCGTGGCTCAAGTATATTGTTGATTGATGGACCTCCTCGTGTGGGGCCACCATAACCACGGCCCGGGTGAGCGGATCGCGACGGGGCTATCTCCCAGACCTGCCCTCTGGCATGAGCATGGAGACGACGGCGAAGCACAGTTGAGGCAGTGCATGGATTGAACTAGCTAAAGGCGCATAGTGAGTTATGCAGGGGTGTAGTATCACCGACGATGTCGGAAAATCAGAACGATCGCCGCGCGCACTACGGCTCGCAACGACGGTCAAAGCGCAGCCTAATCGCATTAGAGATCAATATACAATTGTCACTACTACGCCAGTCATCAAGGTGCTGCGCTCGAGTCAAATTCAAGCACGAGCCATAGTCCAAGAAATCCCAACCAAGCTTCTCAGACAGAAACAACAAATAAACTGTGGAAAAATGATGGAGCGTTCCGGTTGCATTCATCACTGGCAGTGGCACAAGTAGAGGTGATGACTCTGTCTTGGTACTCAGTCCATAAACAGGCCTTTGGTCACCGTCACCGGAGAACAGGTACCAGCCACTCGGCCCCTATAGTGAGCAACTTGCTAAAGCAAAGCACGAGCTGAATATACCAATCATCAGTATCAGCAGTCGACAAATTCGAATATGGCCATATTCAACACAAGCCGGGGTCCTAGCAGACCATTGATATCAAAGCATAGCCGCTCCCGTGCTGCGCATAAAGTAGCTCTAACCTGAATGAGAGATCTTAGGGATTCGGAGGCCGTCTACAGGGGGTTCCACCCATCCGGAGAACTAAACGCCAGTGACTGTTTGCAAGAATCGATCAGTTCAGTGTTACAATGGGCACCATCAGCGTGGCTTGGGAACCACCGTGATGAAGGAGAGCTAATATGCATGAACAGCCGTGTTAATGCTATGGTTGTCCTGCCACTCTGCCTCCTAGCGAACACCAGCCTGGAGGCACGTGCGCCTGCAGTACATAATTACGTAATAACTGAGCCGGGAGTTGACATTTGATACGCCCGGTGACTGCGCACACTCGGCACGCAGTCCATTTGTTGCTGTAGCGTGTTGCTGTAGCGTCGAACGACATGCTACACCCCTGATTTTGATCAGACGCAAATAGGTGCAACGTGGTGGACATCCAGACCTGTTGGGAATCGATGTGGGGTGGGTTCATGTAATCCGTCCTACAGCCACGCTGGTTAGCGATTAGGGCACTACTGATACGTGTCTGATTTCCGCTCACACTCTCCTAACTAATTCTTATACAGCCTATTTGCAAGCGCTCTATTGTCACATCCGCGTGGAGATCTCGTGTCCTGTTTGCATGGCATGGCGCTCAGCACAGTGGGCTAAGAATTGATAGATTAGAATGGAGAAAAGCTTGTTCTGAATGATTGCTGGCACCCCAATCCAACATCTACGAGTTCCTCGCGCGATTTTGGTAATACTTGGCTCAGGTCAGACTTTACTTTGAAGAGCTGGGAGAGCACAAAGTCCAACGGCCCTTGTCGGAGTCCGCCACCTTAAAGTCAAATTGGTAGAGGAGATACTTCGGGCGCCCAGCCCTGCGCAGAGGATAGGGGGCACAGCTAGAGAGCTGGATCGTGCCACTGTGTTTGGGTGCGTGAAACAACGAGTTCTCGATCCATTTCGGGTTTGAGGGCGAGCCAACGGTGCGTGTGGGTATGCGGGCGCAACTGTTTGCCAGCCAAACCGCCTTTTGCTAGATCCACCGAGAAGGTTTGGTTCCGACCAACGTTTATCCAGCGTGCTAGCCGCGCCGTCTCAATGTCAAATGGAGCCGCGCAACCGGCACTTTTCGTTGAGTTGAGCAATAGAGGCCCAGATCAGTCGTTCTTGGCTGTACGTGCTACATCTCACCGGAAGTGGAGTGACTTGAGTCAGCAGTAAGGGCATGCGGGCGTTATTCATGTCCTAGAGCAGAACGCAAGAATCGCACGTTATGGGCTTTGCAAGGGGCCCGATGCTCAGCGTTGTGAAATCGGGGATGGGTGCTGCGATCCTTGAGAAGCGTCGTTTCATGGTTGGGGCGTTGCTTATGAAGGTGGATTCATTCTCACTTGCCAAAGGTGGGTCTATCACACGGAGAGCTTGGAAGAACAGCGGAAGAGGGTAGGTCATCCAATGTGAATGGACCAGTACTGTAGTGGCAAACAGCCCAAAGCAATCCATTAGATCAGACATGCTGTTGGAGGACTTGAGACAGTCGCGACTCACTTGGTTATTAAAAAGTCGACCTGCTCCTTGTTAAGGGGGCCCAGCGATCGTGAGTGACAGGGATGTCCATCACTGGCGCCACAGAGGAGGGACAAAATCACAAGGTCCAGTATAAGGAAACGTTGTGTCTCGACTGAGGTGCCCACAGAGGTCGTCAACGTGTTTACAGCTGACGAATAAGTTTTCGATGCAAAGGTAAATCTCAGCTCGGGGAGCCGATCGTAGAGCGAGCCGGTGAGGGTCGTAACGGCGACGTGGCGTGCCGTGTAGCGAATCTCGATTGCTCTTGCGAATTACCAACGTGAATAGAGACCTGGCTCTCACTACCGTGACACAGAGCGCCTGCAAGGGCCACACAGTTCGAAAGAGGAAATTTCGCCATATAGTGGAAGAACTCAAATGGCTTCAAGTTTCATATCCAACTGCGAGCAATAAGCGACAATTCGGGGCCATTTCTGATTTGAGAGCATTTGAGTCTTGTTCATGTCATAATGGGCCACAAATCGTCGGTCCACAGGGCACGTGGTATAGGAATGCGGGGGTTGACACACCGTTGAC
>Ga0209488_10000585_pt1 | contig 31029 bp, 47 predicted proteins | sample Rivendell_Oct201_8_FD_188349 | JGI IMG/M metagenome (GOLD analysis project Ga0209488, IMG submission 188349) | Vadose zone soil microbial communities from the Eel River Critical Zone Observatory, Northern California, USA -... | ecosystem: Environmental > Terrestrial > Soil > Vadose zone >...
GCTGTGTCCTGTCATAAGCTCTATCGAAGAAAAGGACCAGCGACTGATGCGCACTTGGAGCAGAGACACTTCTGTGACCAAGCTGAGTGGCCCAGCCAAGGAAGGGTCCAACACGAGAGTCTTTGCACCATTGACCTTGAGGAATTGAAACAGTCACGCGTCGCAAAAACAGACGGGAAGAGGCTCACAGAATTAAGGGCGTGTACGAGGGAGTTCCTCGCTATCTCTCGGAGTATGGAGACATCGAGGTTTTCTTTAGCAGCAGGCCGACGTTGGTCAGAATTGAGGTGATTGGATGTGGAGGTGGTCATCTCCTCCGGAACGTGTGGCCGGCCCGCAGCAGGTTAATATTTATACAACACAACCAACCAGTATACACTATATCGAGTTTCTCCTCGCACTCTGCCCTTTTTTCCTTTTTGCGTTCGCATCCTTTCCTTCTATGAACCCTGAGGGGAGCTTTCCTTCCTCTTCCCACTTTTCCAGTATCTTCGTAGCTGCCTGGTACCCCTTTTCTTCTATTTGCTCGAATTTGCCCCATTGCAGCGTTCCGTACTATCAGTTTGGCGTTAGTGCTACGTACAGTGAATAAGCATTCTCACTCACCTCCTGTACTGGCATCGCCATGTACAGACAGCCGCGGGTAACTTTGGCCTCTTCCAAAGTTTGTACACTCGATACGCTGTACGGATCAAGTAGGCATGCTGACAGGCTGATCGTTAGGAGAGAGAGAGACATACTATGCAAGGCGACTCTGTATTTCTGTAATTGCGGGGATTGTTCTTGCATTTGAAAATGGGTTCCATCGCATGATCATCAGCCACCAGCCAGAAACCGTGTCCCCGAAGTTTCGAGGTGAATTATCGTCGAGCTTAGAGTGTGTGAGGATTAGTCCGTGATGTATCGAGAATGTCCTACCGAGCCGACATCAGACGCTATTACAGCACTCGCTCCCATGTCGAACATCGTGGATACCTGTTCCGTGTACAAGTCAGACATGGTAAACTTAATTTCAGTTACTCACTGGTAAATTGTCAACTGTGAGTGGGAGTAAGCGGTCTGTTTAGGAACCCGGTCAGAGGATTACAACTTACGATACCCTCCATCCACGAGCATGTTTCCGTTGTCACAGAGAGGAGGAACAAGGCCCACAAGTGACATGGAAGCGCCTAATTGGAACCGTCAGCCAAGATCAACAAATGAACTAGCCCGGGCTTACGGATGAACCTCCAAGCGTAACCAGTCTCATGTATCTCCATCCGAGACGTCGTGATGTTCGCCGTGTTGCAGAAGAAGGGAAGCCACATGTCTTCGATATGCAAATCGTAGAACGCTTTGTAAAGAGAGCGGTTGAATTCGTGTCCCTGGATAAATAGTGTATGAGGCGGACACCCCAAATGAAAAGGAAGGTTAGCATACTGTCGTGTAAGCCACCAGAGGATATGTGACATCTGATAATATTCGCCATATGTTTCCCAATCTCCTACTGACTTGACTTGCTCGAGTAGAACTGGATATGATGTCGACCTCCTTCGCGTATAGGCCACCAATTAGTGCACCGATACTGGTGCCTTTAAAAGATTCAAGTCGCGAATAAAAAGTTGGGACAGATAGGCTTACCCCCAATATGATCGATAGGTATGCCGTTGTCTTCCAAGGCGCGCAGAAGTCCCTAGCGAAATTGAGGGGGGGAGCATACGATGCGAAAGGAGGCGACGTACGAGATGGGATATACCCCTGGCACCGCCACCGCCTAGTACTATCCCAATTGAAACACCACAGATCCTCCGTGCCAGTCGCGCGAAGTCATCCGTACGGCGCAATCGTGGCGTACGAACATCTGGTCTACTCCCCCGGTATTTTAGTATCCCGCTTTGCACCCTGTCCCTGAGATGCTTCAGCGCTACAACTGCAACAGGGTTTTGTTGGGCAGTTGGGGCCGGTTTCGGCATGGAAGCCTTTAGCTCCTGTAGATATCGGTAAGTATGGGGTATGATCGTTTCGAGAAGCGAGACAGACAGGTAGTTCCACGTGGATGTGCCGATGAACCCATGGACGATTCTGTACTCATATAAGTCGTGATCACTAGATGAAGCGAAACGAGATTGTCGCACCTTCAGCCACTCCCTTGTTGAGCCAGGAAGGACGGATCGGTCTGGATGTAAGAGCACGAGCTCCTTGCGAGCCGTTGTCTTCATGGAAAGGAGGAGACGCTCGTATTCTCCCATGGAAGGGTCGTCGCCCAAGCCGACGACAAGAACATAATCTGCCTGGCGAATGCACGTCTGCGTCCAGGAGCTTCCTACCGAGGAGTCTGCAACGTAAAGAACGATTTTGTATCGTTGCTCCTGATCCGCCAACCAAGCCGCCGTTTTTAACTTCCCCATCCTAGTAAATGCATGCCTCCCAAGGACATTGGACACAGATACTTGATTGAGGCACGAGGTTGGTGCGCCGATTGCCTCCAATGCGGTGTAAAGCTTTCGGGCAAAGCTCTCGATCGGAACGTTGCGGGAGACGGGAAGCAAGGCGACGGTCTTCAGATTGTCGTTGTTCCGCCGAAACTCTGTTCCCTTGTTCCGCGATCGCACCCTCGGAGAAGCATCAATTTCGCTTCGGACTCTCGAAGCGATCATTCGCAATAACCTAGAAATTGAACATGTAGAAGGATATAAATCAGGAATATTTTTACATACAAGGCCGTGGTCTGCGGGTTTCTAGTGCATATGATGAGATACAACGCGACGTCAATTGAGTGAAAACTCACCGTGAAGATATGGCATTAAAGAGAGTTTGCGGCATTCGTATGAGTTCTGTATCTCGGATAGCATGCACCGTGTTCCGCCGAGGAGTGCTTGTAATGACATCAATTTCACCAGCTGTATCACCTTGACCGTACTCCGCAACAATGTTAACTACTCCCTCGTCTTCCGTGATGGCACGTAATCGGCCATTGATGACAATGTAAAAGCTATCACTGGCATCGCCAGTACGCCATAAAACCTGGCCAGCACTAACGTGCATCCAGTCCAGCGATGCATCAATTTGTAGGACTAATCACGGTATTGATTGAGCGAAAGATAAACGTTTCAAAAAATTGTAAAGAATACTGACCAAGAGGCGATAAAAGTGAGATGAGACGCTTAGCCAAAGTAAGCAGGACGATAGGACGCTTCTCAAGTAACCTCTCAAGGGCGTGATGTGGTAAGAAGCCAACATATGTATCAGTCTTGGCCACAATATCGACATAAGACGCAGCATTGGACAAGGATGCTACAATAATCAACTGTAAACCGGCTTCCTTCAATCTAAAACGGCAGTCTTACCTAAATATCCAGCGATGCCCCCAGGTTTTACTGTGAATAATGGCCGCCGACCTTTCATCGACGAATCTGGGTGGGATGCACTCGGTGCGGATGGCTTGGATGACGTTTTGGGGCTTCCAATATTAGAGATGTTGCTGTCCCCATTGCTAGACGTCGTTTCAGGATCGTATAGGGAGTCCACTGCAGATGCAGGAGGCTTTGGCCTTGGTTCATTTTCTGGGGGGGATCGCCCTTCTATGGGGAGGACGATGTCTAAGAACCCTTCAATTACGAAAAAGAGACCTGAAACGATCTTAGTCGTAATCCACATCAAGGAATATCAACTACACACCTATATCCCGTTCTCCAGCTTTCGCCAAGTACGACCCTGAGGAGAAGAACAGAATTTCGACTTCGTTATCCAGTCCACTCATATATCCGCTCGCTGCGATAGAGGATCCACCAGTCGCACTGGAAGAATCATCTCCGATATCTAGCAAAGATAGGGTGCCGAATGGTGACTCCAGAATACTACCATCAGGCCGTGATGTTCGTCCAACGTCCACGGCAGAAAACGAAGGAGAGGCTTCATCAGAAGTGTTGTCACTCATTGGAGGCTGCGACAAGCCAATAGAGACCGCTATACAATTCATCACCTCTTGACGAAGGTCGAAGTCGACCCCATTTAGATGGAGAAAGTCTGGGGTTTCAGACAACTCATGACGAGAGGGGTGAGGAGTATTGAATACGCTAAAGCTCCTCGGAGGCCTGTACGAGTCTCCAAGTGTGGTTGAGGTATGTAAATCCCCAGCCTGTACGAGATGTCGCGAAGAATGTGATCTTCGCGAAGGAAATTGTACGTCGCTGCATAGCTTTACGGGGCTGCTCGCACACGGTTCCTTCAACGGCGACTTTGTAGACGACTTTGGTGAGAGGCTGAAGTAATCACGATCCGGCTCAGATTGGGATGGCGGAAAGTCTTTGCGCCCCACGCCATCGAATCTTTGTCGTAGTTGCTGCATCCCGCCTCCTTCGTAAAAGATGGGAGGAAGAGGGTGACAGGCGATGTCATTAATAGCTTTCTCAGTCCGAAGAACTTCAGTTGTTAAGCCCAAATACTTGTGAGCAGCATTGAATGTGACCCTAGAGAATCGGGTCATGATGACTTGGAATCTATAAGACACAACACTCCTGGTGATAAGCAAGGAAAGCGTACCTTGTACAATGTGTGCACTAGCATTAGGGAATTTCTTGGTCAATCGACGAAAAGCCTCCGCAGGAATTACCGCCAGTGTCGTATCTTCAGTCGCACGTGCCACTGTCCCATGGTGGATTTGTGTAAGGTGATTGGACACCCTGCGCTGGGCTCTGAGGTTCAGGGGCGTAGTGTTGGGGCGTTCTACGGAGCGAGGGGTAAGTAGAGTTGGAGATTTCAATCCTCTGGGATGAATTGTCGAGTTGCTCGAGGAAACAGAAGGCGACCGCATTCTCTCTGTCCGACTGTATTGCGTATACCTATCTAGGTCCAATTGCGAGACGTCCGAATTGGCACGTTTGCTTCTGCCAAGATGAGGTACCGTTAGCACATTGGGGGTCGGGTCATCCTCGTCACCATGGGTAACACCGTTGTTGTGCCAGCTGATTTTCACATCTTCGGTGAATAAGCTGAGGATTGTAAACAAGCTCGAGAGCGTCCCCCCGCTGCCGACTTCGTTCATGAGTTCATAACCGTTCATGCCCTCGTTATCCCAAGAACCACTTTGAATTTCGGTAGGTTTGCCTGAAGGCGCGTACACCTGAACCATTCCATCGATAACGCAGTAGAAGCTTCTATCTTCGTCTAGAGACAGAGTGTCGCCTGCGATCAGTCTCCGCGTCTGCAGATGCCTGGCTAATTCATGAAAGACCTGTGGAAAGCTCGTAGGCACAGCCGTAGACGCGATTGGCTGGGATTACGTACAGGCTTTTCAAGGAAACCGAAGATCCGTACAGCTTGCAGAAATTCATCGAGGTAGGTGTGAAAGGCAGGCGGTGTCTCTGTGGTGTTGACATCGGGGTGCAGTTCTTGAGCGTCGGTTTTCGGGAGCGGTGGTTCCTTCAACTGGGCATAGGTGTTGAGGTATCGGAATCGAATCCAATAGTTGAGTGCGACAGCCCAAAGGCAAAATAACATGGCAAATGACCAAAAGTTGAGCTGCCGTCGATTAAGCTGTGAGTGCTGGAAAGAGATCGAATGACATTTGGATGGGACGAACCGTGAGCGTCATTGAGTAGGAAAGTAAGGAATATATGAGATGGGGGACACTGATAGTGACCAAGGCGACCAGAGCCTTGACCCATGATAGTAAGTACACTGTCTGTTCTGTCAGAATTGTTTGCATTATGGAATATCGACAGGAACGCACGGACGACCCAGAAGAGGGCAGAGATGAAAGAAAGAAGCGGATGCCGGTCTGTGTGCTCCATGCTTTGGAGATGAGCAGCGAGCATGTCTTCCATCGCTTGGTATATATAGTGTCAGTGCACGGGTAGGTACGATGTCAAGGTGTGTAGCTACGCAGGTCAGATGACGTACTATCTCCCTTACGTGTAAATTCCAGTTAGAAAACGCAGCCAAATGGCCGAGCAGTTTGTAGCCTACTCAGGCACCGGGATATTCAGCCCGCTCACTTCCTCAAAGTCAGCGACACGTCATGTCTTAGCCGGTGGACAAAGAGAATTTATAACAATTATGTATCGACACAAACAATGCGAGGACACTGTGGACAACAAACGTTCAACTTGTATTTCGACCGAGTTGCACATGATATGATTCGGCCCAGTCAAGGTGACCGTGGCTGTCCATCAATATCGAGTGCTGAGGCCTACGAACGCTTTTGTGGTTGAGAAAAGCAAACGATGTGGTGACTCCTGCGGGCGTCTGTTGACGTGCCACATGTTTACCGGAATTATAAAAGGGAACCTGCGCCGTCCCCCTATTTTCCCACGCCCCTTCACCCTCATACCTCATCCTTCTCTCCAACTTTCCTCCCAGTGCCTCTCTCACCTCACTTTCCCCTTTTTCTAAACGTTTTTTTACACTAGTGAGTATCGACCTTTCAACTTTTACCCATCGCTGCCCCCAAATTATCGCCATCGCCCAAGTGCGATACCCAATCAGCCCCTTCCTTGGACCACTATTCCCTCTCTTAATGCCTGGGTTTCTAAACTCCAAATATTTTTGAGTCAGCATACCATGTCTTTTAATCTATCTGTGCCAGTTTGCGGCAATGTTGTCGAAAACGTCGTTGCGCGCCTACTTGCATAGCCACGACTGCAGGCGGCCTCTCTTTCCTGATCTTGCCTTTCTCTGTCCATCGAAAAAAATACTCATAACTCCTTTCCATTTAGTCATCTCCCTTATCGCTCATGGCCGATTCATCGTCTCATAGACTCGACCTCCGTGTAGGAGGAAAGTATCGACTCGGGAAAAAGATTGGATCTGGCTCCTTCGGTATGTTGTGAAAGAGAATTCTACTCCGATGCACGGTTGTGACCCCCCCATCTCAGGTGATATCTATCTCGGTATCAACATCATATCGGGCGAGGAGGTGGCCATCAAGTTAGAGTCCGTAAAGGCCAAACATCCTCAACTCGAGTATGAATCCAAAGTGTACAAAACCCTCGCTGGTGGTGTCGGTGTCCCCTTTGTGCGCTGGTTTGGTACCGAATGCGACTATAACGCGATGGTCATCGATCTGTTGGGACCTTCCCTCGAGGATTTATTCAACTTCTGCAACCGGAAGTTCTCCCTTAAGACAGTCCTTCTCCTGGCTGACCAACTCGTGCGTGGTCATCGAGTCCATCTATTGACGTTACTAACCCATAGATAAGATCTCTCGTATCGAGTATATCCATTCCCGCAATTTCATCCATCGTGACATCAAACCCGACAACTTCCTCATGGGTATTGGCAAGCGCGGCAATCAAGTCAATGTCATTGACTTTGGTCTTGCGAAGAAGTACAGGGATCCCAAGACCCATCTTCATATCCCCTATCGCGAGAACAAGAATTTGACCGGAACTGCCCGATATACGTCTATCAACACCCATTTGGGAGTGGAGCAGGCTCGCCGCGATGATTTGGAGTCGCTTGCCTATGTCCTCATGTATTTCCTTCGTGGAGCTCTCCCTTGGCAAGGCCTGAAGGCGGCCACAAAGAAGCAGAAGTACGACCGTATCATGGAAAAGAAGATGACAACCCCTACCGACCTTCTCTGCCGCGGTTTCCCCAACGAGTTCGGTATATTCCTGAACTATACCCGTGCCCTGCGGTTCGATGACAAGCCGGACTACTCTTACTTGCGCAAGCTTTTCCGAGACCTTTTCACCCGCGAGGGTTACCAATACGACTACGTGTTCGACTGGAGTGTCCAGCGTGGCGCCCAGGATGAGGTGGCGAGTGCCAGTTCCAAAGCAGCGGGCGGTAGACGTAAGGTTGTCCAGGAGGATGAGGGTGAACCCCGAACCAGCGACCGACAGTAAGGGTCTCCTTTGTTTTGCATTATCCACGTCTCCAATTACCATGTCGTAGACTTCGCTCCCACACGCGTCAGATGCAAGCCACCGCACCCGGTCCCGTAGGTCAGCAACGTGGTGCTACTGGCTCTAGGCGTGACGGCGACCTTTGGTAATCTACTCACTCACTCCTTGTGGCCGTGCTCCTTCGTGGAAGTCAAGTAAAGTCGGTGATGTTGGGAGGGTTGTAGATGAAGCCTAGCTGCGCCACGTTCGCGATAGTCTTGAAGCTGGTCGATAGGATACACAAGTCGAAGAACAAAGTCGGCTTGCCCCTTCAGTCGATACAAAGGCTTGACTCGATTTTCGATTGCTCCTCTCATCTCTCATCTACATTCAAGACCCCTTGTTGGTTGCCACTCGCTCCGAAGTTGGCCCTATTCCTATGTTAGCTGTTGCGCCTGCGCCACTCCCATTCCAGCTTACAGTCACCAGTTGCTTCTTTTTCTCATCTACGGACGCCATCCTCCTTTCAAAGCTAACCTTCCCTCCACGTATTATCGGTGGGATCCAGGTCAGCCACGTTTGTTACATTACGTACTAGAACCAATTATCCCCTCCCTTGCGCCCGTCTTCTTACAGCCTCACAGCTGTTGTTTTAAACAACTTATTTATTTTTACGCAAAGCACCTTACGTCCTTTGTCGGGTCACGATATCTGTCCACACGCGTCCTTGTTGTCCTTCTACCCTCCACTTCGTCCAGTCCCATTCTTGGTGTCTGATGAAGGCCAGCGAGGTGGGAGAGGGCGCCGTGTCGTGTTGATGTATTGCACTGGAGATAGTACTTTGAAATTCAATTGACAAAAGATTGCCTGGACCTTGACTGACTGACTGATCGTGGGATTAATTTGTTCTTTTTTCGTTTGTGATCTCTGATGTCAGAAAATCGTGATTGCGCTGTATGTGTGAATGATGGAAGGCGCCAATAACACTTTTGACTCGAATACTGTACTGTGTCGGCGCCACTTGGCCGATAAGAAGTTGATGTGAAGGTCGTGGTCTCCTTGACGTTGATTAGATGGTAGGTGGACAGGTTGCGTGGTATCCACACTGTATCTGATTTCATAGTCACCGTGAACGATGCTGAGAATGCAGAACAGTAACACACTGGGAACAATGATAAGCGCGGGAAATTGAAGCAAGGCAAGCATTCTCCTTAGTTCTCGCACTTCAGGACAGCTCGGGCACCAAATGACGTGTAAATTCGCAGTGTTTGATACTACAATCATATATATATGTGATATTAAAAGCTGTGATTGTTCTGGCGACACTGTTGGTAGTTGGTAACAAAGGCCACTCCACCGCCATCCCGGGCCCAAGGTAAGGACATAGTGCACATGGGCCAGCCTTGTAGAGGTCATTGACCCCCAGTGGCGTCGTAGCTCGGCAAGAGCCGAGGGGCTGAGAGCGCGAAGGCAGAGCGTTCAGTGCAGGGACAAGACCACTACCGCGCTCATATCTTTTTGCCGTCTCTTTAGGGTTTTCATCTGCCATGGCAGCATTCTCTAAAAAGGAGGAGGAGGGCCTCAGCTCCTACTACAATAACAAAACTACCGTCATACAGGAAGCCCGTGTTTTCAACGAATCACCAATCAGTCCAAGAAAATGCAGGGCGTTGCTCACTCGCATCGTGTACTTATTATACATTGGCGAGAATTTTGGGACACAGGAGGCGACGACACTGTTTTTCGGGACCACCAAGTTGTTTCAACACAAGGACGTGCGTAGCAGCTGTTCACGCCAACCTCAGTTTCCCGCCTGACCGAGTGTTCACATTCCTTTTCAACAGAGCGCCTTGCGTCAGATGGTTTACTTGTCCATCAAAGAATTGGCGGTTTCTGCAGAGGATGTTATCATGGTCACAAGTAGCATCATGAAAGATATGCAACCGAATTCGGAGGTCATATACCGTCCCAACTCGATTCGTGCGCTGTGTCGTATCATCGATGTATGTGCAACATTTTCTTAGTTTCCCTGCGTCCACCTTACTTATCGACACAGCCTTCGATGGTTCAAGGCGTAGAACGCTTTTTCAAAGCTGCAATTGTTGACCGTACACCCTCCATATCTTCCGCCGCCCTCGTCTCGTCCTACCATCTGTTCCCTTTCGCGAAAGATGTTGTAAAACGTTGGGTGAACGAGGCCCAGGAAGCCGTCAATGCCAAGTCCTCTTCTGGTTTGTTTGGCTCGAGCTCGGCGGGCTCGTATCTCGGGTTTGGGTCCTCGAGTTCGACGAATAGCGGTTACCAGCCTATGCCTTCGACGAGCTACATCGCACAGTACCACGCTCTTGGCTTACTCTATCTTATTCGCCGGCAGGATCGGATGGCGGTGACGAAAATGATCCAGCAGCTTGGTGGTGGCAAGTCTGGTTCTGGGACGGCGCTCAAGAATCCCATGGCCCTCTCCATGTTGATTCGTTACGCGGCGAAGGTCGCTGAAGAGGACCAAAAGTGAGTCAACGATGTATAAAGACTTTAAGGGGCTGAGTGTTGCTCTCATCAGTGTCCAGAAGCAAATACTCGACCTCCTCGAGGGCTGGCTTCGCCACAAAAGCGACATGGTCAACTTTGAGGCTGCGCGTGCCATTTGTGAGATGAAGAATGTCCCGAGCCCCCAACTAGCAAAATCGATTGCTGGTTAGTCTCTTCATCTCCCCCCACTGCTAAAAGCCACGCGGCTGATTATTCGCTAGTCCTGCAACTGTTCCTTTCGTCCCCCAAACCCACGCTCAAGTTCGCTGCCGCTCGCTGCTTGGCTAGTCTTGCTTTGACCCACCCCACGAGCGTCGCCACCTGTAATGTCGATCTTGAGAATCTCATTTCAGATTCAAACCGTAGTGTTGCCACTTACGCAATCACCACGCTATTGAAGGTAAGTTCACCTGATTCGTGCATTCTGGAACGTATTGATTGTTTTCGTAGACCGGCAATGAGGCGTCAGTGGACCGGTTAATGAAGCAGATCACCGGCTTCATGAGCGAGATCTCGGATGAATTCAAAGTCATCATCGTTGATGCGATCCGGTCACTCTGTCTCAAGTTCCCCGCAAAGCATGCTTCCATGCTCGGCTTTTTGTCTGGTGTCTTGCGCGACGAAGGGGGTTATGATTTCAAACGAGCAGTCGTCGAGGCTATATTCGATATGATCAAGTTCATTGGGGAGTCCAAGGAACAAGCGCTCTCGCACCTCTGCGAGTTCATCGAAGACTGCGAGTTTACAAAACTCTCCGTTCGCGTTCTCCACCTTCTAGGCATTGAGGGTCCCACAGCACCTCAACCCTCGAAATACATCCGGTTCATTTATAATCGCGTAGTGTTGGAGAACGCGACTGTACGAGCTGCGGCTGTGGCAAGCTTAGCCAAATTCGGCATTATTGATGACACAAAACTGAAAAAGAGCATCGGCGTGCTTTTGAATCGGTTAGTCATTTGTTCTTAGAGCCGATCGTTTTATTAATGGTCCTGGTGAAGTTGTCTAGACGACGTTGATGACGAGGTCCGAGATCGAGCGGCGTTGTATCTCAAGGTGATTGACGAACCCCGGTTGGCCGAAAAATATGTCAAAGATGGTGTGTCACATTCACGTCCCACATTATCCCGTGATTTAATAGAATTAGACTCTGTATTTTCCTTGTCGGCGCTGGAGTCCAAGCTGGTTGCTTACGTGAAAGATGAGGACGCTGCTTCTGAACCATTTGATGTTTCTTCAGTTCCGAAAGTCAGCCGAGAGCAGGCGGCGCAGGAAGTTGCCCGTACGTTGTGGATTTCGTTGTCAGTTTAGCGCCTCACTGTTTCTTAGGGCCAAGCTCACTTGACACTATTGGTGCCCCTGTCGCGAGAACGACGACACCAGCGCCAGCACCCCAGACCACAGAAGAGACTCGATCGTCATTCGTACAACAGTTGGCCCAAGTACCAGAACTGGCATCATACGGCGCTATCATCAACAGCTCAAAGCCCGCCCAGCTTACCGAGAACGAGACCGAATACCAAGTTTCGTGTGTCAAGCATATTTTCCGAGAACATATCGTTTTCCAGGTTTGTGCCTCGCGCTCCTCTGTCACACACGTTGGCGCTGAAATGCCTCAGTTCAATGTGTCGAATACTATGCCAGATACTATTTTGGAACAAGCCTCCGTTATTATGCAGCCTCCCGACGACTCTGGATTGACAGAGGACTTCATTATTCCCATCCCCGTGCTTTCCTCTGCGGGTTCCCCAGGCGTCATTTACGTTTCGTTTACAAGGGATTCACCGGACGAATACGCGACTGCATCCTTCCCATGTCTCTTGAAATTTATCAGTAAAGAAGTGGACCCTGCAACTGGGGAGCCGGAAGCAGAGGGCTACGAAGACGAGTATCAACTTGAAGAGGTCGAGCTGGCCGCAGGGGGAGACTATATCATCCCGAGTTATTCGAATTTCTCGTCAGAATGGGACCGCCTCCGGACAGGCGCTTCCATCACGGAGACATTCAATCTTTCCTCCATGGAGAGCATCAAAGGTTTGTCACGGCCCTTTCGACGATTCTCTTACACTTACGCACATTGTTAGCGGCATGCGATTCTATCATTGAATTACTCCATATGGAGCCCTTGGGCGGCTCTCAGATTCCAGCGTCGGGAACGACAGTCCACACACTACAACTGTCTGGTTTGTTGACAGGAGGCGGTGGAAAGATTCTTGCGCGATGTCGAATGACCTTCTCAAGGGGGGAAGGTGTAACTTTGGAACTTGGGGTTCGTGGGGAGAAACAAGAAGCGTGCCAGCTTGTGATCGCTGCTATCGGAGGGTAGTCTACAGTGGTACGATAATGCTATGGTACGATATTGCTTAGAACAGTCGTTGTGCCTTTTACCCCATGACACCAGGAGGAACTTGAGCAGAACCGACGCCGACGGAATTGGGAGTCATGTAATGATGAGAAGCTGTTGTTACAAATTCGGTGTGGCTGGGGCACCGGTAGTCGGACCATGGGGTTTGGGCTATCCTAGCTTCAGCTGTAGTCCTCTACTAGTAACCGAATGGTCTCCGTTTTATATCATCCCCTCCTTCTAACAACTCCCCAATCCGTCTACCATGCCTTCGCCGCTCCCTGCAGCCAAGGTAATCCACGTTGACACCCGCGGAGCTGTGATTCTGGATGAGGCTTCTCCCGAAGTGCGTGTGCTGTCTATTTACGAACTGCGCTCTCTCCCCATTGAATTGACGACATGACAAGACTAGAGACAGTCGAGGGATTTACCTTCCAAACTATATAGAGCCTGTGTCTCACATCGCCGTCGACGTGCGTCCCCTTCAATCTCCAATCCTGTCATCATGACCTACCTCCGTTTCCGGAACAGGTTGGAGGTTCCCTCGCCAAAGTCGTCTACTTTACCCGTTCGCCTGAACCCCCGTCGTCTCCTTCGATCCTTGCAACCGGCGGAAACAGTTCGAACAGCTCCCTCTCGACGAGACCGCCTTCTCCGACTTCTGCCGGACTCGGTCCGCCTCTGTCACAGCAGCAGCCGGCATCATCATCAGGTCTCCCTCTGAGCTCTTCGCATCCAAGGAGAAATGGCGCCTTGACGCCCATGATGGTACTTGACAACGCCACGAATCACGTCGGGAACGACGGGCTGTCGGGTCTGCACGAGAGCCTGCTGCATGACACCATCCTGCGCCGGGTGTCCCTGCAGCACTTCCCCGGTGGCTCGCTGAACTTTGAGCGCTTCGAGACGGACGCGATTGACGATTGCGTCAAGTTCATCCAGGAGCTCATAGAGCGCTCGGCTGCCATAAACGGGGTCCCAATCGAGGAAATGAAGCAGGGCGTGAAGATCATGGCGACCGGAGGCGGTGCGCATCGGTTCTATGATCTGTTCCGTGAAACCCTCGACGTTGAGGTGCGCCGGGAGGATGAGATGGAATGCTTGATTGAAGGGCTCAAGTTCATCAATCTCATTCCCGACGAGGTGTATTACTTTTCGGATCAGCTCATTCAATCTGTCGCCCACACGTTGCCGGCACCGGCAGCAGCGCTTGAACGGCCGGGTCCTAGCGCACCGAAGTATGCGGTCACGTTTGAAGGGAATCCGACGCCTCAGTTGCCGTGTCTACTCGTCAACATTGGGTCTGGGGTTTCCATCATCAAAGTTGACCAAGATGGGACGTTCGAGCGTGTGAGTGGGACCAGCCTTGGTGGCGGAACTCTGTGGGGGTTGCTGTCATTGCTGACACCTGCCACTACCTTTGATGGTCAGTGACATATCTGTCAAGAATGTAAATCATGCGTCTCACGTTCTGGTTTCTGGCAGAAATGTTGGCTCTCTCCGAAGCAGGTGACAACGAAGCCGTGGACATGCTCGTCAAGGACATCTATGGACAAGATTATAGCAAACTTGGGCTCAAATCTACCATGATTGCCAGCTCGTTCGGCAAGGTATTTAAGAAGGGAAAGGAAAAAAGGAAATTTTGTCCGGAGGATATCAGTAAGAGTTTGCTGTATGCCGTGTCAAATAACATCGGGCAAATTGCGTTCGTACCATCCGAGGTGTCGTAATATGTCGTCGCGTGCTGACAGCTGGCAGATACATGAACGCGGAGAAATATGGCCTCAATAGGATATACTTTGGCGGGTGCTTCATTCGGGGCCATCCTGCGACCATTGCAACGCTGTCATACGCCATTCGGTTCTGGAGTAAAGGCGCGAAGCGGGCGCTGTTTCTTCGGCATGAGGGATTCCTGTGCGTGCCACGTCTTTGCAGTGTTTTAAACAAAGCTCACCTCTTGACTCGGTACAGCGGTGCAATTGGTGCATGGATCAAGAATATCGATGGAGACCGTGCATCGGAGACTGGAGATACATGAATAAATGGTAGAAAGGGCATGTTGAACCTTCCCGGGCACGTCCTCACGGGATTTGGTCGTCTTGCTATCCATCACGTTATTTTTATTAATGTTGTACAGCATGCTATAATATAGTAGGTTCGGGTGTGCAGGACGGCATCAAGACCGGAAGAGGCCGGAAGTTCCGAGCCACGTGGGTTTGAAATTTATTTATCACACAACAAGAATCACCATATGGACACTTGCGCTGGCCAAGGCGTAGGACTGAGAGAAGGAGGAGGAGCAAGTCCGAGATGACGAATCGATGACGGAGTCATGGGGATCCCGCAGTCGGCGTTTCTGGTATTTGTTGAAATAAAACTCGGTTGCACAATGGGATGGCGGCAGTTGGCAGGATGCCACGAGCAATTCAAAACAGTATAGCGTTTTTGATTCGGAATGAGATGATACACATAAATCACGCGCTAGCGGAGGAATGGCGCTTATTTCATAAAGTGGGGCCAATTGTGATGAGCTTATAAATAAATGAATGGATTGATTATTTTTTTATACATCGCCAAGCTTGGCACATTTGTTTGGTCATTTTTAGCAGAGTCCCTCCACGGACTGGACTGATTGATCTGAGTGGATACGGTGAGGTAAACGTGAACTGTTTCTCGTGTTGGAATATAAAAACGTGGGGGCTATAGGATGAGGGGTGGGTTAAGAAGAGGGCGTGGGAAGATGAGGGTGTTAGCGATCTGGCAGGTGAACCGTATAAGCATCTGCTCATAATTTTCTTATGTCGTCGTCTTCCCTTGTTGTAATCTCCTTCCCTTCCTCTCTCTAGTCTCATCCGCCTCTCCTTCCCTCTCCCCTCCACAGCAATGGACCCCGCTTACTCAACTTGGCCAACTGGGACACCCGACCCCCACCCTAAAGTCGAGTCCCCTGCAGAGAAACCAAAGAAACCCCGCCATCGTCACTCCGCCATTCAGCTCGCAGCTTTGAATGAGCTTTACGACCGCAACGAACATCCCTCTCTCGACGCTAGGACATCCCTCGCAGAAAAGCTGGGAATGTACGCTCTCTTCCGCTCATCCTTTTCACCTATCATTATGACTCACTTGCATTTTCGGCCAATTAAGGGAAACAAAGACAGTCAATGCTTGGTTCCAGAATAAACGCGCCGCAACTAAGAAACGCTCTCGCCCTGGACAACACCCCTCAACATATGATCTCCCCCCGATTTCTACCCTACTCAGTCCCGTCGATTCGTCTACCGCTCCCCTCATCGAGGACCCTGAATTAACTCCCCCTCTCCCTCCCATGCAAGAGTCCTCGCCACGCATCGGTCATAACCGATCATCCCCTGAGGTTTCCCTGCAACAATCTGCCTTTTACGCTGGCAACCCAGAACATGATCACACGTTTGAGAGTGCTGTGCCAGTGTTACCTCCACGTCCAAGGATACGGATGAGACCATCTCCATACCAAACCGAAGAATTACGGAAGGCTTATATAATTGATGCTCATCCTACAAGGGAGCAACGTGAGGAAATCGGCAAGAGAATTGGAATGTTCGTTCATACTACCCTGTCCTCTCTGTCTTCTCTGTCTCATGATAGTCTATTATTAGGCGCTATCAGAGTGTCACGAATTGGTTTCAAAATCAGCGAAGTCTTGCGAAAAGGCGATTTGATGATGACGGTTCACCCGATAACGCCAATAACCCGACCGGCGACTTGTCTATAGATATGCAGCTTTACTCCCGAGATATGCCATCCCGCGAAACTGCAGCTTTCCCCTCGCGGTCTTCACACCCGTCTGTCTCTGCCCTCATACGCAGGGAGAAACGGTCTCCTAGCGTCGAACGCTCCAATGCCTCTTCTTCGTCGAGGGGTTCTCCTTATCATAGCATGATCCCGCCTCATCGTCCAAGACGCACGCGGCCAGAACCTCATCAATTAGTGGCATTGCAGAAGTTGTACAATCGCACATCTAATCCCTCGATCGAGGAGCGCGGTGCTCTGGCCCTCGAAGTGGGCATGTATGTATTCATTTTACTTGACAAAGGCACACTGACCCATCCCCTTTTTCGGCAGGGACCTTGCCAAAGTAACGAATTGGTTCCGCAACCTACGCCAGACCACTCGCAAGCGTGCCCAGAAGCCCAGCGAGGAGGGGGATACGGAAAGTATACAATTGGGATCAGGCTTCGTATCCCGCGCGGTCACTCCGTCGGTGGCATCCTCCTATTCTGTTGGCATACACGAAGCCGATCATGTACCAGATCCGGAGCATGACATCGACACCGATACAGAGGACGCGGGTACTATGAACAACTCCACACGTAAACACATTCGCGTGGCGCCGTCAGACGCCGGGACCGATGACGAAGAGTACCAGGAGGCCGTCACCCCATCACCGGAACCGTCGCCTTTACCCCATCGTCCTACCACCCTTCTTCCTGCCACCCGTCCGCATCAAATAGATGTCCGTGGAGGGATTAATATTAGCCCTATCGATTACGATCGTTTGGAAAAAATCCCAGGTCGATTATCCGGTGTCAGGGTGGAAGACGCCCTCCTATTGCTCGGCTTTCATCATCATATCGTACACTAATTTAGTAAGCCCTACTCTATCTCCCTTTCCTGCGACAGGTGATTCGAACATTCCTTCCTCTAGCGCCCGATCCTACAGTTTTACGCCCCCCTACCTTTTTATGCGCCCGTGGCCCCTTCTGGAACCCCCACTTGATTGCGCCGATCTGATAGTGCCTAGCCTTTACGAGCCTAGACAAGAAGGCGCCTCACCACCCCTCAGAAACCAAGCTGGGCTTTGGTCCCAGACCCACCACTAAATTATACCGTATCACTACGCTAAATCCCGCAATATCTGATTACTCTTGCTGCATCTTCGATCGTACATTGCACATACATTGCCTTACTTTGTTACACTTATGTAGCTCCCATGTTGCATATTTAGTCGTTGACATTCCGGTGTCCCGCAGTTGTATCGAAAATAATTCCATTCTCTTGTTCACTGCTTTTACATCGTTCCCGTGTCTGCCGAACCCACGATCCACTATACCGGAGCGCCGGCCTGTGGCTTAAGCTGCTCCGTCATTCAGTGGTTGAGACTTTCAACATGTATTGCCTTCGCTCCCCATTACCAAAGTCATCCTTGAGACAAATATCTAGGTCGTTGTCTTCATCCACTGCCTATGCGAAGCCGACCGCACTCGCTTTGGACGCGCCAACACCCTCAGAAGAGTCCGAGGCTTTTGCCTCCCGCGTGGTTGCCGTAGAGACATTCTTTTCCCAGCCACGTTTTGCGGGTTTGTCTCGTCCATACTCTGCGGCTGCCGTCGCCTCGAAGCAAGGGTCCCTTCCCCCTCTACCTCTACCTTCCACGCTACTCGCCGACAAGCTCTATGCCATTTTCGACAGGGCCGCTAAGGAGGGCAAGCCTGTGCACACGCTTGGCGCTGTGGACCCTGTGCAGATGACTCAGATGGCGCGGTGGCTCGAGGTTGTGTATGTTTCTGGGTGGGCGGCGAGCAGCCTGCTCACGACGGCGAACAACGAAGTCGGACCGGATCTCGGGTGGGTGGCGTTTTCAACCGGTTTCATGTTTTTTTTCTCACTTTTGTTGAACATGGTTGTGTCCACTTTTTTTTTCTCTTTAAAAAAATTTGTGATTACTGCACAGAGATTACCCATACACAACAGTTCCGAATCAGGTCCATCGCCTCTTTCGTGCGCAGCAGCTTCATGATAGGAAGCATTATGATACGCGACTGGAGGCATCGCCACAGGAACGCGCCAAGATGAACTACGTTGACTATTTGCGGCCGATAATCGCGGATGGAGACACTGGGTGAGTAACAAACTCGACTCCACACACACTGCGCAACAGGGTTTTGACCCTCAATCCTGCCTGCCTTAGGCACGGTGGCACATCCGCAGTGATGAAACTTGTCAAGTTGTTTGCAGAGTCCGTAGGTGTTGTTTTCCCCCGTGGATTGTAGTACTCGTGTTCACTGGCTGGTCTCGGCTCATCCTCTAATTAGGGGGCGTCTGCTATTCATCTCGAGGATCAACTCCATGGGGGAAAGAAGGTAATTAACTCCGCTCGGTCTGCATGCTTAGCCGTCCGTGTGTCTTCCCTACATCATGCTCACAGCCAAGCGCAGTGCGGCCATCTCTCGGGGAAAGTGGTCGTGCCCACGAGCGCGCACATCTCGCGCCTCGTGGCCTCTCGCTTCCAACTGGACCTCCTGCAGCACACGATGCTCCTCATCGCGCGAACGGACGCCGAGTCCGCGCGCCTCATCTCGTCCACTGTCGACGCTCGCGATCACCCTCACATCCGGGGCGTGCAGACGCGCCTGCCGGACGGATCACGCAGGCTCGCGCTGGCCGAGGTGCTCGATCGCGCGGAGGCACAGGGGCAGGGCGGTGCTGAGATTGATGACCTTGAGGCCAAGTGGTTGTCCGAGGTTAAATTGACCACGTTTGATGAGGGTAAGGAAGTCATTTTGTATATTTTGGGCGGAGCTGTTCTTCGTGCCTCGCGCTTACGCTGACGACACTCGGATTTCACCAGCGGTCGAGCAAGCGATTAAGGGGTCGAGCAATGTTCCCTCGCACCAGAAGGCGTCTGCCTTTGAGCGTTATCGGGAAGCAGCTGCTGGCAAATCGAACACAGCGGCACGGGATATTGCTGCGGATGTTGTTGGTTCTCAAGTTGACTGGGACTGGGATCGTGTGTCGTCATCTTTCTTACCGTCCTGTCCGGTTTTAATTCCAATATCGACTTTTGGGATTTAGTGCCGCGTACCCGCGAGGGGTATTACCATACCACTGGTGGGGTTGATGCTGCGGTGTCCCGAGCGCTGGCATTTGCACCCTATGCGGATTTGATTTGGCTCGAAACAAAGACACCGGATCTGACGCAGGCCCAGTCATTCGCCCGCCGCATTCGCGAGAAGTTCCCTGGGAAATGGCTAGTTTACAACCTCAGCCCGAGCTTCAACTGGAGTGCCCACGGATTCTCAGGCCAGTACCGCTCTGATCTTGGATTCTCCACCTTTGTTCACGGCGAATTTGATAAACAGATGCTGATTTAAAGCGCTTCATTTGGGACCTCGCAAAGGAAGGTTTCGTCTTGCAGCTGGTCTCCCTCGCCGGCTTGCACAACAATGCCGTCGGCTTCGGTGTGTCCCGTGCCCATATGGTTTCATGTGCGTTTCATTACTAACTCCTATTACTTTGCGATACAGCGGAACTTGCTGAACGGTTCAAGTCGGACGGCATGCTTGCTTACGTGAAAACAACGCAACGCAAGGAGAAAGAGATTGGCTGCGACGTCCTTACTCACCAAAAATGGTACGTCCCCACATTTCATCCGACGGGCGTTACATCATATCTGGATGTACAGGAGTGGAGCGGACTACATCGATAGAATCTTGTCCACTCTTGCATCCGGATCATCGAGCACCTCCTCTCGGGGGAATGATTCTACCGAACACTCATTCTAAACAGAATGTATACCTTTTCCCCCCTATTGAAATGCCGAAGCGAGTGTCATTCACCAACGATTTGTGCTTTACCAATCCGTGAAAGACTTCACGTGATCAGAATGTTAGATCACGTGGAGTGCGGCGCGTCGGCATGTCTGTTATTATCTCCGGCGGCTCCATTCATCAGCGAAATGCTGTGCAAAACCATTCTTCTTCCTTGGAGGAAAACGCATGCGCGAGGATACGAGGAGCGCTCCACTGCCACTGCATCTTTGCATTGGTGTTACAAAGCGATGTCCTCAGCGTTGTTTGGCAATATCTACGCCGTGACTGCGGATTGTCACAGTCCGCCCCACAGCTCCTATGTTTCTTTGTATAAAAGCATATCTCCTTCCTCAGCGGTCGTTATCGGTTCTCGACCAGCGACTTCCACAACACAGCAGCCCCTTTCACGATGATGTACTACACTTCTCTCGTTCTAGCACTCTTCTTCTCGCAGGTTGCTCTTGCCCTGCCTCAGACCGGCTCTGTTCCGCCTGTATGGACATCCACGTCGACACCTGCATCGACACCTGCATCGACCCCTGCGTCGACCCCTGCATCGACTCTTGCATCGACCCCTGCATCGACTCTTGCGTCGACCCCTGCATCGACCCTTGCGTCGACCCCTGCATTTACCCCTGCGTCGATCCCGGCCACACCCGCATTCACAACGTGCACCCAGTCGTTCTCCCCCGCCTTCTCGACCCCATCGCCCCTGCGCGCCACGTACGACAAGACCTTTGACAACAAGGCCGGCGCGTTGGACATCGTCGCGTGTTCGAATGGCGCGAACGGCCTCGCGGCGCGCTTCCCGACCTTTGGCGATCTGCCCACCTTCCCCAACATTGGCGGCGCTTTTGATATCGTCTGGGACTCGCCCAACTGCGGTGGATGCTGGAGCATCGTTAACCCCGTCACGGGCGCGTCCATCTTCTACACTGGCATCGACACTTCGGGAGTCGGTTTCAACATGGCCTTCGAGGCTTTCCAGAATTTGGGTGGGGACGTCAATGCGGGCGTGCTTGACGTGAATGCTACTAGCGTTGCTGCCTCTAACTGTGGACTGTAGAGTGTTATCCCCGAAACGGCGACGAAACCATCTCGAAGAGGTACTTTTTTTTTTCTGTTGTAGCATTCTTAGACATTTTCGGACCAGGACTCTTTTTGCACTTGGTTGCTTTGATCGAGTGTTCCCAATGTTTTATTGTTTTGTACGTATCGCATTAGTTGCGCGAGGACTCTTACCAAAACCATTCATAACATGCTTTTGCCTCATCGGCTCTGGCGCGGGTAGTTTCGCAGCTCCAAGTCATTATCATACAACCCTGTCAGCACTGTAAAATGGTATATACTGTGAAGTCAAAATAGAAGACAGTCGATCCTGCTGAAAACAAATCGAAGGAAGGTGAATAGTATGATGATATACGATATATATTCTATCAGGAACGGTGATCAGGGCCGAGTCGAGGCATTGATTCATCGTCTGGCGGCAGTCGCGGGAGTGTCGGCGGCCGGCTGGACCGCAGCGCACGTTCGCGTGTCGGCGACACGCGCATAGAATCGTAGGGCGTTGGCGCTGGCGTCACCCGACTGTCACCATTACTCACGAGCGCACCACTCGGACGCGCTATCGAGTCGGCGCGTGATCGTCTACTCCGCATCGCGAGCTGCTCTGGTGCTGGTAGTGGTGGTGGCGGCGGCGGTGGTAGTGCACTCGCCGCACTGTTCGTGCGCCTGGACTTGAGAATGGACTTTGGCGCGGCGACGGCGACCTTTTCCCTTTCCTTATCTGTGGCGGATGCGGATGCCGGTGTCAGTGCTGGCGGGGTGGCAGGCTTCATGGCGTCTACGTCGACGAGCGATGCAGAGGAGATCATGCGAGCAGTTTGCGACGCTGTACGAGGCCTGTGCTTTGAATGAGATGGTAATACATGGACGGGATACGGCGACTCTTGATTAAAGACCATCGAATGAATTGACGAAGTGCTGTGAGACTGCTGTAGCTGAGACGTGGATAACGGGGTATCGTGGTTCAGGGTCTTAGATGGTTGGCGTTCCGCAGGTAAAGCCAGGCTTGTGACTGATTCTCGGGATGCGATAGACTGTGCGGGCGTTACAGGACGAGAAGTTGATGTGTTGAAAGGACTTGGAACAGGCACAGGAGGCGGGGGCTGAGGAGGTGCAGGCGCCGATCCCGTCTGCGAAGCAAAGGCACTCCCCGAGGTAAAAGAAATCGACGCCTTTCGACCTTTCTTCCACAAAGACTTGATGCTCTTGACGGCATTAAGCGAGACTCTGGACTGGTTGTTCTTGCCCTCGTCCGTTGAATCAAGCGAGAAACGGCTAGACGGCGGCCTTTCACCTTCAACGGGATCTACGGGGTTAGTAATGCTGACTTCACGACTGTGAGGGCTCCGGGAAGAACGCCGCTCAGGTGGCATTTCGAGAGTGACATCCTTGGTTGAGTGCTGAGGAAGTGGTATCCCAAAGGATGTCGAAGCCTGGGATGTTGACACCAGGGAACGCGAAGAGGAGAAGCGGGCGAATGGGTCGGGGGACAGAGGAATGACGGGAGAGGAAGACGATTCCGGTTTCAGTGATAAAGGAGAGTCGATTCCTGGGTATGTAGTCTCATGGCCATTCAGCTCTCGCTTCCTCGCCTTGGTTTCATCGGATTCGGTGCCTTCTGACATGAAAAACGATTTTTGGTATGGAGACTCCGGCATGGTTTTGGGAACGCCGTTGAGAGAAAGCTTAGGCAGTACGAGAAGGTTATCGGGACCCGAAGTTGTGGTTTCCTTGACACGTTGCTGCCTTGGCGAGAACTGTGGCACCGGAGGTATTACGGCGTTTGGATTATCAAGGACGCTGTATGTAAACTGTGAGCAGGGGAAAAACCTATAGAAAGAGACTAAATCACTCGTTGCTGCCTTCTTCTGACGGACCATGGCCGGAAGAGAAAGAAACCGAGAAAGCTGAACCAGGACTCGGTCCATTGATCAATGATGACGATGAAGACCACGTCGGTGATGGTCCCGTGTCTAGCTGCAGATCTCGCGGAGACAACCGAACCAGAGTCTTTATGAACATATGAACAAGTGTCAGTAGATAAATTGAGTTAGACGCAGAGGCCTATTGACCTTTTCAATTTCGTCTAATTTCGCCTTGAAAACATACTGGCTTCGCCGTCGATCATGTGGGTCGTCCTCGTCAAACTGGATTGTGGCAATCATCAGCACGACCTCCAGAGGCAACATTAACAACGAACCTCTCCCGTGTCTTCGAGACCTAATCCTAAATCTAAATCATCGAAGACTGTACCGGTGCGTTTAGCACCTTCCGAAGGCGTTGACACTCCGGAGCGCAAGTACGCAAGGCCTCCACTGCTTGACGTAGCTAAGGGGCTAGGCTCTCCCGACAGACTGACACTCACGCCAAAAGAGTGGGGCATGAGTGTGAGGGGTGGCGGGGCAGCTTTCTTGTATGCACCCGCTGCCACGGTAGGCAGCGAGAGGCGCGTCGTGGTGTCCGTCGAAGAGGAAGGGATATCTAAGACGAGCTTTGGTCGCTCCTGCGACTCCGACTCTACATGAAGCTCTTCCTCGTCGTTACTGTTCGCTGAATCGCCGTCGGTCTTCGCTGGTTCAGCCAATGCGATACTGTCGGGAACAGGATCAGGATCGTTTTGACCGAGTGGCGATTCTGAGAGACGCGGGTGGTCTGTCTCGCAATTGTCACCCCCCTCTTCGCCGGCTGAGAGTAGGAACTTTGGGATTGCTTGTCGGTTTACGAGCCGTAACGGTAGTGGCGCACTATTGCTTCGACTAATATCCTCTGTTACGAAGGATATGCCGGAATCACTTTCAGTGCGAGTGCGTTGTTCCCGTTTTTGGTGGTTGAACTTCCGACTGCGAATCCAAGGCCCATACCACGTAGCCTTCCGCTTGTCAATGTCGAATTCTACTTTGGCAAGGATTGGGATGACAGAGGGCGACGTGAGACCAGGGAGATCAAACATTATAGCACGGGAATCTGGTGGTAAAGAGGTGTCGGGGGAGTCGATTTCTGACTGTGTTTCAGAACGAGTGGGAGGGTTGGAAGATGTTGTAGACCCGGTGGGGGTGTGAGGTGGAAATGATTGTGGTGTGACACGACCGGTGGAGATGAAGGGACGAAGGGTGTTGGAAGATGACGGGAACTCCTGAGCAGGAGAGAAAGAAGCTATGTCGCCAAGGCCGAGCCCAGTAGGGGTATTGGGGGTGACCGCGCGAGAGTAGGTTTCAGCAGCCTCAAACTTGGCCACTCGCGTCCAAAGGTGTTTCCAGATATCCTCTGAGAGCCTTGGGCCTGGTTCGTCCGGTACGGTAAGGCTCGCTTCTGGACTGGGACTCTGTGCAGAAGAGACGAGGTAAAGGATCATCCCGGCGGTACTTGGGAGAGCGTACTCCTTCGCAATGGCCCATAGCTGACTTTGTAGTGTGGGGAGCAAGGGGACGAGAGTACCACGCTTAAACTGGGTGTGGTACCCAGAGGCGGACGGAGGGGGAGGGGTGAGTTGCAAGCTCTCGGAAGAGTCAGACTCGTGGGGGATATTTGATGGTGGGACAACGTGAAGGAGGAACTTGGACTGAAATGAGGGAACCGGGGAGTAGGAGAGTAATTGAGGTATTGATGCAACCGAGGGGGCAGGAGAACGCCGTAGTTCTGGCGAGAGAGGCTTTGACAGCGAGGTGGCAGACAAGACGGAATCATCACTTGGTTGCGAAAGAGGGATGGGAGCCGAAATACCGAGAGCATTGGCGAGCTTGGCGAGGCGATGGGGAGGTAGGGGAGAGCGAGGACGAGGCCAAGGTAGGGTAGAGCCGAATACAGTTTTATCATTATCGGACGCGTCCTGGGGATTTCTGGACGCGTCCTCGGAGGTCATTTGGAGAGAAAACGGTTAATTAGACCGTGGCGACGACGACGGAGGGACCATAGTGTCGCCTTCGCGTGCTACGATGAGTTTTTGGTAGCACGCACGTGGTTGTCATATCATCAAGGGGTGGGAGCCAGACAAAGTCTCTCACGTCTCAGTCAGTTCCTTTACACACATTCTTCTCAAGTTGGGAGAGTCTTGTTTTTTTTTATCGATACCTATTTAATATGAGGGTCTAAGAGCTCATTTGGGCAAGTAGGAAGCGGTTCGTTATCATGAATGGTTCCTACCCATCATCGCAAGATATATCGATCGATTGGGGGTGGCGTGCCCGGGCTGTCATCATCCATGACACTCGCGTGAGCCAGCGACGGTTTGGATCGGCAACCCTGGTTGGGATTTCCCAAATAAAGCCGCACAAGAGCCAATTAAAAAAATTAAAAAAGAAATTCCAAGAGAGAAGAGGTCCAGATTCCCGCCGACCTCATCTCCTCCTCTCCCTCTTCTCCCTTTGCCAGCTTTCTTTCTCCCTCTTTTCTTTCTCTTTTTCTCTCCTGCTCTTCTTTTTCCTATAAACTCATCCCACGGGACAGTTCAGTTCTCCTCTTTTCACCTCATGGATCATCACGATAGCCACAACACCGCGAACTTGCCTCATGGCACTCCATATGGCTTTTATCCGACTGAGCAGGAGGCGAATTTCGACATGGTCTATCCACAGCAAGGCATCAACACCTATCCAGTCGTGCCCCCCGCCCCTCCCCCGCGTGGGTATCAACCTCCCCCTTCATCCTCGTGTCTTCATTTCTAAAACAACATCTCCTAACCCCCCTCTTTCAGAACTCCAGCAGGCTTTTCAGATGCGGCCCATGAGCCTCATGGCAAACACGCACCATCCCCAGTATGACAGCGGCCACGAGTTCAGCTCGTCCCCGCCTGCCCAGAGTGCCGGTCTAATGATGGAACCTGGCCCGCCTCCCTCCCCAGATATGTACGGCCCTCTTTCTCCCCCCATCTCCGGCTCCGATACTTCTGCCGAGGGAGCCTATCACTCTCGGAACAGCAGCACTTCGTCCTCCCGCGCCAACAGTCTAGTCCACAGGAATCCTTTACGTTATAATCCAACCCCTTCCCCATCTAGTTCATCTGGGCGTCGTAGAGGAAGATCCTTTGGCGATTCCGACGAGGACATGGGCGTGAACATCGCTGAGAGTATCGCATATACAAGGAAGGAGGCAACTCGTCGTCAACGCATCGAGGCAGAACAACGAAGACGTGATGAACTTAGAGACGGTTATGCCCGTCTGAAGGATGTCCTCCCTGTGTCTAACCAAAAGAGCAGTAAGGTGTCCCTCTTGGAGAGAGGTATAAATTATTTTTTTCCCCTTCACATTGTGGCCACGAATCGGGACTCATGTGTCCGCCAATTAGCAACCAACCACATCGTGCAACTCGAGAAATTGAATCAGCAGTTGCAGAAAAAAATACTGGGCTTGAACGCCGAGATTGCACGGCTACAGAATCTCAACGAGAAGATATCTCTCAACAATGCAAACACACCTTCCCCAGGCGTGTCGATGGGTGTCGATAGCCGTCCGCTATCCCCCCCTCCAGAGGCCTCGACTCTCTCCCAGCTCACCTCAGTCCCGGGACAAGAACCTCCCCGAGAGGATTCTCCCCCATCGTCCGATGGTGACTTCTGAAAGCCCCCGGCCCTTCTTCCCATCTATCATTCTTGCATTTCATCTCACGACCCATCAATTGTATTTTGTTTTCCATTTTCCAACCCTATTGCGTTTATTGCTACTTCCGGGGTTACGAGGCAGGTTGTGTTCTTGTCATCCTGGATAGGATCTGGTCCGCAAAGCCAGCGGGGTTTGGTCTGCAATGCCGTGCGTCGCATGACCCCCCGAGGTCCCTTGACCAGAGTCCACGAGACCTGTGACTAGATGTTGCAGGCAGGGTTTTAGAAAGACCATCCGAAGTCTAGATTGCGAAGGCAAACCAGGTGACTCAACATTCTGGTATTTCGTCGATCGGTCCTTCCATCATCTCGTACTCCAAAGGCATTCCCCTAGCGGATTTTGCCTACAACGGACCATACCCCCTCTTACTGCTGTTGACCCGGCGCCCCGTCGCAAACCCCCGTCCTCCATAGTGGCGGTGACTACCATTTCTTCCGTATCCATACCTATTCCCCATATCTCCATCCGTCCCTACCGCCTTGATCGTGTCATTGGCTATTACGATATTTCTTACGAAGGCTACGGACCATTTATGACTGTACGTACGACGCTCAACAAGCACATTTATCAGTCAAGATGTTGGATATCTGGAAGTCGAAGGTCGCTCAGATCGTTTGAATTGCCGTTTTGCACCTTTCTCGAAGCAATCAAGAACGGTACCAACAGTTGTCCCCGGGATGCCCTTGTGCTGCCAGCGCCCTGGCACTTTTTTTTGACACCCTTCAAGGTTCCATGCAGTGTTTTCGGGTATTTGCTGGCAATCAGAATGAAGAATTAGTGCGTCCTCGGTTTTTGCAACTAGTTCCAAAGAGGGATAATCGACAAGCTTGCGTGTACATCAACCATCAAAGACTAAGAGGGTATCCCTACAGTCCTTTCCCTTCTCTGCGGGTCCCTGCTGGCTGACGAATCACGATACGAATGAAGACTGCGCACGAGGAATCGTATTGAGGCCATGCGTGATGCTGCCCTCCTCCTCGGTGTCAATCCGGGTATTTGCACAGCTTTACAACACATGTTGAACGCTCGAGCCCTCGATCTGGTTGAGGGGGAGGGGGGGCAGAGGGTAAGAGGGCCCTTGCGCAGCGTGTCTTTGGAAACTGCAGCCCTGCCAATCCCTAGGCGTATCAACAACAGACAAATGCGATGCATGGGCCCCACTAAATGCATCATCGCTAGCGCGCTAGCCGTCAAAGGACATGAGGTTTTGAGACATGAGGTATGAGGATGTCACAAACACGCTCGGCGGCGGGTCAGCCACCATACGGCGTTGACAATAATTTGTATAAACTGACCGTAGCGTATCGGCGCGAGGTGCCCCTGGGGAGGCGAGAATGGGGAGGTGTGGGGGGGGTCATGGGGGCTGATGGGCGCGAGGCGCGAACGTAATACGTACGACAAGCCGGCGCATAAACAACTGTACTAATCGGTGGCGCTCGTCCGGTCCCGGGGATGTGAAACCGATCTGACGTTTGGACGCCGTCTGTCCCGTTCCAATTTCGTTTTTTCCGTTTAGCGATTGGGTGGGGGAGCGTGGGGTTTTGGCGAATGTGGGGTGGGGGACCGAGGGAGGGAAGGCGCTGGTGCGAAGCACCGATGTTTCGTTATGTGACGGAGCGCCCGCAAAGTGTGTTTTTCGCTATTTTGCTTAATTGCGAACGAAATTTGTCAATTAGGAGGGTATATGATAGAAGGTGGACGACCGCAAACGGACTACTTGACATGACTCGTTCCGAACCTGGTAGAGACTTCTTTCTACCGCCGAGGACCCTGAGGCGTAGTTGTATGAAGGGGCGATAATGGCACATTTGTTTTGACCAGTGCGGGTGAAGGTGGAGACGGCGGTTCAGGAGAGAGGAAAGAGAAGAGGTGTTCGTCCGTCCCCCTTCCCCCTCCCCAGCGCTCTCCAACTGCACCCCTTTCGACGGAATATCCAATAGGCAAAGGGTTTCCGCTTGTGCCGGGTTTCGATCTGCGTCAAACATTACCCTCGCATGATTCGTTGGAGTGGAGCCGGACACGTAAATAATGATATTTACACCAGGTGCGAGTAATCGTGAATCGCGGAGCTGTCGGGCATATGCGTCTGGCCCCACAACGACTAGACCCTTTGGCAAGAATGACCCAGTCTCCCCCCATTTCACAGAAAAGGTACTAGAGCGGCAAAGAGAGAGTCGACGGAAACCGATGATGGAAGGGAAGATCCGCTCTTCGAATTCGGACATATGTGAGAGCGGCAAAAGGAGGTTGCAAAGTCTAGCCAGAACATGGTGACTCTGTGTGGTGACGCGCCAAGGGAACACCGAGGCCGAGGGTGCGAAGGGAATGGAGCTATTCACCGGTCCTAGTTGTCCAGAAGCATGTGAAGTCAAAGGAGGGGGGTAGTGACGAACCCCGGGAAAGGGTGATCAGACAGATGATGAGAGTCCAGAGCTAAGGGTGGCACTGAATGTGAACGAGAGTTGGGGGAGATAGTGCCATGAAAGGGTAGTGTGAATCATCGTTCCCAACGTGCAAGGATTCCCCCCCCACATTCACGCGTTCGATGCGAAGAGTACTGAGATGTGAACGCCCTTTGGAACGAAATGCGGTCATATTGAAGCACACCGCAAGGGCAACGATCACTTTTTTTTGCAATAAATAAAAAAATGAAGTTCCGACAACGGCCAGGCTGTGGTCGTAGTAGATCATGCACGTATGCAGAGTCGACGTCGACATTGTCGGAGGGCGGTGCAACCGGTGAGCGGTTAAGAAGCATTTCATAGCGAGAGCACGGAGGGTTGAGTCAGCAGGTGTGCTGAATATGCTAAAGGTCCCTGCACAGGCACTAGGTTAAAGCTGGCTGTTGCTAATCGAAGGCGGGTGCTATCATATTCATGTTCCGGGGCAGATCGCGCGCTCGATAGAAGTGCTGAGGGCAATAGACGGGAAACGAAGGTTAAACGGCGTGAGCCCTTCCATTTTCTTTCAGGGAGAGAGAGAAACTGTGCGATCTCGAGGGTGATAAGTGCCACATGTTGTGAAGAGTTCGGCACCTTGGGGAAATTCTGGATAAAAACCTAAGAAGCATATCCGAGTCCGGACGGCGGCCGAGAATCATGTCCGGGCGCGTTCCATGTTTCCAGTTTCTTGGCTCAAAGGCGCTTATCTCTTGAGTCAAATATTTATTTTTTAATTATAATTATGATCACTTGTGACGGCATGACAAGCCTTGCCTTTCCTTTCTGGGTTTGCGCAGTGCTCTCACTCCCAGATCTCCCCACTCCCTTTGTGCACAAATCGTCTCTGGCCTCCCGGCCTCCCAAGGTATTCTATACGATCTAACGAACTGGTTTCAAAGGCTTGCGACTTGGTAAACTACTACTTTCCTTTTACGCGATACCCTTACGTCTGAGCCTGCTGCTGCTATGTGGTAAGCCGATCTGTTGCTCGCCTATTTTCATATCTTAATCTCTGCTGTCGGCAGGTGCGACAATTGCTTGCTGATCTTCCCTCTCGTTCGTATGCGATACACGATGCACGATCTTCTGATGCTAAGTTGTGACCGCAGCGTGCTGGGGGTATTGCATGGGCGACCATCATCTTCGTGGGTCTCCTTTTCTGACCACGCGTTCCGCCTCGAGCCTGATCGATGCATCGTCATCCACAGCTGTATAGTCTCATCGGGGGGATATTTCTCTTCAAATATGGCCCGTTCATGTTCTTTGTCTACCCAGAGTGGTACGGCATTGACTTGGCATCGTGACATCATTCGCTCAGCTGCAGTGTTGTGTGCAGGCAAATCTATGGCGGAATTGCTATGGCGGTCGCTGCCACCGCTTTCCTAAACGCGCTCGCTTTCGCCAACGTTAGCGCTCCATCCGTTCACGGGATTGTGAAGTGCTGATCGCAATTTCATCCCTATCACAGCGGTCTTACATTTGGTCTCGAGCTTGCGTCGTCCTGTGGCCATTTCTGATTGTCATTTCCGCCGTTCGTGACATTGTTATGATCGTGGAACTCCAGAGGGGGTAAAGCGCTTAATTTTTCTTGCGAGGGTATACAGCGCTCAGTGGACCCTTTGGCATGTGACAGGAAAGAGAAGATATTATGGGAATGTGCGAACGGCGGTCAACTGTGGACT
>Ga0209488_10000586_pt1 | contig 30983 bp, 25 predicted proteins | sample Rivendell_Oct201_8_FD_188349 | JGI IMG/M metagenome (GOLD analysis project Ga0209488, IMG submission 188349) | Vadose zone soil microbial communities from the Eel River Critical Zone Observatory, Northern California, USA -... | ecosystem: Environmental > Terrestrial > Soil > Vadose zone >...
TCTTCATCGGCAAGCTCGGCAGGGACTGTCAAACCGGCCGCAAAGATCCGGCCGACACCCTCGACCCATTCAGGAGGCGGGCCGGCCTCCCATCGCCCAACCCAATCTTCCGGCCTTGGCACTCCGCTCATAATCAGATTGGATAGCCGCCCAGCAAGTGCGAAATCCTTTTCTGTTTTCCACATTTGGATCAGGGCAGACTTGATCGCCACACTAATGCTCGCGAACCATTGAATTTCGCGAGGAAAAGATTGCACTTCCGCCACACACGCGAGATCAATGCTCTCTTGAATGGCTCGCATCTCTGCTGACGTGGCGGCCCGACTGCGGTTAGCGGCCTGAATGACTTCTGAGGCGTCTACCCAAACATTGGCGGCACCACCGATGCGCAGTTTATGGCGCGCGGCCATCCAATCAGTCTGCGAAAGAACCCCGCGTGCACGCAACTCTTCCAAAAGATCTAAAGTCGATAAGCAGGGAATCCGCTTTCCTTTGACATCGGCTGCGAAATTCTCTTTGTTCAACGCCCTATCATCGCAAACCAGCGCATCTACTGTCGCTAGATCTGATAATAGATGTAGAGTGGAAGGCATTTGCTCGCCCCCCAACTCCTCAGCACCAACGCGCCGCGGACCGAAGGTTATTTTCCCCAACCCATTTGCGCTTCGAATGATGCTGCGAATATCGTCAATCACACTCAGGACTTGCTCGATATGCTGATGGTGGTCGATTATTGCCAGCGCTTCGTCCTCGGCGCCCCCCTCAATGCGAACATCCTTGAACACTCGTAGAACCGGGCCAAGTAAGTCCGTGTACTCCAGGTACACGAGCGCCAGCTTATCAATGAATAGCGGTTTCGTGGGGTCCGGGATGGCGCAGTCGGGAAATCCTTGGTCTTGCAATTCGAAATACTTCTTGGCCGTTTCCTCTTCCGTCCGATTAATCGCGCCCTTGTCCACCAGAGCCTTCAAGAGAGTGTGCATATCGGAAAGATGTGACAGCTGGCCGGAAACGTCGGCAGGAACTTGCTCTAGCAGGCTGCTGAAAAACGCCCGCTGACAAGCCGTTGCGAATATGATTCGTTGCCGTGTCGATTGCGGGAGGCACGCATGCGGGGCTCTGATACGCGGACCGGGGAGTTGTTTTCGTATGTGGACCTGGAGAAACGGGTGCCTGCGAAGCATCCGTTGCGTCTTGTCCGTCGTGTGGTGAACGACATTCTGGCTGCGCTCGATGGCGATTTTGCGAAGGCCTATGCGCCGGACGGTCGACCTTCGATACCGCCTGAGCGGCTGCTGCGAGCCCTTTTGCTGCAGGCATTCTACACAATCCGGTCGGAGCGGCAGTTGATGGAACAGCTCGACTACAATCTTCTCTACCGCTGGTTCGTCGGACTTGGCGTTGACGACGCGGTGTGGGTGCCAACGGTGTTCACGAAGAACCGCGATCGATTGCTTGAGGCCGATGTAGCGCGCAAGTTCCTCGCCGAGCTGATGGATCACAAGGAGCTGCGCGGGCTGCTGTCGGACGAGCACTTCTCAGTCGACGGCACGCAGATTGCGGCGTGGGCGTCGATGAAGAGCTTCAAGGCGAAGGATGGATCGAGCGAGCCGCCCGGGTCGGGCCGCAATGGCGAGCGTGATTTTCATGGCGAGAAGCCCAGCAACGCCACCCATGTCTCGACCACGGATCCCGAGGCGCAGCTTTATCGCAAGGGACGTGGCAAGGAAGCCAAGCTCAGCTTCATGGGCCATGCGTTGATGGAAAATCGCAGCGGTCTCATCGTCGCGACGACGTTGACGAAGGCGACTGGAACCGCAGAGCGCGAGGCTGCCGAAGAGATGATCGTGCGCCATTCGCCCGGGCCGCGCCGGCTCACCCTCGGCGCCGACAAGGGCTACGACGCGGCGTCGTTTGTCGCCGACATGCGCGCGCTCAACGTGACGCCGCACATCGCACAGAACGTCAGCGGCCGGCGGTCTGCCATTGACGCCCGCACCACGCGGCATCCCGGCTATGCGGTAAGCCAGCAGAAGAGGAAGCGTATTGAAGAGCCGTTCGGTTGGGGCAAGACGATCGGCGGGCTTGCGCGACCCATGCTCCGCGGCGTCGCAAAGCTCGGCTTCAAGTTCACCCTGACGATGGCCAGCTACAATCTGATCCGCTTGCCAAAGCTCTTCGCTGCCGCGGCATGACCCTCGGTCGGGCATCCAAAGACTTTGCTCGCCCCCAGACCCAACGGCCAACAACCTCGCTTCAACAGCCGGCAGACGTCCCATAAAATTAGAATTTCAGCAGCCTGCTAGGTTGCGGCCGCCAGCGTCTTCTTGATCGCCAGGAAGTCGCGCCAGGCGAGCCGCTTGCTGATCGGATTGCGCAGCAGGAAGGCCGGGTGAAACGTCGGCATGGCGCGGATATCGCGCATGCCGGTCTGGTAGTGGAACCAGCGGCCGCGTGTCCTGGTGATGCCTTCCTTGGTTGCGAGCAGCGTCTGCGTCGAAGGATTGCCGAGACAAACCAGCACGTCGGGATCGACCAGCTCGATCTGACGCTGCGTGAACGGCAGGCAGATCGCGGTCTCCTGCGGCGTCGGCGTGCGGTTGCCAGGCGGCCGCCACGGCACGATGTTGGCAATGTAGGCGCTTTTGCGATCGAGTCCGATCGCCGCCAACATGCGGTCAAGGAGCCTCCCGGAGCGGCCAACGAACGGCAGGCCCTCGATGTCCTCGTCGCGGCCGGGGGCTTCTCCCACGAACATCAGGCGCGCGTTCGGATTGCCGTCCGCGAAGACGAGCTGCGTTGCGGTGGCCCGCAGCGCGCAACCTTCGAAGCGGTCGAGGATCGCGCGCAGCTCGTCCAGGCTTGCGGCTTTACGCGCAGCTTCGCGCGCCGCCATCACGGCGGCATCCGGCGCAGCGGGTGCCGGCAGCTCGACACGCGTGCGGCCGGAAGGCGGAGCGGTGTGCGAGGCGGGGGCACGCTCACGCGCCGCGACAATCGCGGCCGGGCGCGGTGGAACGTCATCCGGCCCTTCGAGCGCCGGCGTTCTGTCCTCGGCCAGCCGGTCGATCGGTTCCTCGCCGATCACCGCGTCGACGCCCGCCTCGTGATAAAAGGCGATGAGCTCTCGGGCGGCCTTGTCGCGATCAACGATCATTGCTGGTTCCCAAAGGTTGGCTGCGAGCTTAGGCCAAGTGGCCGTGGCATGAAACCATCCGGTTGAGACTGTCCGGGTTGAGACAAGGGACGATTGCGACTGGCGTGGCGGCGCCGCAATTGTCATGGCGCCGATTTCGTGGAAAACCAGCAAGGCAAGAGAATTGCATCTGAGTCGGGAGCGCCCATGAACGCCGAGGTGAGCGCCGAGGCACTGCCTGCCCGTGAGGCGATGGAATTCGACGTGGCGATTGTCGGCGCCGGGCCGGCAGGGCTCGCTGCTGCCATCCGTCTTAAGGAGCTCGCTCCGGACGCATCCGTGGTGCTGGTCGAAAAGGGCTCCGAGGTCGGAGCGCACATCCTTTCAGGCGCAGTGATTGATCCGATCGGGCTCGATCGGTTGCTTCCAGGCTGGCGGAGCGAGGACACGCCGATCAAGACCGCAGTCAGCGCAGATCGCTTCTACATGCTGGGTTCCGCGGGCGCGATCCGGTTGCCCAACATCCTCATGCCGCCGCTGATGAGCAACCACGGCAACTTCGTCGTCTCGCTTGGAGACGTGTGCCGCTGGCTCGCCACCAAGGCGGAAGCGCTGGGTGTCGAGATCTTTCCGGGCTTCGCTGCGAACGAAGTGCTCTATTCATCGGAGGGCGCGGTCGCTGGCGTTGCCACCGGTGACATGGGTATTGGCAAGGACGGCCACCCGAAGGATTCCTTCACGCGCGGCGTCGAGCTGAAGGCGAAATACACGCTCTTCGGCGAAGGGGCTCGCGGGAGCCTGACCAAGACTCTGCTCAAGCACTTTGGCCTCGATCAGGGTCGCGAGCCGCAGAAGTACGGCATCGGGCTCAAGGAGCTCTGGCAGGTTGCGCCGGAGAAGCATCGGCCAGGCCTGGTGCAACACACGTTTGGCTGGCCGCTCGAACGACACACTGGTGGTGGATCGTTTCTTTATCATCTCGGCGACAACCTGGTGTCGGTCGGTTTTGTGGTCCACCTCAATTATGCGAACCCTTATCTCAACCCATTCGAGGAGTTCCAGCGCTTCAAGACGCACCCGCTGGTGCGTGACACGTTTGCGGGCGGCAAGCGTCTTGCCTATGGGGCGCGCGCACTGACCGAAGGTGGCTATCAGTCGGTGCCGAAGCTCACCTTCCGAGGCGGCGCGCTGATCGGCTGCGCAGCGGGTTTCATGAACGTGCCGCGCATCAAGGGCAGCCACAATGCGATCCTGTCCGGCATGCAGGCGGCAGCGAGCGTGGCCGACGCGCTGAAGGCTGGCCGCGCCAACGATGAGCTCCTCGCCTATGACGCGGCCTGGCGCTCTTCCGAAATTGGCCGTGACCTTTTCAAAGTGCGCAACGCCAAGCCTTTATGGTCGCGCTTCGGAACCTATCTGGGCATATCGCTCGCTGGTCTCGACATGTGGATGAATTCGGTCCTGCGCGCTTCGATCTTCGGTACGCTCAAGCACAGCAAGCCGGACTGGGCCTCACTGCTGCCAGCCTCACGGTGCACGCCGATCGCTTATCCCAAGCCCGACGGCAAGCTCACTTTTGATAGGCTCTCGTCGGTGTTCCTCTCCAACACCAACCACGAGGAGGACCAGCCGCCACATCTCAAGGTGGCCGATCCGGCCTTGCAGAAGTCGTCGGAGCATGACGTCTACGGTGGGCCCTCCGCGCGCTATTGTCCGGCGGGGGTCTACGAATGGGTCGAGGAGGGGGGCGCGCCGCGCTTTGTCATCAACGCGCAGAACTGCGTCCACTGCAAGACTTGCGACATCAAGGACCCCAACCAGAACATCACCTGGGTTCCACCGGAAGGCGGTGGCGGTCCCAACTATCCGAACATGTAGGCAGAGCTCGCTGCAGCCCATCGATGCGCAACTGGCATTGTTGAAAAGCGTGCAAATTCAAGGCCCCCCGAATCAGGCTATGGTACGAAATGGCTCGGAATCGGCAATGAACGGCGAATCCAAGAGGGTCTGTCCGAATTAAGTGATCGATGTGGCCACGATGCTGCCATATCAAAGAATTCAATAGGATTTGTCAGGCCCGACGGGGGGCTGTTCTTGCGGATCGGGCGTAAACAGGCCATTCTGCCCCAGACCTGCGGTCGCGCCGAGGCGATCGGCCGCCAAACGGAGTCGATCAAGCCGTGATCTCCCCGCTCTCGTTCCGGCGCGCGGCGCTGCCCGCTATCGCCCTTGTTGCCATGACCTGGTCGGGCCCGCTTGTGGCCCAATCACCGGTTCCCTCGACCTATTCTCGCACCTCGGTTTCCGGCAGCTTCCTTGCCGCCCGTCACGCCAGCGTAGAGCGTGATGCGGCTGCGGCTGCAAACCACTATCGCGCAGCGCTTCGGGGTGATCCGCGCAACAATGAACTGCTGAGCCGCGCGTTCTTGTCCGTGCTCGCCAATGGTGACGTGGACGAAGCCGTCAAGCTCGCTGAGCGGATCGTACAGATCGACAAGAACGATCGCATCGCGCGGCTGGTCCTGGGCGTGCGGGCGATCAAGCAGAAGCAATATCCGGTCGCGCGCCAGCAACTGGCCCAGACGCTGCGGGCGCCGGTCGCTGATCTTGCCGGCACGCTGTTGGCCGCCTGGACGCAGGCGAGCGCGGCTGAATACAAGGCCGCGATCGATTCGGTCGACAAGCTTGTCGGACCGGACTGGTACAACATCTTCAAGAGCTTGCACGCCGGCATGATCCTCGATCTGGCCGGCCAGAAGCGCGATGCTGGCAAGCGGTTCGAGCGCGCCTATCAGTTCGATCACGGGCAGCTGCGCATCGTGCAGGCCTATGGCAGCTACTTGGCGCGTCAGGGCGGCAAGGAAAGCAAGGACGAGGCACTCAAGGTCTATCGCGCGTTTGATGAACTCTTGCCGCGCCATCCCCTGATCACCGAGGCCATCAATGATCTCAACGGTGGCAAGCGCCTGCCGATCTTGGCCGACAGCGCGCAGGCGGGCGCTGCCGAAGTGCTCTACGGTCTTGGATCTGTGCTCGGGCGCCGCGGCGGTGAGGATCTCGGGCTAATTTATCTGCAGCTTGCGCTCTACCTCGCGCCTGGCCACCCGATGGCGCTGCTTTCGCTCGCCGATTTCTATGAAGGGGTGAAGAAGAACGAGCTTGCGGTGAAAGTATACGAGCGGCTGCCGTCCAATTCCTCGCTCTATCGCAGCGCGCAGATCCAACGCGCGCTCGGGCTCGACTCGCTTGAGCGCAGCGACGAGGCGAAGTCGCTGCTTGATAGGCTGATTGCGGATGACCCGACCGAGATTGAAGCGATCACCGCGCTCGGCAATGTGTTGCGCGGCCGCAAGCAGTTTGCCGAATGCGCTGACACCTACTCGAAAGGTGTCAATGCCGTTGGCGGGCCGGAACGCTCGCATTGGACGATCTTCTACTTCCGCGGCATCTGCCTCGAGCGTTCCAAGCAATGGCCGCGTGCGGAAGCCGACTTCAAGAAATCGCTGGAGTTGTTCCCGGACCAGCCGCTGGTGCTGAACTATCTTGGCTATTCCTGGGTCGATCAGGGCGTGCATCTCGACGAGGGCATGCGCATGATCCAGCGCGCTGTCGAGCAGCGTGCCGATGACGGCTACATCGTGGATTCACTTGGCTGGGCGCACTATCGCATCGGCCAGTACGACGATGCTGTGAAACATCTCGAGCATGCTGTCGAGCTCAAGCCCGAGGATCCGACCATCAACGACCATCTGGGCGACGCCTACTGGAAGGTCGGTCGCGTGATTGAGGCGCGCTTCCAGTGGTCGCATGCGCGAGATCTCAAGCCCGAGCCTGACGATCTCGTCAAGATCGAGGACAAGCTCAAAGGCGGACTTCCAGAGGAAGCAGCCGACGTTGCCAAGGCGAAGCGGCCCGGCGGCGGTTGAGAGCAGGTGCCTTCTGCGCGCGCCGAACAGGCGCTCGCCAAGGTCAATCTGACTTTGCGCGTCGTCGGGCGGCGGCCGGATGGCTATCATGATCTCGAAAGCCTGGTAGTCTTTGCCTCGGTTGGCGACGCGCTGATGCTTGCGGCAGGACCGCGCCTGTTGCTCACCGTGCGCGGGCCGACCGCTGGCTCATCGGGTGCGCTTGCAGACAATCTGGTGCTCAAGGCCGCCAACGCGCTCGCGGAGCGGGTCAGGGGCCTCAAATACGGGCACTTTGTCCTGTCGAAGCGGCTGCCGGTTGCCGCAGGCCTAGGCGGCGGCTCGGCTGATGCGGCGGCCGCCCTGCGCCTCTTGGCGCGCAGAAACCACTTGGCGCTGGACGATGGGCGGCTATGCGAAGCGGCACGGTTGACTGGCGCCGATGTTCCAGTCTGCCTCGATCCGAGGCCGCGGCTGATGTCCGGCAGTGGAAATCTCCTGTCGCCGCCGCTCGATTTGCCGCGACTTCCGGCAGTGCTCGTCAATCCGCGGGTAGCGGTGCCCACCAAGGGCGTGTTCGAAAAGCTCGCCGCCCCGCGCGTAGCGCGAGCGGCCAAGGTATCGGAGGATTATCCGCCGACCGACCGCGCAAGCCTGATTGAGTACCTCACCGATCGTGGCAACGACCTGGAGCCGCCCGCCGTCGCGCTGCAGCCCGTGGTGGCCGAGGTCCTTGAGGCGTTACACCAGCTTTCCGGATGTCGCTTGGCGCGCATGTCGGGTTCGGGCGCCACCTGCTTTGCGCTGTTCGACAACGCCAAGGCAGCAGCAGCGGCGGCGCGGGCGCTGCGAAGCCGCAAGCCGGCCTGGTGGGTACGATCGGCGATGCTCGGCTGAGCGAGAATGGCGACGTGACACACGACGATTGTTGACCGGAGCTCTCGGCCTGCTCAGCTCACAGATAGCACTGTGTTTGTGTCCTCTTGGGCTGGGCGCTGGTCCTTCATGTCGCCAACGCACGCCGTCGTCGAACCGCCTTCATGGCGCTTGCAAACAGCGTGAAGAAGCCGCCAAGCGCACATGCAATGGCAGCGATTATGTAGGTCGCATAGTCTGCGTCTGGGCTCACATCGAGCACGATCGGGGAATCTGACATCGCGATGTTATTCTTGCGATAGGCCTCGCCAACCGGTCCGGGAAGCCCATTGCGGACCAGCAATGCCTTCTGTGTGGTCATTTTGAACGGCGGCGTCGTGCGCGAGAATGCAAACATAGGCCCACCGCCTTCCGGCATGTAGGCGGTGGCGTTGGTCTTCAGAAAATAGACAAATGGCTCGCCGCGTCGCCAGCTCGATGATGTGAGCGGGAAGTAAGTGTGGGTCGTCGAGCTTCCGCTGCTCTTGGTCTCGTACTGCATCAGGTACTCGGTCCGGGCGATCCCGGTCAGCACCACATGCTGTGTAGACGGCAGTTGTCCGGCCGCGAGATCGATGGACTCGTATGCGATCGTTTCTTGCGATTTCTGATAGCCGAACCAGCCTGCAGCAGCGCCGGCCACCAACAACAGCAGGCCGAGGAGGGCGGTCAATCCCGGCGAGCTTTGCGCCTGCGCGAGCCCGTCGGGCTTGTTCATCAGGTTGGGGCCGCCGAGCAGGCGCCCCACGATGGCAAGAGGTACGATCAGCGCGAGGATCACGCCGAGCAACGTCAGCTTTACGGAAAAAGATCCAAACGTCTCGAGCTGCCATTCGGCAATCAGCCGATACAGTCCCGAATAAGTGTACCAGCTGTAACCCGCGTAGGCGACAGCAGCCGCGAAGCACATCCAAACGATAGTCTTCAAAATACCCTTCATTCTCCAGTCTCCCAGTCCCCAATACCCAGCCTGCCGGTCGAGAAATTGAGTTGCTCAAAGAATTCCGATTGCAGGGTCTGGCTCGCACGGCAATTGGTTGGCGGTGTGGCGTACAATCGCGTTCGACCGCATGGTAGAAATGCCAGTGCGCATGATCTGCCTTGCGCGCGACGCGGACGATAGCGAAAGCAGCTGATCTGTCGCATAGTTGGCCAAACGCAACTGTTAGACGAATGGCGCGCGATCGGCCACACATCGGGAGGGACTCAATGCATTCGAGAATTGGTGGGCTTCTGCCCAGCGGGCTTCTGACTGCGGCTATGGCTGCTGCGGGATTCTCGATGTCTGCCGCAGCTGACCCGATTCCGGCGGGCTGGGAAGCCTCCAATATGGAGCCCGTTGGCTATAGCAGTGTCGGCGACCGCAAGGGCGCCTTCAAGATGGCGATCAAGAAAGTCAACGGTCGCTGGTACATGTATCTCGGCCATCTTTGGCACTATGGCTGGAGCATTCTTGACGTCACCGATCCACGCGATCCGAAATTCGTGAAATTCATTCCCGGTGCCGACAACACGTGGAACATCCAAGTCACGCTGCACGACAACCTGATGCTCACTGCGCTGCAGAAGTCAGTGGCCGCTTGGGGTGCCGATCCGAAAAAGCCGCAGGATGAGGGCGTGCTCGTCTGGGACATCAGCGACCCGATCAATCCGAAAAAGCTCGCGCACTGGAAGACCGGCGGCGGCGGCACTCACCGCAATTCCTATCCGGGGGGCCGCTACGCGTATTTGTCGGCTGCTCAGCCGGGCTATTCCGGCAATATCCTGGTCATTCTGGACGTGAGCGATCCGACCCAACCGAAGGAGGCCGGGCGCTGGCATATGCCGGGCCAGATGCAGGGCGAGCCGAAGCACGGCGGGCCGGAGGGATTCCATGGGCCAGCCAACGTCAGCCCGGATGGCAAGATGATCTCGATGGGCTACTCGCCGGGGGTGATCAATCTCGACATCAGCGACGTGGCCAATCCGAAGCTCGTCGGCCGGCTCGATTTCAGTCCGCCGTTTGCCAATGTTGGATCGCAGTCGCTGCACACGGTGCTGCCACTGTGGGACCGCAACCTGCTTTATGTGAATTCCGAATCGAGCGCGGAGCGCTGCGATGAGGGCCTTCAGTTCGCCGGCCTGATCGACAATCGCAACCCGGCGAGCATGCGGCTGATGTCGCTGTTTCCGCAGCCGGTGCCGCCGCCCGGCAAGCGCTTCAAGAACTTCTGTGAGAAAGGCGGCCGCTTTGGTCCGCATAACGTCAACCAGGAGATTCACCTGCCTGACGTCGAGAAGTCAGGCAACCTGATCTATCTCACCTATTTTAACGCCGGCCTGCGCGTCTACAACATCAAGGACCCGGTGCAGCCGGTCGAGAGCGGATGGTTCGTTCCACCGGACCCGGAAAAGAATGCCGGGCCGCTCCCAAAGGATCTGGTGACGCAGACCGAGGACGTGCTGGTGGATACCCGCGGCTACGTCTACGTCACCGACAAGAACTGGGGCGTGTGGATTTTGCGCTATCGCGGGCCGGATCAGCCGGCACCGACCGACCGGTAACGTTTCGCTAGACCATGATCCGACCAAGTTGAATCGGGATCATGGTCTAGCTTTTTGTTTGAGCATGATCCTTTTCCGAAAACCGGTTCCCACTTTTCGGGATCACGCTTTAGTTAGCTCGACCGCGCGATGCAGAACTCCACCGTCTCTTCCAGCGCTTCCTTCATGGGAGAGGCCGGGAACAGCGCCAGCGCATCCTTGGCGATGGCGCCATAGTGGCGGGCGCGCTGGATGGTGTCCTCGATCGCGCGGTGCTTGACCATCAGCTCGATCGCGTGATCGAGGTCGGCATCGGTGGCGTTGCCGTCCTCCAGCGTGCGACGCCAGAATGCGCGCTCGTCCTCGGAGCCGCGCCGATAGGACAGCACCACCGGCAGCGTGATCTTGCCTTCGCGGAAGTCGTCGCCGACGTTCTTGCCGAGCTTGGCGGCCTTGCCGCCATAGTCGAGCGCGTCGTCGACCAGCTGGAACGCAATGCCGAGGTTCATGCCGAACGAGCGGCAGGCCGACTGCTCGTCCTTCGGTCGCGCGCCGAGCGCCGGCCCGACCTCGCAGGCGGCTGCAAACAGCTCAGCGGTCTTCGCGCGGATGACGAAAAGATATTCGTCCTCAGTGGTGGCGGTGTTCTTAGCGGCGGCGAGCTGCATCACCTCGCCCTCGGCGATGACGGCGGCAGCGGAGGAAAGTATCTCAAGCGAGCGCAGCGAGCCGACCTCGACCATCATCTTGAACGCTTGGCCGAGCAGAAAGTCGCCGACCAGCACGCTCGCTTCGTTGCCCCACAGGAGCCGCGCGGCGAGCTTGCCACGGCGCATCTCGCTTTCATCGACGACATCATCGTGCAGCAGCGTCGCCGTATGCATGAATTCAACAGCGGCCGCGAGCTTGATGTGGCCGTCGCCGGTATAGCCGGCGAGCCGCGCCATCGCGAGGGTGAGCATAGGGCGCAGCCTCTTGCCGCCGGAGGCAATCAGGTGGTTGGCCACCTCCGGGATCATGGCGACATCCGAGCCGGTACGCGACAGGATAACGGCGTTGACCCGCTCCATGTCGGCGGTCAAGAAGCCGATCAGGCGGGCGATGGACGGGGGAGAAGGGTTTTCGAACGGGACAACGACGGCCAAGGGCTTACTCCGGCAGGGGAAGGACGCGCGACAATAGAAACGCTATGGTGGGCGGACAAGCGCCGCTGGTGCCTTTGCACCCAGGAGTTTGCGCGCCACAAATGCCATGTGGCGCTTCGAATGAGGTGGGTCAATGTCTCGAAAAAGGGAGCTTGGCTAGCCTCTGAATGACTAGTGGCATGTGCGGCGGGAGTCGCCGACCCGGCGAATACCTCCCGCGCCGGATAGTGTCCCGATTCCGGAGTTTCTGAAGGAGAGCCTATGCGTGAGATTGTCCGCACCAACGATGATGTGCTGCTCACTGTCATCGAGTCGCTTCTGGGCGGCGCCAAGATTCCGCATATGGTGCTCGATCGGAATATGAGCGTGCTGGAAGGATCGATCGGCATTCTGCCGCGCCGTATTCTGGTGGCCGAGGATCGCGCCGACGAGGCCCGCAAGCTCCTTGAAGATGCTGGGCTCGGCCACGAGCTTCGCCCCGACAAGCCTTAGCGCCCCCAAATGGGGACCGACCGCGGCGCAAGCGACCTCACTGAGGATGCCGTGCTGAGCGGCCGGCTGCGGCTGCGCCAGCCCCGGCGCGGCCATCGTGTCGGTCATGACGCAATCCTGCTTGCGGCTTCCGTTCCGGCCCGCGCGGGCGAGACTGTGGTCGAGCTGGGTGCGGGGGTCGGCGCGGCTGGGCTCGCGCTTGCGGCCCGCGTGCCAGGGATCCGCCTGACGATGGTCGAGCTTGTGCCGCGGCTTGCCGCGCTGGCGGTGGAGAACGCGCAGCTCAATGGGGTCTCGGCGGAGGTTGTGGAACTCGACGTGGCGGCGCCAGCGCGCGTTTTTGCCGCAACCGGGCTACGTCCGGACCAGGCTGCGCGCGTATTGATGAATCCACCGTTCAATGATCCCGCGCGCCAGCGCGTCTCACCGGATCGCGGACGCCGGCTGGCGCATGCCGCTCCGCGCGCCACACTCGCAGCCTGGACGCGAGCCGCCGCACGCCTGTTGCGCCCGCGCGGCACATTGAACCTGATCTGGCGGGCCGACGGGCTTGACGATGTGCTGGAGGCGCTCGCGCCAGCTTTTGGCGCGACCCTCGTGCTGCCGGTGTATCCCAAGCCTGCCGAAAGCGCGATCCGCGTGCTGGTGCGCGCCACCAAGGCTAGTCGCGCCCCGCTGCAATTGCTCCCGGGTTTGGTGCTCAACGACACCACCGGGGGCGCGACACGAGAGGCTGACGGGGTCTTGCGTGCAGGCGCGGCATTGCCGCTGGCCGAACATGCAGTGGCGCGAATCTGAGCGCGCCTGGCGCGATTGTGGTCAGGCTCGATCAGGCTGCGCCGGCTGGCGCCGTCGATAGGCCGCCGCTGCCGCGATTAGGCCTATCAAGGCCATCATCAAGTAGATCTTAAACGCATCCATCACACATTATCCCACCGCTGAGGTGCTTCAGTGCGTCATTCCAAGCAAGAAGCATTCCAAGAATGGCGAAACGGTAACTTGTCTCGATGACCCAATTGTGGCGCTACTCCTGACGAAGCGGTGTTAAACAATGACGGCAAGGATTCCGAAGCGGCGTTGATTGAGCGGAAAACCGATGGCCGACAACGGCATGTCAGAGCATATCAAGCAGCTGTTCGCGAGCGCGCGCGAGCTGCTACGGCCGGTGACGCCACGGCGACTGTGGGGCGATGTCCCCGTTGTTCCGGTAGTCCGGCTCGCGGGCGTGATCGGGGTGTCGACGCCGCTGCGGCCCGGGCTGATGCTGGCATCGCTCGCGCGCCAGTTCGAGCGGGCCTTTGCGGTGCGTAATGCCCGCGCGGTCGCGCTGCTGATCAATTCTCCGGGTGGCTCTCCGGTGCAGTCGCACTTGATCTATCTGCGCATCAGATCGCTCGCAGCCGAGAAGAAGCTGCCCGTCATTGCCTTCGCGGAAGATGTCGCGGCGTCCGGCGGCTACATGCTCGCCTGTGCGGCCGATGAGATTATCTGCGACCCATCCTCGATCGTTGGCTCGATCGGAGTGATTGGCGGCACGTTCGGGTTTCCGCGGCTCCTGGAGAAGCTTGGCGTCGAGCGCCGGATCTATACGTCGGGCGAGCGCAAAGCGATGCTCGATCCGTTCCTTCCGGAAAAGCCCGATGAGGTCGAGCGGTTGAAGCTGGTCCAGCGCGAGATCCATGACGACTTCATTGCGCTCGTGAAGGAACGCCGCGGCGCTCGTTTGACTGGCCCCGAAAGCGAGCTGTTTTCCGGCGAATATTGGACAGGGCGCACCGCAGTCGAGCTGGGCCTCGCTGATACGGTTGGCGAACTGCGCTCGGTCCTGCGCGAGCGCTTTGGCGACAAGGTCATCACGCCAGTGATCGCGCCGGAGCGGAGCCTGCTCGGACGCGTGCGCCCAGGCGTTGGGCTTGAGGGAATTGGCCGCGACGGTTTCGCTGACGAGTTGATCTCGGCGCTTGAGGCGCGTGCCCTGTGGGCGCGCTACGGTTTGTGAGCGCTATAGCTTGAATGAATAATGGCTCGCGTGTTGAGAGGAGACCGACCGATGCCCCCTATCGCCATTCCGGCTGCCGTAAAACTCGTGCTCGGGACGATCGGCGCTGCCGCCGTCGTGCATTGGGTCGTCAAGGAGGTGCGGCGGATCAACGAGGAACTCGATCGGCTCAAGGCCGCGCCCGTCATCGAGCCGGCCGCCCGTGAAGCGCTGCCAACGTTGCGGCGCGATCCGCACAGCGGAGAGTGGCGACTGATGTAGGCGCCGCGCGACGAGGAGTTGATGTGGGGGCGCGTCTAGACCACGATGCGACCGAGTTGAATCGGATCATGGTCTAGCTTTTTGTTTGAGCATGATCTTTTTTCCGAAAACCGGTTTCCACTTTTCGGGATCATGCTCTACGTGCCTGAGCAGCCGGATTTCTGATCCTCGCGGATGCTGTCCCACCAGCCGTCCGCGAACGCGCGCACAAAGTCGCTGCCGGGACGGGGCGGGGCGCCCTTGGACAGGGCGGGCACAACCTTGTCCACAAGCTGGCCGCGCCGCTCCTTGGTGAGATAGCCTGAGCTCTCGGCGGTCTGCAGCAGAGCGCAGCCAAGCTGCGTGTCGGTGTGGACACGGTCGATGACCGTCGCGATGAAGCCGACCACGAAGCCACCACCGGCGCCCAACAAGGCCGCGAGCACGGTCAGCACAACGACAAGCGTCTTCATGGCACCTTCCACCCCGGGCAGCCGGATCGCATCCGATCGGCGGCGTCTCGCACTCCCGCGCCTATCTTGCTTGACGTTGCGACTTTCTGCATGAGGTCAAAGCGTGCCGAGCGACTGATCCAGCCTTCCTTCTCGGCCGCATCAAGCAGCATGCAGCTTGTTTCGATTCGCACATGCGCGGCAACCTTGCGCGAGCCCCAAATCCCGAATGCGGTGGCACTGCCAGCGAATGCCCCGAGCACAATCAGCCAAGCCAATAAGACTCGCATGTCCGGATTTCCCCACGCCGCCATGAGGGATGCTGGTGTTCCGACTCCGAACCGGAACACGAGTTGCCCACTGTAGTTCGGCCGCGGTTATGCGCAATGGCGGAATAAAAAACTGGTGGCCAGTCCATGCCTTCGTCGCTCGAACGGAGGCCTTGTCACGGCCTTGGCGCTCCGCGTTGCCTTGACCGGCAGGGAGGGCGCCGATAGGGTCCGCGCCCATTCGCAAGCCTTGGAAACAAGCCTTGGAAATCTGGATATTTTGCCGATGGCCGCCGACAGCCAGCGACCCGATCACATGGACCCCCGGCGCTCGTTTCAGGGGCTGATCCTGACGCTGCAGCGTTACTGGGCCGACTATGGTTGCGTGATCCTGCAGCCCTACGACATGGAGGTCGGCGCCGGCACGTTCCATCCAGCCACGACATTGCGTGCGCTCGGGCCCAAGTCCTGGAACGCCGCCTACGTGCAGCCCTCGCGCCGGCCCAAGGATGGCCGCTACGGCGAGAACCCGAATCGGCTGCAGCACTACTACCAGTTCCAGGTGATCCTGAAGCCGAATCCTCCAGACCTGCAGGAACTCTATCTCAGGTCGCTCTATGTCATCGGGATCGATCCGAAGCTGCACGACATCCGCTTCGTTGAGGACGACTGGGAATCACCCACGCTCGGGGCCTGGGGGCTCGGCTGGGAGTGCTGGTGCGACGGCATGGAGGTGTCGCAGTTCACCTACTTCCAGCAGGTTGCGGGCTTTGAGTGTGCACCGGTGTCGGGCGAGCTGACCTACGGGCTCGAACGACTGGCGATGTATGTGCAGGGCGTCGACCGGGTGTTCGATCTCAACTTCAACGGCCGCGAGGGTGCTGCCAAGGTCACCTACGGCGACGTGTTCCTGCAGGCCGAGAAGGAATACTCGCGGCACAATTTCGAGCACTCCGACACTGGCATGCTGTTCGAGCAATTCAAGATGGCGGAATCAGCCTGCCGCAAATATCTCGATGCAGGCTGGACCATGGTCGGCAATGCCAAGCATCACTTGATGGCGCTGCCGGCCTACGACCAGTGCATCAAGGCCAGTCACGTATTCAATCTGCTCGATGCGCGCGGCGTGATCTCGGTCACCGAACGGCAGAGCTACATTCTGCGGGTGCGCGAGCTTGCAAAGGCCTGCGGCGAGGCCTGGCTGGCGACGGAGGCGGGAGGGGCGATGAGCCATGGATGAGAAAGCAACAATAAGCCTTGTCATTGGGGGATGGACCTACACTGTCGCGTTCCCGTCCGCACGACAGGATCAGGACACGATCGTCTGCTCGGGACAGGCCCACTTCGTGGTCGAGGAGGACGACGAGGTCATCGAGAAGGAGCTCTATCTCGAGATCATGCGCCAGAGCGCGGCGGCTCAGAAATCGACCTATCTGATCAAGGACGACGGCATCGACGTGTCCATCTACGTCGAGGGCGGCGATTTTTCCCGCATCGTTGCGGAGCTGAAGGATCAGGCCCGGATCCGCGAATGCGCGGCGAGCATCGAGATGGAAGGGCCGGTGGAGACGGGCAAGGTGCACGAGTTCGCGGAATTCCATCTCGTGCTTGCGGTCGAGGGGGGAAGCTATGGCTGAGCAACCGGAGATCGGCGGACGCGAGCCGATTGTCGTCGACGTAGTGGCGGGCGAAAGCTACTGGTGGTGCCGCTGCGGACGCTCCAAGAGCCAGCCGTTCTGCGACGGCTCGCATGAGGGTACGGTCTTCGAGCCGATGGAATGGACGGCGACGCGGAACCGCCCAATGCAGTTCTGCACCTGCAAGCGCACGAAGTCGCCGCCGTTCTGCGACAACAGCCATAAGGATGTGTAGTGGAGGACGACATGCTGGCTGGCATACGACAGATTGCCTACGGACTGGCGATGGTGGTGGCCGGTTTCTTGGTCGTTGCGCTGGCCAATTCGATCTGGGCTGCTCTGTTTCGAGCGGATGCACTCATTCTATTCGGCATCAAAAAGCTACCCGTATTCTTCGATGGCGATGCGCCCTGGTGGTTCGCATATGGCGACTATGAGGCCTTTATTTGCGTGGGTGTGGTGATATGGCTGATCGGATATGCGATCCGATGGGTCGCAAAATCAATGTCGTCTGGCCGGCCCGCGTGACAATTCGGCTCCTGCCTGCTAGGCGGTCGCCAGCAGGGTGACCAACATGCCTGACCTTCTGATCGAGCTGCTTTCCGAGGAAATCCCGGCGCGCATGCAGGCGCGGGCGGCCGACGACTTGCGTAAGCTTGTGACCGATAAGCTCACCGGTGCCGGTCTCACTTACGAGGGCGCCAAGGCGTTTGCAACGCCACGGCGGTTGGCGCTCGCGGTCGCGGGCCTGCCCGCGCGCCAGCCCGATGTGCGCGAGGAGAAGAAAGGTCCGCGCGTCGGCGCGCCCGAGGGCGCGATCCAGGGCTTCCTCAAGGCCGCAGGGCTCAAGTCGATCAAGGACGCCAAGGTCGAGAAGGACGCCAAGAAGGGCGACTTCTATGTGGCGGTGATCGAGAAGAAGGGCCGTACCGCGATCGAGGTCATCGCCGAGATCGTGCCGGAGGTGGTGAAGACCTTCCCGTGGCCCAAGTCAATGCGCTGGGGTGAGCGCTCCGCGAGGCCTGGTGCGCTCGGCTGGGTGCGGCCCCTGCAATCGATCGTCGCGACCTTCGGGCCGGAGACCGAGGAGCCGGAGATCGTGCGCTTTGCGATCGACGGCATCGCGTCGGGCAACGAGACGCGCGGGCATCGTTTTCTCGCGCCCGCGTCGTTCAAAGTGAAGCGGCTCGACGACTACGCGGCGCGGCTCGAAGCCGCCAAGGTTGTGCTCGATCCCGAACGGCGCAAGCGGATGATCTATACCGACGCGAAGAACCTCGCGTTTGCGCAGGGCTACGAGCTGGTCGAGGACGAGGGCCTCCTTGCGGAAGTCGCCGGCCTGGTCGAATGGCCGGTGGTGCTGATGGGCTCGTTCGATGAGGCGTTCCTGGCGATTCCGGACGAGGTGATCCGCGCCACCATCCGCAATAACCAGAAATGCTTCGTGCTGCGCGATCCCGCGACCGCGAAGCTCGTCAACAGGTTCATTCTGGTGGCCAACACGGAAGCCAGCGATGGCGGCAGCGCGATCGTGGCCGGCAACGAGCGCGTGATCCGGGCGCGTTTGTCTGATGCGAAGTTTTTCTACGAAACCGATTTAAAGACGCGGCTTGAAGATCGGTTGCCACGCTTCGAGCAGATCGTGTTCCACGAGAAGCTCGGCACGCAGGCGCAGCGCATCGCCCGTATCGAAATGTTGGCGGGATACATCGCGCAGATCATCGACGCTGATATTCAGAAGACGGAACGCGCCGCAAAGCTCTGCAAGGCCGATCTTTTGACCGAGGTGGTCGGCGAGTTTCCTGAGTTGCAGGGGCTGATGGGCCGTTACTACGCAGAAGCGCAGGCCGAGGATGAAGCAGTCGCGCACGCCTGCGAGGATCATTACCGGCCGAAGGGCCCAGACGACCTCGTGCCGGCGGATAAAGTGTCGGTAGCGGTCGCGCTTGCCGACAAGCTCGACATCCTGGTGAGCTTCTGGGTGATCGACGAGAAGCCAACTGGATCGAAAGACCCGTATGCGTTGAGGCGAGCGGCGCTGGGAGTGTTGCGCCTTGTGCTAAGCAATGCGCTGCGACTGCGTATGTTCGGGTTGCTCCTCGCCCATACCGTAGTTGTCAAAGGGCAGATGTCGGGTCATTTGATTCAAGACGTGTCGTACCGAGATTTGATGGAAGTGGGTCGAATCCAATTCGTTGCATTCGATGCTGCAAAAGAAATCGCGCAAGCTGTTCGGCGACATGGGGTTCCGGAATCTCTCTCTCTGGGCAATCTCGCGCCAGCACTTGGCGATTTGCTTGTTTTCTTCGCCGACCGCCTCAAGGTTCAACTTCGCGAGCAGGGTGCGCGCCACGACCTCGTCGATGCTGTCTTCGCGCTTGAAGGTCAGGACGACCTCCTGGTCATCGCGCGCCGCGTCGAGGCGCTTGGCAAACTCCTCGACAGCGATGACGGCAAGAATCTCCTCGCCGGCTACAAGCGCGCCACCAACATCATCCGCATCGAGGAGAAGAAGGACGGGCGCGAATATGTCGGGCGGCCCGATCCTTCGCTCTATCGACAGGATGAGGAATGGGCGCTCGCAAAGGCGATCGACGCCGCCAAGAATGAAGCAGCGAGCGCAGTGAAGGCAGAGGATTTTGGCGCCGCCATGCGGGCGATGGCGAAGCTGCGTCCGCATGTCGACGCCTTCTTCGACAAGGTGACGGTCAACGTTGCCGATGGCGCCGATAAGGCGAAACTGCGCGAGAACCGCCTCAAGTTGCTCAACGAGATCCGCGACGCCACGCGCACCGTAGCGGACTTCTCCAAGATCGAAGGCTGATTGGGTCGGGCGCTGGTGTCCGCACCTTCGCTTACCTTAACGCCCCTTTGGGCGTGCATGCGCCGCCGCCAAAGTCTATCTTGTGCATAGCAGCAATCTGCCTGACTCAATCTGTGACGATCGTGGAACCCTACAGCCATTGTTGCGTCCACAGTTGTTAACAAGCCCGAACGATCGCAAGCGGATTCTCATGACCAAGACCGTATCCAACAAGCTGAAATCCAAAGAGAAATCCCCCGCATCGGCGGCTGGCGCACCGTCCGGTCGGCGAGCGCCGGGTGACACTCCGCCTGCACCCAAGGGCCAGCACCGATGGGTCTACGCCTTTGGCGGCGGTAAGGCGGAGGGGCGCAGCGATATGCGCAACCTCCTGGGTGGCAAGGGCGCAGGGCTTGCCGAGATGGCCAATCTCGGGCTGCCGGTGCCACCGGGGTTTACCATCACCACCGAGGTCTGCACCCACTATTACGCCAACGGCAACGCCTATCCGAAGGAGCTCGCGGGGCAGGTCGAGCGGGCGCTCGCCGAGGTCGGGCACATCACTGGCAGGACCTTCGGTGACAAGAGCAATCCTCTGCTCGTCTCAGTGCGTTCGGGCGCGCGCGCCTCGATGCCCGGCATGATGGACACCGTGCTCAATCTCGGGCTCAATGACGAGACGGTGGTGTCGCTCGCGAAGCAGTCCGGCGACCGCCGCTTCGCTTATGACAGCTACCGGCGCTTCATCACCATGTATTCCGACGTCGTGCTCGGCGTCGACCATCACCATTTCGAGGACATTCTCGACGACCACAAGGATCGCAACGGCTACGAGCTCGACACCGACCTGAGCGCCGACGACTGGGCGGAGCTGGTCGATCGCTACAAGGAGCGCCTGGAGGAGGAACTCGGCGAGCCCTTCCCGCAGGATCCGGCAAAGCAGTTGTGGGGCGCGATCGGCGCGGTGTTCGGCTCGTGGATGAACCAGCGCGCCATCACCTATCGCCGCCTGCACAACATCCCGGAGAGCTGGGGCACCGCGGTCAATGTGCAGGCCATGGTGTTCGGCAACATGGGGGAGACGTCGGCGACCGGTGTTGCTTTCACGCGCAATCCTTCGACTGGCGAGAAATTACTATACGGCGAATTCCTGCTCAACGCACAAGGCGAGGACGTCGTCGCCGGCATTCGCACGCCGCAGGAGATCACCGAGAAGGCGCGCGTCGCCGCCGGCTCCGACAAGCCGTCGATGGAGAGATCGCTGCCTGACGCGTTCAATGAGCTTATCCGCATCTACGGTGTGCTTGAGAAGCACTACCGCGACATGCAGGACCTCGAGTTCACCGTCGAGCAGGGCAAGCTTTGGATGTTGCAGACGCGCTCGGGCAAGCGCACCGCCAAGGCAGCGTTGCGGATCGCGGTCGAGCTTGCAAACGAAGGTCTGATCACGCGCGAGGAGGCGGTGGCCCGCGTCGAGCCGCAGGCGCTCGATCAGCTGCTGCACCCGACCATCGATCCGAGCGCAGAGCGCAAGGTTCTTGCCGTCGGGCTGCCGGCTTCCCCAGGCGCGGCCGCGGGCGAGATCGTGTTCTCGGCTGACGACGCGGAGGCCATGAAGGCGCAGGGCCGCCGCGTGATCCTGGTGCGGGTCGAGACTTCGCCCGAGGATATCCACGGCATGCACGCGGCCGAAGGCATTCTCACCACCCGCGGCGGCATGACCTCGCATGCCGCGGTGGTCGCACGTGGCATGGGCAAGCCTTGCGTATCGGGCGCCGGGACGCTGCGCGTCGATTACACCGCCGGAACGTTGAGCGTAGCTGGGCAGACTTTTCGGCAAGGCGACCAGATCACCATCGATGGCTCGACCGGTCAGGTGCTGGCCGGACGCGTGCCGATGATCGAGCCCGAGCTGTCCGGTGAGTTCGGGACGCTGATGGGCTGGGCAGATACTGTGCGCAAGCTCGGCGTGCGCGCCAACGCGGACACGCCGACCGATGCCCGCGTCGCGCTCAAGTTCGGCGCCGAGGGCATCGGTCTCTGTCGAACCGAGCATATGTTCTTCGAGGAGCATCGCATCCGTGCGGTGCGCGAGATGATCCTCGCCGACGACGAGAGCATGCGTCGGGCCGCGCTCGCCAAGCTCCTGCCGATGCAGCGGCAGGATTTCGTCGAGCTGTTCGAGATCATGCAAGGGCTGCCGGTGACGATCCGGCTGCTCGATCCGCCGCTGCACGAGTTCCTCCCGCACACCGAGGAGGAGATCGGCGAAGTCGCCGAGGCGATGAAGACTGATCCGCGCAAGCTTGCCGATCGTGCCCGGCAGCTGCACGAGTTCAATCCCATGCTCGGCTTCCGTGGCTGCCGACTCGCGATCGCCTATCCAGAGATCGCCGAGATGCAGGCGCGCGCGATCTTCGAGGCGGCGGCTGAGGCGGCGAGCCGCACCGGCAAGCCGGTAGTGCCAGAGGTGATGGTGCCGCTGATTGCCACCAAGGCGGAGCTCGATCTGGTCAAGGAACGCATCGATGCGATGGCGCAGGCGGTTGCCAAGGAGCGCGGCACTAAGATCGACTATCAGGTCGGCACCATGATCGAATTGCCGCGAGCCGCGTTGATGGCGGGCGAGATCGCCCAATCGGCGGAGTTCTTCTCGTTCGGCACCAATGATCTCACCCAAACCACATTCGGCATCAGCCGTGACGACGCGGCGAGCTTCCTCGGCGCCTACACGGCGCGCGGTATCCTCAAGAGTGACCCGTTCGTGACAATCGACCGCGAAGGGGTGGGCGAGTTGATGCGGATCGGTGCCGAGCGCGGCCGCAAGACGCGCAACAAGCTCAAGGTCGGGATCTGCGGCGAGCACGGTGGCGACCCGGCCTCGGTCGCTTTCTGTCACGAGCTCGGTCTCGACTACGTCTCCTGCTCGCCGTTCCGGGTACCGATTGCACGGCTCGCCGCCGCCCAGGCCGCGCTTGGTAAAGTGGCGGTCGGTGAAGGGGGCTGATGCGCGCACGCGCCGAAAGTCGGAGTGTTCGGCGAACGTGCTCCATGATACGTGTCAACAGGCCACGAAGAGCCTGACGAGGGGATAATGGCTGAGGATGGTAAGCCGGCCATGTCGCCGGCAGGGGCTGTGCCGGATCCACGATTGGCATCGCAAGGACTGGCATCGCAAGGCGTGATCTCCGACGAGGCACTACGCAAGGCCGAGGAGTTCGTCGAGCAGGAAGAGGGCGCGGCGAACCGGCTTGTTGGCTGGGCTGGTATCATCGTCACGCTGATCGCCGGCGTGATGACGCTGTTTCATCTTTACGCTGCCTACGACATCGTGCCGACACAGCCGTTGCGCTACGCCCACGTGGCCTTCGTGCTGGTGCTGTCCTTCCTTTTGTTTCCGATCGCGGCGCGCTTCCGCAATCGCGTTCAGGCGTGGGACGTGGTGGCGGCGGCGGCCTCCGTTGCGATTCTCGTTTATGCGATCTGGGGCGGGGAGGATTTCACTGATCGCGCCACGACGCCGACTCAGTTCGACGTTGTCCTCGGTGTGATCTTCATCGTGCTGCTGCTCGAGGCGGCGCGGCGCACATCCGGCTGGATCATGCCGGTGGTCGCGATCCTGTTCATCGCCTACGCGATGCTGGGTCCCTATCTGCCGCCACCCTGGACGCATCGCGGCTACACCTTCTCGCGGCTGGTCGGCCATCTCTTCATCACGTTGGAAGGCATCTTCGGCGTAGCCGTCGACGTTTCATCGTCGCTTATCATCCTGTTCACCATCTATGGCGCATTCCTGCAGCATTCCGGCGCTGGCAAGTTCTTCATTGATTTCTCGCTCGCCTTGATGGGCGGCAAGCCGAACAGCGCCGGTCGCACCGTCGTGCTGTCGTCGTTTCTGCTCGGCGGGCCGTCGGGCTCGGGCGTTGCCACGACGGTGACCATCGGTGCGGTCGCCTATCCGATGATGGAGCGTGCGCGCTATGAGAAGAACGCGGCCGGTGGCTTGCTCGCGGCTGGCGGGCTGGGGGCGATCCTGTCGCCGCCGGTGCTGGGTGCTGCGGCCTTTCTGATCGCCGAGTTTCTGAAGATCAGCTATCTCGACGTGATCTGGATGGCAACCATCCCGACTTGCCTCTACTACCTGTCGCTCCTGTTCATGGTCGAGCTCGACGCCAAGCGCTTCGGCGCCCAGACAGTGCCCTATGACACCTCACTGTCGTTGTGGCAGATGACCGTGCGCTACGGCTTCCATTTTACATCGCTGGTCGCAGTCATCGTCTTTATGGTCATCGGCTATTCGCCGATGCTCGCGGTGTTCTATTCGACCTTTCTGTGTTTCTTCCTGAGCGCAATGGCGCCTGAGACGACGCTCGGGCCGCGCCGGCTGCTGATCACTCTGCTGTTCGTGAGCCTCGTGGGGTCGCTCCTGCTCGCGGTGCCCGCCTTCAGGACATCGATTGTGTCGGATGCGTTCCTGTCGTACTTCCCGGCGTTGCTGCTTGTGCTGCTGGGAGTCCTGGGGATCGCCGGCCTCACGCGCTATGGCCGCGAACGGGTTGAGGGATCGGCAAAGGTCACGCGCTCGCTCGCCGATGGCTCGATCAGTGTGCTCAATGCGGCGACGACCTGTGCGTCGGCCGGCATCATCGTTGGCGTTGTTACGTTGACGGGCCTCGGGCTGAAATTCTCCTCGATCGTGCTCGGCTATGCTGGCGGCAGCCTGCTGCTGACCGCCATCTACACGGCCCTCGTCGTCTGGATTGTCGGTCTCGCAGTGCCGGTGACCGCCTCTTACATCATCTGCGCGGTGATCTGCGCGCCCGCGCTCAAGGAGCTCGGCGTGCCTGACTACGCCGCGCACATGTTCATCTTCTATTATGCGGTGCTTTCGGAGGTGTCGCCACCGACCGCGCTCTCGCCGTTCGCAGCGGCAGCGATCACGGGCGGGGATCCCTACAAGACTACGATGCAGGCCTGGAAGTATACGCTGCCAGCGTTCCTGGTGCCGTTCGTATTCGTGCTCGACCCACAGGGCGTCGGGCTGCTCATGAAAATTCCCAAGGACGGCTCGGTGTGGGATGTCGTTATCGTTACTGTTAAAACCGCCGCCGGCCTTGCTGCGCTCGCTGCCGCAGCGCAGAACTGGGCACTGCGACAGAACACCGCGATCGAACGTATTCTCTGGCTTTTTGCAGGGCTCCTGCTGGTGTTTCCAAGCTTGCTGGAGGCCTTGGCCGAGCGCCTGTCCGGGTATGACGTGCCTCATCCGGCTCCGCTTGGTCTGGCGATCGCAGCGGCTTTGCTGCTAAAACAATACATCACACCGGTCGGCGGGACCGCGACCGCCCGCGGTCCATAAACACGTGACCCAGGGAGATCCGAGATGAGGCAGCAAGCTATCGGCGCGACTCTCGCAATTGCAGTTGCAGCTTCATTGGTCGCGGGTGCGACGCACGCGCAGCAAAAGACCTTAGCGATCGGCACCGGCGGAACCGGCGGCGTTTACTATCCTCTGGGCGGTGGCCTTGCCAATGTACTGTCGAAATATCTGCGCGGCTATCAGGCGACCGCCGAGGTGACTGGTGGATCGGTCGACAATCTCAAGCTGATCGGTAGCGGACAGAGCGAGATCGGCTTCTCGATGGTGGATGCCGCGCTCGACGCCTTCAAGGGCGAGGACAAGTTCCGAGGTTCCAAGGTTCCGGTACGCACCCTGATGGTGCTCTATCCAAACCGCATGCATGTGGTGACGATCGAGGGGACGGGCATCGAGAAGATCTCCGACCTCAAGGGCAAGCGCGTGTCGACCGGCTCACCCGGCAGCGCCACCGAAGTGATGGCGTTCCGTGTGATCGAGGCGGCCGGCCTCGACAAGGACAAGGATATGCGCCGCGAGCGGCTCGGCGCAGCGGAGTCAGTGAACGCCATCAAGGATCGGAAAATCGATGCGTTCTTCTGGGTTGGCGGCTTGCCGACTGCTGCGGTGACCGATCTCGGTGCCACGCCCGGCATCAGGCTCAAGCTGGTCGATCACGCCGACGTCGTCGAGAAGATGAACGCGAAATACGGGGCGCTCTATGTCCGCGACGTGATCCCGGCCAAGACCTATCCGGGTCAGGAGAAGGACAATCCGCAATCGACCGTGTGGAACATCCTGGTCACCAACGACAAGATGACCGACGACGTTGCCTACAATGTCGCTAAGATCATCTTTGATCATAAGGCCGAGCTAGTGTCCGTACACTCGGAAGCAACCAACATTGATTACAAATATCAAGTCATGGCCAATTCGCCGGTGCCGTGGCATCCTGGCGCGCTGAAGTACTTCGCGGAGCAGGGTGTGAAGATGTGAAGCAGGCGCCATCTCATGGCCAGGCTGCGGGGCGCGTGGTACGGCCTCGTGATGGCGGGCGGCTTGGGCTTCGGTCTCATCGGCGAGCGGCGGCCGTTCGGAAATGACATGCTCGCGCATCCTCTGGTCGTATACTTTGCGACCGTCGCCCTAGGCCTTCTGATCCTGCGCGTCGTGCTGGGCCGGCCGGTGCCAGAGGTGATCCCTGAACGCGTTCTGGTTGCTGGATGCCTGAGCGGCGCGATCGCATTCCTCGTGGGAAACTTCATCAGTGCCCACATGATGGCCGGCCAGATGCCACAATGACCCCGCCGGCAGGAATACCGAACGCGTGCCGGTATTTTTGAACCAGCTTCTAAGGGCCGGTAAGCGGCGAATTTGCGCGTTTGTCAGCATTGCAATGGCCTCAATACGGCCATTAACGCGATCGCAAGGTTAATCAGGCAACAAGTGAACTGTCGCATTTGTGCCATGTAAGCGCCTTCTGCCGACGAGAGTATTTGTTGCGTAGCGGTTGCGTGAGCAGGGGTGGATGGGTGTATCGCGTAACGGGCCGAGGGGTGGCTTTGTAGCGCCCTTCGGCCTCGGCATTGTGGCGCTTGTCCTGATACCGAAAGAGGTCGGCTATCAGGAGCTTGCCGCGCTGATCGCGCGGCAGGTGCCCGTTGTTGAGCGCAGTCAGGGCGGCAACTTTGTCTCGTCGCTCAGTCCCATCCAAGTTGCCAGCCTCACCTTGCCCCAGCCAGTGGGTACGGCTCTGCCGCCGTCGCTGAACTACGCCTTGTCCGGGCTCGATCCTGCGAACGCGGACATCACGAGCTCGATTCGCGAGCGAATGTTGCGCGACGTTGCGATCGAGATGGAGCCGGGCATGTCGGCTGCGCTCACTATCGATCGCAAGCTCAAGGGTGATCGGCTCGACGCGAAGCCCGCTCAGGTTGCGGCGCTGCAGTCGACGTCGGGTCGCAAGGGCGATCGATGGGATGTCCGCACTCAGCCGGCAACGCAGCCATCAGCTCCGCCGGTTGCCGAGATTGCACCGGCTGAGCCGCAGACGAGCTACACGCTCGCCGCTGTCGATCCGAGCGCTATTGTCGTGTCGCCGCCGAATGCGGCCAAGGTGCCACCGGTTGTCGTCGAGACGCCCGAGCCGCACGATGAGGCTTTCGACGCTGTCGATCAGCTGGTGCCGGGTTTTGTGCCCCACGACGAGCTTGATCCGAAGTCCCGTGTCGCGCGGCTCTATTTCGGTGCCGGTCCCATGGGACAGAGCGTTGGAAACCTTGCGCCTTGGGGGGAAGGAGAGAGTCCGAACGTCGAAACGTTGCCAGTCGCGGTCGATCCGGACGCCAGGGTTGCGGCTCTGTTGCCTGATCTGCCGGAAGCCTCCGTCAGCAAGCAGGACAGGCTCGAGGCGCGCGGGACGTCGGGGCCCAACGAGACTGTGGCCACGAAGGAAGCCGAGCCAAGGGGCGGTGAAACGATCGCGGCCAAGGGTGAGGTCACAGGCGCCGACCGGCGCCCAATGACGCCTGCCGAGGGCCTCAAGCTCGAAGGGCCTGGCCGGGCCAAGGCTGAAAAATGTCTTGCGGACGCGATCTATTTCGAGGCGCGTGGCGAGCCTGTGCGTGGTCAAATCGCGGTTGCTCAGGTGGTGTTGAACCGGGTGTTCTCCGGCAAATATCCGAGCACGGTCTGCGGTGTTGTCTATCAGAACGCCAATCGGCGTCTCGCCTGCCAGTTCACGTTTGCCTGCGACGGCATTCGGGATGTGGTGAGAGAGCCCGACGCCATGGACCGGGCCAAGAAGATTGCCGCCCAGGCTCTGGACGGGAAGCTGTGGCTGCCTGAGGTCGGGAAGGCGACACACTACCACGCCTATTGGGTGCGTCCGGGCTGGGTGCGCGAGATGACCAAGCTGCATAAGCTCGGAGTCCACACTTTCTATCGGCCACGGGCCTGGGGCGATGGCTCCGACAAGCCAACCTGGGGCGATCCGGAAACGACGGCGGCGGTCGCCAAGCAGCTGTGAGCCTTCTCTAGACTTGATCCGATCAGATTGAAATCGGATCAAAGTCTAACTTTTTGTTTGGGCATGATCTTTTACTAAAACCGGTGTCCACTTTTCGGGATCGTGCTCGAGCCCCTCGGCGCTGACACTTGATCTTGCGCCGGGCAGGCCTACGTTTCATCGAACCTACGGGAGTGTTCGATGCAGAGCGCAACTCAGCCTATCGATCCGGCAATCATCAGCGATTACCACGCGCACATTTACTATGACCCCGCGGCGACACGTCATCGGGCGGAACGGCTGCGCCAGCGGGTGGCGGTGGCATTTCCGGAGGCGAAGATCGGCCGCTGGCATGACGAGCTCGTGGGTCCTCACCTCAAGTCCATGTATCAGGTCGCGTTTCCGCGCTCCCTGCTGGCGTCATTCCTGCCGTGGCTTCTGCTCAACCGGGATGGCTTGACGATTCTCGTGCATCCGGAAACTGGCAACGCCTATGCCGATCACACCGAGCACTCCGCCTGGCTTGGCGGCATGCTGCCGCTCAAGGTCGAGGCGCTGCTCGAATAGACGACGCGACGATCAGCCCTTATCAGCGGCTGCCTGCCCCACGGTCCGCCGCAGGAACGCGTAGCCGAGCGCCCACATGTGCGCGGTCTGCTCAAAGTCGCTGGGGCCGTGGCCACCTTGCAGTGGCTCATAGAAGAACACAGTGTGGCCAAGCGCTTCGAGACGCGCCGCCATCTTGCGGGCGTGTCCCGGATGCACGCGATCATCGCGTGCCGAGGTCCACAAGAGAATCGGCGGATAAGACTTTCCCGCCTCGGCGAGGTGATAAGGCGAGATCTCCCTGAGGAAGGCCCAGTCGTCGGGTTTGTCTGGATCACCGTATTCGGCGATCCAGCTCGCGCCGGCGAGGAGCTTGCTGTAGCGACGCATGTCGAGCAGTGGGATCGTGCACCAGACCGCGCCGAAGCGCTCCGGGTAGCGCGTAAGCATGTTGCCGACGAGGAGCCCGCCATTGCTGCCGCCATGGCAGGCAAGCCGTTGCGGGCTGGTGACACCGCGTTGCACGAGATCGGCCGCAATGGCGGCGAAGTCATCCTGCGCGCGCTTCTTATGCTCTCGGATGCCGGCCTTGTGCCAGGCGGAGCCGAACTCGCCGCCGCCGCGGATATTGGCAACCACATAGACGCCACCGTGCTCGAGCCAGGCCTTGCCGACATCTGCGTGATAGCCCGGCAGCAGCGGAATGAGGAAGCCGCCGTATCCGTAGAGAATAGTCGGCGCGCTACCATCGTTCGAGAGATCCTTCCGACCAACTTGAAAGTAGAGAATGCGCACACCGTCGTCGGCAAGCGCTTCATGCTGTGTGACGGTCAATCTGGCGTCATCAAACCGTGGTGGCGGCTGATTGAGCAGCTCAGGCGCTTGCCCGGGTGCGACGATGCTGAGTGACGGCGGTTCCAGAAAACTCTCACGCGTCAACAAAAAGTCCTCCGATGTCTCTCCGCCGTCGTCTCCCATGCACCAGATATGCGCGGTCTCCGTCTCTGCTACGCCTGGCAGTGGAGCGGAGGTCCACCCAGTCGCGGATGGCTCGGAAATCAGGATCTGCGTTCGCACATTATCGAGAATGCTGATCGCAAGCCGATCCTTGGCCCAACTGTAGTCGTTAATGGTGCGGCGCTCACTCGGCTCGAACAGAAGGTCGAAGCTACGATCGCCGGCCAGGAAGGCATCGAAGCGGATCGCTATCAGGCTGTCGGTTGAGAACTCGCGATCCTTTGGCTTCCAGGGTGAGCGCAGCCGCACCGTGAGCCATTCGCGATGCGCTTCCCAGAAGGCATCGGTCGGAACATCAATCCGCCGCAAGCCATCGGCGGTGATCTGAAAGACCTCCGTATCGAAGAAAGCGAAACGACGTCCCACGAAGACGCGCTTGAAGCCCTGCTCATGGTCCACAGAAACGTAGACGGAGACGTCGCTTGCACGGCCTTCAAAAACAGTCTGCGCGTCCGCAAATGGCGTGCCGCGACGCCAGCGCCGCACCGTCCGCGCGTAGCCAGAGGTGGTTGCGTGGCCATCTCCGAGTGGGCTTGCCACGTAGAGGGTGTTACCATCAGCCCAGTTGGCGCTACTCTTCGTTTCCGGAAGAATAAATCCACCCGTTACGAAGGCGCGCGCTTCAAGGTCGAATTCACGGATCACGGAGGCATCGGCACCGCCCCGCGAGAGGATAACGAGGCCACGGCGATGATCGGGTGGCAGCGTCGTGCAGCCGTGCCAGACCCAGTTCTCGCCTTCATCGCGTCCAAGCGCGTCGATATCGATCAGCACGTCCCATTCGGTTGAACGCGAGCGATAGGAGTCGAGCGTCGTGCGCCGCCACAGGCCGCGTGGATTGGCCTTGTCCTGCCAAAGGTTGTAGAGATATGGGCCGCGCTTGAACACGAAGGGAATCTTGTCGGAGGCTGACAGGATCGCACGAAACGCCTCGCGGTCGCGGTCGAAATCGGGCCCGGTGAGTGCCGCCAGCGTACGGGCGTTCTGTGCCCCGACCCATGCAAGCGCTTCGGCGCCTTGCACATCTTCGAGCCACTGGTAGCGGTCGTCGCTCTCGGTGCGCTCGGCGTCATTCATGGTACTGGTCCCTTCAACGCAACACGCATTCAACTCTGAGAAAGACGACGAATCTGCGGTGAAGGTGAGCGAGACTGGATCAAATCTCGATGTCGAGAGCCACGTCGAGGTTGGGCGCCGAATGGGTGATCCAGCCGGAGGAGGCATAGTCGACGCCAGTTGATGCGACCCCCTCGATGCTCTCAAGCGTGATGCCACCCGAGGCCTCGAGCGGGAAGCGGCCGCCAACCATGGCGACGGCCTTGCTCATATCGGCAATATTCATGTTGTCGAGCAGCACCGCGTCGGCAAGGCCCACGGCGAGAACATCGCTCAGTTGGTCGAGGCCGTCCACCTCGATCTCGATCTTGACCAGATGGCCGGCACTCGCACGCGCGCGCTCAAGCACGCTCCGAATGCCGCCCGCGACGGCGATGTGATTGTCTTTGATCAGCATCGCGTCGTCGAGACCGAAACGGTGGTTG
>Ga0209488_10000587_pt1 | contig 30962 bp, 23 predicted proteins | sample Rivendell_Oct201_8_FD_188349 | JGI IMG/M metagenome (GOLD analysis project Ga0209488, IMG submission 188349) | Vadose zone soil microbial communities from the Eel River Critical Zone Observatory, Northern California, USA -... | ecosystem: Environmental > Terrestrial > Soil > Vadose zone >...
GGCCACCGGCGCCCAGCCCCTTGTTGACCACCCAGCCATGCGTCAACGCACCCTCGCCCGGCAGGTCGATCCAATCGCCGACCTCGATCGGCCGCGACTCGAACACCGTCTTGTCGTCCTTGTCGACGGCGACCAGCACCGCCTTGCCCTGCGGCGATTCGACGACGGCGCGCTGCGGCACGGTCAGTGCGTCCTTCAGCACGGCGCCGCGCAACACCACCTTGACCGCCTGGCCAGCGCGCAGCCGCAGGTCCTTGTTCGGCAGCGTCGCCCGCATCGGGATCGTGCCGGTCGCCGCGTCGAGCTTGCCGTCGCTGAAGTCGAGCACGCCGCCGGACGCGAGCACGGTGCCGTCGCGATATTGCACCTCGACCGCGAGCTTGCCGCCCGCGGGCAACACCAGCCGACCGCTGTGCAGGTCGCGGTCGAACGCGAATTGCTGGTTCTCGGTGCGCTGGAAGGCGGCGTAGATCGGGTCGAGCTGCAGCAGCGTGGTCAGCAATCCCTGGTCGCCGGTATCGACCAGGCTGCCCTCGGTGCGCAGCGCGCGGCCGACCTTGCCGGCGATCGGCGCGGTGATACGCGTGTAGCCGAGGTCGAGCTGGGTCTGCGCCAGCTTGGCCTTGGCCGAGGTCAGCGTCGCCTTGGCCACCTGCTCGGCCGACAGCGCGTCGTCGCGGTCCTTCTTGCTGACGGCTTCGTCGGCGACCAGCGGCTCGAGCCGCGCGGCCTCGCGCGCCGCCTGCTGCCAGCGCGCCTCGGCGACGTCGACCTCGGACTTCGCCCAGGCTTCCTGCGCCAGCAGCGGCTTCTGGTCGATCTGGAACAGCAGGTCGCCGGCCTTGACCATCGCGCCGTCGGCGAAGTGGCGGCTGTCGAGGAAGCCGGTGACGCGGGCGCGCACTTCGACCTCGCGCGAACCCTCGGTGCGGCCGAGGTACTCGAACGGCAGCGGCAGGTCGCGCGGCGTCACCGTCACGACCGTCACTTCGGTCGGCGGCGGCGCCTGGCCGGCACCCGGCGGCGGCGCACCGCGGTGGCAGGCAGACAGCAGGACAGCGAGCACGGCGGCGGTGGAAGTGCGCATGCGACGGGCCCGGTTTCTTACATACATACATGCATGTATGCAAGAGGGGCGCTAGGATCCGTGGCCCACCCCAGCCCCGCAGCACCCAGAGAATGGCCCGCAAGACCAAGGCCGAAGCGCTGACCACCCGCAACCGGATCCTCGACGCCGCCGAACAGATGTTCTGCGCGCGCGGCGTCGCCCGCACCTCGCTGCACGAGATCGCCGACAGCATCAGCCTGACCCGCGGCGCGGTCTACTGGCACTTCAAGGGCAAGTACGACCTGCTGACGGCGCTGTGGGAGCGTTGCATGCTGCCGATCGACCAGGCGTTCGACGAGATCGACGCCGAGCTGGCCGACGACCCGCTGGCGCGCATCCGGGCCAAGAGCCGGCGCGTGTTCCACCGCATCGTCCACGACCAGCGCACGCAGAACCTGCTCAGCATCCTGCTGCTGCGCTGCGAGATGGTCGACGAGATCCGCGACGCACAGGCGCACATCCTGGCCGAACGGCAACAGTGCCTCGGCAAGATGGCGGGCGAGTTCCGGGCCGCGATGGTACTCGGACAACTGCCGGCCGGCCTCGACACGCGCCTCGCGGCGATCGGCCTGCACGCGCTGGTCAACGGACTGTCGTACGACTGGCTGGTGGATCCCGGCAGTTTCGATCTGCCGCGCACGGCCGCGTTCGTCGTCGACCGCTACCTGGCCGGGCTGGCCGGGACGGCGTTGCCGGCATCAGCGCGGAAGAAAGCCCCTCGGCGCCGGACCGGCCGGCGGCCGGTCGCCGTCGCGCGCTGACGGGCACGCGCCGTGCATCCAGCAACCCCGTCGGCGTGGCTCCACCGGCTGCTGTTCACCGTGGTGGTGGTGGCGCTGGCCGCCTCGGCGATCGAACCGTACGACCGATTGACGTGGCTGCTCGAAGTCGCGTGGGTCATCGTCGGGCTGCCGATCGTGTTCGCCACCAGGCGGCGTCACGCGCTGACCGCTCTCGCCTATGTGCTGCTGGCCGCCCACGCGTTGCTGCTGATCGCCGGCGGGCAGTGGACCTACGCGCGGGTGCCGCTCGGTGAGTGGTTGCGCGACTGGCTGCACCTCGCGCGCAACCCGTACGACCGCATCGGCCACCTGGCGCAGGGTTTCGTCCCGGCGGTGTGGGGGCGCGAACTGCTGCTGCGCGCGCAGGTGGTGAACGGCCGCCGCTGGCTGCTGCTGATCGTGACGGCGCTGTGCCTCGCGTTCAGCGCGTCGTTCGAGCTGCTGGAGTGGCAGGCGGCGGTGGCCTTCGGCGCCGATGCCGACGCCTACCTGGCGACGCAGGGTGACCCGTGGGACACGCAGTGGGACATGTTCTGCTGCCTGTGCGGCGCGATCGCGGCGCAGCTGCTGTGCGCGCGGCTGCTCGACCGGCAGATCGCGGCCCGGCCGTGGCTGCGCCGGTCCGACGACGGCGGCCGCGCGCGGTCGTTGCAGTAGCACGGGTGGATCGGTCCGGCGGAACGCCGCGGGCCGCGCGACCGGACGGCGCGCATCGGGCGGAATTGACCAACTGCGTTGCACCTGTGCCGCGTATTGCTCGTAGCATGCCGCGCCGTTTTCCGACCACGATCCAATGACTCCTACGACTCACTCGAGAGGCTTCCGATGACGCGTTTCCTTGCCGCGCTCACCGCCGGCATGTCCCTGCTCGCTCTGCCTGCCTTCGTCGCCGCCCAGGACGGCGCGGCGCAGGAACCCGAATGGCACCAGGACTTCGCCGCCGCCAAGGCCAAGGCCAAGGCCGGCAAGCTCGACCTGCTGATGGACTTCACCGGCTCCGACTGGTGCATGTGGTGCAAACGCCTCGACGGCGAGGTGTTCTCGCAGGACGAGTTCAAAGCGGCGATCGGCAAGAGTTTCGTGCTGGTCAAGCTCGACTATCCGCGTGACCAGAGTCTGGTGACGCCCGAGGTCAAGAAGCAGAACGAGCAGTTGAAGGACGACTTCGGCATCGAGGGCTATCCGACCGTGTACCTGGCCGACGCCGAGGGCCGGCCGTACGCCAAGATCGGCTACGAGCAGGGCGGCGCCAAGCCGTACCTCGAGCACCTGGCCAGGTTGCAGGAGACGCGGGCGACGCGCGACGCCGCGTTCGCCAAGGCCAAGGGCCTGAAGAGCGTCGAACGCGCCAAGGCGCTGGCCGACGCGCTGACGGCGATGGACGAGGACCTGGTGCTCGTGCACTACCAGGCGGAGATGAAGGAGATCCTGGGCGTCGACACCGATGGCAAGGCCGGCCTCAAGGAGCGGTTCCAGGGCATGCTGGACCGCGACGAGGCGAAGAAGATCGTCGGCGCGGTCGAGAGCAGGTTCCAGGAGCTGGCGCAGGCCGGCCAGTGGGACGAGGTCGCGACCGCGATGGACAAGTTCGTCGCCGACCACAAGGGCAAGAAGCAGGTCGAGCAGATGGCCACCTTCTACAAGGCGATCAGCCTGATCGAGGGCAAGAAGGACTACGACGGCGCGCTCAAGCTGATGGACGCGGTCAGGACCATCGATCCGGAGTCCGAGATCGGCAAGAACATCGACCGCATCAAGGACAACGTGCAGAAGAAGCGCGCGGCCGAGAAGGGCGACGGCAAGAAGGACGAGGGCAAGCAGGACGACGGCAAGAAGGGCGACGGCAAGAAAGGCGGCAAGTAACCACCGTTCCGCGCCCTGACCACGAGGCGCTGCGGCACCACCGCGGCGCCTCGTTCTGCGTACCGGGCTTCGGCAGCGCGGCCACGGTCGCTATCGTGACCGCCGCTCAGCCATGATCGATGCAACCACCAGCGGGAGGCGCTGACATGGGCACCATGCGTGCAGCCGTGATCCGCGAGCACGGTGGCTTCGATCGGCTGCAGCTCGAGCAGCTGCCGATGCCGCAGCCCGGTGCCGGGCAGGTGCGCATCAAGGTGCTGGCCATCGGCCTCAACCACCTGGACACCTGGGTGCGGCGCGGCGTGCTCGGCCACACGTTCCCGCTGCCGCTGATCCCGGGCAGCGATGCCTGCGGCGTGGTCGACGCGCTCGGCGCCGGTGCGCAGGGCTGCAAGGAAGGCGACGAGGTCGTCGTGCTGCCCGGCGTGTCGTGCGGCGTCTGCGAGCCGTGCCTGTCGGGCGTCGATCCGCTGTGCCGCCAGTACCAGATCCTCGGCGAGAGTCGCGACGGCACCTGCGCCGAGTACGTGTGCGTGCCGGCGGCCAACATCGCGCCGAAGCCGGTCAACCTGTCGGTGTCGGAGGCGGCGTCGGTCGGCCTGGTGTTCCTGACCGCGTGGACCATGCTGGTGCGCAAGGCCGGGCTGCGCGCCGGCGAGACCGTGCTGGTGCACGCCGGCCTGTCCGGCGTCGGCAGCGCCGCGGTGCAGATCGCGCGCCTGCTCGGCGCGCAGGTGATCGCCACCGCCGGTGGCGCCGCCAAGTGCGCCAAGGTGCAGGCGCTCGGCGCGCACCACGTGATCGACTACCAGGCCAAGGACTTCGCCGCCGAGGTCAAGGTGCTGACCGGCAAGGCCGGCGTCGACGTGGTGTTCGAGCACGTCGGTGCGGCGACGTTCGCCGGCTCGCTGCGGTCGCTGGCGCGCGGCGGCCGGCTGGTGACCTGCGGCGCCACCACCGGCGGCGGCGTGCAGCTGTCGCTGCACGCGCTGTTCTTCAAGAACCTGTCGATCCTCGGTTCGACGATGGGCAGCAAGGGCGATCTGCGGCGCATCCTGCTGCTGTTCGCGCAGGGGCAGCTGCGGCCGGTACTCGACCGGGTGCTGCCGCTTCTGGAGATCGGCCAGGCGCACCGGCTGCTGGAGGAGCGGGCGACGCTGGGCAAGCTGGTGCTGCAGCCTTGAGCGGCTGGCGCGACCCCGCTGGAATCGCCGCCGCCCCGCGGCAAGATCGTCGCTGCGCATGAGCGAAGCCCCGAGAGTCCTGACCGAACGCCGTGGCGACACGCTGATCGTCACCCTGAATGCGCCCGAGCGCCGCAACGCCATCGACCAGCAGATGGTCGATGCCCTGCACCGCGTGCTCGACCAGTACGGGCCCGACGCGTCGCTGGCCGCGCTGGTGCTGACCGGCGCCGGCGACCAGGCATTCGCCGCCGGCGCCGACATCGCGCAGCTGCGGCAGCGCACCGGCCGCGACGCGCTGGCGGCGATCAACAGCACGATCTTCAACCGCATCGAGGAGTTCCCGGCGCCGGTGATCGCGGCGATCAAGGGTTTCGCGCTCGGCGGCGGCTGCGAACTGGCGATCGCCTGCGATCTGCGCGTGCTCGGCGAATCGGCGAAGCTCGGCCAGCCCGAGGTCAAGCTCGGCATCATCCCGGCCGCCGGCGGCACCTACCGGCTGCCGCGCCTCGTCGGTCTCGGCCGCGCCCGCGAACTGATCTACACCGGCCGCCTGGTCGATGCGGCCGAGGCGCTGCGCATCGGTCTCGCCAACGAAGTCGTGGCCGATGCCCAGGTCGTCGACCGGGCACTGGCGCTCGCCGGCGAGATCGCGCAGAACGGCCGGCTGGCGGTGCGCGGCGCCAAGCAGGCGCTCAACGCGCTGGCGCGGCCGCTGCAGGAGCGCGCGATCGCGTGCGAGAGCGGCGTGCAGGCGCTGCTGTTCGACAGCGACGACAAGCGGGCGCGGATGGATGCGTTCCTGCACAAGAGCCGGAAGCCGTGACCGACACCATGACCGAGCTCCCGTTCGCCACCGTCGCCGTGCTCGGCGCCGGCACCATGGGTGCCGGCATCGCCCAGGTGTGCGCGCAGGCCGGGGCGCGCGTCGTGCTGCAGGACCTGACCGAGGCGCTGGTCGAGAAGGGCCTGCTGCGCATCCGCGAGTCGCTCGACGTCGGCGTGCAGAAGCAGAAGGTGACGCCCGACCTGCGCAGTGCGACGCTGCAGCGGCTCGCCACCACCACCGACCGCGCCGCCGCGGTCGCCGACGCCGCGCTGGTGATCGAAGCCGTGCCCGAAGACCTCGCGCTCAAGAACGAGTTGTTCCGCGAACTGGCGGACAAGTGCCGACCGACGGCGGTGCTGGCCAGCAACACCTCGTCGCTGTCGCTCGAGCAGGTGTTCGCCGGCGTCACCGCACCGGGCCGCTGCATCGGCATGCACTTCTTCAACCCGCCGCCGATCATGAAGCTGCTCGAAGTGGTGCGGACGCTGGCGACCGCACAGCCGGTGATCGACGCGGTGCTGGCGTTCGCCCGGCGGTGCGGCAAGGAGCCGATCCTGGTCAAGGACAGCCCCGGCTTCGCCAGCTCGCGCCTCGGCGTCTGCCTCGGGCTCGAGGCGATCCGCATGCTCGAGGCCGGCGTCGCTTCGGCCGAGGACATCGACCAGGCGATGGTGCTCGGCTACGGCCATCCGATGGGCCCGCTGCGGCTCAGCGACGTCGTCGGCCTCGACGTGCGCCTGGCGATCGCCGACTACCTGCACAAAGAGCTCGGGCACCCGGGCTTCGTGGCGCCGGCGTTGATGCGCAAGATGGTGGCCGAAGGCCGACTGGGCAAGAAGAGCGGCCAGGGGTTCTATCGCTGGTAGTCGAACTTCCCTTCGGCATCGACGAGGCAGCACGCGGCCGGCAGCCGTAGGATCGCGGAGACACGCATGGCCGACTCCAGACACGAACAGCTTCGCCGCCTCTTCGATCGCGCCCTCGAACTGCCCGCGGCAGCGCGGGCGACGTTCCTCGACGACAAGTGCCGCGACGATGCCGACCTGCGGCGCCGGCTCGAAGGCATGCTCGCCGCGGCCGACGACGCACACTTCCTGGCGGCGCCGACGGCGCCGATCCCGGCGCCCGCACCACCAGCACCCGGCGCCGAGGCGCCGCTGCGCGAAGGTCCGGGCACGCGCATCGGCCCCTACAAGCTGCTGCAGCTGATCGGCGAAGGCGGTTTCGGCGCGGTGTTCATGGCCGAGCAGGAGCAGCCGGTCGTGCGCAAGGTGGCGTTGAAGATCATCAAGCTCGGCATGGACACGCGGCAGGTGGTGGCGCGGTTCGAGCAGGAGCGCCAGGCGCTGGCGATGATGGACCACCCGAACATCGCCCGCGTGCTCGACGCCGGCGCCACCGCGACCGGCCGGCCGTACTTCGTCATGGACCTCGTCAAGGGCGATCCGATCGTCGACTACTGCGACAAGAACAATCTGCCGATCGACGAGCGGCTCGAACTGTTCGCGCAGGTGTGCGGCGCGGTACAGCACGCACACGGCAAGGGCATCATCCACCGCGACCTCAAGCCGTCCAACATCCTGGTCGGCACGCAGGACGGCCGGCCGATGGCGAAGGTGATCGACTTCGGCATCGCCAAGGCGACGTCGAGCAAGCTGACCGACAAGACGCTGTTCACCGAGCACCAGCAGGTGATCGGCACGTTGCAGTACATGAGTCCGGAGCAGGCCGAGGGCTCGCTCGACATCGACACCCGCACCGACGTGTATTCCCTCGGCGTGCTGCTGTACGAGCTGCTGACCGGCAGCACGCCGTTCGACAAGAAGACCATCCAGGGGGCGATGTACGGCGAGCTGCAGCGGATGATCCGCGAGGTCGAACCGCCCAAGCCCTCGACGCGCCTGTCCGATTCGCACGACACGCTGGCGCGCATCGCCGCGCACCGCCGCACCGAACCGCGACGGCTCGGCACGTTGATCCGCGGCGAACTCGACTGGATCGTGATGAAGGCGCTCGAGAAGGACCGCTCGCGCCGCTACGAGACCGCCAACGGCCTGGCGATGGACATCCGCCGCTACCTCAGCGGCGAAGCCGTGGTCGCGGCGCCGCCGAGCGCCGTCTACCGGCTGCGCAAGTTCGTGCGCCGCAACAAGGCCACGGTCGCCGCCGGCGCCGCCGTCGCGGCCGCGCTGCTGGCCGGCGTCGTCGCCTTCGCCTGGCAGGCGAGCATCGCCCAACGCGAACGCGACACCGCCGTGCTGGCACAGCGGGCCGAGGCCAGCCAGCACCGCATTGCCGACGAGCAGCGCGCGCTGGCCGACGCGCAGAAGGCCGAGGCGCAGAAGCAGCAGGGCATCGCCGAAGCCAATGCCACAGCCGAAGCCAAGGCGCGTGCACAGGCCGATCTGCTGGCGAAGTCGGAAGCGGAGCAGCGCCGGATCGCCGAGAGCAGCGGCCGCAAGGCCGCCGCGATCAACCAGTTCCTGCTCGACATGCTGGGCGCGGCCGACCTGCGCGAGCTCGGGCGTGAGGTCAAGGTCGCGCAGGCGCTCGACCGGGCCGCGGCCGGCGTCGGCAAGGCGTTCGCCGATCGCCCCGACGTCGAGGCCGCGGTCCGCCAGATCGTCGGCCGGACCTACCTGTCGATCGGCGTGCTCGACCAGGCGGCGCCACAGATCGATGCCGCGCGCGAGCTGGTCCGCAAGCTGCACGGCGAAGCGTCGGTCGAGTTCGCCCGCAGCCTGAACGACCTCGGCGAATTGCAGCGGCAGAAAGGCGAGCTCACGGCAGCGGCAGCGTCCTGCCAGCGAGCTGCCGAGATCGCGCTGCAGCAGCGCGGTGCCGAGGACGCGCTGACGCTCGAGTCGCGGGTCGAGTACGCGAACATCCTGGTGCAGCTGCATCGCGAAGCGGAGGCCGAGACGATCCTGCGCGAAGTGCTCGCAACACGCACGCGCCTGCTCGGCCGCGAGCACGCCGACACGTTGATCTCGATCAACAGCCTCGCCGTGCTGCTGCACAACCTGCAGCGGCTCGACGAAGCCGAGCCGCTCTACCGCGAGGCCACGGCGGCGGGCGCGCGGGTGCTCGGCGCCGAGCACCCGGACACGATCACGGCGCGGATGAACCTCGCCAGCATCCTGCGTTCGCGCGGCAACCTGACCGAGGCCGAGCCGCTGATGGCCGCCACCTACGCCAGCCTCAAGCAGGTGTTCGGCGAGTCGCACACCAAGACTGCGTCCGCCGCCATGGCTCTCGCCGGGCTCTACAACGACCAAGGGCGCTACCAGCAGGCGCTGCCGTTCTACGAGCAGGCAGTCGCCATCCGGCGCCGCGCCGAGGGCGAGAACTCCGAAGCGGTGACCAGTGCCAAGGTGGATCTCGCGATGGCACTCACGCATCTGGGCGATCACACGCGCGCGGCCACGGTGCAGCACGAGGTCGTCGACACCAGGACCAGGAACCTCGGCGCCGAGCACCGGGACACGCTGTTCGCCCGCCTCGATCTCGCCAACACGCTCGCCCGGACGGACCGCAAGGCCGAAGCCGAGACGATCCTGAAGGAACTGCTCGAAGTCTGTCCGCGCCTGTTCGGCGAAGACGACGAGATCAGCATCATCTCGACCAACAGCTACGCGGTGCTGCTGCTCGGCCTCGATCGCTTCGCCGATGCCGAGCCGTACTTGCGCAAGGCGCTCGAGGTCGGTCGCCGCGCCGAAGGCCCGGACCACAAGCACACGATCATCACCCAGCTCAACTTCTCGGTCGCCGTACGTGAACTCGGGCGGCTCGACGAAGCCGATGCCGTCGGCCGCGACGCGCTCGAGCGCTTCACGCGCGTGTTCGGCGCCAAGCACCCCAACACCGCGACCGCCCACACCGACCTGGCCGAGACGCTGGTCAAGCTCGGCCGCAACGACGAAGCCCGGCAGCAACTCGCCGAGGCCGTCGCCGTCAAGAAGGCCGCGCTCGGCGCCAGGAACGCCGCGTTCGCCGGCGACGCGCTGCTGCTCGCGCGGCTGCTGCTCGACACCGGCCACGCCGACGAGGCCGAGCCGATCCTGCGCGAAGTCGTCGAGGTGCAGGCGCAGGCCCGCGGCGCCGGCGACCGGCGCACGGTCAACGCCCGCGTCGAACTCGGCCGCTGCCTCTGGCTGCTGCACCACTTCGCCGATGCCGAGCCGCTGCTGGTCGATGGCCATCCGCTGCTGCTGAAGGCGCTGCCCGCGGGTCAGCGCGACGTCAGCCGCGCCGAACGCTACCTCGCCGAGTTCTATGCCGCCTGGAACACTGCCGAGCCCGATGCCGCCCGCGCCACGAAGGCTGCCGAGTGGCAGGCGAAGGCGCCGGCGGTGCGGTAGGCCCCCCTGCGATCGAGGGCACGCCATGTCCCTCCGTTCCCACATCCTGGCCACGGGCATCCGCCGTCTCGGTGGCCCGCGCAACGGTTTCCGCTGCCGTCGCGCCGACGGCCGCCGCATCGCCACGGCGGATACAGAGCGCATCGCGGCGCTCCGGATACCGGCAACTTGGACCGATGTGCACATCGCCAGGTCGCCGGGCGAACGGGTCCAGGCGATCGGCCGCGACGCGGCAGAGCGATGGCAGTACCTCTACCGCCGCTCGCACGTTCAGCGTCGCTCGCGGGCGCGTTTCGACCAGCTGATCGCCTTCGGTGCGGCGTTGCCTTTGCTGCGGCGCACGCTGTCGCGTGACCTGGCGCGGCCGGGGCTGCCGCGCGAGAAATCGCTGGCCTGCGCGGTGGCGCTGCTCACCACCTGCTTCCTGCGCCCGGGCACCGAGATCTATGCGACGCTGAACGGCAGCTTCGGCCTGGCGACGTTGCGCGACCGACATGTCGCGGTCACGGGCGACCGCATCCGCCTCGACTTCCGCGGCAAGCACGGGCAGCGTCAGCGTCACGAGGTGCGCAACGCGCGGCTGGCGCGGATCGTCGCGGCGATGCAGCAGTTGCCGGGGGAGGAGGTGTTCAAGTTCGTGGATGCGCGCGGGCGCGTGCACGACGTCCGCCGTGCGCACCTCAACGGCTACATCAAGCAGGTGATGGGCGAACTGTTCAGTGCCCGCGTGTTCCGGACCTGGGGCGGCACGCTGCTGTGCGCGGGTGCCCTGGCGCGTGCCGTGCGGGGTACTGCCGCAACGGCCGTTCGCCCCATGCAGGGCGAGGCGGCGCGCCACGCGGCGGTCGCGAGCGCAGTGCGCGAGACGGCCTTACGACTGGGCAACACCGTGGCGGCGTGCCGGCGTGCCTACATCCACCCGGGTGTGCTGCGGGCTTTCGCGCGCGGCCGTACTGTGTCGGCCTCGCTGTCGCGACCGGAGGCCCTGATCGCGCCTCGTCGGACCGGACTCGATCGCTCGGAGCGGGCGCTCCTGGCATTGCTCCGTCGCGATCGTGCGGCGCGCGCGCGTTGACTCTGAGGTGTGGCCGGGTGACGAGGTGCAAACAGTGCCCGCTGCTGCGGGCGAACAGCAACCAGCCTCGGCCTCGGATACAAAATGACCACTACCCTACAGGTCAGCAAACAAGCGGCTTCCAGGGGATCGGCCGGGCTTCGGATGACTTCTTCGTCTGCTACCGGTCGCCGTCATGCGAGCAGCTGCGCGGTCAGGCGCTGGCATGGTCGCGCGCGGATCTGGTCCGGTGGCGGGCGGCCATGGCCCTCGACGCGACGCAACGTGCGCAGGCGATCAAGCAACTGCAGTACGCGCAGCACGACACCGACTTCGACGGCGTGCGCGGGGACGACGCGCTGAAGCTGTTGCCGGAGGCCGAGGCGGAGACGTGGCGTTCGTATTGGCGCGAAGTGGCGGAGCCGATCGCGAATGGCGAGGCGCAGCGATGAACGAGCTGCGGTGAGGATCGGCGCACGAGGCCCGCGAGGACGTGCCCGAACGCGTCGATCAATTCAACACGGCACGCAGACCATCCGTGAGCAGGACGCCGAGCGGATTGGCGCCCGGCGCTGGCACCGCTCCCTGGAAGTGCACCACGACGCCATGCAGTGCGGGCGCAAGCGGAATGGGCAGGAAGAAGGCCGCCAGCGTCGTCGACGTGATGCTGAAGGGCGGTTGCAGCAACTGCCGGCAGCTGGTGCCGGCCAATGGCACGTCGATTGGCGCGCCGAGGCTGCCGAAGAGGAACGTGAACGCCGGGTTCGGAGTCGCCGCCACGCGGATCCGCAACGTCGTGCCGAGCGCCGGCAGGTCCAACGCCTGCAACGCCGCGCCCGCGCTCGTGGCGCTCGCGCACGGCAGGCCGAACGCGGCCACGGCAGCGGTGGCGCCGCCGAACTCCCACATGCCATTGCCACTGCCGTTGTTGACGAAAGCAGTCGGCTGACCCGACCACGGTGACGTGCTCAGCGTCGGCAGATCGAACCGCCCGAACGGCGGGACCAGCACCTGGTAGCGATACCAGCGGAAGCCATCGTACTCCCACGTCTCGGTCGCCAGGCCGGTGACCAACGGGTTGACGAGCACGGCACCGCGGACCGGGCCATGAGCGGCGAACCCGGACGTCTGGAGTGCGGACGGGTGCTCGATCGCGCGCTCGTTCCAGTTCACGCCGTCCCACTCGAAGGTGTCGAACCAGAACGTCACGCTGCAGTGCGGCACGCCGAAGCCCGATCCGCCGACCATCACGACGCGACCGCGCGCCGGGTCGTAGGCCATCGCCGGTTGCGCCCGCGCCGGCGGCAACGTTGCCGGAGCGGCCTGCTGCCAGTTCGCTCCGTCCCACAACCAGGTCTCGTCGGTGACCCCGCACACCATCGGCGCGGACGGCACCGTGGTGCCACCGAACAGCACGTGCATGCCTCTCGCCGCGTCGTAGACCATGCCCACCGCGGCGCGCGGGCTCGGCGACGCGGCCGGCATTCGCTGCGACCACGCGACGCCGTCGTACTCCCACAGGTCGTTGCGCAGCATCGTGCCCGTCGAGTCGGCGCCGCCGAACAGCACGACCACACCCCGGGCGATGTCATAGGACAGGCCATGACCGATGCGCGCCGGCGGCGATGCGGGCGGCGTGGCCAGCGACCAGGCGACGCCAGCGAAAGTCCACGTCTCGGTCTGAGTACCGTTGCCGCCGACCAACACGAGCCGTGAACGCAGCGAGTCGCTTACCATCGACCATGAACCCGGACCCGGCCCCGCCGCGGGCAGCGGCAGCCAGGTCTGCGCCCACGAGGACGCCGCGAGCGAGATGCCGGCCAGCAAAGCATGGTTGCGCCGCATCACCCCATGTTAGGTCCTGCCGCCAACGCGTCTACCGCCCGACCCGCCCGACTGCCCAAGGCGCGATCACGCCAGCGACCGGCACGAGCTGACCAGCTGTTCCACGACCGCGTCGATGCCACTGCGCCGGCACCGTTGCGACGTGTCGCATGCCAGCACGAACTCGAGCGTCTGCGGCCGCGGCGACGGCCGCGTCGGGCTGACGCGGTAGCGCTTGTACGACCGGCCGAACACCTGCAGCGCGCCGCGCGCGGCGAGCGCGCCGACCAGCCGTTCGAGCGGGATCATGCCGTCGGTGCTGTAGCTGACCAGGATCCAGCGCGCGTCGATCGCCGCCAGCAGCCGTTCGAACCCGGCCGGTGCGCTGTGGCGATGGTTGAAGGCGCTGCGGCGCGTCTGCCGCCAGTCGGTGCGGATCGCGGCCTTGTCGCCGCGACCGGTGACCGATGGACTCAACGCCGGCTTGTCCCACAGCACGATCGAGTTGAGCGCGTGGTAGTTGCTCGCGTACGGATGCTGGTTGTACGGCGGGTCGAGGTAGGCGACGTCGATGCGCTGGCCGAGGGATGCCGGCAGCGCCACGGCATCGAGCTGGGTCACCTCGCAGCGCCTGCCGCGGTTGCAGAACAGCGCCGGCCGCAGCCGCAGATCGGCGGTGATCCGGTGCAGCGCGGTGCCGTTGCTGCCGCCCCAGCCGGCGTGGAAGCCCTTGAACACGCCGCTGGTGTTGCTGGTCCAGCAGGCCTGGTAGAGCAGCGGCGCCAGCAGGCAGCAGGCTTCGGCGTCGTCGATTGTGCCGGCGTCCTGCCAGGCGGCGATCTGGCAACGCAGCGCGTCGATGCGGCGGCCGTTCTTGCGCATCCAGAACAGCCGTTCGCGCTGCGGATCGGGACAGGCGTCGTCGCGCGGGCACAGGTGGCGCGTCACCCAGTCGGTGCGCGGCGGCAGGCAGGCGAGCGCCGTGAGCGCCGCGTCGTAGCCGCCGAGGCGATCGAACGGCGGCTCCCGGTCGCAGGCGACGGCGGCCTGGTTGAGCACCCGCGCGTACGGCTCCCAGTCGTTGGCGACGACACGGAAGCCGAGCTGTTTGGCGAACCGCGCCACCACGCCGCTGCCGGCGAAGAAGTCGACGAACATGGCCTGCGGCGGCGTCACGCCGGTGGCGGCGATCGCGGCGGCGATCACGTCGAGCAGCCGGCGCTTGCTGCCGAGGTACGGGATCAGCTGGTGGAAGACGTAGTCGTCGGTGCGGGCGGCGGCGTGGCGACGGCGGTCGTAGATCACTTGCCTTGCGCTGGCGCCGGCACGGCCTTGGCCGGAGCCGCATCGAGGTCGTGGCAGCGCTGGCGCAGGAAGTCGAACACCGGCCCGCTGATCACACAGCCGTCGTGGCCGAAGTGGAACAGGTAGCTGACGTGGCTCTCGTGCGGCAACTCGGTGCCGCTGACCGGCACCGACAGCTGCTGCAGGCGGTCGCGCAGCGCCATCGCGCTCAGGGGCAACCCGGCCATGTCGTGGTCGGCCCAGAACAGCAGGAACGGCGGCGCCGCCTTGCTGGCGTGCAGGATCGGCGACGCCTGGGCGCGCGTGCGCGGCTCGCGGCCGAACGCGCTGTCGAGCAGCGTGTTCGGCGCCCGCACGTCGTAGACGCCGGACAGGCCGATCACGCCCTTGATCGCCGTGTGCGGCACCTTCAGGTCGCCGAGCCAGTGGTCGTCGAGGGCCAGCAGCGCGGCGAGGTGACCGCCGGCCGAGTGGCCCATCAGGAACATGCGGTCCGGGTCGAAGCCTTCGCTGGCCGCGTGTTCGTACAGCCACGCGAACGCCGCGGCGCAGTCTTCGGGGTAGGCCGGGTACTTCGCGATCGGCGCCAGGCTGTAGTTGATGACCGCGCAGGCGAAGCCCTGCTTTGCCACCGCGGCGCCGATGCCGGCGTGCTGGTCCTTGTTGCCGCCCATCCAGGCGCCGCCGTGGATGAACATCACCAGCGGCGGCTTGTCCTTGTCCTTCGGCAGGTAGAGGTCGAGCCGGTTGCGCTTGGGGTCGCGCGCCTGCTCCGAGTACTGCAGGTCGCTGCGGGTCTCGACCTGGTGCTCGGCGACCGCGGCCGGGAGCGAGGTCTGGGCTGGCGCCACTGCGGCGAGCAGGCAGAGGACGGGGATGCTGGCGTGCACGTTCATGACGCGACCGTGCGAAGGCTACCACGGCCGGCGCCGGCGACCAGGGCCGCGACCGCGCGCAAGAACCGCAAACCACCGCGCCAGCGCCGACGTAGCATGGCGCTGCCATGCGCTGCCCCTCCGCCCGTACGTTCGTCGCGGCCATCGTCACCGCCGTCCTCACCGGCGCACTCGCCGCCCAGGTGCCGAGCCCGCGGCAGTTCCTCGGCCACGACATCGGCGAGGACCACTACCTGTGCAACTACACCGACCTGGTGCGCTACTTCCGCGCCATCGCCGCCGCCAGCGACCGGGTGACGCTGCGCGAGATCGGCAAGACCAGCTGGGGCCAGACCATGGTGATGGCGGTCATCACCTCGCCGCAGAACCGGCCGCAGCTCGAACAGTACCGCGCCACCGCGCGCCGGTTGTGTCTCGCCAGGGACCTGGACCAGGCGGCAGCGAAGGAGCTGGCGCGCACCGGCAAGGCGGTGGTGTGGATCGACGCCGGCCTGCACGCCACCGAATGCATCGCCGGGCAGAACATCATCGAGCTGGTATGGCGCATGGCCTCGGGCACCGACGCCGAGACGCTGCGCATCCTCGACCAGGTGATCCTGCTGGCGTGCCCGGTCAATCCCGACGGCCTCGAGCTGATCGCCGATGCCTATGGCGCGACGCAGAGCACCAGTACGCCGGTGCTCTACCAGCGCTACGTCGGCCACGACAACAACCGCGACTTCTACATCTGCAACCAGCTCGAAGCGACCAACGTCAACCGCATCTTCTACCAGGAGTGGTTTCCGCAGATCGTCTACAACCACCATCAGACGGCGCCCGCGGGCACGATCATCTTCACGCCGCCGTTCCGCGATCCGTTCAACTACTACGCCGACCCGCTGGTGATGCGCGGCATCGACATCGTCGCCGCGCACATGAACACGCGCTTCGCGCGCGAGAACAAACCCGGGGCGATCTCGCGCAGCGGCGCGCCCTATTCGGGCTGGTGGAACGGCGGTCTGCGCTCGACCACCTACTTCCACAACATCATCGGCATCCTGACCGAGTCGTTCGGCCGCCCCGAGCCCGTGCGCATCACCCAGCCGCTGAACCGCCGGCTGCCGTACGGCGACTACCCCGACCCGGTGCCGAGCCAGCTGTGGCACCCGGCGCAGACGATCGAATACCTGCAGACCGCCAACTTCGCGGTGCTCGACTACGCCGCGCGCTGCAAGGAAGACCTGCTGTTCGGCATCTGGCGCATGGGCCGGAACGGCATCGATCGCGGCAGCGCCGACCACTGGACGGTGACGCCGCGGATGGTCGAGGCGGCGCAGCACCGCGCCGACCAGGACTCGGTGTTCACCGACCCGCTGCTGCGCGATCCGCGCGCCTACGTGCTGCGCAGCGACCAGCCGGACTTCGCCGACGCGGTGCGGCTGGTGCAGGCATTGCAGAAGAACGGCATCGAGGTGCTGGCGGCGAGCGCGCCGTTCGCGGCCAACGGCGTGACCTTTCCCGCCGGTTCGTTGGTGATCAAGACCGCGCAGGCGTTCCGGCCGCACGTGCTCGACATGTTCGAGCCGCAGTGGCATCCGGACGACCTCAAGGACGGCAAGCCGGTGCCGCCGTACGACGCGGCCGGCTGGACGCTGGCGCTGCAGTTCGACGTGCACGTAGACCGCTGCTTCGACGACCTGCAGGGACCGTTCGCGCCGCTGCCGGCGCTGGCGACGTTCCCGCCGCGCGAGGTCGCGGCGGCGCCTGCGGGCTGGCAGATCGATCCGCGCTGCGGCAACGCCGTGCTGGCGATCAACCGGCTGCTGCGCGACGGCGTCGCGGTGCTGCGCTCGCAGCAGAGCTTCACCGTGCCTGCTGCCGCGGGGGCATTGGCGAAGGTGCAGGCGCTCGGCCGCGAGCTCGGCGTGCGCTTCCCGGCCGTCGATGCCGCCGCCGGAACCGCCGGCCACGACGTGAAGCCGCCGCGCGTCGGCCTGTTCGACGTGTTCGGCGGCAACATGCCGACCGGCTGGGACCAGTGGCTGCTCGAGCAGTACGGCTTCGCCGTGCACCAGGTCTGGGGCGCGCGCGTGGTGCGGGGCGAACTGCGCCGCGACTTCGACGTGCTGGTGTTCCACACCGGCCTGCCGGGCGGCCGCGACCTCACTGGCGCCGGCGGCGGCCCCGGCGCCGCGCAGAACCGCTCGCCGGAGACGCTGGCGAAGCTGGCGGCGGCGCTGCCGCCGTTCGAAGACTGGTCGAACCTGCAGGACCGCGCCGTGCGGCTCACCGGCGAGAACGCGCTGCCGGCGCTGAAGGAGTTCGTCGAGCAGGGCGGCACGTTGATCGCGCTCGGCGGCGAGTGCGACAAGGTCGTGCGCCACTGGAACCTGCCGGTCAAGGTCGGCACGTTCGTCCAGGATGCCGCGGCCGAAGGCGGCGAACGGCGCACGCGGCGCGAGGAGTTCTACATCCCCGGCTCGCTGGTCGCACTCGAGGTCGACACCCAGCACCCGGTCGCCGCCGGCACGTCGATGCAGGTGGCGACGATGTTCAACGCCGGGTCGCCGGTGTTCGAGGTGACCGGCCCCGGCGTCGAGGTGATCGCGCGCTACCGCCAGATCGACACGCTGGTCAGCGGCTGGGCGATCGGCGAGGAGTACCTGGCCGGCAAGGCAGCGGTGGTGGCGGCGAAGGTCGGCAAGGGCCGCATCCTGCTCTACGGTGCCGACGTCACCTACCGCGGCCAGCCGCTCGGCAGCGCCAAGCTGTTCTTCCACGGCATCCTGACTGCGGTCGGCCCGCAGTGACGTTCTCAGGGCTCCGAGCACGCAGGTCGGCATCGAGTCGGTGTCATCAACCCGTGTGATGTCTTCGGGAGCGACAGCCGTGAACGGAGCAAGTGGAGCACATCTCTCCGACTACGAGATCCGGATGGAGGGGTGGAAGGCGTTGACCGAACGACTCGGCATCTCGGGTGCCATCCGTTTCCTGACCCAGTACGCGCCCGGATTCGGCGACTACACGCGGGAACGGCGCGAGCTGTTCGCCGACCTCACGCTCGACGAAGCGCTGCGGCGGATCGAGGAACGCGCGCGGAAGCAGTGACCGGGCGGTCGGCGAAGGGCCGCATGCTGCCCACGGCCCTCGGCAGTACCTGCTCGATCGTTAGTCGGCGGATGGGTGCGGCCGGTGTCGGGCAACCGCGCATTCTGAGCGGTCACCGCTCTATCTGCAGGGTTGGCCGTCGCGGTGTCCGAGTCGACCACGGTGCTACTGGCCCCTGGCCGGCGGTGTGGCCGCCTTGCGCGCCAGGTTCTCGTAGAGCCACACGTACGAGACCCGCCTGGCCTCGCCGAGCAGCGGCTCGAGCTCGGTGTGGATCGGCTGCCGTCGCTGCTGCAGTTCGCTGAGCTCCGGCTGGTGGGACTTGTACAGCTCGATGCGCCTTTTGTTGGCGGCTGCCGCCGCCATGCCGTCGACCTCCTTGTCGATGGCGTCGGTGATCGCGCCGGTCGCGGCGTCGACCTTCTGCAGGTCGGCCTGCAGCACGGCCACGCGCGCCTGCTGTTCCTCGGTTAGCACCGGCGGCTTCGGCTGCCACATCGAGTAGCCGCCGACGATCAGGTAGATCGAGGCGACCGTCGCCGTCCCAGTCGACGAGGCGCGGCGTCGCCATCTTGTGCGGCACTTCGAGCGGGCGGTTGCCGACCATGACCGGCTGGTTGATCAGCGCAAAGCGCGGTTCGCCCGGCTTGCCGTCGTTCTTGCGCAGGTAGAGGCGGCCGCCGGTGTAGTCGCCGAGCAGCAGGTCGAGGACGCCGTCATGGTCCCAGTCGAAGGCGAACGCCGACGTGCCCTGGCCCGAGGGCAGCGTCAACCCCTGCGGGTCGCAGCGCGTGGTCGAGTCCCACTTCTTGCTGTCGAAGTTCCAGAACTGGTTGAGCAGGATGCGCTCACCCTTCTGGTCGAGGATCTGCACCGGCTGCGCGAAGCCCTGATCGCTGCCGAAGGCGACGTGCGGCGAGCCGTCGAAGGTGCCGGCGACGATGTCCAGCCGGCCATCACCGTTGAAGTCCACGAACTGTGGACTCATGCCGATGCATCACCAGTTGTGGAAGTCGAGTTCCTTGCCATCGGTCGCCATCAGCTTGGTCTCGGCGCCATAGCGCGCCGGTCCGTCGCCGGGCAGGCGCCTGGCGACCGTCAGGCGGCCGAACAGATCGCCGACGACGATGTCGGCGAGGCCGTCGCCGTCCATGTCGTGGAACACGGGCGACGGGAACAGCCGGTTCTCGCCGAGGAACTTGCCGCCGGCCTGCAGGCGCACCGGCGGCGCGAAGGTCGGCTGCGGCAGCGGCGCGCCCTGCGCGAGCGCGACCACTGCGGAAGTCACGATGCCGGCGATTGTGAGTACGGGCTGCGGTCTGCGCGTTCTGGCCATGCAACACCTCGGTCGGGGTCGGGGTCGGGAAGGCGCCGAGTGTATCCGCGCGGCGGCGGATCGATCGACCCGATGCCCTGACACGGGCCCCTGACACGGGCCCCTGACACGGGCGAAACGTCGTGGTCGGAGACTGCGTTCCGCGGGGCGGAGCCAAGGCGGCGAAGCAGTGACGGTGCCAGCGGGGCGCGATCCGGAACCGGGCGGATGCAGTGCCGAAGTGCGGTCGACTTCGCTGCGGCCTGCGGGGTATCCTGCGCACGTGGCCGGGGCGTGCATGCCGCACCGGTCGTCTCTCGGTTCTCCAGGCTCTGCGATGGAGGTGTCGATGGCTCCACGACCCAATCCAAGCAAGCCCTCGCTGGCCTGAGCAGCGAGGCATCCACCAGCGGACTCGCGCGCACTTACCGGTCGTCGACTTCGACACCGAATGCCCACAGGCAAACCTGACGCGCACGAGTCCGCTTTTCTTTCGTGCGCGTCGATCCCGTCGGCCGTGGCCGGCGAGGATCCTGGCGGCGCAGCCGCGGCCGCTGGACCGCTACTGGAACTCGACCGCGAACGAGTTGGCGATCGTGCGCACGCCGAACGGCGCTGCGGGATCGAGCGTGAAGGCGCCGACGTAGACGACGAACCCGTTCAGCAGGCCGCCGGGATTGGCCAGTGTGCCCTGTGCTTCACCGCTGGCGTCGAGCGTGCCGAGGAAGCCGGTCGACCACGGCGCCACGCTGGTTGCGAACGTGCCGATCAGCAGGAAGTCCGGATCGAGCGGCACCAGCCGGTTGCCGATCGTGAAGCCGGTGTTGCCGAGTGCGGCCCCGAACGCGTAGGTCAGACCCGGGCTCGGCGAATCGCGCCAGGCCAGCGTCATCGTGCTGGCGTTGCCGGCCACGCCGCCATGCGTGAGCCCTTCGAACTTCGTGCTCAGGATCTCCTGCCCGCCGGTGGCGAAGCTCGCGGCGAGGCACGCGTCGTTGCCACGCGCCGAGCGCGTGAAGCTGAACACCCCCAACGTCCCGACCGCGCTGAACTCGAGCCATTCGACCGGCGTGCCGAACGGCAGACTGCGGTTGGTGCGGCTGGCGCACAGCACGTGCAACCGCCCGGCGAAGGACTCGGTGTAGACGATGCTCAGGCCGTCCGGCGCGATCTCGGCGTCGCGGTGCGTGTTCGCGTTCGACAGCTCGGTCACCAGCGCCGGCGTGCTGAACGGCAGGCTGGTGCTGGCGCGCGTCGCCTTGAAGATCGCGTTCTGCGGCGCGTAGGGCGCGCCCCAGCCGCTGGTCAGGAGATAGACCTCGAGGCCGTCCGCGGTCAGGCTCGGCGCGCTGTCCGCGCCGGTGCTGTTCAACTCGGCGACGAACGTCGGCGCGTTCCACGGCGAGCTGCTGCTGGCCCGGGTCGCCACCATGATGTCGGGACTGCCGCCGTTGCTGCCGGTGCGGTTGCTGCTCAGGTACAGCTGCAGACCGTCGGCGGTCAGGAACGGCTGATCATCGGTGCCCACTGCGTCCGACACCGCGCTCTCGAACACCGGTAGCGACCACGCGCCGCCGACGAACGGCCGGGTCGCGGAATAGATCTCCCAGTTGCCCGAGCGGAACGACGAGAAGTGCAGCGTCAGTCCGTCGACCGACAGGTGCACGCCCGAGTCCGCCGCCGTGCTGTTGAGCGTCGGTTCCAATGCCGGCGCCGACCAGCCGGATTGGGCGCAGAGCGCCGCGGCGACGACGAGAACGACCGGAGTGTGCAGCATCCAGGACATGGCGACCTCGCGAACGGGAATGGGCAGCGCCGCATGCTACGTGGCTGCCGCCGGGGCGACGAGGTGCTCGATCACTGGCCGATGATCACCGACGCGGCGTCGGACGTGGTCGCGCCCAGTGCATTGGCCGCCGGGTCGAGGCACAGGCCCTGGGTGAAGAACCGCTGGCCCAGGTGGATCGGCAGGTTCGGGATCGGCAGGCCGAAGGTGGCGATGCCGCTGCCGGGGGCGCCGAGGATCAGGCTCACCGAGTCCGTGCTCACGCGAGCAAAGCAGCCGGGGGCGTCGAAGCTGCCCAGGTCGACAGGCAGCGGGCCGAAGGTCGAGATGGTGTTGCTCCAGCCGAGCACGAAGAACACCGCGTCGTTCGGCAGGTTGGTCAGGTCGACCATCATGGTCTGGCCGAGCCGCGCCGGGTGGGTCGCCACGTTGCCGGGCACGCCGAGGGTGCCGGCGCAGCCCGCGCCGAAGATGCCGTAGCAGCCGCGCCGGATCAACACGGCCGTGCCCTGCGGCGTGCCGGCCGAGTCGCGCCCGTCGATCTGGAACAGCACGTCGGCAGCGGCGACGTGCTCGATCGAGCTGCCCCAGCCGCCGTCGTAGGGAGCTGCCGCGGCGACCGCCCAGGTCTGCGCCACGGCGTCGAACACGTACAGCTGGCGGTTGGATTCGGCGCCGATCAAGAACAGGCGGCGATGCGCGGCATCGGCGCTCAGCGCGATGCCCCATACGTCGAACCCGCCGCTGCGGAATCCGGGCACCACCGTGGCAGCGCGCAGCGACGGCGTGCGCGACCACGTGTCGGTGGCGATGTCGTACACGTCGAGGTACGAATCCGAGCCGTTGACCGCGCCGCCGGCGAAGCCGCCGCGCCAGACGTACACGCGCCCAAGGAGGTACTCGGCTTCGCTGCCGGGGCTCCAGGCGTCGGGCGCCGCGGCGGTGGCGCCGGTCCAGACATCGCTGGCCGGGTCGTACACCGCCAGCTTGGTGAGCAGCGTCGGATCGCCGCCGGCAGCAATGGCCTTGACCGCGACGATGGTGGCGTAGAGACGATTGCCGACCGGGTCGAAGGCCAGGGCTTCGTTGGCGACCAGCTGGCCGTTGACGGTCGTCGGCGCCCTGGCCGACCAGGTATTGGCCGCGGCGTCGTAGGCGTAGAGCCTCGAGCCGTTGCCCGCACCGGTGTTGGGGTCGAAGCCGAGGCCGACGGTGGCGAAGTAGCGGCCGCCCGCGCACTGCAAGTCGCCGCCGTCCTGCACGGCTTCGGGGACCGCCGCGCGCGCGAGGTAGCGGCCGGTCGTCGGGTCCAGCAGCGACAGGCGTGGGGAGTTCGTGCCTTCGAGCAACAGCAGCACCGTGCCGTCGGTCGCGAAGTGGGCGCCGTTGGTGGTGTCGAACACGGCGCCGGTGCTGCGCGTGTTGCGGCCGAGATCGGTCCAGGCGTAGTCGCACAGGGTCGTCGGGTTGTGCAGGCCGCCGAGATCGGGCGAGCCGATCAGCGGGTGCGGGTCGCCCGGTGCCGCGATCTGGCCGCCGTTGGTGTACGGCACCAGGGTGTCGCCGAGCCCGTCGCCGTTGGTGTCGATGCCGGTGTAGTTGATCCACCAGTTGCCGCCCAAGGTCGGGCCGCCGACGATGTTGGCTCCCGGTGTCGGCGTGATCGACCAGACGTTGTTGGCGCCGTTGCTGCTGGCCGTGCCGGCGAACGGACCGCCGAAGATGTTGTCGACGATCAGGCAATCGGTCGTCGCCTGCAGCACCATCGCCATGCCGAAGTTGCTGTGCACGCGGTTGTGGCGGATCGTGTAGAACGCCGACGCCGCCGGGTTGGGCAGGTTCAGGCACGGGGTGTTGACCGGGAAGTGCGGCAGGCCGTCGGTGCGCAGCACGATGCCGCTGCCGCCGTTGCCGATGATGTCGTTGTCCTCGATGGTGTTGTGCTGGCCGTGCTCGATCTCGATGCCGTTCTGGTTGTTGGCGCGGATGCTGTTGCCGGAGATCACGTTGCCGTCGTGCGAGTAGCCGAGCCAGAAGCCGTAGTTGCTGCCGTCGGCGATGTTGCCGAGGAACTGGTTGCCGGCGGAGAACGTGGCCTCGAAGGCGTTGGCGCCCGCGTACGAGCCGTTGTTGCCCTGGATCAGGTTGTTGTTGCTCGGGCAGCCGTTCTCGTTGCCGATGAACAACCCGTCGCCGCCGTACTGGAACGAGTTGCCGAGGATCTGGTTGTTGCTCGAGCCTGTGACCAGCAGGAAGCCGGCGGAGTCGTAGAGGTTGACGCGCGTGCAGCGGTCGGCGGTGTTGCCGCTGACCGTGTTGCCGGTGCAGGCATGGAGGTGGACGCCCCAGCCGGTGTTGTCCGAGGCGTCGTTGTGGTCGATCGTGCTCGCCGTCACGTCGTACAGGTCGATGCCGTTCTCCTGGTTGCGCAGCGTGTTCCGCGCCACGGTCGCCGCCGTCAGGTTGCGCGCGAACAGGCCGCCGCCGAGGTTGGTCCGGTCGCCGAGGTTCGGCCCGACGTTGATGTCGAGGAACGGCGGATTGCCGGTCTGCGACGCCGGGTCGACCCAGTTGCCCGACAGGATGTTGTCGCGCACCTGCACGCCGGTGCCGTTCTCGACCCGCACGCCGTAGTAGTAGCCGCGGACCGTGCCGTTCTCGATCACGACGTTGTTCCATCCGATCGAGGTGACGCCGTACGTCGGTGTGCCGCTGCCGCCGCTGCCGACCAGCGTGGCGCCGTTCAGGTCCAGCGTGACGTTGGCGGCGCCGATCGACACGCCGTGCGGCAGGTTGTACGTGCCCAGGACCAGGACGGTGTTGGACGTGAACACCTGCCCGTCCATGGGCACGACCTGCTGGGCCGCGGCCGGTAACCCGAGCAGGAACACGAGGCCGATGCGGCCGGTGACCGCAACGCGGGACGAGGCGTGCATGCGGAGGTTCATCGCGCCACTGTACCGCGCTCCAACAGCCGGCGCCGGCAGCGGCGACCCGACGGCCGCTACTTCTTCTTGTCGGCCACCGGTCCGTAGTGGTCTTCGAGCGGCTTCAGCACGCGCTGTCGCTCCGTGGCGATCTGCTTGTCGATGTTTTTCAGTTGCGGCGTGTGCCCCGCCGCCAGCGCCTCCATCACGATCGCCTGGGCGAAGTGGCTGGTGGTGAAACCCTCCGCCATCGCCTTGGTCACGTTGGCCCCGGCGAGCAACACGCCGGTGATCTGCTTGTGGTCCGGCGTGAAGGCCATGCCGCTGACCGAGAGCTCCTTCCAGAACCCCTCGTTGTCCTTCGGTTGCACGCCGCTGAACACCCAGCCCTGGATCATCACGCCCTTCTTCGCGAGATCGCGCATGTCGGAGGACTTGCTGCGGCAGTACTCACGGAGCTTGGCGTCCTTGCTCGCCGCAGCGAGCACGGGTGCCGGAGGGTTGCGGTTGACGATCGCGTCGATGGCGTCGGCGAACTTCTTCTCCTGCACCAGAGCCTGCAGCTCCTTGTTGTCGAGTGGCCAGGCCTTGGCGTAGGCGTCGCGCACGAACGCCGCGAGATCGAATGCGGCCGGGCCGCCGTCGCCGAGCTTGCGCAGCAGATCCTTTTGTTGCTTGGGATCCTTGCCGTTCCACGCCGCGATGCACTTGCGCAGCAGGTCGGCGCCGTCGACCGCTGGAGCATGCGCCGCGGCCGCCGTCGCCGGCTTGCCATCGCCCTCGGGCGCCGTCGCCGCCTCTTCCGCACCGCCGTTGGCCCGCGCCCAGGCGGCCAGATCGAAGTCGGGCGACGCCTTCTCCAGCAACCGCTTGATCGCCTCGCGCTGGTTCTGTTTGTCGGTGTCCTTGAGCGTCTCCAACCAGGTCGTCAGCAGCGTGGCCGGACTCGACTCGACGCCGAGCGCCTTCTCGACCGCGGCTTCGGCGGAGTAGGGATCACCGACGTACGCGAGCTTGCCGTCTTTGTCGATCACATAGGTCGAAGGCCAGCCACGGATGCCATAGGCGGTCACGACCTTCTTCTCGGGATCGGAGCCCACGACCATCGTGTAGCCGTTCTGCACGAGGAACGGCTTCATCGCCTCGGGCGCTTCGTACGAGATCGCCAGCACCGTGAGCCCGCGTTCGCGGTAGCGGTCGTGCAGCTTCTGCACCTCGGGCATCGCGCGCACGCACGGCGCGCACCAGGTGCCCCAGAACTCGAGCATCACGACGCGACCATGCAGCGACTCCAGCGTCGGTGCCTTGCCGGCTTCGACATTGAGCCAGGTGGAGAGGGTGATCGGCGGTGCTGCCTCACCGATCTTCGGCTGCTGGGCGATGGCACGGAGTCCGGGAAACGCCACGACAACCGCGCAAACGATCTGTGACAGGGCACGCATGAGCGCCTCCTTCTGGGAGAGAACCCGTTGGACCGGGAACGCGAACGCACTTCTCCCCGGCGCGAGGAAGAAGGTCAATGTCCCCTGGCAAAGGTCTTCACGGTGCTACAGCGGGGCTGGAGGAACGGAGGCAAACGGTCGACAGGGGTGACGGCACAGAATCAGGGAACGCCACGAGAACGGCGCGGACGACCGCCTGCTGCCGCGGCCGATCGCGGGCGCGGTGGTGTTCACGCAGCGACCTCACCTGCTGCAGGCTCGGGGTGCGTACCCAGGTGGTCGCGGCGGGTGGCGCGGGGAGGATTTCGGCTGGTGAACGCTTGCTTCAGGCCTGCTTGACGGCATCGGCAACCGCGACGAACTGCGCCAGCAGCTTCTTCCTACCAGCTCTCACCCGGGCCAGCCGTACTCGCGGATCTCGGGGAGGTCGTCGTCTCGGCTGTTCCCCTCACGCCCGGACATGCACGATGGCGCCGATGGACGGCAAGTCGTCGACCATCGCGAACAGCAGGTAATGGCCTACCGGCAGCAGATCCGCATCCATGGGCAGCAACAACGTCGCCGTGGTCCCGTTCTGCTGCACGGGAAGCACCAGCCGGCGCGGCACACCGCCATCGACCCAGTGGGTCGTGGTGCCCGTGCCCATCAGCACCACGGCCGAGAGCCGCGTCGATGGGAACACATCGAAGGTCACCATCGCGCCGCGCGGGAGATCGTTGCTGGACAGGTTCTGGATGCGCGGCCGGACGCCGCGGAACAGGTACGGGGGCGAGAAGGCGTCGATGTCCGCAGACAGCGGCGTGTTCATGAACTTGATGTTGGTGCCGCCGGTCGTGACGATACGGCCGTCCGGGACGAGCAGCGTCACGGCGTGGTACTCGCGGAACTTCAGGGTGTCGGCGACCCGCCGCCATGAGTCGGTTGCCGGCTCGTACAGATCGGTGCGCTTGATCACGCCGTAGAGTGACGGTTCCGACGTCAGCTGGTTCTGTACATCGCCACCTTGCACCAGTACGCGCCCGTCAGGCAAGGGCACCACTTCGGCCTGCATCCGCTTCAGGTCAGGACTGCTGCGAACGCTCCAAGTACCGGCGACCGGGTCATAGCGCTCGACCATCGACGCGCCAGCCCCGGCGAACTGGGTGTTGATCCCGACCACCAGCGCACTGCCGTCCTGCAGCACGACGAGACTATGGTCCGAATGGCCAGGCCAGCCCCGGTTAGGCGCGACGAACGCGCCCGTCGAAGCCCATGTGCCCGTCACCGGGTCGTACAGCTCCGGGGCGCCCCAGGTGCGCAGCACGAGACCGTTGTAGAGCAGCGCTGACGGCGGGAACTCCACCGCCTGTCCCATGCTGCCGGTCCAGCTCCAGGTGCTCGTCGTCTGGTCGAAGATCTCACAGGTGTTGGTACGCGTTGCATTGGGCCGCGTGCCGCCGCCCATCACGAGCAGCCGCCCGTCGCGGAGCCGCACCAGTCCCGGATACCAGCGGCCGGTGAGGTTGAGCAGGTCCTGCAGGCGCGTCCAACCCGTCACTGGCGACCACGATTTCACCTGGCGCGTGGCGTTGCGGAAGTTCGCCGGATCGGAACCGTCCTGGCCGCCAACCAGGATCGCCAGGCCGGTTTCCAGCAGGGTCGGGTTCATGCAACCCTGTGGCGTGCCCGAGCCGGTCGGGAACGACTTGTTGCCGGTGACCGGGTCGAACAGCACCGGATCGATCGTGTCGTGGCAGTAGAGGATCGTCCCGGCGGGCATCAGCACCCCGATATCGGTGGCGTCGAAGGTTTCCGGCAGCGTATTGCCGATCACGTCCCAACGACCGGGTTGCGATTCGGGCTGCAGGTTGAAATCGCGCTGCGTGCCGCCCGCCGGCACGGCAAGGTCGGCTTCGACGTAGTCGAAGCCGAGGGCGGCGCAGCCGATGCGGAAACGCCCAGGCGGCAGGACCAACGAGTAGCCACCGGCAGCGTCGCTGCGACTCTCGACGAACGTGGTCAGTGCCGGCGCGAACACCGTGATGCGCGCATTTGCCACTGGCGACCCCGAGCCCGCACGCCTCGCGGTGCCGGCGACGGCCGCCGCGGGCGCGGCGGCCAGTGTGACGGTGATCCCACCCGTCCCGTACCAGTGCTCAGAGATCGGCAGACCGATCGCCTGCAGCTGGAACGTCATCGCCGCGAGCGCTGGCTGCAGCGGCACCGACAGGAAGCCCGTGCCGTCCGCACCGACTGCAACCGCCGTGCTGAGCTCGACCGATACCAGCAACGCGCAGCCCGGCGCGAAGCCGAAGGATGCCGGCACGGTCCAAGGCAGCGGGGTGCCGTTCCAGATGGTGCGCGAGAAGCCGAACAGCAGCGCGTGCGGCGCCGATGGCGCGGCCGAGCTCAGGTGGAACTCGAGCGTGCCGCCGGGCACGGGTGAGCCGTAGCCTTGCAATACCGTGCCGCGCGGACTGCAGGAGGACCCAAAGGCGACGATGTCCTGGGCCAGGAGGCTGCAGCAGCAGAAAAACGTCAGGACCAGGAGGCGGATGGTGGCCATTGGCGGCAAGACGATACCCGGAACGATGCTCGTGGATCGCCTGGAGCAGGATCGGCAGGCAAGGCACCGATCGACCCGGGAAGCCTGCCGACGCGAGATACCGCCCTACCGGCCGCCGATCTGTCCAGCCGCGGCGTTGGAAACGGCCGCGCCCCCGGGGTTGGTGCCTGGATCGACCACCAGGGTCTGGTGGAAGAACGTGCGCCCCAACAGGTTGGTGGAAACAGGGATCGTGTAGGACCGCAAGGCGCGCGCGGCCAATCGTGGTGCGTCGAAGGCGATGGCAGGGGCGACGGGGTCTCGTGACGATCACATCTTGCGGGTCGCGCCGGAGATCGAGAAACCGGCGTCCGTGCTGTTGAAGAACGTTCCCTTGCCCTCGTCGACGAGGACGAAGTCGCCGTGTGACTGCAGTCCGAGCAGCGGCAGGACCAGCGTCACTGCACCCGAACCGTCGGCATGGACGGCGTAGGTGCCGACGAACGAGCCATGGAACGTGATGCCGTTGACGACCGTCGAGTAGGAAGCCGACAGCCCGCCCTGGCCGTCGAAGAAGATCGGCCCGCTGCTGGCGATCGGGCCGACGCCGAGGATCGTGCCGCTGTAGCTGAAGCCGTGGTGCCCTTGCAGCGAACGCAGGGAGAACACGGGACCGCCGCCTTGCGGTGCGGCCAGGTCGATCGTTGCGGGTGCGCTGCTGTCTGACCGCGGCGCCGGGTTGCCGAAGGTGAGGATGCCGACAGCAGCGAGCAGGGGAAGGCCGAGAGTGACGAGGTTCATGGCGGCGGTTCTAACCGAGGGACATCGGTGGCGGCCGATGAACTGGGGCGGCTCGGCTTTGCGCCGGCCCGTGGATCGCGGGCTGTGCGGTAGGCTCACGTCCATGTGGTTTCGCGGATCGACATCGGTTGCGGCCATGCTGTCGGCACTGGCCCTGTTCTCCGTCCGCTTGCCGGCGCAGGATCCGCCGGCGGGTGCGCCGATCGCAGCGACCGGTCTGCCGGAGACGGCGCCGCTGAAACTCACGGCGGACGCCACGGCGGCGGCACTGACGATCCGGCTGCAGATCGAACCGGGCTGGCATCTCTATGGCCGCGACACCGGCGGCGGCCAGCCGGTGCGGGTCGTCTGCCTGCCGGACTCGGCGTTCGCGGCCGCCGGTCCGCTGCGCGTGCCGATGGACCAGCAAGGCAAGATCACCGGCAAGGCCGAGCTGGTCCTGCCGCTGCGCGCGGCCGCTGGCGGAACGGAACTGCGCGCGCGGTTGCAGTTCATGGTGTGCGACGCGCTGCAGTGCCTGCCGCCGATCGAAGTGACCCTGAACGGGGTGCCCGGCGCTGCAAAGCCGGCGCTGGCCGTGCTGCTCGTGGCCGTCGCCGTGGACGCGCGCGCCGACCGCATCGCTGCGTTCCTGAAGGACCGCGGCTGCCAGCCGACCGTGACGACCTGGAACACGGTGAGCGCCGCCGAGTGCGACGGCGCCGACGTCGTGCTCGCCGACTCGCCGCTGTTCGGCAAGACCAAGCCCGCGAACGTGGCCAACTTCCCGGTGACGAAGTCGCCGGTCGTCACCGTCGGCTTCCTCGGCACCGAGCTGCTGAAGGCGCAGAAGGTGACGATGGCCAGCGGCTACATTTGAATCTGCATGGACCACCAGGCCCACGGGTTGGACCTGAACCATCCGGTGTTCCACACGCCGAACGAGGTGCGGTTCACGTTCACGGACGCGCCGCGCGAGAAGCAGTACGTGGACGCGACCAGCACGCGCTACCCGCAGGGCATGGGCGCGACCTTCCAGCTCACGGCCTTCGAACGCGACAAGCCCGACGGCTGGAATCCGATCATGGTCAACCACGAAGGGTTCTTCACCGACGTGCCGGGCCTCGAGAGCATCGCCGAGGGCCACGCCGAGAAGAGCCTCGGCAGCCTGTCGCTGGCGCGGCAGGGCCGCTGGTTCTACTGGGGCTACTCGATCGACCCCGAGCGCACGACCGACGCCGGCAAGGACACGCTGATCAACGTGCTGCACTACATGCGCGGCAAGCGCGACAGCGTCTCGGTGGCGTTCGTCTGCGTGACGCGACAGATCCTGCTGACCTACCTCGATCTGAGCCGACGCGACGGCTATCTGCGCGGCATCGAGGAACACATGCCGGGCCAGCTCGAACCGCGGACGCTGGCGAGCTACACCGACCGCACGCTGACGGGCTGCAATGCCTGGCTCGACCACAACCTGCCGTACCTGTTCAGCGGCAAGGGGCCGCAGCACACCAGCCCGCGCTACAAGACGGTGTTCGAACTCGACGCCGACGCGCAGGCGCTCGGTACGCCGAACAAGGAACGCGGCAGCCTGGAGCGCTGGCTCGCGCTCGCCGCCGGTGCTGCCGGCGAGGACCGCGAGCGCGCGCTGCGTTGTCTTTCGCGCTACGTGCACAGAGACATCGCGCCGACCGACGGCGGTTGGGCTGCCTGGTACGAACGCCATCGCGACCGCATCGCGTTCATCGAATCGACCGGCTACTGGTGGCAGGAAGACCCGCGCGTGCTCGAGCGGGAGCAGGCGGCGGCAAAGGCAGCTACGAGCGGGCGCGGGCGCTGAGCGGACGGCGCGCACGGTCGGGCGCGCCGCCGGCAGCGCGGTCGTTCACGCCGGG
>Ga0209488_10000588_pt1 | contig 30878 bp, 24 predicted proteins | sample Rivendell_Oct201_8_FD_188349 | JGI IMG/M metagenome (GOLD analysis project Ga0209488, IMG submission 188349) | Vadose zone soil microbial communities from the Eel River Critical Zone Observatory, Northern California, USA -... | ecosystem: Environmental > Terrestrial > Soil > Vadose zone >...
CAGCCCCTCAAACCGGATGGCCAGCGCCATGAGCCGGGCGATCCGGGGAATGGAGCCGCCAGAGGTTTTCCAAGCCGGCGGCTGTGGATGGGATGAACACGTTCTGTTCTCCCGCCGGTTCGGTCTGCCCGCGCAAAAATCGAGCGCGTATGTGACTTCCTGGTTGCCGCTCATGCTTGCTCGGTGTAGTTCGGCGATTCCTTGGTGATCTGGATGTCGTGCGGATGCGACTCGCGCAGCCCGGCCACGGTGACGCGCACGAACTTCGCCGTGGCCATCAGCTCGGCCAGCGTGCGCGCGCCGCAGTAACCCATGCCCGAGCGCAGCCCACCGACCAGCTGGTAGACGTAGTCGGCGACCGCGCCCTTCTCCGGCACCATGCCCTCGACGCCCTCGGGCACGAACTTGATCTTGTCCTTGACCTCGCCCTGGGCGTAGCGATCGGCCGAACCCTGCTCCATCGCGCCGAGCGAGCCCATGCCGCGCACGGCCTTGAACTGGCGGCCGCGGAACAGGATCGACTCGCCCGGCGACTCGTCGAGGCCGGCGAGCAGCGAGCCGAGCATCACGCACGAAGCGCCGGCGGCCAGCGCCTTGGTGATGTCGCCCGACTGCCGCGCGCCACCGTCGGCGATCACCGGTACGTCGGCCGGCAGGCACGCCTTGCAGGCGTCGATCACCGCCGTCAGCTGCGGCACGCCGCAGCCGGTGACGATGCGGGTGGTGCAGATCGAGCCCGGACCGATGCCGACCTTGATGCCGTCGGCGCCGGCGTCGATCAGCGCCCTGGCGCCGTCGGTGGTGGCGATGTTGCCGGCGACCACCGGCACCCTGGTCGCGCGCTTGATCGCCTTGACCGTGTCGATCACGTTCTTGCTGTGGCCGTGCGCGGTGTCGACGACGATCACGTCGCAGCCGGCCTCGACCAGACGGCCGACGCGCTCCAGGTCGTGCACGCCGACCGCGGCGCCGACCACGAGCCGGCCGCGGCCATCGCGCGCCGCCGCCGGGAATTCCTCGGTGCCGCGGATGTCCTTCATCGTGATCAGGCCGGCCAGCGTGCCGTCGGCGGTGACCAGGATCAGCTTCTCGACCTTGTTGCGCTGCAGGATCGCGCGCGCCTGTTCGAGCGTGGTGCCGGGTGCGGCGGTCACCAGGTTCTGCACCGTCATCACCTCGCGCACCTTGTGGTCGCGGCGATCGACGAACCGCAGGTCGCGCTGCGTCAGGATGCCGACCACGCGCCGGCGGTCGTCGACCACCGGCAGCCCGCTGATCTTGTGGTTCTGCATCAGGTCCTTGGCGGCGCCGACGCTGTCGTCGGGCTTCAGCGCCACCGGATCCTGGATCACGCCGTTGGCGCTGCGCTTGACCTTGTCGACCTCGCCGACCTGGGCGTCGATGCCGAGGTTCTTGTGGATGATGCCGATGCCGCCCTGCTGCGCCAGCGCCACCGCCATCTTCCACTCGGTGACCGTGTCCATCGCCGCGCTGGCGATCGGGATCTGCAGCGGCACGCCGCGACAGAACCTGGTCCGGGTGTCGACGTCGCGCGGCAGCGCCGATGCCAACTGCGGCACCAGCAGGACGTCGTCGTAGGTGAGGCCTTCGCCGAGGAACTCAGCCAAGCTGTTTTCTCCGGGTGGGAAAGCATGGGGACGTTAGCGAACCGATCGGCGTGGCGCCACCCGGTGGCCGACAAGTTCACGACCTGGCGGTAGATTGCCGCCGCTCGCGCATGCCGACGTGCCGTACTTGCTGGTCGTCGCACGTGCTCCCGGGCAGTGGTTGCCGCCTCTGCATGCCGTGGGTCGCATGCAGAACGTCGTTCCCGGACCACGACGACTCCGCCCCCCGTCGCCGGCTAGCGCAGTGCAGCACCCTCGTGATCGGCGAGGTCCCAGAACACCTGCAACGAGACATTGACCAGCAGCGGCCTTGCGAACGTGCGGCCGGCGCAGCTGAGCTGCAGCGAACACGGCCCCGGCGGCAGTGACAGCGTGACCTCGCTGCCGTTGCCGCTGTACTGCTGTTCGACGCCGGATTCGTGCCGTACGGTCAACGTCCAGGCCGGCGCCGGCAACGCGCGCAACACCAGGAGCACCGGGACCGTGGCTGCTGCGGCCGGCGGTTCCGGCCGCTGCACCCGCGCGGGCGCCGGCGCGCAGCTTGCCGGCGCGAGCAACACAGAGAGCAGCAGCACGACGCGGGAAGAGCCGCGCGCGGTCGCCGTCGAACGCGCGTGCCGATGCCGCGGCCGCGGTTCGTTCGCAATCACCATCCAACCGTGAGGCATTCTTGTCGCCACGTCACCGATTCCATCGCCGCGGATCCATGGGCTTCACCTTGATCGAGGTCATGGTCGTGGTCGCGATCCTCGGCATGTTGGCGACCCTGGTCGCCGTCAACGTTGTCCCGCAGCACGCCAACGCGCAACTGGAGAAGGCCAGGATCGATCTGCGGCAGATCGCCAGCGCGGCAGAGCTGTTCCGCATGCGCCAGCATCGCCTGCCGACGCTTGCCGAATTGGGTGCGCCCGACGAGCACGGCAACCGTGCGCTGCTGCTCGGTCCGGACCCGTGGGGCCACGACTACGAACTCACCGCCGCCGATCCGCTCGGGCCGGTGCACGTGCGCAGTGCCGGACCGGACGGCATCCCCGGCAACGACGACGATCTGGTCTGGCCAGCGCCGGAGTGACCGGAACCCGATGGTTCCATGAGCCTGCGCGCGACCGCCGGACGCCCATGGAAAACATCAGCGGTCCGGATGTGCGGAGTGTTTCCCGGTGCAGCGGCAGCGCGTGCGGGGCGCGGATACTGTCTGCCCGCTTCCAACCGCTCGCAACGAGGTGTGGCATGTCACGTCGCCTGCTGCTGACCGTCGCTGTATCGACCGCTGCCCTCGCCGCGCAGTCGCTGAACTGGGTGCGCCAGTACCAGGCCCCGAGCAGCTACCGCTTCGGTGCCTCGATGGTCTACGACTCGCTGCGCGATCGCATCGTCGTGTTCGGCGGCGTCACCACCATCTTCGGCTCGGGCTACACCTTGCTCGCCGACACGCAGGAGTTCGATGGCTTCAGGACGGTGACGATGTCGCCCACCAGTTCGCCGCCGGCGGGCGCGCAGACCGCCGTGTACGACACGGTTCGGCGCCGCATGCTGCTGGTCGCCGGCCCGGCGGTGATGACGACATGGGAATGGGACGGCGTCAACTGGACGCTGCTGGCCACCGGCGGGCCGTCGCCGCGGTTGCAGCCGCAGTTCGCCTTCGACTCGATCCGCGGCAAGGCGGTGCTGTTCGGCGGCGCCGACAACCTCAATTGGGCCAATCGCCTGCAGGACACCTGGGAGTGGGATGGCAGCTCCTGGACGCAGGTGGCGGGTGGCGGACCGCCGCCGCGCAGTCGCGGCGCGATGAGTTTCGATCCGCAGCGCGGCCGCAGTGTTCTCCATGGCGGCGAAGGATCGACGTCCGGCTTTTTCGGCGACACCTGGGAATGGGACGGCAGCACCTGGATGCAGATGGCGACCGCCGGCCCGGGGCCGCGCATCACCCACGCGATGACCTGGAACGGCAGCCGTGGCCGCACCGTGCTGTTCGGCGGCGTGGAACAGGCGGTCGGTTATCGCAGCGACACCTGGGAATGGGACGGCACGGCGTGGAGCCTGCTCGACTCCGGCCGCCCGGGGCCCACCCCCGCCGCCGGTCCGGCGCTGGCGTTCGATTCGGCGCGCGACCGCCTGATCAAGTGTGGCGGTGCGGACACCAGCGGCAGCTATGACGCATCCTGGTGCCTCACCACGCTGGTGCCTCAGGCGGCGGCCTTCGTGCAGTACGCGGCCAGTTGCAGCGGCCCGCATGGCCACCTCGCGTTGTCGACCGTCAGCAACGCACCCGCGATCGGCACCTCCTTCCCGGTGTGGGTCAACAGCCTGCCCGACCCGGTAGCCGGCCCCGCCTTCCTGTTCTTCGGCTTCGACACCGCGCAATGGAACGGCACGCCGCTGCCGCTGTCACTGGACCCGTTCGGCGCCCCGGGCTGCCTGGTCCACGCGGCGCCGATCGCCAGCGTGCCGATGTCCGTCGGTCCTGGCGGTGGCTACGCCAACATCGCCGTGCCGTGGGACGGCAATCTGCTCGGTCTCACGTTCTATCTGCAGGTCGGCGCCGTGATCCCCGGCTTCAACGCTGCGGGCTTCGTGCTGGGCGACAGCTTCCGGGCGCAGATCGGCCTCTAGTTCCGTACCGCGCTGGCAGATCGGCAAGGTTGGCCTGTGCCATCGTGCGCCGTCACCGCCGCTGGAACCGCGCCCGTTGCGGATCGTGCAGCACGGTGCCGGTGACCGCCGGCCTGTTGGTCGCCAGATGCAGCAGGATCGGCCAGCAGTCGAACGCATCGGCATCGACGGCGGCCGCCAGCTGCTCGCAGGACTGCGCCTCGGTCGCCAGCGCCGCGACCAGCTTGCGCTGCAGCTCGATGACCCTGGCCGCCGCCTGCTTGCCGGCTTCGACGCCGGGCTGGTGGTAGGCGTTGACGTCGACCAGTTCACCGTAGATGCCGACCGCGCGCTCGAACAGGGCGATCAGCGCCCCGAGCGTGCGCTCCTGCAGCGACTCGATGCACAGCGTCGCCGAAGCGCGGCCCTTCGCCAGCAGCGCCTGGCGCGTGCCCTGCCAGAAGCCGTCGAGGAAGTCGCCGGCGGTCACGCCCGGCTCCACTTCGATCGACTCGCCGGCACGATCCTTGAGCACGCGCACGAACAGCGCGAAGAAGTCGTGCCGGCCATCGCGCAGCTGCTGCAGGTAGGCGTGCTGGTCGGTCGAACCCTTGTTGCCGTAGACGGCGAGGCCCTGGTGGACGGTGCGGCCGCGCCGGTCGAGCTCCTTGCCGAGCGATTCCATGACCAGCTGCTGCAGGTAGCGCGACAGCAGCAGCAGGCGGTCCTTGTACGGCAGCACCACCATCGCCCGTTCGCCGCGGCCATTGCCCTGCAGGTACCAGAACGCCGCCAGCAGCGCCGCCGGATTCTGCCGCACGTCGGCACGGCGCGTCGCCTCGTCCATCGCCGCCGCACCCGCGAGCAGTGCGCGCACGTCCATGCCGACCAGCGCGCCGGGCAGCAGACCGACCGCCGAAGTGATCGACGTGCGGCCACCGACCCAGTCCCACATCGGCAGGATCGCGACCCAGCCCTGCTGCTGCGCCTTCTGCGCCAGCAGCGAGCCGGGCATGGTGACCGCCACCGCGCGCGGCGCGAACGCCAGGCCCTGCGCCGTGCAGGCGCGTTCGACTTCGAGCATGCCGTTGCGCGTCTCCGGCGTGCCGCCCGACTTGCTGACCACGATCACCAGCGCGTCCTGCAGCGTACCGAGCCGCTGCAGCTCGCGGTCGATGCCATCCGGGTCGGAGTTGTCGAGCACGGTCAGCTGCATCGGCGCCTCGGCGCCACCGAACGCGTCGCCGAGCAGCATCGGCCCGAGCGACGAACCGCCGATGCCGCACAGCACGACCTTGCTGAACGCACCGCCCTCGGGCGGCGCCAGCCGGCCGCTGTGCACCGCGGCGACGAACGCTTCGACGTCATTGATCACGCCGGTGATCGCCTCCTCCAGCTCCGGCCGCGGCGCCAGGCTCGGCGTGCGCAGCCAGTAGTGCCCGACCATGCGCTGCTCGTCGGCATTGGCGATGCCGCCGGCCTCGAGCTTGTGCATCGCCGTCAGTGCGGTGCGCAGCGGCACGTCCAGCGACTGCAGCTCGGCGTCGGTGATCGCCGCATGGCTGAGGTCCAGTTCGACGAACGGGTCGTCGAGCGTGCACCGCCACTGCAGGTACTGCCGCATCCGTTCGCTCTGCTGGACGACGTTGGTCATGGACTCCTCGGGGCTCGGGGCGCCGATGGTAGTCCGCAGCGATCGGACGCTCCACTGGCGATCCCGATCGCGCCCGTCGTCGCGCCGCGAGCGCAGCGCGAGACTCAGGTCTTGAGCTTCTTCAGTTTGGTGATGCGACCGAGGAAGTTCCAGTCCATCACGTACAGGTTGCCCTCGCCGTCGGCGCAGACCGAGTGCGGTGACAGGAACACGCCGTCGGCCCACCTCGCCCGCGGCACGCCGTTCTGGCACCGCAGGGCCTCTTCGGGGTTGTCGCCGAGGTGCACGACCAGCTGGTCGTCCTTGCCGAGGATGGTGACGCGGCCGCACAGATCGGCGACCGCGAGCTCGCCACCGGCGAGCGGCCAGACGTTGCACGGCCGGCGCAGGTCCTTGTCCATCAGCCGCACGAACTTGCCGTCGAGGTCGAACCACTCGAGGCGGCCGTTCTCGCGATCGCAGACCAGCAGCAGCGGCTCCTTGCCGCGCAGATCCATCAGCAGACCGTGGCAGGTCGCCATCTTGCCGGGCTCCTTGCCGGGGCCGCCGAACGACTTCTGGTACTTGCGGTCCTTGTCGTACAGGTGCACCCACGACTTGCCGTAGCCGTCGGCGACGAAGATGCGGCCGTCGGGCGCGACCGCGATCGAAGTCGGGTTGAACTCGCCTTCGGCCTGGTAGATGCCCGACGCCTCGGGCCAGCCGATGGTCCACAGCACCTTGCCATCGAGGGTGGTCTTCAGCGCCTCGTGCCGCCCGGTGTGCACCAGGTACAGGTACTCGACGCCGTCCTCGACGCGCAGGCTCATGCCGTGCAGCCCGCCCTTCCACTCCTTGCCCCAGCTGCCGACCACCTTGCCGTCGGGCGCGAACATCATCACCGCCTGCTCGGTGTCGGTGTTGGCGAGCAGACGGCCCTGACGGTCGACCACCAGCGCACCGTGGGTGTTGCCGAGTTCCTTGCCGCCGTCGAGGCGGCCCCAGCCGCTGACCCATTCGTAGCGGTGCTTGCCCTCGCCGACGATCGGCCCTGCTGCCACGGCGGGCGCCGCCGCCTTGCCGTCCTGTGCCGCGGGTGCGGGCTGCTGCGGTGGCGTGGGTTGCTGCGCCGGGAGTCCTGGGCCGAGCGCCGCGAACGAGACGATCAGGGAACGCATCATCGAACTGCCTCTGTCAGTGGGTGTGGCCATGGTCGGGATTCTGGATGTGTGCCAGCGTGTGCAATGCCGCGCCTTCGAAGGTGGTACCCAGCCGCTCGGCGGCGAGCGACTGCAGCAGCGGAATCGCCTCGGCATCGCGCGCGCATTCGTGCAGCGCCTTGCCGAGGAACAGTTGGGCGCGCTGGCGATCGTCGCCGAGCCGCTCGCCGTCGCGCAGCGCGCTCTCGAGCACCGCCACCGCTTCGCCGTGGCGCCGTTCCTTGAACAGCACGTAGCCCTCGGTGACCTGCACCTGGCCGCGGCGCTCCACACCTTCGAGCCAGTGGTGTGCCTCTTCGAGCCGGCCGTCGAGGCCGCACAGGCGGGCGAGCTGGTGCCGGGCTTCGGGTTCGCCGGCCGCCGCGGCGCCGGCCAGCAGCCGCTCGGTGTCGCGGCGGCAGCCGAGCTCGAGCAGCAGCGTGCCGAGCCGCAGTTGCGCCGCGCCATCGTCGGCATGGGCCACGAGCAGGGCGCGCGCACTGGTGATCGCCGGCCGGCGACTGGCCACCAGCGCAAGGTAGGCGGCGAGCTCCGGCGGATCCTGCGGCCCCGGTCGCGCGGCGTAGCAGCGGCCGCTGCCGTCGAGCACGCACACGCCCATGCCTTCGCCGCTGCCGATCCATTGCCGGTAGAGGTCCTGTCGCGCGAAGCCATCGATGCGCAGCGACCGGAAACCGCCCGCTCGCATTGCTGCCTGCACCGCCGGCGCCGGCAGCGACTGCTGCTCCATCCTCTCGCTCAGATCGCGCCCGGGCAGCGCGAAGTACACCAGCACGTCGGCGTTGGCCTGCTGCGCGGCGGCCAGCGTACCGGCGACGTCGGTCGACCACTGCGGCGGCGGCGCCGAGCAGGCGGCGAGCAGGGCTGGCAGGACGAGCAGGCGGGACACGCACACATCGAAACCGGCGCCGTCCTGCTACTCAACGAATGCCCGCGCATTCGCCGCCAATGGCACCGTGTCAGCGCACGTTGAACGCCTGGAACGGCGACAGCCGCACGCCGCCGGGCAGGTTGGTCGAGCCCATGACCTGCATGGCGATACGGAAGCCGGACAGGTTCGGATCCGCCGGCAGGATGTACGGATAGCTGGCGACGCCATTGCCGGCCACCGGCACGGTCGCCAGCCAGGTCAGGCTGCTCAGGTACAGCGTGCCGTACGGCGCCATCGGCACCGGCGGATTGGCTTCGAACATGCTGACCAGGAAGGTGATGCTCTGCCCCGGCTGCCACTGCGCCGTCAGCGCACCGATGCCGCCGGGCGCGAACGCGGCCGGATCCTCCGGCACGGTCAACACCGGACCGGCGGTGACCGGGTCGAGGTCGGCGACGTTCGGGATGCCATCGCCGTCGGCGTCGCCGCTGTAGTCGAGCAGCGTCATCATGCCGTTCATCATGTGCATCATGTCGTGGCAGTGGAACAGCCAGCGGCCGGGGTTGTCGGCGGTGAACTGGATCGACATGTTGGCCCCCGGCTGGCCTGTGCGACGGATCAGCACCGTGTCCTTCTGCGGCGCATGGGTGGTGCCGCCGGCGGTAGTGCCCATCAGGCGGAACAGGTGCCCGTGCAGGTGCATCGGGTGGTACATCGACTGTCCCTGGTAGGTCGTGTTGGCGAGATCGATCTGCACGATTTCGCCCTGGTTGACCAGCCATGGCGTGACGTTCGGATACGCGGCGCCATTTATCGTGAACAGCATGTTCATGCCGCTCATCTGCTGGCCGAGCACCGCCGGGAACGTCTGGTTCGGCGTCGGCGTGATCGGCGTCACCGGCCAGTACGACGCCAGCATGTCGTAGTCGAGCAGCGTGCCGCTGGCGAGGTTCGCCGGCACGTAGTTGGCCGCAGGCCAAGGACCGGTCTGGCCCGCGTACTGGACCACGCCGCGCACCACCAGCGCGCTGCGATTCTGCAGCAGACCGGCGGCGAGGCTCCAGATGCCGGGATTGTTGCAGTCGACGATCACGTCATAGCGCTCGCCGATGCCGATCGGCAGCGCCCCCACCACCACCGGCTGCACGCGCTGGCCGTCGGCGTGCGTCACGGTCATCGGATGACCGTCGAGCGCCACCACGTAGTGCGTCATCGCCGCGGCGTTGACGAACCGCAGCCTGAGCCGCTGCCCCGGCTGCACCACGATCGCACTCTGCCCGGCCGAGCTCTTGCCGTTCAACAGGTGGCCATTGAACGCGCCGCCGAACGGCTGCAGCCAATCGTCGAGCACGATCGTCTGGTCGACGTCGGCGACCGGATCGTTGGCCGGATTGGCCGGGTCGACGATCAACACGCCATAGAGCCCGCTGTCGAGCTGGTCGTGGTGGTTGGCACTGTGCGGATGGAACCAGTAGGTGCCGGTGTGCAGGTTCGGCAGTTCGTAGAGGAACTCCTGGCCCCTGGCGACCACCGGCCGCGAGATCGCCGACATGCCGTCCATGCCGCCGGGCAATGGCTGGCCATGGAAGTGCAGGATCGTGTCCTGGCTCAGGTGGTTCTGGAAGCGCACGCGCAGCAGCTGGCCCTCGGTGACGCGGATCGTCGGGCCGGGCAGCGAGCCGTTGTAGGTCCACGCGGTCTCGCTGGGATAGCCGGGGCCGAGGTCGGCGGTGCCTTCGGCGGCGGTCAGCGTGAAGTTCACCGCCGATTGGGCGAGCAGCGGTGCGGCGAGCGAGACCAGCATGGTGGCGAGGGTGCTTGCAGCGGTCGAAGTCATCGGCGAAGGGTAGCTCCTGGGGCGTGGCGAGCAGGGCACGGCAAAGCGGGCGCGGATTGTGCGCCAGCGTCGCCGCGGCGACAACGGGGTCGAGATCGCAGGCGGAGCGGAAATCGCGCTCGCACCGCCGCCGTCGCACGGCAGTCCTGCGCGCGCAAGCGCGGTACGGTCCGCCGCTGCGCCGGTTCCTACCGGCGCCCGCTCCAGCGCAACATCTGGTCGGCGAGGTCCATCGGGTAGCGCACCTTCACGTCCGTCACCACGCCGTTCTGGTCCTTGACCAGATCGAGCTCCGGCTGCACGAAGCCGGTCACCGATGGCAGGCGCAGCTTGGCGACGCGCGCCAGCACCTCGCCGTGCAGCAGAGGATCGACCTTGGTGCCGTACTTGTCGACCAGCTCCTTGCCGGCCTTGCCGTCGCCGGTCGCCTTGATGCGCATGACCTCGGCCAGCAGCGCACCGCAGCCCTGCTGGAACGCTGCGATCCCGGTGACGTGGTAGAAGGTCTTGCCGTCCTTGTGCTCGGTCTTGATCGCGTCGCTGTTGGCGATCAGCCAGTGCACGATCAGCTGCCGGTTGCGCATGTGGTCTTCTTCGAGCTGCTGGCCCTTGGGCACGCGCCGCAGCTGGGTCAAGGCATTGCGGGCGTAGGCATCGTACTTGGCCAACACCGCGGCGGCGTCGGGCACGAGGCCGAGGTCCTTCAGCTTCTGGTCGGCGATCCAGTACAGACCGACGAGGTCGGCGCGCGCCTCTTCCAGCGTCGAGTACTGCAGACCGAGACTCTGCGCCGGGTTCTGCACCTCGGGCAGAACCTGCCCGGAGGCGTGGCCGATGACTTCGTGCAGATTGGTGTGCACGTCGTCCATCGCCGGCGCGTAGCGGGCGGCGCGGTCGGCCTCGTCCTTGGTGAACGAGAACTCGGCGGCGCTGCTGGTGGCCGAAGTGGCGTTGTAGGCCTCGACCACGTTGCTGAGGTTCACCGACTTGCTGCCGTAGTCCTGGCGGATGTCGGCTTCGTTGGGCAGGTTGACGCCGACCGGCGTGATCGGGCCGGTGTCGCCGGTCTCGATGATCACCGAGATCGCGCGCGCGGAGATGCCCTTGACCTCCTGCTTGCGGTACCGGCTCTCCCACGGCATCCGGTCCTCGAACCACTGCGCCTGCTTGGCCAGCGCCTCGATCTCGTGCGTCTTGTGTTCGTTGCGGAAGCTGACCACCGACTGCCAGGAACCCTTCTGCCCGCGCACGTCGAGGTAGACCTCGACGAAGCCCATCATCACGTCTACCACGCTGTCCTGGTCGGCGACCCAGGCGATGTTGTAGGCGCGCCAATCGGCGGGGTCGCCGGTCTCGTCATAGCGGATCAGCCGCTCGAGCGCCGCCCGCGTCTTCGGCGGCGCGAACGGCAGGGCCGCACGCAGGTGATCGTTGACCTTCGCCAGCTGTACGGCATAGAGGCCCGGCGCGATGCCCTTGCCGTCGCCGCAGCGGTAGACCTGTTCCTGCAGCTTGCCGTCGGCACCCTTGACCGCCCGGCTGTCGAGCGGGTACTGCTCCTTGGCCGTGGCGAAGTCGGCCAGCGCGAGGCCGACATAGAGGTTGTTGCAGCTGCTGGCCAGCGGGTCGGCGCCGTCGTCCGGGCTCTTGTTGGTGCACGAGACGAAGGTCTTCGGGTCGGTCAGGATGCCATGGATCTGCCGCAGATCGCCGGCCGGCGCGAGCGCCTTGGCCGACAGGTCGTGGCCCTGCTGCTGCGCCACCTTGCAAGCGGCTTCGAACTGCTCCCAGCTCAGCCGCAGCAGTTCCTTGCGCGTGCTCAGGTTGTTGTGCACGCCGTTGTGCACCCAGAACAACTTGGTGTAGCGCGCGACCTCCCGCGCCACCTCGGCCGGCAGCGCGTCGTACACCAGGATCAGCGACTCCAGCACGCTGCGGATCGCGAGGTTGAAGGCAAACCGCTGGTCGAGGTTGATGTCGCGCCCGGCGATCGCTGCCTGCGCCAGGTGGTAGCACAGCTGCTTGTCGCCGAGACTCAGCTGGTCGAAGCCATCGGCGTACAGCTGGACCACGGCGGTGGTGTCGACGTGTTCCAGCTCGTACAGGCGATTCTGCGCCACCGGACCGATCGGTCGCTCGGGCACCTGGCTGAGCAAGGGGGTGGTCATCAGCAGGGGGATCGACAGCAGGGAGATCGACAGAACGGGGGCTCTCACTTCTTCACCTCTTTGCACCAGCGGTCGAGCCAGGAAAAGAACTCGCGCTGCCACAGCACGCCGTTCTGCGGGTGCAGCACCCAGTGGCCCTCGTCGGGGAACTCGAGCAACCGGCTCGGCACGGCGCGCAGCTGCGCGGCAGTGAACGCCTGCAGGCCCTGGTCGTACGGCACGCGGAAGTCCTTCTCGCCCTCGATCACCAGCAGCGGCGTCTTCCAGTTCTGCACGAAGCGGTGCGGCGAGAACCGGTCGTAGTCGCGCTTGATCTCGGGGCTCTGCCAGAACGGACCGCCGAGGTCCCAGTTGACGAACCACAGTTCCTCGGTCGCGAGGTACATGCTCTCGAGGTTGAACACGCCGCAGTGCGACACCATGCAGGCAAAGCGATCGCCGGCGTTGCCCATCAGCCAATAGACCGTGTAGCCGCCGAAGCTGGCGCCGACGGCGCCACAGTGCTCGCGGTCGACGTACGGCCGACTCTGCATCGCGTCGGTGACCGACAACAGATCGCGCATGCACTGCCCGCCCCAGTCGCGGGAGATCTGGTCGGTCCACGCCTGGCCGAAGCCCGGCAGTCCGCGCCGGTTGACCGCCGCCACCACGTAGCCGCGCGCCGCCATCAGGTGGAAGTTCCAGCGGAAGCTGAACGCCTGCCCCACCATGACCTGCGGTCCGCCCTGGCAGAACAGCAACATCGGGTACTTCCGGTGTTCGTCGAAGCCCGGCGGCAGCACGACGAACGCCTGGATCTTCTTGCCGTCGCTGGCTTCGAACCACTCGCTGCGCACCGTCGGGGGCCGCAGGTGCGCGAACTGGTCGCCGTTGATGTCGGTCAACGGCTCGCCGGCGCCGCCCTGCTGCAGCTCGATCTTCACCAGCTCCGCCGGTCGCTCCATCGTGCTGCGCAGCGCGTAGACGGTCTTGCCGTCGGCACTCGGCTGCAGGGCGTCGAGATGATGACGGCCCTTGGTCACCGGCACCGCCTTGCCGTCGGCGATGGCGGCGCGGTACAGCTGCGTCGTGCCCTCGGTCTCGACGGTGAACAACAACTGCTGCGCGTCGGCGGTCCAGTGCAGCTCGTGCACCGAGGCGTCGAAGCCGGTCAGCAGTTCGCGGTTCTGCCGGCTCTGGTTGTCGTGCAGGAACAGCCGCAGGCGATCCGATTCGCAGCCGCCGCGGGCCATGCTGGCGAACGCGACGTAGCGGCCGTCGGGCGAGCACGCCGGATCCTGGTCGTAGCCGGGCATGCCCGGCGTCAGGTTCTCCGCCGCGCCGCCGCCGATCGCCACCCGCCACACGCTGCTGTCGGTGCTGGTCGCCGGATCCTTGACCCGCACGCAGGTGTAGACGATCTGCTGGCTGTCGGCGCTCCAGCAGATCTGCTCGCTGCCGCCGAACGGTTTCATCGGCGTGTCGGCGGCGTCGCCGGCCATCAGGTCCCTGGCGGCGCCGCCGGCGGCCGGCACGACGAACAGATGGCTGTAGCTGCCATCGCGCCACTGGTCCCAGTGCCGCACCATCAGGTTGTCGTAGGCGCGGGCGTTGGCCTTCGGCAGGTCCGGGTACTGGTCGTGCAGGTCGCGCTCGATCTTGACGTCGGCGGTGAACAGGAACCTGCTGCCGTCCGGCGACCACTGCGCGTTGGCGACGCCGCCCGGCTGCGTGGTCACCTGGCGGGCGCCGTCCTGGCCGAGCCGCTGCACCCAGATCTGCGCGCCGTCCTTCTGCGAGCTGACGAACGCCAGCTCGCTGCCGTCCTTCGACCACATCGGCCCGCTGTTGCTGCCGTCCTGCGTCAGTTGCCGCGGCGCGGCGCCGGTGGCGAGGTCGAGCAGGAAGATCTGCGTCGTGCCCTTGTCGGCGGCGAGGTCGATGCTGCGCACGGTGAAGGCGATCCGTCTGCCGTCGGGACTCAAAGCCGGTTCGCCGACGCGGCGCAGCTGCCACAGCAGTTCGGGCGTCAGCAGTTCCTGCGCCGTGGCGGCGGCAGCGAATCCGTACAGCGCGAGGCAGACGGGTCGGAGCATGCCGCCGATCATCGCCAACGCGCCGCCGACAAGGAAGCGCGGAGCCGGCGCCCCGGCTCACCAGGCGCGCTGCAGTGCTTCGGCAATGCTCGCGGCGAACAGCAGCTGCAGCTTGTCGGCACCGTCCGGCAGCATGCCGGCCGCGACCACGGCATCCTCCGGCCGGCCGCAGCGCAGCGCCACCGCCACGGCGGCGCGCAGCAGCACGGGCGCCGCGACCGGATCACGCAGCGGATCGAAGTCGACCAGGCCGGCGATGAAGTCGTACAGCTCGCGGTCGCGCTGGTACAGTTCGAACCGCGTGTGGCCGTGCGTGGTCTCGCATGCCGGCCGTTTGCCGAGCGCGGCGAACGCCTCGATGCCCTGGCCGAAGTATTCGGCTTCGTTGCTGGCGGCGTAGAAGTCGAGGCAGCGACCGGCGGCCTTGGCCTTGCCGTACAGCGTGCGGATCTGCACCCGGTCGAGCGGCAGCAGCGCGTAGTAGTGCACCTGATGCGCGAGTTCGTGACTCAGGGTGCAGAAGCCGAACTGTGCCGCCTCGTCGAGCGCCTCGATGCCGGTGGCGGCGTGCAGGCCGCCGATGCCGCGCACGTCGTCCCAGACCCGGCCGTCGAACGTGCGCTTGCCGTGCAGGCTGTGCCGTTCCGGGCTGTCGGTCGTGCGGTCCAGTTCGCGCAGCAGATCGTGGCGGGCGCCGATCGCCACCAGCTGGTCGAGCCGGCGCCCGAACAGCGCCAGCGCGCGGTCGGCAACCGCGCGGCGCCGCGGCGACAACTCGCCATAGCCGGGCAGGAACTCGGCCACCGGCAGCCGGCCGAGATCGGGCTGCGGCAGCGCCGCCGCCAGCGCGCGGAAGCAGTCCTCGGTGCCGGCCATGCTGTCCCGCGCCTTCTGCTCGAACAGCACCTCGCCGAGCAACCGGTGCGCCACCGGGTCGTCGGCGGCGGTGGCGAGATGCGCCCGCAACACCGCCAGCGCCGCTTGCAGGTCACCGCGCCGGGCGGCAGTCACCGCCGCCGGCAGCTCCGCCTGCGGCAGCGGGCGCGCTCGCGACCACAGACCCGAGCCGAGCCGCAGGTGCGCCTCGGCGCAGTCCGGGTCGAGCGCCAGCACCTGCAGGTAGGCGGCGGCCGCGTCCTCGATCCGTTGCACGCGGAACAGCGCCGACGCGCGCGCCGCCAGCAGCTCGGCAGCCGGTGCGGTGACGGCACCGACGCACAGGTCGGCCTGTGCCACCGCCGCATCGAACAGCCGGGCGCGGATCATCGCCCGCACCAGCAACGCCATTGCCTGCTGGTCGTCCGGCAGCTGCTGCAGCACGCAGCCGGCGTAGGCCGATGCGATCGCAGCATGGCCGAGCATCAGGTGCGCCCGGCCGAGCCCGAGCAGCCCCGCCGGTTGCTCGGGCGCCTGCTGCTGCAGCAGGCGGAACACCGCCCACGCGCGCAGCGGATCCTCGCGCTGCAGCAGCAGGTCGCCATCGGCGAGCAGCGTGCGCAGCGGCGGCGCCGCCGGCGGTGGCGCTGCCAGGGCCTGGGCCGCGGCCGGGCCGATGGCCAACCAGCCGGCACCGGCGCAGCGGCAGAGCAATTGACGAACGGACTTCATCCAGCGCGGCGCCGGGCGCAGCAGCCGGGTTTTCGGCAACCAACGGCGCGTTCGAACAGCAGCCGCGCGGAAATACCGCAGCGCCCGCCGGCGGTGCTTTCGCCGGCGCTCCGCGGCTCGCTCAGCGGGGCAGACCCAGCACTTCGATCTTCTCGACGTCGAGCACGCGCATGCTCTCGGTGCCAGGGCGGCGACGCGGCCCGATCAGGCCGACTTCCTTGCCGACGAACATCGCCAGGTCGTAACGGCCGTTGTTGCAGGTCACGACGTACAGGCGCTGGTCACCTTTCTCGATCACGAACTGGCCGGGACCGACGAGGCCGCGCTCCCAGCGCAGCCAACCGACCGTGATGAAGCGATCGAGCGCGTCCTTCACGTCGGCCTGCAGCTGCGGCAGGTCCTTGGGCGGCACCGGCTCGGTGTCGCGCACGGCGGTGGCTTCGACCACCCATTTGCGGTTCTCGACGCTCTGCTGCAGCGCCTTGACGTTGCCCTGCAGCGGCGACTCGGCAGCGAGTTCCTTGGCGAACGTGGTGATCGCCTCGGCGATCGGCTGCCACTGCTGGGCGGCGGTGTTCTTCTGGCCTTCACCACGCACCCGTTCCTGCAGGCCAGCGAGCTTCTGCGTCTGCTCGGCATCGACGGCCGCCTGGGCCTGCTTGTCGGCCACGGCCTTGAGCCAACCGTCGACTTCGGCCTGCTCGGTCTGCAGCAGTTCCGCGACTGCGGCCTGTTGCTCGGGCGTCGGGGCCGCCAGCACCTGCACGTCGGCCTCGGCGACGAACGCGGCGATCTCGGCGCCGCGCACCTGCCACCACTCGCCGTCCTTCTCGGCCACGATCAGCAGCTCGGTGCCTTCCTTCAAGGTGTCGACCGGGGCCTCGCCGGTGCGCGGCCGGTAGCGCAGCGACACGCCCTTGCCCTTGGTCTTGACCCGGCCGTCCTGCGGTTCGCCGACGTACTTCTTGTGCACGAAGCCGACCGGCCCGAGCGGCAGCAGCACCCGGCGAAAGCCGGCGTCGGCCGGCAGCAGCGCCACCACGAGGCCCTGCTTCAGCTTGTCCTCGAACGCCGGGGAATTGGCCGACGGCCAGCACAACACCCTGGCTTCGGCGGTCTGGATCTGACCGAGTACCGGTGCTGGCCGGGCATCCTTGTCGGCCGGCGCCGGAGCGGACGACGGATTCTGCGGACTGGCTGCCGGCGCCTGGCCGGGTGCAGGTTGGCCCTGGGCCGAGACCGGTGCGAGCAGCGACAAGGCGGCGGTGAGCACAGAGATCCCCCAGGTGATGTCTGCGCGCGAACGCGGCAGGAAGCGGCAACGAAGCGACATGGTGCGCCCTCCGGAAAACTACGCCCGCGTCGCCGGGTCCGGGTGACCGACCCGGTGGCGACGCTCGCGATGACCGGCCGGATGATAGCGCCGGGCGTGCCGGCAGCGAGCGTCCGCCGAGAATTGCCGCCACCCGGGCCCACGGCCGATAGGATCCCTGACCATGCCGCGCTGCGCCGCACTGCCAGCCCTCTGCTGCCTGACCGCGTGTACCTGGTTCACCGGCAAGGACCGGGTGCTGATCACCAGCGACCCTGCCGGCGCCCATGTCGCCGTCGACGGCACCGACATGCACGTGACCACGCCCTCGACCCTGGCGATCGGCGGCAACTTCGGCTTCAACCACGTGGTCACCATCAGCAAGCCGGGTTACCGGGAGCAGCAGCGCACGCTCTACCAGTACACCGAGGGCTACACCTCGAAGTGGATCGACGGCGCCGCCGGCCCGGCGGTCATCGCGCTGCCGGTGTTCTGGACCGCAGGCGACTTCTTCTTCCCGTTCGGCGTGCGCGGCGCGCTGGTGCCCGGCGAACTGCACGTCAAACTCTACCGCGTGGACGAGCCGTTGCTCGGCTGGGAAGTGCTGAGCAAGCAGTCGGCAATGCAGCCGCAGGCCGGTGTCGCGGCGCCAGCGATCGAAGCGAAGTGACGCGCACGGCCTTCGTCGATCGCGACGGCACGCTGAATGCCGAAGTCGGTTTCGTCAGCCGGCCCGAGCAGCTGCAGGTGTTGCCGGCCGTGCCGGCGGCGCTGCAGCGGCTGTGCGCCGCCGGCTTCGATGTGGTGGTGATCACCAACCAGTCCGGCATCGCCCGCGGGCTGTACGGCGAGGACGACCTGGCGCGCGTGCACGAACGCCTGCACCGCGAACTCGCGCGCCTGCCGCGCGCCTACCTGCACTGCCCGCACCATCCGAATGTTCCCGGCCCGTACGGTGGTGCCTGCAGCTGCCGCAAGCCCGGCAGCGGCCTGTTGCACCAGGCCAGGGAGCTGCTGTCGGTCCGCCTGCAGGACAGTTGGCTGATCGGCGACAGCGCCCGTGATCTGCTGATGGCGCGCGAGCTGCCGCTGCACACGATTTACCTGCGCAGCGGCAAGGACCCGGCCGCCGAACTCGCCGCGCTGGCGGCGGCGGGCCTGCGCGCCGATGCCGAATGCAAAGACCTGCCGGCGGCGGTCGACTGGCTGCTGCAGCACGGCTGAGCGAAGGCGGCGCGCAAGCGGCGGCGTTGCTGCGGCCATGCCTCAGCGCGTCTGGCGGCCGCCGCGGCGAAACTCCGCCAACCGCTGGCGCACGGTCGCCATCGCCAACGCCATCGGTTGGCGCGTCATCAGCTGCAGCGCTTCGCCGACCTTCTGCACCGCGTAGACGTGGAACTGGCCGCGCTCGACCGCGATGACCACGTCCTTGTCGAGCATCAGATCGCCGACGTTGGCCTTCGGCAGCACCACGCCCTGGCGGCCGGTCAGCCGCCGCGCCCGGCACAGCCGGTAGAAGCCCTCGATCTTCTCGTTGACCCCCGACACCGCCTGCACTTCGCCCTTCTGGTTGACCGAGCCGGTGACGGCGAGCCCCTGGTCGAGCGGCATGTCGGCCAGCGAACTGAGCAGCGCCAGCAACTGCGCCAGCGACGCCGAGTCGCCTTCGACGCCGTTGTACAGTTGCTCGAAGCAGATCGTCGCCTGCAGGCACAGCGGCCCGTCGCCGCCGAACTCCTGCAGCAGAAAGCCTTCCAGGATCATCACGCCCTTGTCGTGGATCGGCCCCGACAGGTTGACCGCGCCCTCGATGTTGAGCAGGCCCGAGCGGCTCGCGATCGCCATGCCCGAACTGCAGGTGATGCGGCACGGCCGGCCGAATTCGAGCGTGCCGGTGTCGAGCACCGTCAGCGCATTGACCTGGCCGCTGGCTTCGCCGCTGGTCGACAGCCGCATGTAGCCGGCGGCGTAGTCGCGCTCGACCAGTTCCTGCGGCAGGTCGTGGCGGTAGCGTTGGGCCTGCACCGCCGCCTCGACGTGTTCGCGCTGTACCTCGCGATCGCCCTGCTGCTCGCAGCGGTGCGACGCCTCGCGCGCCAGATCGCCGAGCTCGCTGTAACGGGTGATCAACCGGTCGCGGCGGCCGGCGGCGCGCGCCCCGTACTCGACCACCGCGGCGATCGCTTCGGGATCGAACGGCTTGAGCCGGTCGCTGCCGACCAGCCACTGCACGTAGTCGGCGTAGCGGACCAGGTTCTCCTTGGTGATCGGGATCGTGCTGTCGAACTCGGCGTGGATCTTGAAGATCTGCGGGAACTGCGAGTCCTCGGCGGCGAGCGTCTCGTACACGCCAGGCTCGCCGATCAGCACGACCTTGAGATCGAGCGGGATCGCTTCGGGTTGCAGCGAGCCGGTGGTGGTGCCGGTGTTCTGGTCGAACTCGCGGATCTCCAACCGGCCGGTCTGCAGCGTGCGCTTGAGCTGCGGCCAAACGCCGGGCTCACGCACCACGTCGGCGCAGCGCAACACCAGATAGCCGCCATCGGCGCGCAGCAGCGCCCCCGGGTGCACCTGCGCCGGCCCCGGCGCCTGGCCCTCGCGCGGCTGTGCGATCGTGCCGAACAGGTTGGCGAACGTCGGGTTGGTCTCGATCACCACCGGGCAGGCGTCGCTGATCGAGGTCTTGATGCTGTAGGCGGTGAACTCGAGGAACCGGGTTTCCAGCGGCGGCGGCACCGAGGCGGTGGCGCTGCCACCACTGCCGTCGCTGCCGTCGTCCTCGACGTCGCCGCTGACCGCCACCCATTGCTGCAGGTGCCGTTCGACGTACTCGCCGGCGGCATCGAGCCAGTCGGCAACCTCGGTCTGGCTCCAGCGGCTGCGGAAGTGCTTGCAGTGATCCTGCATCACCTTCCAGGCGACGCGTCGATCCATGTCGCGCAGTTCGGACTCCACGCGCCGCTGTTCCTCGCGCACGCGTTCGCTGACTTCTTCCAGGCGCTCGAGCATCTGGTCGCGGCTCTGCAGCAACTGATCGCGCAGCTTGGCGTCGACCTTGCCCTCGAGCACCAGCGTGCTCAGTGCGTCCAGCGTGATCGGCTCGCCCTCGACCACCGGATAGATGTCCGCCGTGGCGCCGCCGTTCTGCGCCTGGAAGCGCACCAACGCGCAGCCGAGCTTCTGCGCCTGCCGCTGCAGCGCGTCCATGATGCGTCGCTCGCGGGCTTCGCTGGCGCGCAGCACCACCCGCCGCGACATGCGGTGCTGGCGGCTGCGCAGCGCCGCCTGCAGCGCGCCGTGCAGGCCGCGGCCGAGGTCCTGCAACTCGTCGCGGAACGCCGCCGCCTTGCCGGGCGGCAGGCTGATCAGCATCGGTCGGTTCGGCTCGCGCAGGTTCGGCACGTAGACGCGGTCGGGAACGCGCGCACACTGCGGCTGGATGTCGCGCAGCAGGTACTCGATCACCGTCGTGCGGCCGGAGCCGATCAGGCCGGAGACGAACAGGTTGTAGCCGGGCGCGTGGATCGACAGGCCGGTGCGCAGCGCCTGCATCGGCCGGTCCTGGCCGAGCAGGAACGCCGCCGTCGGCGGCTTGCCGGACGGTCGCAGCGGCGGACAGGTCCAGCGCATCGCCGCCGCCGGCAGCAACAGGCCACTGTGGAACTTGCCGTCCGGCTCGCCGGGCGCCGGCAGATCGCCGACGCCGCCATCGCCCAGGAGGACGCGGCGGGTCTGTCCGAGCGGCCGGACGGTCGCGCGCCCGCTGCGGCCGGTGCGGCTGCTCCGGGTGGTGCGCGGGGATCGACCGCCCTTGCGATCGCCGCTGCCAGCAGGCCGGGACAAGCTCAGATCCTGGCGACCAGCACCGGGCAGGGTGCGGCCTTGAGCAGTTCGCCTGCGGTGCTGCCCAGCAGTGCCTTCATGAAACCGGCACGGCCGCGCGAACGGACCAGGATCAGGTCGACCTTCTGCACCAGCGCCTCCTTGAGGATCTGCTCCTCGACTGCTTCGCTGAACGTGACGTGCCCGAGCGCCTTGACGCCGGCCTCGGCGGCGCTATCGACCACCTGCTGCAGCATGCTTTTGACATCCTGCAGCAGCGAGGCCTCGAAGTCGCGGCTGCCGGCCTCCAGCGCGCGATGCCGGCCGATCAGATTGACCGTCGCCGGCGTGTCGATCACCGCCAGCAGGATCAGTTCGGCGTGCAGTTGTGCCGCCAGCGCGATGGCGTAGCCGAGGTCCGGGTCCCTGGACTCGGCCAGCTCGAGTGGCACCAGGATGCGACGAACGACCGGGGTCGCCATGCCGCGGCAACGATACGCCGACCGGCGGTCATTGCGAGCGGCAACGTGCCGGGTCCGCGGAGAGATCGATGCCCGCCGCTACGCTGGCAGTGAGCGCGCCGCTATCCTCCTCCGCCCGTTCCATGGACCTGCACAGCCTGCAGATCGACCGCGGCCCAGCGACCACGGCCAGCCCCGCCCGCCGGCGCCGCAGCGGCCCGTGGCCCCTGCGTTTCGTGCTGTTGCTGCTGGCTGCCGCCCTTGCCTGGCTGTTCTGGCCGATGCTGGCCGGATTCTCCGATCGTATACGGCTGCCGGAGGTGAAGACCATGCTGGTGGCCGAGACTTCGCCGGCGGCGGCGGCCGCGGTCAGTGGTACTGCCGCCAACGGCTACATCGTCGCCGCCCGCCGCGCCGCATTGTCGTCCGACGTGCCCGGCCGGATCGTCGAGCTCAACGTCAAGGAGGGCTCGGTGGTGAAGCGGGGCGAGGTCGTGGCGCGGTTGTATGCCGACGAGTACCGCGCCGCGCTCGAACGCGCCAGGGCCGACACCGCTTCGGCGGCGGCGAGCGTGCGGCGCGCGCAGGCAGCGCAATCGAGCAGCGCCGCCGACGAACGGCAGGCCAAGGAGAACGTCGCCACTGCCATGGCCGCGCTCGAAGAAGCCCGCGCGCAGCAGCGCTGGGCCACGGCCGAGTTCCGCCGCGTCGACGATCTGGTGCGCGGCGGCATCGGTTCGCCGCGCGACCTCGACCGCGCGCAGAGCGATCTCGATGCGGCGCGTTCGCACAGCAACGCGCTCGAAGCCGCCCAGCGCGCCAGCGCCGCCGCCGCCGCCACTGCCGCCGAACGGGTGCTGGTCGCCGCCGCCGACTGCGCGGTCGCCGAGGCGCAGCAGCGGGTCGCCGAGGCGGCGCAGCAGCAGGCGCAGACGACGCTCGACAAGACCGACGTCAAGGCGCCGTTCGACGGCATCGTCGTGCTGAAGGATGCCGAGGTCGGCGAAGTCGTGTCGCCGAACGTGCAGGGCGGCGGCAACGCGCGCGGCGCCGTGTGCACGATGGTCGACTTCGAGTCGCTCGAGGTGCAGGCCAACGTGCCGGAGACGTCGCTCAGCGCGGTCAAGACCGGCGCTGCCGCCGACGTCGTGCTCGATGCGCGGCCGGATCACCGCTACCAAGGCGTGGTCGACCGCATCTGGCCGACCGCCGACCGGCAGAAGGCCACGGTCGAGGTGCGCATCCGCCTGCTGCAGCGCGACGACCAGCTGCGGCCGGAGATGGGCGTACGCGTGACGTTCGCGGCTGCCACGGGCGCGGCTCCGGCGACCACGGTCGCCGGTGAACCCGGCCAACCGCTGATCGTCGTGCCGGAGACGGCGCTGGTCGAGATCGCCGGCAAGACCGGCGCGTTCGTGCTCGAACGCGACGTCGCGCACTTCACGCCGGTGCGCACCGGCGACCGCAAGAACGGCCGCGTCGCCGTGCTCTCCGGCCTGCAGCCGGGCCACCGCCTGGTGCTCGAACCGCCCAACACGCTGCAGGACGGACAGCGCGTCCGCTTCCAAGCCAACTGAACCGCCACCACCACCCGCCGCCATGACCGAACCGGCCATCTCCATCACCCACGTGACCAAGACCTACCAGCGCGGCGGCGAGACGCTGCGCGTGCTCGACGAGCTGGACCTGCAGATCCTGGGCGGCACGTTCTACGCGCTGATGGGTCCGTCCGGCTCCGGCAAGACCACGCTGCTCAACCTGATCGGCGGCCTCGACCACCCCGACAGCGGCGACGTGGTGGTCGGCGGCGACAGCCTGACGTCGATGTCGGCCGGTGAACTGGCGCGCTGGCGCGCCGACCACGTCGGCTTCGTGTTCCAGGGCTTCAACCTGCTGCCGGTGCTGACCGCGCTGGAGAACGTCGAGCTGCCGCTGCTGCTGACGCCGCTCAAGAAGGCGCAGCGACGCGCGCAGGCCGAACGCGCGCTCGAGCTGGTCGGCCTCACCGACCGCATGCACCACAAGCCGCGCGAACTGTCCGGCGGCCAGGAGCAGCGCGTCGCGATCGCCCGGGCGATCGCCGTCGACCCGGCGGTCGTGCTCGCCGACGAGCCGACCGGCGACCTCGACCGCCACACCGCCGACCAGGTGCTCGAACTGCTGCAGCGGCTCAACCGCGAACTGCAGAAGACCATCCTGATGGTCACCCACGACCCGGTGGCCGCCGGCTACGCGCAGAAGGCGATCCACCTCGACAAGGGCAAGCTCGGTCGCATCGACGACAACCGCAAGGCCACCGTCACGGCGGGCCACTGAGGAGCTGCCGATGCCCATCCGACTCCTGTTCCGCAACCTGCGCGCCCACCCGATCCGCGCGCTGCTGACCGCCGGCTCGGTCGCCGTGGCGGTGTTCCTGGTCTGCATCCTCGACGCCACGGTCCGCGGCTTCACCGCCGCGGTCGACCTCGCTGCGCAGAACCGTCTGGTGGTGATGTCCAACGTCAGCTTGTTCGTCAACCTGCCGCTCGCGTACCAGCAGAAGATCAGCCAGGTGCCGGGCATCGCCCAGACCTGCAAGTTCCAATGGTTCGGCGGCAGCTTCAAGCAGAAGAAGGGCGGCTTCTTCGCCCAGTTCGCCGTCGACCCCGAAAACTTCCAGACCACCTATCCCGAGGTCGGGATCGTCGACGGCTCGTACGAGGACTTCCGCCGGCGCCGTGATGGCTGCGTGATCGGCAAGGACCTGGCGGCGCAGTACGGCTGGAAGGTCGGCGACACGGTACCGCTGGTCAGTGCCCTGTACCCGCGCGGACGTGACGGCGAGGAGGCCTGGACGTTCAACGTCTGCGCCGTCTACGAAGCGCGGGTGCGCAGCCTCGACCAGATGACGATGTACTTCGACCACGCCTACCTCATGGAGGCGCTCGACCTCGGCGCGGCCCAGGGACAGAAGGGCGTCGGCACCTATTCGATCAAGCTGGCCGATGGCGCGCGCGCCGAGACCGTCATGGCCGAAGTCGACGCGCTGTTCGCCGGCGGTCCGCAGCGGGTCAAGACCACCACCGAAGCCGAGTTCAACCGGCAGTTCGTGTCGATGATGGGCAACGTGCCGTTGCTGCTGCGCTCGATCGGCGGCGGCGTGCTGTTCGCGATCTTCTTCGCTGTGCTCAACACCATGATGATGGCCGGCCGCGAACGCACGCGCGATGTCGGCATCATGAAGGCGCTCGGCTTCTCTGGCGGCAGCATCGCCGCGCTGCTGGTGGTCGAAGCGCTGCTGCTGGCGCTCGCCGGCGCCGGCATCGGTGCGCTGCTGGCCAAAGGCGTCGAGGGGCCGGTCGCGCGCGTCGTGTCGATGTGGGCACCGGGTTTCGCCATCGACGACCGGGTGCTGCTGCAGGGTCTGTCGATCGCCGCCGTGGTCGGCCTGGTGTCCGGCATGCTGCCGGGCCTCCGCGCGGCCCGGCTGCTGCCCGTCCACGCCCTGCGTCAGGAGGCATAGCCCATGGCCAGTGTCCCGTTGAGCTACAACCTCCGCAGCCTGTTGGTCCGCCGCGGCGCCACGTTGCTGACCGTGTTGTCGATCGCCGCGACCGTCGCCGTGCTGGCGGGCGTACTGTGCCTGCAGCAGGGCTTCGCCACCATGCAGGCCGAGCACGGCCGCGATGATCTGGCGGTGTTCCTGCGCCCTGGTGCCAATTCCGAGGGCGAAAGCGGCATGGATCTCGAGCGCGCCCAGATCCTGCTCAAGGAGACACCCGAGGTGCAGAAGGGCACCGATGGCAAGCCACTGGCTGCCGCCGAGATGTTCCTGGCGGTCAGCCTGCCCAAGATCGACGGCGGCCAGACCAACGTGCCGATCCGCGGCGTGCAGCCGGCGACGTTCGCGATCCACGGTGACGCGCTGAAGATCATCGCCGGCCGGAACCTCACGCCCGGCACCGACGAGATCATCGTCGGTACTGCGATCGCCGAGCGGATCCAGAACTGCCGCATCGGCGACCAGCTGGTGCTCAACGTGACGCCGTTCCAGGTGGTCGGCATCTTCGAGGCGCGCGGCAGCTACCGCTGTGAACTCTGGGGTGACGTCGATCGCATGCAGCACGCGCTGCAGAGCCCCAACTTCAACCGCATCCTGGCCAAGCTCGAGCCCGGCCGGAAAGCCGCTGACCTGAACGAGCGCCTCAAGGACGATGTGCGAACGCCGGCCAAGGTGCAGACCGAGCGCGAGTACCTGATCGCCCAGACCGGCAAGCTGTCCGGCCTGCTGCAGTTCATCGGCTGGTTCCTGGCCGTGGTGATGGGCATCGCCGCGGTGTTCACCGGTACCAATGCGATGCTGGCGTCGATTGGCGCGCGCACGCGGGAGGTCGGCATCCTGCTGGCAACCGGGTTTCGGCCGTTCGCGGTGTTCCGCTCGTTCCTGTTCGAAGCGGCCACCCTCGGCCTGCTCGGTGGCCTGGTCGGCTGTGTACTGGTGCTGCCGCTCGACGGCATGCAGACCGGCACCACCAACTTCGACACCTTCACCGACGTCGCCTTCGCGTTCCGCTTCACGCCGAGGGTGCTGATCACCGCAGTGGTGTTCGCGCTGCTGCTCGGCCTGGTCGGCGGCGCCCTGCCGGCACTGCGCGCAGCGCGGCTGCTGCCGACACAGGCGCTGCGGCGCACCTGACCGCGGTCTCGCTCAGCAGCGCCGGCGGAAGTACCGCTCCAGCTCCGCGGTCGTGAACGTCAGCACCGTCGGCCGGCCGTGCGGACAGTTGTGCGGGTGCTCGAGCCCAGCCGCCGCCTGCAGCAGGGCGGCGATCTCGGCGTCGACCAGCCGATCGCCGCTCATCACCGCGGCGCGACAGGCCATGCTGTGGAAGCGCTCGACGATCGCCGCCTGCGCGCGCGGCCGCGCCGCCGTTTCGCCATGTCCGTCGCGGTCGCCATCACACAGCGAATGCACCAGCTGCTGCGGGTCCGTGCGACCGAGCACGGCCGGCAGGCCGTGGACCGCGACTGCGCCCGGGCCGAAGTCGTCGACCAGCAGGCCTTCGACGGCCAATGCGGGTGCCGATTCGAGCAACCAGGATTTGTCGGCGGGCAGCAGCTCGACCACCGCCGGCGCCAGCAGCCGCTGCACGGCGACGGCGCGGCCGCGGTGCTGCCGCTGCAGCCGTTCGTACACGACGCGCTCGTGCAGCGCGTGCTGGTCGACCACCAGCAGGCCATCGGGAGCTTCGAGCAGCAGGTAGAGCTCGAGCACCTGCAGGAAGCGGCCGGAGACGCGCGCGAACGGATTGGGCAGCGCGCCGCCGGCGGCAGCAGCCGGTGGACCATCGCGCACGGTGGCCGCAGGGGCCGGCAACGGCCAGGGCGGCATCGCCGCCACCGGCCGGCCGAACAGGTCGGCGGGCAATTCGGGAAAGCCCGAACGCGCGCGCGGCAGTTCGGGCGACAGCACCACGCCGCCGGCACCGGCGGCGCCCGCGCGCGCCTGCAGTACTCCCTGCACCGCGCTGTACAGACAACCGGCGACCCGCCGGCTCTCGAGCAGCCGTACTTCGCTCTTGCGCGGATGCACGTTGGCGTCGACCTGATCCGGTGGCAGCTGCAGCTGCAGCACGTAGACCGGCAGGCGACCGCCCATCACGTACTCACGGTACGCCTGCCGCACCGCCTGCAGCACGCTGCGTTCACCGGCACGGCGGCCATTGACGTACAGCAACTCCAGCCGGCCGTCGCGACGCGCCAGGTCCGGCTCGGCGACGAGGCCGCGTACCTGCAGGTTGCCGAACGTGCGCTCGACCGGGAGCAGGCCGCGCCGCAGTTCTTCACCGAAGCAGCGGGCGAAGCGATCGGCCAGCGACTCGCCGGCCGGCAGCCGCAGCACCTGCTTGCCGTCGGCGAGCAACGTGAAGTCGACGTCGAGCCGCGCCAGCGCCTGCTCGCACAGCAGTTCCTGCACCTTGGCCTTCTCGGCGGCCGCACTCTTCAGGAAGCGGCGCCGCGCCGGCGTGTTGAAGAACAGTTCGCGCACCTCGATGCGCGTGCCGGGCGGACAGCCGCACGGCGCCACCGCCGATTCTTTGCCACCGTCGCAGCGCGCCTCGTAGCCGGCGTCCTGGTCGTGCCGGCGGCTCTGGATCGAGCAGCGCGCCACCGCGCCGATCGACGCCAGTGCTTCGCCGCGAAAGCCGAGGCTGCCGATGTGGTCGAGGTCCGCCAGCGCCGACAGCTTGCTGGTGGCGTGGCTGGCGAACGCGAGCGGCAGGTCTGCGGGCAGGAAACCGTGGCCGTCGTCGACCACCACCACCGAATCGGCGCCGCCGCCGCGGATCTCGACGCGGACGCGGGCGGCGCCGGCGTCGAGCGCGTTCTCGACCAGCTCCTTGACCAGGGAGCCCGGCCGTTCGACCACTTCGCCGGCGGCGATCTGGTTGACCACCTCGGGCGGCAGCCTGTGGATCACCATTCGAGCTCCCGCGCCGTCGGCACCGGCACGCCGTCGAACCATTGCGCCACGAACCGTTCGAGCAGCACCACCGGTTCCTCGCTCGACAGCCGCAGCATGCGCTGGCAGTGCAGCAGTGCCAGCAGCCCGTGTCGTAGCCGCGGCAGCGGATTGTTGCGCACCTGCTCGGTGAACCGGTCGCCGAAGTTGTTGACCCCCAGCTTGCCGGCCAGGTCGCGCGCGCTGGTGCCGCTGTCGAGCAACAGCCGCCCCTCGTGCACCAGCGCCAGGCTCTGGAACAGCCAGCTGGTGATGAACGGAAACACGCCGCCCTGGTCCATCGCCCGGCCATCACGGCTCTTCACGCCGTGATCGAACATCGCGCGCAGCGAGCGCACGGCGCGCCGCCGGTCGCCGGCGAGCACCGCCTCGGCGAACTCGAACGGCGTCGACTCGAACCCGCACGACAACCTGCCGCGCACGTCGTCGGGTGCCAGCGGCCGACGCGCCGGATCGGCACCGAGCTGGTCGCGCAACCGACCGAGCTCGGCCAGCAGTTCGGCGGGCGACTTGCCGACCTGGGCCAGCAGCACGAACGCCGTCTCGGGCTGCAGCGCCACGCCGAGGCTCCGCGAGCGGTCGACCAGCCATTGCACGAGTTCGGCTTCGAGCGGACTGCGCGTGCGGTCGAACGGCGAGTCGTACAGCTCGCGGAACTCGAACACCGGACCGGCGGCGAGCAGCTCCTTCGCCAGCCTGGTGCGCTTGTCGAGCTTCTGCGTCTCCAGCAGCAGTCCGCAGCCGGCGGCAATGCGCGGCAGGAACGCCTGCAGCGCAGCGCCGTAGCAGCGCAGCCAGCGCTCGCCGCGGCGCACGCACAGGAAGCCGCGCCTGGCGAACAGGCCGCCGCCGCGCAACACTTCGAGCTCGGGACACGAAGCCGGCGTCTCGAGCGTGCCCGCGATCACCGGCTCCTCGCCGCCCGGGTCGTCGCCGCCACTGTCGCCATCGGCCGCGGCGAGCCCGCGCAGCGGCACCTGCTGGCCGTCGACGGTCCGCAGTTCGGCGTCGGCCGGCACCGCGGCCAGCAGCGCAGTGATCGCCTCGCCCCGGAAGTACGCGCCGGCACCGCAGACCACGACCACCGCCGGCAGACCCTTCTTCGCCAGCTGCCGGACGCGCTCGAGTTCGTGCTGCGGATTGGGGACGGCCATCGTGGTCAGCGTAGGTACAGGTCGGCAGCGCCGGCGGCCAGCATGACGAAGCTCAGCAGGCCGTTGGCGGTGAAGAATGCGGTGTGGATGCGCAGCAGATCGTGCGGTCGCAGCAACCGGTGCTGCCAGCACAGCAACACGGCGGCAACCACGGTACCGACATGGTAGAAAACGCCGAGCCGCGCCAACCAGCCGAAGGCGACGAACAGCAGCACGGCGAGCACGTGCAGGCCTTGCGCCACGCGCATCGCCCGGGGCGCCCCGAGCGCCGCCGGCAGCGAACGCAGACCGTGCGCGCGGTCGAACGCCTCGTCCTGGCAGGCATACAGCACATCGAAGCCCGCCACCCAGCAGCTGACCGCCAGACCGAGGGCGATCGGCGCCAACAACCGCAGCGACCAGGCGCCGTCGGCCGCGACCCAAGCCGCCACCGGCGACAGCCCGAGCGCGATCCCGAGCCACAGATGGCACGTGGAGGTGCAGCGCTTCATGTGACTGTAGAGCAGCAGCCAGCCGAGCACCGGCACGGCGAACAGAAAGCACACCGGCCCGAGCAGCCACGCGACGATCAGGAACACCAGCCCGGCGCCGGCTGCGAGCAGCAGCGCCGCCCGGGCCGGGATCGCGCCGCGCGGAATCTCGCGGCCGGCGGTGCGCGGGTTGGCGGCGTCGAGATCGCGGTCGGCCCAGCGGTTGTAGGCCATCGCCGCGGTGCGCGCGGCGACCACCGCCGCGACCACCAGCAGCAGCAGGCGCAGCCCAGGACGACCGCTGGTCGCCACCAGCAGCGACAGCAGCGCGAACGGCAGCGCGAACACCGAATGCGACAGCTTGATCAACGCGCCGTAGTCGCGCAGCTGCGACAGCGCGCCGCCGTTCACTGTTCACCCTCGTCCCACATCGATGCCGGCCCGCCCGGCGGCTCGGGCGTGCGCCAGCGGCGGAACAGCGCGTGGTCGACGCCGAGCCGGTCGAGCACCTTGCCGACCACGAAGTCGACCAGCTCGGCGACCGTCGTCGGCCGGTGGTAGAAGCCCGGCATCGCCGGCAGCACGATCGCACCTGCTTCCGCCAGCCGCAGCATGTTCTGCAGGTGGATCTTCGACAGCGGGGTCTCGCGCGGCACGACGATCAGCGGCCGGCCTTCCTTCAGCGCGACATCGGCGGCGCGTTCGACCAGGTTGCTGCTGAAGCCGTGCGCCACGCGCGCCAGCGTGCCCATGCTGCACGGGATCAACACGGTGGCGGCGATGCCGGCACTGCCCGAACTCGGCGCCGCCTCGACCGCGTCGCTGGCGTGCACGTGCAATCGCGAACGCAGCGGTGCCGGCAGCAGCTGCGCCAGCTGCTGCGCGCCGACGGTGACGCCGGCTTCGTGCTGGAGCACGCGCAGCGCCGCCTTGGTCGCACACAGGTGCACGATCGCGCCGCTCTCGGCCAGCACTTCGACCAGGCGCAGGCCGTAGACGATGCCGGAGCCGCCGCAGAAGCAGACGGCGAACTGGCGAGGTCCGGCCATGGCTAGGGTTCCTGCGTCAAGTAGTAGTGCAGGTCGTACAGCGCATGCGCGTAGACACACACGCCGTAGCCGCGCAACCACATCAACATCCCGAGCAACACGCCGGCGGCGGTGCGGAACACGAACACGCCCTGCTGGAACGGCTCGCCGAGCAGATGGTGAAAGGCAGCGAACAACACCGCGCTGGTGCCGATCGCCGCCCCGAGGGCGAGGCCGCGCGGCAGCCCGAACGCCCTGGTCGCCTTGGTGCCGAGCAGCACCAGCAGCGACATCAGCCCGAGACGGAACACCAGCTCTTCGAACACGCCGGCGCCGAGCGCGCCGACCAGGTCGACGGCGCGCAGGCCGGGTGCGGCCAGCACGCGCCGCACCGAAGTCGCCATCGCCGCGGCCAGCGGCCCGAGCAGCAGCCCGTAGAGCATGCCCTCCAACGCCGACACCGCCGCGACCCGCAGCCACGGGATCTGCGTTGGAGG
>Ga0209488_10000589_pt1 | contig 30863 bp, 28 predicted proteins | sample Rivendell_Oct201_8_FD_188349 | JGI IMG/M metagenome (GOLD analysis project Ga0209488, IMG submission 188349) | Vadose zone soil microbial communities from the Eel River Critical Zone Observatory, Northern California, USA -... | ecosystem: Environmental > Terrestrial > Soil > Vadose zone >...
GCGGCGCGAGATGGAGCGGCGCTTTGCGCCGGAGATGGCGGCGCAGGCCGCCGCGCAATGATGGGTAAGGAGAAGACAATGCCGGATGGACAGAGCGGGGCGCGGCGCAACAAGACCGAAGACGACCTCACCGCCGAGGTGTTGGCGCGATTTTCGGGAACACAAGATCCGCGGCTGCGCGAGATCATGCTGAGCCTGATCAGCCATCTGCATGCCTTTGTCAAAGAGGTGAAATTGACCGAGGCGGAATGGTTTCAGGCGATCGAGATCCTGACCGAAGCCGGCAAGATGTGCAGCGACAAGCGGCAGGAATTCATCCTGTTTTCCGACACGCTCGGTGTCTCGATGGTCGTCGATCTGCTCGATCACCGGAAACCCGACGGCGCGACCGAGTCGACCGTGTTCGGACCCTTCCACCGATTGGGCGCGCCCGAGATGCCGATGGGCGGCAACATCGCGCACCGCGACCGCACCGGCACACCCACGCTGGTCCGCGGCCGCGTCCTCGACCTCGGCGGGAAGCCCGTCGCGAACGCGCTCCTCGATGTCTGGCAGACGCAATCGAACGGTCTTTACGATGCACAGGACGAGAAGCCGAACGAATTGCACATGCGCGGCAAATTCCGCAGCGATGCCGAGGGGCGGTACCTGATCCGCACGGTGCTGCCGGTCAACTACCCGATCCCGTCGGACGGGCCGGTGGGCCGCATGCTGAAGGCGACCGGGCGGCATCCCTGGCGGCCCGCCCATATTCATTTCGTCGTGTCGGCCGACGGCTACGAGCCGGTCACGACGCATATTTTCGACCGTACCGACGAGTATCTGCAAAGTGATGCGGTATTCGCGGTCAAGGACACCTTGATCTGCGATTTCACAAAGCATGAGAAGCCCGATGCCGAGGCCAAGCGGCTCGGCATTACGGGACCGTACTACACCGCCGAATTCGATTTCCGCCTGACCCCCGCGACGACGACGCAGGCGACCATCATGGATGCGCAACAGCGCCTCGCCGCGCTCGGCGCCCGCTGAGGCGAGCGCCGCTCTGAACCACGAAGCGGCCGACGCGATCGTCGTGCTCGGCTGCCAGCTCGTCGGCGGTGGCCGACCGAGCGAGCGGCTGCGGCGCCGCGTCGCGCTCGGGGTTGGCGTCTATCGCGAAGGCGCGGCGCCGCTCCTCGTCATGTCGGGCGGCGGTACCGGCGCAGCGACGGAGGCGGCAGTCATGCGCGACCTGGCGCGTGAGGCCGGCGTGCCCGAGACGGCGGTGTTGCTCGAAACGGAATCGCGCAACACCTTCGAGAATGCCGCCTATACCGCCCGCCTGCTCCACGCGATCGGCAAACCCCGCATCGTCCTGGTCAGCGACCGGGCGCATCTGCCGCGCGCCGCGCGTCTCTTCCGCCGCGCCGGCCTTGAAGTGATCGGCGTCGCCGGCGTGCCGGCCTCCTCGATGCGCCGCGCGTTTGGCGCGGTGCTCTACGAGGCGGCAAGCTACATGCGCGGGTTATTCCGCCGCCGCCGACTCTCCTAGCGTTCGGCGATCAGGCGGGCGACAAAGGCCGCGAGATCGCCGCCGGCGAACAGGTAGCCGGGGATGCCGGCCGCCTCGGCGGCGGCGATATCGGTCGCCTTGTCGCCGATCAGAAAGCTCCCTTGCCGGTCGACCGGCCAGTGCCGCATCAGATCGAGGAGCATCCCGGGAGCGGGCTTGCGCCAATCGCTGAGCCGGCAATAGGCGGCGATCGTCCCTTCCGGGTGGTAGGGGCAGTAGCGAAAATCGTCGATATATGCCCCCGCCGCGGCGAGCTCCACCACCATATGCGCGTGCACGGCAGCGACATCCTCTTCGCGGTAGAGGCCGCGCGCGATGCCGGACTGGTTGGTCACCACAAAGACGAGATAGCCCCTGTCGTTGAGCAGCTTCACTGCCTCGCGCGCGCCGTCGATCCAGCGAAAGCGCGAGACATGTCCGACATAGCCCTCATCGTGATTGAGGACGCCATCGCGGTCGAGAAAGGCGGCCGGGCGGGGCGCGCCGGCCGCGTCAGCTGATCTAGCTGGCGAGCGCGCAGGCCTCTTTGAGGAGGGCATCGATCCGCTGTGCCGAATAATTGGCGCTCATATATGCCTTACAGGCGTCGACGATACGCCGATATTCGGCCTTGTCGCGACACAGTTTTGCGACCCGGGCAGCGATCTCCTCCGGCTCATCGACGACGAGCGGCAGCATTGCCTTTGGCAGATCGAGCCCCTCCGCGGCGATTGTCGTCATGACGCACGGAATGCCGGCGGCAAAGCTTTCGAGCACCTTGCCCTTCAGGCCGGCGCCATAGCGCAATGGCGCGATCGTCAGCCGCACCCGCGCGAACACGGCGTCCAGCGAGGGCACATAGCCCAATGGCACGACGTCCTTCTCGGCAAGCGCCGAGACTTCCACCGGCATGTGGCTGCCGACCAGCAGCAATTCGATGCCGGGCACCTCTTTGCGCAATCGCGGCATCAGCTCCGCGGCCGCCCATTTCGCAGCGTCGATATTCGGCTCGTGCCGATAGCCACCGACAAAGGCGATCGCCGGCCGCTCCGTCTCCGACGGCGTGATCTCGCGCGGCTCGACGGTCCACGGGATGACCTGCACCTGGACGCCTGGCGCCAGCTTGGCGAGCAGCTCCGCTTCCACCGCGGAATGCACGATGACGCAATCGGCAAAGAACATCGCGCCGAGTTCGAGGCGCCGCATCTGCTCCGCCTTCTGGCGCAGCACCGCATCCTTCTCGACCTCGGCCTGACGCTCCAGCCGCAGGAAATGAAGATCGGCGACGCTGTAGAGGATGCGCGCCTTTGGGAAATGCTGGCGGATCATGCCGCCATATTTCGAGGCGTTCGAATACCGGTGCAGGTAGACGAGATCGAATGGCAGCGGCTGCTTCCGGAACACATCCTCGACCGAGAAATAGAAGGGATGGTAGAGGCACTCGACGCCGCGGCGCTGCAATTCGGCCGTATACGGATCGAGCCTCGCCATGTTGTCGCCCGGGATGAACGTCACCTTGTAGCCGAGACGCTGCAGCGTGAGGATGTGCTGGAAGACCGCGTTGGATCCGGCATCCTTGTCGGGTTCGGGCACCGAATCGTCGATAACGAGCGCCCGCATCCGGACGCTGCGCTCGGCCTCCAATTCCGGCAATTCGCCGTTGAAGCGGTGCGTCGCGAGTGTGTCCTTCCAGCGCTCGAAGAACTTGCGGTGGTTGATCGCCTGGAAGCGCTTCACGCCGCTGCCGGTGACGCTCGTGCCGGCGCTCGCGCCTTCGGAGTGAATGACTTCAGAGGCCGGCTGCACGACGGTGCGGTAGCCGCGCTGCCGCACCTTGAAGCAGAGATCCGTATCTTCGTAATAAAGCGGGCAGTAATACTCGTCGAACTGGCCGAGCTCGCGGAACAGGCTCGACTTGATCATCAGGGCCGCGCCGGACACGTAGTCCGTGTCGCGCATATAGCAGAAGCGTGGATCCTCGGGGTCCTGGTCGCGGCCCCAATTCCATCCGTCGCCGAGGCGCCACACGATCCCGCCGCATTCCTGCAGCCGGCCGTCAGGGAACAGCAGTTTCGAGCCGGCGATCCCGATTTTTGGGTCGCGCTGCAGCGTCTCATACAGCTCATCGAGCCAGCGCGGCTTCACCTCGGTGTCGTTGTTGAGAAACACGACATATGCGCCGCGCGCCGCTTCGAATCCGCGGTTGCACGAGCGGATGAAACTCTGATTGGCGGCGTTCCGCACGATGCGGATGGCGCCGCTGAACACAAAATTCGCGAACAGCGTCTCGTCGCGCGAGCAATCGTCGACAATGACGATCTCGTATGGAATTTCGGCGCCGTGCTGCTGGATCGACCGGATGCATTGATAGGTCAGGTCGAACTTGTTGTAGACCGGGATGACGATCGAGACGACCGGGTGCTCGGTGTCATCGAGGTGAAGCGCGTAATTCCTCTGGATTGATTCGACAAGCGTCTGAACCTGGCCCGTCAGCGCCGCCGGGTTCAGCATATCGGCGGTCGCCAGCGCCGCCTTCTCGGCGGACAATGCATAATATTGCGACAGCGCCTGATCGAGCAGCTCGACCAGATTGTTGATCAGCGGCGCCAGATCGTCCGCCTCCTGGGCGCGCGCCGTCTCGGCCGCGACATTGCCGAGCAAAAACCGCATCGCGCTCGCATCGAAGCCGATATGGTCACGCGTCATTTCGAGCGGGAAGGAGGGCAACTCGACGGTCGAGCCGACCGGACGCAGATGCAGCATATGGCGCGCGTAGGGGAGAAGCGTCTCGCTAAACCCGATCATAAACCCGTGCCGCCCGTCACCGATCCCGGCACCGAGCAGATCGGGGCGGTATTCGCTCGCCAGCACTGTCGCCAGGAGATTGTCACCGTCGAGCAATTCGAGTGCGATGCGCTTGTCGGGTTCCGTCGGGTCCCAGATCCAGCCCTTGATGCCGGACCAGTCGGCATAATCGAGATTGCCGCGCAGTTTTCCTTCGATCGCAGTCCCGGCGAGCTCCACTTGCGATCCGACAGCGCCTGCCACGAGCGGCGCCGCCGCGCTCGAGAGCACGACGGGCGAGGGCAACGCCACCGCAGCCTCGCCGCTCACCAGATGCAAGCCGTGCAGCGGCTCCGAGCTCACCTCGCCGGCAAGCGCAAGCTCCGCCTGGCCGATATCCGACAGCTCGACGACAAGAGCGTCCTCTCCTCCTACGTCGCCCGCCTCGCCGCCATCCTGCGGCAGCGCCGTCTCGGTATCGGCCGGTTCCGGCGCGGCTATCCGTCTCTTACGCTGTTGCGATGGTCTCGCCATGCGATCCTCGAAGATCTCGAATTCGATGTTGCGGTCCGCGCGCTATGCCTGCGCCGCGCTCAGCTTGACAAAGGCGAGCCCCAGCTTGCGCAGATCGTCGCCCAGCTTCAGCTCGCTCGGCGAGAGCGCGTTCGGCAGCACAAAAGACAGGCGGTTGGCGCGCGGGCTGACGATCTCGCGCGACACCGTGAAGCCGATCTCGGAGGGCGCCGAGACCGAGCAGAAATGCACCAGGAGCCCGTTGACGTATACCCAGCAATCCTGCTTCGTCACCGGCGCGCCGTCCGGCAGGAACGGAAACACCTGGACGGTGATGCCGAGGTCGCGCCGCAACGGCGGCAGCCGGAAATTCAGCTCGACAAATGGCTTCGCGCTCCAGGTACTGACGTCGTCCGGATTGCTGCTGAAGCCAACCGGGCCGAACTCCTTGAGGTTTCCCTTGGCTCCAAAGTCGATACCGGTGTTGAAGTCGAGAACTTGCACGAATCACCTCGAAGGTACTTGATGGCGCCGCGCCTTCGATGGTGTTTAGCCAAGAATAGGCGCGCACCCGAACGCCGGCTATGCAACTCGTCGGCCGACTGCTTGGATCGGTTCGGGCGCGCCAGATTTTCCTCGGAGCGCCTCGCTAATACCTTAACGTCCGGCCGGAGTACAATAGAATTTGGCTATCTCATTCGACCGTATGCCGTTTTTCATGAATTCGTCCGGACAACGAATTCCATCATGCGCGGCGACGAGGCCAGCAAATGCAACGCGCAGTGGCGGCGCTCGCTGTCATGCCTCGTACCGCATCCGTCGATTAAAGTATTGTTCATAACTTCGACTTTCGGTCTTCTGTGCCCCCAATGTCTTTGCTGAGGCGAGTTTCGCGGCCGCCGCTTAATTTTGCTATAATGTCGGGCAAATAAGATGGTAATCAGAGTATTTATTTACGTGTCTTGTTACGAACGCCACCCGGCTTGGTTGCGCAGAGCTCGTGGGCTGCAAGGGACGAGCGCGGGCGCCCGCTCTCTCGCGCGCGGTGGTTAGAGCGAGGGCAATGCGACGGCAGCCTTCTGGGGCCGCCCGCCTCGCTGGCTTCCTCCTGTTGCTATGCGCCGGGTTGGCGCTCGGGCGCGCCGCACCAGCCGCGAGCGCCCGCGATCTCGGCACCCTCGGCCCGTTCTATCGCGCGACCCAATTGCAGGGCCATCTGATCGGCATGGGGCTGATCGAGACCCCGGCCTATCTCACCGCTTCCGATATCGATCTGAAATATCGCGCAAAATCGGGCACAAGCCGGGAGATCCCGTTCGCCGACAGCTTCACGATCAACCGCTTTCTCGGCGGCTACCGTGACGATTGGCTGCAGAAATTCCACGAATGGGACGATCGCCTCGGCCGCCGCTCGCTCGATTACGCAATCCGGGGGAGCGACGGCTCCTGGCAGTTCCGCCCGGAACTGATCCAGCGGCGGCTCGAACCCTATTTCGCGGCCGGATACCGGCCGCGAGACATCACGATCGCGCTCGAAAACGTGCCGTGGGATCTGGCGACACCGGATGGCCGCCCGCCCGAGATGGGGCCGTGGGGGCGGCGGACTCCGCCGGGCGACATCGAAGAATGGAGCAAAATCGTCCGGCAGTTCGCCACCGATCTCGCCGCCTATCTCGGCGGCGACTCGTCCGCGATCCAATTCGAGACCGGCGTCGAATACGACGAGAAAGTCAGCTTCGACGCCACGGCCGATGAGTTCTTTCGGTATTACGAGGCGACCGACCGCGCGCTGCATTCGGTGCTCCCCGAGGCCGCGTTGAGCCCAGGAGAATTCACCGGGCTTGGCGCCTGCGCGCCGAACATGCCGCATTGTGTTTACGACACGCGCGATTTCCTGGAATTCGCGACCCGCGACCAGCTGAGGGTCGCGGGTGTGCCGCGCAGCCTGCATTCCTTTCTCGATAAGCCGGCGAACCTGTCACCCTCGAGCACCGCAGAACGCGCGATCCAATCCTATGCGCGGCTGCCGCAAACGGTGCCGGAGATCCATCAATTCGGGCTTCTGAACGAGCCGTTCGGGAATCAGGGGAGCGACACCGCGGCGTTGCGCGCCAATTGGGAATTTCAGGTGTTGCTGCGATTGTGGGAGGCGCTGAAGCCGCGCCGCGTCTTTCACTGGGGCGGCTTCGACACCATCGGCCGCATGGCATTTCTGAACGGATCGGGGTTCCTGCGCCTCGTCCTCGACCGCTATGTCGGATCGCACGCCTATCTGATTTATCCCCAGGATGACGGCGCCGCTCGGCCACGCTCGGCGGAGCTGCTCGCGCTGGGGCTCGCGGACGGCGCGAAATCGGCCGTGATCGTGTCGAGCTTCAGCCCTCATGCAAGCGACGCGGCGCGGCCTGTCAATCTCGAGCTGCCGCCAGGCATGCTTGATGGCAGGAGGCCGCTGAAGTCGATCCGCTATAGCCAATCGAGCAATGTCCAGGCGCGGATCCGCGCCGATCTCGCCGCCGATAACAACCTCCGGCCCGACTTCGCCGGATGCCCGCTGTGTCTTGCAAACCCAATCCAGATGGCGCGCGATGCGGACCGCGCCCGCGCCATGCTGGCGCGCAACTGGGAGAATTATGTCGAGATCATGAAGGACAATCTGCGGTGGCACACCGAGGACCCGGGCATCTCGCGCGACGGGACCGGATTGCGCGTCACGCTGGAGCCCAACGAGCTCGTCCTTATCGAGTAGCCTCGGCGTCGGCGAGCGGCCGGGCTTCGGCCTCGGGCGCGCCTCCCGCGAGCGGTTCGGCTTTGCGTCGCATCAGATACTGCCCGGTATGCGGCGCCAGGATGCCGTGCTCGACCATGAGGCCCTCGATCAGCATCAGGAGCTCGAAGATGACCGGGCCGTCCTCGGTTTCGGTGTAATTGGCGCGCATCCCGCGCGGGCAGACGCGGCCCATAAACGCGCTTTCTTCGTGCCGGTACTCGATGTCGAACCAGCGGCTGAACACCGGGACGATATCGGCCGAGCGCGCCGCCTCGAAGGCCTCGGCGGTCGCATCGGGGCTGGGCCGCGCGATCGCGCGCAGGATACGGTCGTGCACCCGGTCGCGGCGGTATCGTTCCGGCAGTACCGCCAGGATGCGATTGGCGATGTCGAGCCGTAGATCGGAGAACTGGAATTGGCCCTCGCCGATATAGGCATGGATCCACAGACAGCCGCCCGGCTTCAGCGACCGCCAGATCTGTTCCGCGAGGGGCTCCAGCTCGAGCACGCTGTGGAGACAATTCTGGGTCAGAACCAGATCGTAGGCGCCCGGCTCGAGGACGAGGCGGTTGAGGTCTGCGGCTTCGTAAGTGAGATCGAGCCCCCGCGCGTTCTCGCGGGCTTCGGCGATCGCCTCGGGCGAGCTATCGATGCCGTGAAACCGCTCGCAGATCCCGAGCTTCAGGAGCTCGCGCTCGGCCCTCCCATTGCCGCAAGCCAGTGACAGCCCCGACGTGAACCGCAAGTCGCGCTCGCGGAACACGCGCGCGAGCCCCGGACCGCGTGCGGGGCGCAAGGTCAGCGCGGCGATCTTGTCCTCTTCCCACGCCGCTTTCGGATCGGCGTCGGAGGATTCGCGGCCCCGGGCCGCGCCCGCTTTTTTGGCGGCCGCTTCGTCCCTGTTCGCAATTTTACGAGTGCGCGACGTGCTGCCGCTCCCCGGCGAATAGCTCGGCGCCGTATAGCGCGCCAGCGCCCGGCGGTAGAGTTCCAGATCATCGGCATTGGCCGCCGCGATGATCTCGAAGGTCTCCGCGCCGAGCTCGTCTTCGAGCTGCGCCACGCGGTCCTCGATGCTGCTCGGCGCCCGCGACACATTCTCGCGCGCTTGGAACACCCGAAACTCCGGAAACCAGGGTTTCGCCATTTCTTCCAGCGCCGCGAGCGAGGCGTCGAACGCCTCGACCGAGCCGATAAACGGCAGCCGCTCGAAGGCGCGCAACGCCCGCTCCCATTCGCTGCCGCTATCGGCCGGTTCGGCCATCGCCAGCCGTTGGACATGAAAATTGCGGCAGGAACGGTCGCCCGGCACGGCGAGCCGCGCCCGCAAATAACCGGCGAGATCATGCTGCCGCGCGAGCCGCGAGCCCTCGGTGTCGGCCCGCTGGTTGCGCTCGAACAGATAGGCCGATTTCAGCCGGTCGAGCGGATGGCGGATAAACAGGATGGGCAGGATCTCGGCATCCGGGATGTCCGGCGGCGGCAAGGGAAGCGTGTGCGACGACAGCGCGGCGATCTGCGGATTGGCGGTGAGAAATTCCCGGGCCGCATTCGGCGTCGAGCGCGGCGGGTATTCGCGCGAGGTCCAGCCGGCGCCGAAATTCCGCTGCAGGATCGCATCGACGCTGGTGCCCGCGTTCTTAAAAAAATGGTAGTGAATAATGATCGGGCGCCGCGCCGATTCGGCGCTTACAGCCGCGCCGGAATGTCCGTTACTCACGTAAAATCCTTGGCTAAAGCTCGACTGCGCAAAGTCTTTCTCCGGCCCTCGCTTGTCAACGGCCATTATGGTTCATGAAAATTACCCTCGGCTTTAACACCGCCGTCCGGCCAAAAGCCGGGACCACTTGGCGCGAGCCGCTGGCAAGCGATTTATGATAACGGTGCGCATGAATTGAAGGCCGGCGGCCGAAAGTGGCCACTCGCCGCCCGCCCCGATCGCGAGTTGAATTACGATGCTTGAGAAGACATTTGGACTGCTGAACGACATTCCCGGCGGAACCTATGTGCCCGACGAAAAGAAGTGCTACGACGACGCGGAGATCGAACAACTTTCCCAAATCCTCAAGCGTCTGCTCTGGGCGCCATCGCAAATCAGAAAAAAGCTGCAGCAAGCCGGGGTGACAATCATCCCGTGCAACTTCTACTCGGAAATCCCGAGCATCGAGGACATCGAGCGCAGCTTCGACGCGCCCGTTCAGAATTTCGATCTGATCTTTGACGACAGCGGGATGAAGGAGTTCCTCGCCGAGCTGCACCAGTTCTCGCACGAGTTCGACCCGCCGCGTGAAGCCATCGGCGGCGGGTCATACAGCTGGGAGGGCAACCCGTTCTCCTTCAGCGATGCGATGGCCTATTACTGCATGATCCGGCGGTACAGACCCGCCACGATCATCGAAGTCGGGGCGGGTTGGAGCACGCTCGTCGCGGATCTGGCCTTGAAGGCCAACGGTGCCGGCGAGATCATCTGCATCGAGCCGTTCCCGCCGGAATTCCTGCGCGGCATCGACTCGGTGAAGACGCTGATCGAGCGGCCTGTGCAGGAAATCCCGCCGGCTTTTTTCAATGCCTCGCTCCGCGATGGCGATTTTCTGTTCATCGATTCGACCCACACGGTCAAGCACGGCTCCGATTGCCTGCACCTCTATTTGTCGGTGCTGCCGCGCCTGTCGCGCTCGGTCTTTATCCATGCGCATGACATAAGATTGCCGGCCACGTTTCCGCTCAACGAGCTACGCGATAAGCACGTCTATTGGACCGAGCAGTACCTGTTGATGGCCTATCTGATCGACAACTCTCGCACGAGGGTGCAGTACGGCAGCACGTACCACTTCCTACGCAACCGACAGCAGCTGAACGCGTTCATGCATGGCCGCTTCCATGCCGGCGGCGGCAGCCTGTGGTTCTCGCAAAAGGGCGCTCCCAGCGCGTGACGCGTTTCGGCGTCAAGCCAGACATCGACGCTAAAATCGCCACAATCCTTTGGTACATAACCACAATCCGGATCGCCGCCGCGCAGGTGCAACGGCTAGCAGCAGAATTTTTGCTGCAAATGGCCTCGCGAAATGAGGGAGCGAATTGGCAAGACCCGCGGAAAACCTGGCCTTCTGCTATGCCGGCACAACCATTCCACGAAAATTAGCTGCAGATTTTCTGCAGATGCAGCAAACGGGTAGGGCCGCCTACTACGGCAGGTTGTATCTGGAATGACCGGACTTGCCTCGACGAGCCCGGGCCCCTAATCGGCCGAGGCGGCGGCCCGCACCGGCATTATCCGCCGGGCGGTGGCGCGGCGGTCGGCGATCCACGCCACGATCGCCGTCACCGCCATGACGATGACGCTGGCGCCGAACACCCATTGCGGCGCGCCGTGGTCCAGGATCCAGCCGAACATCAAAGGCCCGATGATGCCGGAGATGCTGAACCCGGCGGTCACGATGCCAAAGGTGCGCCCGATCATCCCGGGCGGCGCGGCGGCCCGCACCAGCATGTCGCGCGACGGCATGATGAGGCCGCCGAGAAAACCGGCGCAGGCCATCGCCGCGAGGAGCGGCGCGGCATCAAAGCCGATCGTCCCGATCGCCAGCACGACGAGCGCATTGACGCCATAGCCGAGCGCCGCGACCTCGGCATGGCGGCGGGTCATGTCGGCGACAAACCCGCCGGCAAGAACGCCAAACGCCTGCGCCGTCAAATAGGCGGTCAAGGCGAGGTTGGCCAGCGAGAGCGGGGTTCCAAAGGCGCTGGTCAGCGCCACGACCGAGAAATTGCTGATCCCGGTGCCCGACAGGCTCAACAGTGCGAAAAACGCGGTCAGGCCGAGGATCGCGGGGGTCATCAGCAGGCGGAGGCCGCCGCCCATCCCGCCGGCATACCCGGGCGATATCGCCGGCGCGCTATCCGTGCCGCGCGCCAAGGCCAAGGGCGCCGCCGCGGCGAGCGCCAGGAGGCCGGACATGACGATCCCGGCGTTGAGCCCGAAGGCCGCGACAAGCGCGAGCATCGTTACCGGCGCCACGGCATTCCCGATAAACCCGGCAAAGGTATGCACCGAGAAGGCGCGGCCGAGCCGGTCCGGCGCGATATTCGCCGACAGGATCGCGTAGTCGGCCGGGTGAAAGACGCTGTTCGCGACCCCGACAAACACCATCATCAGGAGGAGATGCGGGTAGGAAGGCGCCAGCCCAAACCCGACAAAGGCCAGCCCGGCGACAACCAGCGCCGCCACCAGCATGCGCCGCGACCCGAGCCGGTCGACCAGCGAGCCGACCGGCAATTGCGCCGCGACCGCCATGATATTGGCGACGGTCAACGCAAAGCCCAGCTCGACAAAGCCGATGCCGAGCTGCGCCTTTAACAGCGGGAACAAAGGCGGCAGCACGAGGTACTGGAAATGGTTGACGAAATGCGCCGCCGAGACGAGCGCCATCGCGCGGTACTCGACGCCCCTTTCGCCCGTGCCGCGGCGCGCGATGACCGCCTCCGCCATGCTTACCCCAAAGCTCGCCAGACAGGAGGTTGAAGATAAGGATGCCCGCCCTTTAGGCAACCGTCGCGACGGCAGGGCTGCCGCCCGTCTTCGGAAAACCCGGCCCGGCGGATGCCGCGGCTTGCCGTGGTTGACATCCCCGAGCCGGACAGCTTTCGTCTCGGAAAGACGAGGAGGAAGCGATGGCGCGGATGACGGGCGGCGGCGCTCTGGTCGAGATGCTGCGGCGCCACGGGGTCGATACGCTGTTCGCGCTCCCGGGCGTGCAGAACGATGCGCTTTTTGTCGCGCTCTACGATGCGGGCGAGACGATGCGCGTCATCCATCCCCGTCACGAGCAGGCCGCGGCCTATATGGCATTCGGCTATGCCCGCGCGAGCGGCAGGCCCGGAGCTTATGCCGTCGTGCCGGGACCGGGCGTCCTCAACACGACCGCGGCGCTCGCCACCGCCTATGCGACGAATGCGCCGGTCCTCTGCATCAGCGGCCAGATCCCATCAAACCTGATCGGCCGCGGCTTCGGGCTGTTGCACGAGGTCCCGGACCAGCTCGCGATCCTGAAGGGCCTGACCAAATGGGCGGCGCGCATCGACCACCCGAGCGAGACGGGCAAGCGCGTCAACGAAGCCTTCCGCCAGCTTGCCGACGGCAGGCCCCGCCCGGTCGCGCTCGAAATGCCGCTCGACATCATGGCGCTGGAAACCGAAGTCACGCTGCCCGACCCGGAGCCGCCCTTGCCGATGCCGGCGCCGGATGAGGAGCTGATCGCCCAGGCGGCGAAGCTCCTCGCAGGCGCGAAGCAGCCGCTGATCTATGTCGGCAGCGGCGCCGCCGAGGCCGGGGCGGAGGTGTTGGCCTTGGCCGAACGGCTGCAGGCGCCGGTCACGACCTATACCGGCGGCAAGGGCATCGTCAGCGATCGGCATTACCTCGCGCAGAACCTGCTCGCCGGGCATGACCTCTGGCGCACGGCCGATGTCGTGCTGGCGGTCGGGACGCGCTTCAACCAGCCGCAAACGCGCTGGGGCCTCGACAATGAGGTCAAGGTCATCCGTATCGACCTAGACCCGATCGAGATCACCCGGATCGCGCGCCCCGCCATCGGCATCGTCGCCGATGCAAAGCAGGCGCTCGCTGCGCTCGACAAGGCGTTGGGCGCGCACGAGCACCCCTCGCGCCAGCGCGAGCTCGAGGAGCTGAAGGCGAAGACGCAAGCGCGTCTCGAGGAGACGCTCGGCCCCCAATGCGAGTACCTCGCGGCGATCCGCGCCGAACTCCCCGATGAGGGTATCTATGTCGAGGATCTGACGCAGGTCGGCTATGTCGGCCGCCTCGCCTTCCCGGTCTACCGGCCGCGCACTTACATCCACAGCGGCTATCAGGGGACGCTCGGCCACTGTTATGCGACAGCGCTCGGCGCGAAAGTGGCGTGCCCCGACAAGCCGGTCGTGTCGATCTCCGGCGATGGCGGCTTTATGTACAACGTCCAGGAATTGGCGACCGCCGCGTTGCACGGCATCGATGTCGTTGCGATCGTCTTTGCCGACGGCGCTTACGGCAATGTCCGGCGGATGCAGAAGAACGATTACGGCAATAAGCTGATCGCCGTCGATCTTCTCAACCCGAATTTCCCGAAGATGGCCGACAGCTACGGCATCGCCGGCGTGCGCGCGACGAGCCCCGACGAATTGCGCCGCGAGCTGGCCGCCGCCTTGAAGCGCCGCGGGCCCTCCTTGATCGAGGTGCCGGTAGGCGAGATGCCGGATCCCTGGCCGACGCTGGTCATGCCGCGCATCCGCGGGCGCTAAGCGCCGTCGGCCGGCTCTTGCCGCCGGCGATCGGCGACGGCACTTCTGCGGTATGAAGCGCAACGTCGTTCCAGCAACATCGGAAGCGGTTGCGGAAGCCGCGCGCCTGTTGCGAGACGGCAATCTCGTCGCGTTTCCGACCGAAACCGTGTACGGGCTCGGGGGCGATGCGAGGAGCGAGACGGCAGTCGCGCGAATCTTTGCCGCCAAAGGCAGGCCGCGCTTCAACCCGCTGATCGTGCATGTCCCGGGTCTGACCGAGGCCGAGCCGCTCGCCGAGTTCGACACGCGGGCACGCGAGTCGGCGCGGCGTTTCTGGCCCGGCCCGCTGACATTGGTGCTGCGGCGCCGTGCCGACGCCGAATTGTCGCTGCTCGCGAGCGCCGGCCTCGATACGGTGGCTCTGCGCGCCCCCGCCCACCCCGTCGCGCAGCAATTACTGCGGGCTGCGGCGAGACCGATCGCCGCCCCTTCGGCCAACCGCTCGGGTCGGGTCAGCCCGACCATGGCGGCGCATGTCGCCGCCGAGCTCGGGACCGACGTTTCATTGGTTCTGGATGGTGGGGCCTGCCCGGTCGGCCTCGAATCGACGATCCTCGACCTGACCAGCGGCGTCCCGATGCTGTTGCGCCCCGGCGGAGTCACGCGCGAGGAGCTTATCGCCATATTCGGCGAGATCGCATCGCCCTCCGCGCGCGACCATGTCCCGCGCGCGCCGGGCAGCCTTCCGAGCCATTACGCGCCGAGCCTGCCGGTACGGCTCGACGCACGCGACGCCCGCCGTGGCGAGGCGTTACTTGCCTTTGGCGCCGAAGCGCCGGCCGGCTTTTCAGAAGTGCTGTGGCTGTCGCGAAAGGGCGATCTCGTCGAGGCGGCGGCCAATCTGTTCGCTATGCTGCGCAGCCTCGACCGGCCGGAATTCACAGCGATTGCGGTCATGCCGATCCCCGAGCATGGCCTCGGACTGGCGATCAACGACCGGCTGCGCCGCGCCGCCTTCTGAGAACTCGATGCCTAAGAATCAGCGAGCACAGCCGCGCAGCCGAGAAACGCCGGCAAGGGGTGCGTCACGACAAAGGTGGGAATGGCCGCGACATACGGGCTAAGCCGTCCCTTCGTCTCGAAGCGCGTGCGAAATCCGCTCTCGACAAATCGCGCCCCGAGCCGTGGCACGATCCCGCCCGCAATGTAGACGCCGCCTTTGGCGCCCAAGGTCAGCGCCAAATCGCCTGCCACCGTGCCGAGCATCGCGCAAAACATTGCGGTCGCTTCGCGGCACAGCGGGTCGAGCGCCGCCGTCGCCGGATCGGTGATCTGCGCCGCTGTGTAGGGCGCGGCCGGCACGCCATCGATCCCGGCAAGCGCGTTGTACAAATTGACGAGACCCGGTCCCGAGAGGCAGCGCTCGGCCGAGACATGGTCGAAACGGCGACGCATCCAGTCGAGGACGGCATTCTCGCGCGCGGTCGCCGCCGGCATCGTCACATGCCCGCCTTCTCCCGTCAGCGGCGACCAGCGCCCCCCGTCAGGAGTGAGCGCGGACGCGCCCAGCCCCGAGCCCGGCCCCAATACCGCAATCGGCCGGCCAGCGATCGGCACGCCGCCGCCGACCGGCATGCGGTCATTTGGTCCAAGGCGCGGGAGCGCCAGCGCCACCGCGGTGAAATCATTGATTATCTCAAGCCGCTCGAAGCTGAGCTGGGCGCGCAACGCGGCAGCCGAAAAGCTCCAGGGATGGTTTGTCATGCGGATGTCATCGCCGCTGACCGGCGCCGCGATCGCGAGGCATCCTATGCGCGGCCGCGGGAACGAACCGGCCTGCGCGAGATAGGCACGGATCGCGTCCCCGATTGTCGCGAAATCGGCATCGGCGAACGTGCTCGAATGCAATACCGCGCCCGCGGGAGACGCCAGCCCGAACCGGGCATTCGTCGCCCCGATATCACCGACGAGCCAAACCGTTTCCCGATCAGCAGTCACCGCCCAGCTCCGGCCGCCTCCAGCACGGTCAGGAAACGCTCGCGCCAGGCATTGATGTCATTTCGCCGCAGCGTCGCCATCATCGCCGTCCACCGCTCGCGCCGCTCCCCGAGCGGCATCTGCAGGCCCTGCCAGATTCCCTCGGCCATGGCTTCGAGATCGGATGGATTGACGATAATCGCCTCGCCGAGTTCGCGCACCGCGCCGGCGAAGCACGACAGAACCAGGATGCCGGGATCGTCCGGCCGCTGCGCCGCGACATACTCCTTGGCGACCAGGTTCATGCCGTCGCGGAACGGCGTCACGAGCCCGATCCCGGCGGCGCGGTAGAACCCGGACAGGATCCGATGATTGAAGCTCTTGTTCAGGTAACGCACCGGCGTCCAGTCGAATTCGGCATAGCGACCGTTGATGTGACCGGCGGCGGCTTCGAGTTCTCTGCGGATTTCGCGGTACTCCGGGACATCCGAGCGCGATGGCGACGCGATCTGCATCAAGACGGTGCGGCCGCGCGTCTGCGGGTAATGCTCGAGCAGATGCGAATACGCGGCAAACCGCGCCGGCAGCCCTTTCGAATAATCGATCCGGTCGACGCCGATGATCAGCGAACGGTCGCGGATGCTGGACGTCAGGCGCCGCATCTGCCGCGACTCCTCGGCGGCCGCCGCTTGCTCGGCAACGGCGGCGACGTCGATCCCGATCGGGAACACGCCGGCCTGAACAATTCGCCCGAACGCGCGCAACCGGCCGCCGCCAACATCTTCGCCACCGCCCTGGCGCAAGAGGTAATCGCGGAAGCCTTCGAGGTCGGCGGCGGTCTGGAAGCCGACGAGGTCGTAGGCGCACAAGGCGGCCGCCAGATCGCGATGATTGGGCAACATGCGGAGCAATTCCGCCGCCGGGAACGGGGTGTGCAGGAAAAACCCGATCGGCTGCCGGCAATCGAGCTGGCGCAACGCCTCGCCGAGCGGGATCAGGTGGTAATCATGCACCCAGACAACATCTTCGGGCAGCAGCATCGGCGCCAGGGTGCGGGCAAAGCTGCGGTTGACGCGGAGATAACCGGCGAGAGCGCGCCGCGAAAACCCGACCAGCGACGGCCGGTAGTGGAACAGCGGCCACAGCACCCGGTTGGCGTAGCCGATGTAATATTCGTCGAAGTCGCGCCGCGACAGATCGACGACCGCCGCGGTGATGTTGCGGTCGATGGTCAGTTTTGGCGTTTCGCTCGGGCGCTCGCTGATCGAACCGCTATACCCGAACCAGAGGCCGCCGGCGCGCTCCAACGCAGCCCGCAACGCGACCGCCAACCCGCCCTGGGCCGCCTTGTCGCGGCCGATCGGGCCCACTCGGTTCGAGACGACGACCAGTCGGCGAGGAGCTGCTTTTGCTGCGGCTCGAGGGCTCCCGCGAGCGGATGCATGGGTTTCGGCGTCGCCCATCACCGATCCGACCGCCGCAACCTCCTCGCTTGGCATTCCCGCCTCACTCGCCACCTGTGGTTGAAACAGTGCCGCGCCAGCCGTGTTCCGCGTCAAGTCGCCGGTAAGTGCGGTGCGCCGGCAAGCCATTCGCGCGCCCCCCGGACCGAAGACAGCCCAAACACCGCCGCAGTACTGCCGGATTGGCAGCCGATCCGGATCGACACGCCGCCCCGGCGATTGACCTCGGCGAACCCGTCTTCGTCAGTCGTATCGTCGCCGAGATACACCGGCCGGCGTCCCTGAAACGGCGGCTCGGCCATAAAGGCGGCGATGACCCGGCCCTTGTCGTGATGCCGCGGTTGGAACTCAACGACCATGTTCCCGGCGATCAGCCGCAAGCTGTCGCTATACTGTTCGACCAGTCGGGCAGCGGCACCGCGGATCGCCGCTTCCGCCTCCGGCAGGGCGCGGTAATGCAGGGCGAGCGTACGGCCCTTGTCCTCCACGAATACACCGGGCCAGTGCCGCGCGACTGCCGTTATTTCCGGGCGTAGCCTGTCGAGCGCTGCCGCCGCGGTTCGGTCCGCGTCGCCGCCGCCCTTTGCATAGCTTCCGTCAGGGCGACGCCGCTCGATGCCGTGCAATCCAGCCGCGGCGCCGCGCCACGGGCGAAACAGCCGATCGAGCTCGGCAATCGGACGTCCGCTGATCAGCGCCAGAGCCCCCTCGCGCTCATCCCCGAGGCGCCGCAGCAGATCGGGCAATGAAGGTGCCACCTCGACCAGCTCGGGACGCGGCGCGATCTCCAGCAACGTTCCGTCGACATCGATAAACAAAGCGTCGTGCCGGTCGAGTGGCGGCGCTGCCGTCGGAGTTCGCATTACATCGCGGCCCGCCTGTTGTGCAGCGCACACGCTTTCGGCGGCTCGATCGCAGGAGCTATGATGATTCCTGAGGGCTGCCAAGGATTTTCCGAAAGGGGGGTTGACTCGGCCGGCCCGGTCCTTAAATTGTGCGGTGCGGTATGGATCATCTTCTCGATGGTTCTGCCGTACGTCTTCTAGGCGTTTCCTCCCTAAACTCGGGCCGTGCTCACGCGCGGCCCTTCTTTTTTGCGCCGCTTGGCGTCGGCATATTGGCTGTCGTCCGGGAAGATCGTCTCAGCCGGGATGTCAGGCAGCACGCCGACCTCGCGGTAGATCGGCGCAAAATCGGGGTCCGTCGCCGCGAAGAGCTGCGCAAAATCGTCAACAACGAAGTAAGTCTCCTGATACCGGTCGATGTGGTACTGCGTCCGCATGACGCGGCGCAGATTGAAGCGCAGCCGATGTGGGTGGGGGTCTTCCAGGCAATAGACCGCTTCACCCGCCGAGGAGAGAATCCCCGATCCATAAATCCGCAACCCTTCATCCGTCGCGATCAGACCGAACTCGACGGTATACCAATAGAGCCGGGCGAGATGGCTTAGATGCCCGAGGTGGACCGCCTTCAGCCCGCCTTCGCCGTAGGCCTGCATGTAATCGGCGAAGACCGGGCTCATCAGCATCGGCACATGGCCGGCGATGTCATGAAAGACGTCCGGCTCCTGAAGATAGTCAAGCTGGTCGCGCCGCCGGATGAAGCACGTCGAGGGAAAGCGCCGCGCGGCAAGAAAGGCGAAAAACACGTCGTCCGGCACGAGGCCTGGCACCGGAACAATGCGCCAGCCGGTCGCGCGATCGAGGATGTCGCTGAGCCGGCGGAAATCAGGAATTCCGTGCGCGGCAACACCTAGTTGCTGGAGACCATCGAGGTATTCGCGGCAGGCGCGCCGTTTGAGCAATTTTTGCTGGCGCTCGAACAACAGGCGCCAGACCGCGTGCTCGTCCTCGGCATAGGCCTGCCAGTTCTGCTCGATCGTGTGGTCCGCCAGCCTGCCGCTCATCGCGCGCTCCAGAAGGTGCTCCCCTTGCAACTGGGAACACCCCGGCGGTGCGTCAATCTTCCCGAGAAGGCGACATTGAGCGGAATTCGCGAATTTACCGGCCGAGATTCAGCGCCGCGGGAGACAGTCCTGCATGATTTGGCTCAACCGGTCGATCAGCTCGGCCAATTCGACCGCGAGCCGGGAGAAACCGGGCTTTCGGCGATAACTGCGCTCCTCCATATATAGGGCGCGGTTGATCTCGATCTGCAAGGCATGGCGGTGGCGCTCGGGGCAGCCGTAATGCCCGGTCGTAAAGCCGCCCGAATAGGGCGCGTTGAGCGCCACGGTGAAATGGCGCTCGGTCAGAAACTCCCGCGCCGCTTCGATGATCTCTGGGGTGCAGGAGGTTCCGTGACAATCGCCTAGAACAAAATCGGCGGCCTCCGTCCCGCCCGACAGGCAGGCCGCCGATGGCATCGAGTGGCAGTCGATCAACAGACAGCCGCCGAACACCTCCTCGGTATCCTCGACAAGCCCGCGCAATGCCTGATGGTAAGGGTAGTACAGGGCATCCACACGTTGTTTGGCCTCGGCGAAGCACAGCTTACGGGCATAGATCTCCTCACCGCTCGCGACAACGCGGGCGATCGTGCCGAGCCCCATGCGCACCCGCGGCGAACGCGCATTCACAAAACTCGGCAGCACATCGGAGAACATCGCTGGGTCGAGTTCCCACGGCTCGCGGTTGACGTCGAGATAGGCCCGGGGGAAGCGCGCCGCGAGCAACGGGGCGCCGAGCTCGGGCCCGGCGCCGAACAGCACGTCGACAAAACTGTCTTCGGAGCGGCGCAACGTCAACGGATCGAGCCGCGAGGCGGCCAGGAGGTCGCTCGGATATTCCGCTCCGCTATGCGGCGAGGCGAGAACGAGGGGCAGCGCGCGCGCCGCCGGTTGGCGCACGTCGAGGGCGCCTCCTGCCGTCGCCAAGCGCGGAACCGGACCGTCCATGCCGCAAGCTTAGTGCGGCGCTGCGAAGCTGTCATCATCGACTCGGTACGCGCAAGCTGGCGCTTGCCTTTCTCCGGCGCAGCGGTCGTGTTACCTCTAGCAGAAGTGGCGAAAGGCGCTTCACCGCGAAGTGTTGAGGAATGGCGCGGATCCTTCTGGCCGAAGATGACGATCAGCTGCGCGCTTTCCTCGGTCGTGGATTGCGGCGGGCCGGCCATGCGGTCGATGCGGTCGCCGATGGCGAGGCGGCGCTGGTGCAAGCGCACGACGCGGATTATGACCTACTGGTGGCCGACGTCGTGATGCCTGGAATTGACGGCATCGAGCTGGCGCGCCGCGTTTCGGTGCGCCAACCCGGCATCCGCGTCATGTTTATCACTGGGTTCGCCGCGGTCGCGGTGCGGGACGAGGACTTCACGCCCAAACGGCCGCGCGTGCTGGCAAAGCCATTTCATTTGCGCCATCTGATCGCCGAAATAGAGGCGCTGTTATCGCAATAGGGGGCGCTGCGCGTCAAACAGCCATCTCTTGCATTTCAGCGGCTGCAACCACCTATGGTGCCCTGGAGGGCGATTGAATACATGATCCTCAGAGCATTCGCTTTCGTCGGCGCTCTATTGATCGGCGGCGCCGCGATGGCGCAAACCGCCCAGGTCGAGATCAAGGATGCCTGGGCGCGCGCGACACCGGGCAAGGCGGAGAACGGCGCCGCCTATCTGACGATTCAGTCGCCGGTCGCAGACCGTCTTGTTGGTGTGTTTAGCCCGGTCGCGAAAAAGGCCGGGCTGCACACAATGACGATGGAGGGCAGCGTCATGAAGATGCGCCCGCTCGGCGGGGTCGATCTCCCGGCGAACCAGCCGGTCACGCTAAAGCCGGGCGGCATGCACATTATGCTTGAAGGCCTTAACGAGCCCCTGCAGGCCGGGAAATCCTTCCCGCTGACTCTGAATCTCGAGAAGGCCGGACAGAAGCAGGTCGAGGTTACGGTCGAGAAAGCCGGCGCGGCGGGACCGGGTGGGCAAGCCGGCACGGATATGCCGATGCCGGCGAAGCGCTGAGCGGAAGAGCACATGGCATCGCGACCGGCAAATCCCCGCACACCGCCGCGTTTCGCGCTCGTCGCGATAGTGTTCGCTGGGGTGCTGGTCATTGCGGCCGGGGTATTGCTCGCGCTCGCCTTGCGCGAGACGCCGCGGGGCGCCGCGGGAACGGCGCTCGCCAGCGCGATCGGCGGCCAATTCCAACTCATCGATCAGAACGGCAAGCCCTTCAGCGATGCCAATCTCAAAGGCAAATGGCACCTCATCTTCTTTGGCTACACCCATTGCCCGGATGCTTGCCCGACCGCGCTCAATGAGATGTCGCTCGCCCTCGACCGGCTCGGCATAAAACGGGACGAGGTCGGGGTCGTGTTCATCACAGTCGATCCCGAGCGCGACACGCCCGACGTGCTGAAATCTTATGTACAGAGTTTCGATGCTCCGATCGTGGCGCTGACCGGCTCGCCCGAAGCGGTTGCGCAGGCCGCCAAGGCCTATCGCGTCTTTTATGCCAAGCACCCCCGCGCCGACGGCGATTACGATATGGATCACAGCGCCGTCATTTATGTGATGAACCCCGAAGGGCGGTTTACCGCGACCTTTACGCCCGACAGCAGCGCCGATGCCATCGTCCAGCGGCTGCAGAAGCTGATCTCCTGAGGTTCGACCGGCCGCAGGGATTGGTTTAGCCCCTTCGCGACGACATATAGAGCGGACGCTCCCGGCTCATCAGCCGAGGTGCCCGACCGTAACTGCCCAACCCAGGAATAATGACGACGCTCCCCGACGAGATCGCGCGCCGGCGCACCTTTGCGATCATCTCGCATCCGGACGCCGGCAAAACCACTCTGACCGAAAAGCTGCTGCTGTTCGGCGGCGCGATCCAAATGGCGGGCGAGGTCAAGGCGCGCGGTGAGCGCCGGCGAGCGCGTTCGGACTGGATGACGATCGAGCGTGAACGCGGCATTTCGGTCAGTTCGGCGGTCATGACCTTTGAGCATGACGGCCTCGTCTTCAACCTGCTCGACACACCAGGTCACCAGGATTTCAGCGAAGACACCTATCGCACGCTGACTGCGGTCGACAGCGCCGTGATGGTGCTCGATGCGGCGCGCGGCATCGAGGAGCAGACACGAAAGCTCTTCGAGGTCTGCCGGCTGCGCAACGTGCCGATCATCACCTTCATCAACAAGCTCGATCGCGAGGGGCGTGACCCGTTCGACCTGCTCGATGAAATCGAGCAGTCGCTGGCGCTCGACGTCGCCCCGGCAAGCTGGCCAATCGGTATGGGGCGCGATTTCCTCGGTACCTACGATCTGTTCGACGACGCGCTACTGTTGTTCGAGCGAGGGCTGGGCGAGCGAGTGGTCGAGCCGATCCGCTGCGAGGGCCTGAACGATCCCGAACTGCCCCGCCGGCTGCCCGAAACGGCGATCGCCAAGCTACGCGAAGAGATCGAAATGGCGCGCGGTTTGTGCCCTGAATTCGATCTCGATTCGTACCGCGAGGGTCACCTGACGCCGGTATTTTTCGGCAGCGCGATCAACAATTTTGGGGTACGCGAGCTGTTGCAGGGCGTGGCCAGGCTAGCGCCGCCGCCGCGGCCGCAACCGGCCGAGCCGGCCGCGATTCGGCCCGAGGAAGAGGCTGTCGCTGGGTTCGTTTTCAAGGTGCAAGCGAACATCGATCCGCAACACCGTGATCGGGTTGCCTTTCTGCGCGTCTGCGCAGGCCGCTTCCGGCGCGGCATGAAGCTGAAAAACCAGCGTACCGGGCGGCTCATGTCGGTGCAGAACCCGGTGTTCTTTCTGGCCCGCGACCGCAATCTCGCCGAGGAAGCTTGGCCCGGCGACATCATCGGCATCCCCAATCACGGCAGCCTGCGAACCGGCGATACGCTGACCGAGGGCGCCGAAACCCGCGTCACCGGCTTGCCAAGCTTTGCGCCCGAGATCCTGCGCCGCGTGCGCATCGAGGATCCGATGAAATCGAAGCATCTGCGCCACGCCTTGACCCAATTGGCCGACGAGGGCGTGACGCGCGTGTTCCAGCCGGCCAATGGCGGCGATTGGATTATCGGCGTCGTCGGCGCCCTGCAGCTGGAGGTTCTGACGGCGCGCCTCGAGGCAGAGTATGGGCTCGCGACACGGCTCGATGGCGCGCCCTATGAGGCGGCGCGCTGGGTCGATGCCGAGCCAGCCGAGCTCGACCGGTTCCGCGCCAGCTCGCATACGGCACTGGCCGAGGATCATGACGGCGTGCCGGTGTTTCTCGCGCGCAACGCGTGGGACCTGCGGACCACGATCGAGGAATGGCCGGCAATCCGCTTCAGAGAGACGCGGGAGCAGAATTGATTCTCGCGGCGCGGCGCAAGGCCTGGGGTGGCTGACCGAAGGCCCGGACAAAAGCGCGCCGCATGCGTTCGGGGTCACGGAACCCAGTCATCTCGGCGACGCGGTCGATCGGATCGCACCCGTCCTCCACCTGAGCGCGCGCCGCTTCGAGGCGCAGATGCTCGATCGCCTTGGCCGGTGTGACACCGGTCTCCGTTGTAAAGGCGCGGGCGAAATGCCGGGCGCTCATCGCCGCGCGGTCGGCGAGCCGTTCGACCGGCAGCGGTTCAGCCAGCCGTTCGCGCGCCCAGCCCAGCAATTCGCCAAAGCGCCCGTCCGGCCGCCCCAGTTCGAGCAAGGCCGAAAATTGTGATTGTCCACCCGGTCGGCGGTGATAGACGACGAGCCGCTGGGCGGTGCGCTTGGCCGCCGCCTCGCCGAGATCCTCGGCGATCAGCGCCAGCGCGAGATCAATCCCGGCAGTGATGCCGGCGGAGGTCCAGATATTGCCGTCGCGCACGAAAATGCGATCCGGCTCGACCCGGGTCCGCGGGTAAAGCCTGGCCAGATCGGCCGCCCAGCGCCAATGGGTCGTGGCGCGCTTTCCATCGAGCAGCCCCGCGGCGGCGAGCAGGAACGCGCCGGTGCAGACGCTCGTCACCCGGCGCGCCCGTGACGCCGCGTCGCGCACCAGCTCCAGCATCGCCGGTGACGGCTCCGGTTCGTGAGCCCCGAGCCCGCCCGCGACGATCAGTGTGTCGAACACCGGGGCTCCAACGACGTCTTCGACCACCAGCATGATCCCGGATGAGCTCATCACCTGTCCCGCGGCGGTTGCCAACAGGCACAGGCGATAGGCAGACGGGTCGATCTCCCGGTTTGCCAATTCAAAGGCGGTGATCGGGCCAGCGGCGTCGAGCAGCTGAAAATTCGGGAAGACGAGGACGCCGATCGTTCGGGTCATGGCAGAATCCGAGGAAACTTTGTCATTCCGGCCAAAACCTACGCCCGCTACTATCTCCGGCGCAAGAGAATGGAGCCGAGGATGACTGCCCAACCCACCGTAATCGTGTTCGCCCTGTTTCCCGGCGTCACGCAGCTCGACTTCACCGGCCCGCACCAGGTGCTGTCGCGGCTACCCAGCGCGGAGGTGATGCTCGCCAGCCGCGAAGGCGGGGCCATCGAGGCGGACGGCATCACCTTCGCCGGACTGCGCCGGCTCAGGGATATCGAGCGCTGCGACATCATCTGCGTGCCGGGCGGGTTTGGCACTACCGACAATGCAATCGCCGACGAGGAATTCCTGCGCGAGCTGCGCCGCCTCGCAAACGGCGCGCGCTACGTCACCTCAGTGTGCACCGGGTCTTTGGCGCTCGGCGCGGCGGGGCTGCTGCACGGCAAGCGCGCCGCGTGTCACTGGGCCTGGCGCGAGCTCCTCACCGCGTTCGGCGCGATCCCGGATTCGGCTCGTGTGGTGCGCGACGGCAATGTCGTGACCGGCGGCGGCGTCACCGCCGGTATCGATTTCGCGCTGACCCTGGTGGCGGAGATCGCGGGGCCGGAGACCGCGCAAGCCATCCAGCTCGGGATCGAATACGCGCCGGCGCCGCCGTTCGATGCCGGCTCTCCGGAAACCGCCCCGCCCGAAATCCTCGCCCGGGTCACCGAACGTTATGCCGCCGGAGCGGCGCAGCGTCGCGCGGCGGTAGCGGCCGCGGCGGAACGGATGCGCGCCGCCCGCTTCTGATCAGACGACCCCTTCGGCGCGGAACGCGGCGATCGCGGCCTCGCTATAGCCGGCCTCGCGCAGGATCTCGTCGGTGTGTTCGCCGATCAGCGGCGGCGGGCGCTCGATGCTGCCGGTGCCGCCCGCGGCGAGGCGAAAGCCGGAGCCGACCAGGGTGAATTCGCCGTAGGACGCCTCGACATGCTGCAGCACGTCGCGATGTGCCAACTGCGGGTGATGCACGATTTCGGAAATCGGCCAGATCGCGGCGCAGGGCACATCGGCTTCGGTTAGCCGCCTCTCCCAGTTTTTCGCAGCATCGCCGGCCAGCGCTTCTTCGATGATGGCGCGCAGGGCCGGCTCGTTCTGCGCGCGCAAGGGCCAGTCGGCGAAGCGGGAATCGTCGAGCGCGTCGGCGCGGCCGATGCCACGCATCAGGGCGGCAAACTGCCGCTCGGTCATCACCGCCAGCATCAAATCGCCTTCGCCAGCCTTGAAGCGGTTGCCGGTGACCTTGCCGGTCGACGACAGATTACCGAACTGGCGGTGGATGTGGCCGGTGACGGTGTATTCGGCGACCTGGCCCGAGATGAAGCTCAGCGCCGCATCGAGCATCGCCACATCGACGAACTGCCCGGCGCCGGTCTGCGTGCGCTGGAATAGCGCGCTCGATACGGCGAAGGCGGCCGTCATCGCGCCGATCGTGTCGCACAGCGCAAAGCCGGCGCGGGTCGGGCCCTTATCCTCATGCCCGGTGATCGACATGATGCCGGACATCGCCTGCAATTTGCCGTCGAAGGCGGCGGTGCCGCGCTCCGGGCCGTTCTGGCCGAAGCCGGAAACGGCACAATAGATCAAGCGCGGGTTGAGCGCGCGCAGCGCTTCGTAGCCGAGGCCGAAACGCTCCATGATCCCCGGCCGGAAATTCTCCCACACGATGTCCGCGTCGGTCGCGAGGCGCTTGGCGATCTCGATTGCGGCGGGCTTCGAAAGGTCGAGCGTGATGCTGCGCTTGTTGCTGTTGATGCCGAGAAACGAGGGCCCCAGTCCTTGTGCCGATCCCTCCCAGCGCACCGGCGAGGAGCGCCGCATGTCGTCGCCGGCCTTCGGCTCGACCTTGATGACCTCGGCCCCGAGCAAGGCAAATTGATACGTGCCGAACGGCCCGGCGACATAGCGGGTAAAATCGAGAATCCGGATGCCGGCAAAGGGCTTTTTCATCAGAGCATGCTCATCATTGCGGGGAGCCGAAGGCGACGAAGCAATCTCCTCGACCGGTTCGGTTCGGCGCGAGATTGCTTCGTCTCGCTCGCAATGACAACCGCGGGCTACTCCGCCGCTGGGGACTTATCGCGCACCGATTTAGCGATTTCCTTGCCGCGATCGAACTCGGCGCGGCGGCGGGCAATCTCCTCCGGCGACAACCGCGCGATATTCGAGAAGTCGAGCTTCCAGTCGGGATTATCGCTCCAGCGCAGCGGCGACTGCGCGGTGGTGCGCGCTGCCGGTGCCGACTCGAGAACCCGCAACGCCAGCTCCAGCGTAAAGGCCTGCGACTCCGGATCGTTTGGCCGGCCGGCCGGATTGCCGAGCGGAAAATCGCTGAACAGAAACCGCGGCACGCCGACATATTCGACGATGTCCTTGGCGCAACCCATGATAACCGTCGGGATGCCGTTTGCTTCGAGGTGACGGGCGGCCAGACTCACGGTCTGGTGACACACCGGTCAAACCGCGACAAAAACAGCGGCGTCCGCTTTGTCTTCACGAAGTCGCGCCAACAGCTCCGGGCAATCCTGTTCGAGTGTCACCCGGTGGCTGCGGTTGGTCGGTGCGCCATGAAAGCGCGGCGTCACCTCGGCGATCCGCCCCGCCGCACCTGCGCGCCGCAATTCTCTCAGCGGGAACCAAGTGTTGCTGTCCTCGGCCGTCGTATGGGTGCGATCGTAGCCGACATGCGCGATGCGCAAATCGTGATGCGCAGCACTGTTCCCCGAATAGACGGTGTAGAACTTGGTCGCGGCATTGTAGGCCGCGCCTGGCCCCTGCTCGTCCTTCCCGGGTTGATACGGCGCCGCCGTCGTCACGAGGCCGATGCGGCATTCGCCGAGCGGCCTTTCGAGTGGCGCAAACGGCACCTCGGCATAATGCGCCCAGCGATACGGCGCGCCATAGCCGAGCGCCTGATAATAGTCGCGGATGCGCTGCAGATAGGGGATCGGCTGATCGTGCTCCGGTGCGAAGCCGAAGCCGTGCTCAGACCCGCTCATGATGAACCTCAGCGCGTGCGAAGTAATCGACGTCTTCTGGGCGCGGCCGCCAATCCGGATTGCTCGGCCATTCCTTCGTGCGCCCGCTCATGTCGCCGCCATAGCGCACCCGGAACAACAGCGTGCGCTCCGGTCCGGTGATCCATTCATGCAATTCGCCGGGCGGATGCACGACAAAAGATCCCGGCACAACGGTCACGGTTTCGTCGAGCGTGCGCATCGTGCCGCCGCCCTCGAAACAGAAATAGATCTCCGTCGCGTGCGGGTGGCAATGGTAGGGGCTGGTCTGACCCGGCTCCCAGCAAGCAACCGTCACATCGCCCTCGGCGACCCGGCCGAGTACGCGCTCGACATGCTTCTTCGGGTCGAACTTCTCTTCGCTTTTTAGATTGAAGGCATGCATGGCTCGTCCTCAGTGCCGCCATTCATTGGCCGGCTCGTGGCCGGACAGCGGTACGGCGGGGGGTGGCGTGACTGGCATCGCCGCGGGCTCGGCGGCCTCTGCCTTGCGTGCCTCGGCGGCGCGGCGCAGCCGATAATAGGCGTGTACCGTTAGCGGGATCGACCCGACATAGACCGCGCCGATAAAGGTCAGCGTCGGCCACGGCGCCGTCGTGAACAACCCCGCGAACACACCAACGCCGAGCAAGGTCGGCAGCACGAGATCATGCGGAATGCGTATCGGTTTCAGTGACACCGTGGGCACACGGCTGATCATCAACAGCGCGATGCCGCTCAGCCATACTGCGTTCAGATAGGGCGAGCGCGCGATCCAGTCGCCCCATTCGAAGCTGATGAACATCGGAACCAGTGACAGCCCGGCGCCGCCCGGCGCCGGCACGCCGCTGAAGAAGCCGGCGGCATAGGGTTGCGGCTCGGCGGCGACCTCGGTGTTGAAGCGCGCGAGACGCAACGCGCAGCAGATCGCGAAAAACAATACGATCGCCCAGCCGATGCTGTGCAATGCCGACATGGTCCACAGATACAGGACCAGTGCCGGCGCCACCCCAAAGCTGATGAAGTCCGCCAGGCTGTCGAGCTCGGCGCCAAAGCGCGATGTCGACTTCAATAGCCGCGCCATCCGGCCATCGAGCCCGTCAAATACGCCGGCGACAATGATCGCGTAGCAGGCAGCCTCGAAGTTCTCGCTGACGGCAAAGCGGATCGCCGTCATGCCGGCGCATAGCGCCAGCAATGTCAGCACATTCGGGATGAGACGGTTGACGGAGAAGCCGGATAGGCGCCGTACCCGCATGCGCGGCCGCCGCACTCGCACCCTGCGCGGTCGCATCGCCAAGAACGTTCTCCTTATTGCACGCGGTCCAAGGCCTGGATCATACACGAAAACCGCCCAGCGGGGGGCGCGACCCCGGTCAGTGGGCAAACCCGCCAATTGCAGGCGCCACGGCAAGCCGGTCGGCAAGAACCGTCTCGCCGCCAACCATGCGCTGTCCCAACGCGACTTGTGGGACATAGGGCGGCGGGCAGTAGACGTCGACCCGAGAGCCGAAGCGGATAATGCCGATGCGCTCGCCAACCGTCAGCGTCTGGCCTTCATAAAGGCTGCACACAATGCGGCGCGCCACGAGCCCGGCGATCAGCACACAGGCTATTGCGGGCCCGTCTTCGGGCAGGATGCGGAGCGCTAGCCGCTCATTGTCGTCGCTCGCCTTGTCGAGGCTCGCGTTGATAAAGCGGCCCTTCGTGTAGCGCCGCGCCCCGAGCTTGCCGCCGATCGGCGAGCGGGCGACATGCACATCAAACAGGTTAAGGAAGATGCCGATCCGCGGCAGCGGTTCGGCGCCCATCTCGAGCTCCGGTGGCGGCGATGCTGGCCCGAGCGAGACGACGATGCCATCCGCCGGGCTGACGATCAGCCCGGGGCGGGCCGGCGTCACCCGCCAGGGATCACGGAAGAAATACACGAGCCACAACGTGAGGATCAGCGCGATCCAGCCGAGCGGCGCCCAAATGACAAACAGGATCAGCATGAAGACCGCCGCGATCCCGATGAATTTCCAGCCGTCTGGGTGGATCGGCGCGAAGACCTGCCGGAGCATCAGCGCCAACTAAAGGCCCTCCCGCGCGGCGGGGAGGGGTTCTCTCGGCTCACCGGCCTTCGCGGCGCCAGGCCGCGATCAGCAGGCCGACCGTCAACAGCAAGGCCGCGAAGCCCGGCATCAACGGCAGCTCGCTGAACCCGGTCACGACATAATCGCCATTCTGGCGCAGCCCCATCCAGCCATGGCCGGAGGCGGCGCGCCCGGGCGACACGCGGCGGATTTCCGGGACGGCGCCGTCACTGGCCCAGAACACGCCGCCACCGCTCGCCTGTACGAGCGGCGCGAGCTTTTCCGGGGTCGTGCGTACGTCAGCCAACTCGATGGGGTTCAGCGGACCGGCGGCGGCGAGTGCGGTGTGGGTACCATCGCTAGCGCGGTAGAGGCCCATCTGCGAGATCGGCAATGTGCCGCTGCTGCGGCCGCCATGCTCGGGCGAGAGCGTAAGGCTCTGCGTCGTGCCGTCCGGCAAGGTCACGGTAATTGGGCGGTCATCGGGCTCGAGGGATTGCCGTGCGACGATCAGGCGGTCGCCCTCGACAGCCGCCCGCAAATCGTTCTCTTCGAGATCCGGCTCCTTCATCAGCCAGTAGGCGAGCCGCCGCAACAACTCGGCTTGCGGCCCGCCGCCTTCGAAGCCACGCGCCCACAACCACATCTGATCGGACAGAAGCTGCGCCACCCTGCCCTTGCCGATCCGATCAAGAACCAGGAGCGGGTCGCCATGCTCGCCGCTCATCACCGCAGTGCCGTTATGAACCCGCGCCTCGACCTGGCGGAACCAGCGTCCCCAGCTCGGCGCCTCGCCCGGCTTTCCGGCGCCAGACAGATCCTCTGTCACGGGATGACGGCGGCCGGCGTCGGTCAGCTGTGGCTTGAAGCCGTCCTCGTAAACGTTACCGGTCGGCTCGGTCGGCAGGATCTCGCCCAACGGCGTGCGGTAGAGGCTCATCGGCGTGCCGAAGCTCGGCCCCGCCGCTTCGAGGAACGCGCCGCCTTTACGCACATAGCGCACGACATTCTCGACATACGCCTGCGGGATGATGCCGCGCCGGCTGTAGCGGTCGAAAATGATCAGGTCGAAATCGTCGAGCTTGACGTCGAACAGCTCGCGGATCGGAAAGGCGATCAGCGACAGTTCGCGGATCGGCGTGCCGTCCTGTTTCTCCGGCGGGCGCAGGATCGTGAAATGCACGAGATCGACCGACGGATCGGATT
>Ga0209488_10000590_pt1 | contig 30848 bp, 46 predicted proteins | sample Rivendell_Oct201_8_FD_188349 | JGI IMG/M metagenome (GOLD analysis project Ga0209488, IMG submission 188349) | Vadose zone soil microbial communities from the Eel River Critical Zone Observatory, Northern California, USA -... | ecosystem: Environmental > Terrestrial > Soil > Vadose zone >...
AGGAACGTCCGTAGTTGGCCACCACGATCAAGCTGGAACACACGGATAACACCGCTTCCTCTTGATCCTCCCAGCGCCAGTCTGGATTGAGCTTCGGGGTGCCTATCGCTTTGAATTCGAACGCGAGAACTTCGGCGAGTTCCTCGACACGAAGTGGGCGAACGGCCGCTACGAGACATTGCAATAGTCGATGAGCGAGTTCTTGGTTCGACTTTCTGATCTCCCTGAGTATACGCTCGTATGTCTCATCCAGGCTTTCTGGCAACTCCTCCAGGATACGTCGGACACTTGCTGGGAAACAGTGCCGCAGGGCATCCAGTTGGCAGAACACCCATCGAAACCTGTGTCACTTTGATAAGGACGGTTCATAAGCAGATGAAAACGCACTTACATCCCATCTACTTTTTGCGATAATGTCTTGATAACCAGATCCTTATCCTCCTCCCGCCATCTTTGCATCCTTCGGTCTGAATGAATGAAAGAAGTGATATAGTCGATAATATCTTGCATTTGTCCACTTTCATCATGAAGAGATACAGGGTGCTGGGTTAACGGTTCGAGGACAACCCTAATGTCGAGTTCAGGCCGACTCGTAATGCATATGTGCAGATTTGGGAGGCGAAGGCCAACGAGTGCACCCACAAAACGAAGGACCTCTTCTCGTGGAGATGGGACGTTAGACGTAATTGGGGACTCATCGAGCGCGTCCAAAATAATGTACGTAGGGCTTTGTGTTTCGAGGATAAGCATTTCTTTGAGACATTCTATCATAGCCTTATCGCTAGGTTTCGTTACTCCACGATCGTGCGCAGAATAGAGTCGGGAAAGTATGTCGCAACAGGGATCGGACCGAGCAGAAAGCTGGATGAGGAGCGAAGGAAGCAAGTTGTGAAGCTTTTGTTTATCGATGTCCCTAAAGTCGAAATAAAAATAGGCCAAGGAGGCACTTCCAGCGTCGCGCAAGACTATGATATCTTGTATGATTAAGGAGCTGAGTCCAGTACGTGAGTTACACAGGGAACAAGATGAAGGAGGACCAACCAGAGAATGCTCTTCCCGGAACCTGCTATATAACCGGGGGAGATGGTTAAGAGTTGTCCCGTATGAGCCAAATAAATAGAGCGTACGTTTTCCGTGCAGCCACAAGATGGAACCAGTGGATTTCCATTGCTTGAAGATGGTGCCTTGAAAGAACCACTGAGCTGAACCACTGTGGTGGATCTTGCGCGCAATGTTATGATTGACGGATGGTTCTGGGGGTGAAAGCCATTGCAGGAGACTATATCGGAGCTGATTCCCTGTGAAGAAATCTCAGGGTTCGGAGAGTAAGAAGGTAAGGGCGGACGAACGGTTGAGCTGATGCAACTTGTCATCGACGCCTTGCACCTTGTCCTCGACGTCTTGCGCCTTCTTGCCAACATCTTGCACGTCGCCGCTGGCACTTTGTACACTCTCGTGCACACCCCTTACTTTATCATCAACCCTCAGCACTTTGCCGTTTATGTCGTACGTCATCTTCATGAGCTCGGCGGACGCAATCCGTGCCTCTTCCTGCGTCAACTCGTCCAATTTCTGAACTGCATCTTCAATCTCCCTGTTTCCCGTAAGCTTCTTTAAATATTTCTCTGAAACAATCACGAGTCAACAATAGGAAACCTATACGAGGGTCAGCGTACTCAATTGTCCCCGCTTTAATTCGTGTGTCGCCATCGCGAGGATGGATAATACTTCCACCATGATCTCGACGATTATATCCATCATAGCCGAGGTAGGTGGGATCCCGGTGTAAATCTCTAGCCGACGGAAGAAGTATCCGATACGGTTAAACAGATCGACGAGCTTATCTTGACTAGAGCTCACGTCCTTGACTGCCTAGAAGATGCAGAAATCAATCAGCCGGCACAGATGAATCACAGTAGATGCGGACCGAAAGGAGAACGCCAATGCCTGCAAAGATGATCTTCACCGGAGAGAACACCTGAGGGACGCATGATATTTGTGGAGTTCGCAAGAGGTAAATATGGAGCTCACGAGGCCGACGCCCTCACCAAGGGGAGCGGAGAAGGCATGGAGGACGTTGACGGTCGGAATGAGCCACTTTGAGAATGTGTCGTCACTGTAACGGAACGTGGGAATCTGCTCCCGAAGCAGGGCAAGTATGGCATCAGCCGAGTCGCAAGAGTGAAGCCTTAATAACAGTGGATGCGCTGGGAGATATTGCCTCGTCCGTTTGGTGTAAGCATCCAAAGCGGAATTAAAGACGTGATCAAAGCGAGAATGGGAGGGAGAAGGGGGATGCGACACCATGACCGGGGGTTGGGTGCAGTGGGCGTATACGGATAAGAGGGTCGTTGTCCCGATAAGAGTAGTGATACGCGCCTATAAGCAGACGCCTCCGCCCAACATGGCGGAGTGCCCACTGTTCCAAAGCCGTGTTGAAAACATTGTAAAGCGAGGCTCTCAGGTTGGCGTGCGGGAGAAAATGGAAGGGGAATTTGACCAACGGGTGTTATGAGGATGTCAGAGACGTGCCTGAGGCCTGAGGGGTCGTGTGGGACACTCCGCCAGGGTCATAAATACTATATCAGCAATGACTACATTGCCCTCTACAAACTTGGCAGAACCTTATATCACCTTACACAGTTTCTTTACAACACTTTTGACGCCCCGACTAGACGTTCAGCTCAGCCTTGTCTCCTTTATCCACCGCTGCTTTCAGCTCTGGGTCCGCCAGGGCGGGCACCACCCACTCGTTGAGGAACTTGTCCACCTGCTGCGGAGCACGCCCAATGAACGAGCGCGGATCCAGCAGCGCGTCGAGCTCATCCTTGATAGGGTCAAAATAAGCGTCCTTGCGCACGCGTTCGATCAGGTCGTTCTCCTCTCCGAGCTGCTTCACTTGATATGCAGCTTCATGAGACAGAACCTTCACACCTGCGTTTCAGCCATACACATCGACGAAAGGAGAAGGGAGAAAATATCTCTCTCATCTCACCCTGATCTTCTCGTGCGCCTCCTGCCGATCGCCGCCCTTCTTGACGAGCGCCATGATGATGTTCTCCGTTGCCATAAACGGGAGCTCCTGCGCGATGCGGCGCGCGATCACGCGCGGGTACACGACGAGCCCCTCGGACACGTTCTGCAGCGTCGTGAGCACGATGTCCGCGGAGAGGAACGCCTCGGGCAGGGTCACGCGCCGGTTCGCGCTGTCGTCCAACGTGCGCTCGAACCACTGCACCGACGCCGTCCCGAGCGCGTTCTGGTGCAGCGTCATCAGGTGTCGCGCCAGTGAGCAGATCCGCTCCGAACGCATCGGGTTCCGCTTGTAGGCCATCGCCGAGGACCCGATCTGCGTCGACTCGAATGGCTCCTCGACTTCCTGAAATTCCATAAAGGACGATGTGTCCAACTTTGTCAGTTTGGGGCGGAATGCAGATAAAAGGGTTGTTACCTTGAGACTGGCGAGGAGGCGCAGGTCTGTTGCTATCTTGTGCGCCGTCGCGCCGAAAGAAGCTAGTGGCGCGAGGACGTCAATGTCGATTTTGCGCGAATACGTCTGCGATGTGACTGGATACGCGTACGAGAAGCCCGACATTGTCGTCACAAGCTTGTCGAGTTCCTCTACCTATATTTCGTTCTAGAGAAATCGTCTTACAGGAGAGGCGCAAAAAGATGGCACACCTTGTCGTGGTCGCCATCGAAGAGTGCGAGGAAGCTCGCTTGTGTCCCTGTGGTGCCTTTAACGCCACGGAAACCGAGATCGTCCCGCGCCCGCTTGATGTTGCGGAGGTCCCAGAGCAGTTCCTGCAAAGTGCCCAAACATCGATGAGTAATAACTCTTGCTGGACATGATTACAAATTCGCACTTGCAACCACAGAGTTGCACGCTTGCCAACTGTCGTCAGCTGTGCAGGTTGAAAGTGCGTGAAGCCCAACGTGGGAAGGTCGCGATACTGAGTCGCGAAGGAGGCGAAGCGGTTGATGACGACCGCGAGTTTCTTAAAGACGAGGGTGAGTGCCGTGCGGATGAAGATGAGATCCGCGTTGCTGCAATGATGAGTTGGAAGGTTTGAAGCGCGGGTGATTGAATGGGTAGTGCGCACTCTGTAACATAGCAGGACGTTGCGCCGAGACTACCATTGCAAAGGGTCTGGTCGGAATGCGATGGGCGGCGTGGAATGGATAAAGTCGTACTGGATGATCCCGGCTGCAGAGGGGGCAACCTTCCCGAACGTATGCACGTGCGCCATCACATCATGTCGTCTCTTCTTTTCCTCAACCGCAGCTATCTCAAACTGCTCCGCATCCAGATGCTGCTCGTATATCAGTCACGCGCCGTCTTAGTAGATCGCACGACGCACCAAATTTTGCTTCATCTCGTCGATCGCAGCGTCTGAGATCTGCAGACCGAGCTGCTTCTCGGCGATGGCGAGTGTAAGCCAGAGTTTACGCCAAGTGTGAAAGCGGTTCTATGTCCTCAATGTTTAGACGATATGCCGACGAGTGAGGGAGAGAGTTGTGTACCTTGGCAGAGAATAGATGTGCCATTTCCTTGCTGGCATAGCGGCTGCAGGAATGTCAGCGTGAATTTGGCTTTCCATTGATTGATTAACCTGGAGAGGGGTGTCTGATACGTATCGTGCTCAGACATGTCAGCGATTAAGGATGTTAATAATAAATTTCAGATGGGTGGGTTATCATATAGAGATAAGATAAGATTGTCCACAATCAACCCGTGACGTGTTTGGCCACGTACAACACGCTTTAACTTTAACTTACCCTACTCACTCAAGGCAACTTTTGCCATGAATGCGTTTTGCCGCAGACTGGCAATCCTCTCCCTCCTTTCCCTCTTTCTCTTCTCTTCCACGACCCTCGCCGCGACGGTGTTAGCCATAGATTATGGCTCCGACTTCATAAAGGCGTCCCTCATCAAGCCAGGCACGCCCTTCGACGTCCTCCTAGACAAAGACTCTAAACGAAAAATTCGCTCTTCTGTGGCCTGGAAAAATGGCGAACGGGTGTTTGGCCAGGACGCGTTTAACCTCGTGCGTGCAACGAGGGTGCTTTCACTTCCCAAACTGACCTGACCTGATGGGGCACCCACGATTTCAGGCGACACGCTTCCCGAAAGATTCATACAACTCGCTCAAATACCTCCTCGGCGTGCCCGCAAACGCAGAAGTAATATCCTACTACACCGCCTTCGCCTCTCCCGCCGTCGTACCTTCAACGCGCTTCACCGCAGCCATCCGCAAAGGCAGCAGCAGCAGTAACGCGGGCGCAAAGGAGGACAGCCCGGCGCCCCCAACATGGGACGTGGAGGAGCTAGTGGCGATGCAGCTTGCATACGTGCGAGCGCTCGCGGTAGAAGCAGCTGGCGCAGGGGAGCGCGTGCAGGACGTAGTGGTGACGGTCCCTGCCTTCTTCTCGCAGTTCGAGCGGGATGCGATCGCGGACGCCGTCGAGCTCGCAGGGCTGCGCCTCCTCGCGCTCGTGAGCGACGGCGCCGCCGTCGCTGTCAACTACGCCATGACGCGGCAGTTCCCCGAGCGGGAGCGCCACGTCGTGTACGACGCCGGCGCGGCCAGCACCCGCGCCACCGTCGCTACCTTTGTCGGGCAGGGAAAGAAGCTGGACGCCACGCTCATCACTGTCAATGGCGTCGGGTTCGACCGCCTGGCTGGGGGCACGGAGCTCGACCGCCGCTTGCGCGAGACCCTCGTTAAGGATTTCGAGAGTAAGCACGGGGTGCGGATTCGCGATGACCCCAAGGCCATGATGAAGCTTTGGAAGGAGGCCGAGCGTCTCAAGGCCATCTTGAGCGCTAATGCCGAGGCGTCTTCCCGGGTGCGTCTTGCCTTGCTGTCAGGGCAGGAGCGCAATGTCACTGATGGATCTGAAAAAAAGGTGGAAAGCGTGTACAACGACATTGATTTTAGCACAAAGGTGACACGTCAAGCGTTTGAGAGCATTTGCGCCGACATGAAAGATCGGTTTGTGCAACCCATTTTCGACGCACTGGACAACGCAAATTTAACATTGGTACGTGCCCAGTTTGTGCAACACGGGGATACGATGCTAAAAGCATGATGGATAGGCCGACATAGATTCAGTTATTTTGACGGGTGGAGCTACGCGTATACCAATGGTCAGGGCAGCGCTCGCAGCAGCTGTGGGGGAGTACGTTCGACGTGTCCCTCATACCCGCGCTATGGATATCTAATTCCTCTCAGAGAAAAACTCGCCATGAATGTGAATTCTGATGAAGCCGCCGTCCTCGGGGCGGCACTCCATGGTGCGACCCTCTCGCGGCAGTTCCGCACGAAGAACATCAAAATCTCGGACATCTCTCCGTACGACGTGCAGGTGTCCTACCTTTCTGAGGCCAAGGCGACGGATGCGTCCGGCGCCCCGCCTCGTACGATCACGTCGGTCGCATTCGCGAAGGGTTCACGGACGGGCACACGCAAGACGCTCACGTTCAGGCGCAAGAACGACTTTTCGCTCGTATTTTCTTACAAGGAGCCGCCGACGAGCGAGTTCCCGGTCGAGCTGCTGGACGTGCGCATCTCGGGCGTTGCGGAGGCATTGGCGAACATTACAGAGGCGGGTGGCGTCGACCCGGTGATCAAGGCTACAATTCTGTTCTCCGAATCTGGCTTTGTGTCTGTGCCCGAGGCAATCGCGTTTGCTGAGATCAAGGATGATTCACTGGCAGGCGCGTCTATGCCCTCCGCTCTCCAAGACGTTACTGATTTGCGGCGCAGGGAAACTCAAGGGCTTATTTGGTGATGGCTTGTCTTCAGCAGAGGATGGGTCGACTTCGACCGTAGATCCGTCGGCGTCGTCTTCAGCACCAAAGCCGACCAAAACCCCAGCAACGCCAAAAGACTTGACAGTTCCCCTAACTGTTACCGTCAAATTCCCGTCTGTCGCGCCCATGGGGCTCGAGCAGAAGCGCGAAGCACGGCAACGGTAAGCCTCGTCTTGTCGGTATGCGTACGCCAGCGCTAAGTGGGACATAGGTTAATTATGATGGAAGCAGAAGAGGCGGCGATCGCTGCTCGCGAAGAACAGCGCAACATCCTTGAGGGATATTTGTACAAGCTCCGCGACTTGCTGGAGAGCGACAGTCAACACCCGTTCGTCAGGCACTCGCAAGAGTCAGAACGACGAGCGATATCGCGCAAGTTGAAGGATGCATCGAGTTGGTTCCATACACAGGCGGATGATGCACAGACGAAGGACTTTGTCGAGCAGCGCTCGTCGCTGGAGTGAGTTACGTTCTTCGATTTGTTAGGACACGAGGCGATGACTTTTTATGTTCAGGGCATTAGAGCGACCGATCGTATATCGCATTAAAGAGCTCGAAGAGTTCCCCCAAGCGCTAAATAATAGCCAGAAATGGAACTGGCACACGCGCATGTTCTTGGGTGAAGCACGCGATAATCTGACGGCTGAGGAGCGGACTGGAACTACGGGACGATATACCAAGGCAGAGCTGGATGAGCTAGACAAGGCATTGAGAGAGCACGAGAAGTGGTTGAACGAGTGGGTGGAAAAGCAGAAGGGCACGCCGCTAAACCGCGATCCAGTGATTCAGACGGCAGAGATGCGGAAGCGGGCAAAAGAGTTGGAGACGCACTTACAAGGACTGGTTCAGAAGAAGCCGCCACGAGCGCGACCCAAGACGAGCAGTACCAGTAGCAGTGCGAGCCAGGTGCCGCTGCCTACCAATGAGCCGGAGAGCGGTGAAGGGGCGAAGGGGAAGCATGACGAGTTATAGGGAGAGAGGACACGCGTGGGAATAAAGTACCTTAATAGGTTAATGAGGGAATTGGTCGCAGCGCAGTCTAACGGGATCACTATCCCCACTCTTGCCATCTCTCCACTATCCACTTGCCCTGTCATAGACGTCATCAACAACCCACACGCCGCACTGATATCGGTCTCGCCGATCCAACTACGATATGTCGCGCAGGAGCGTCGCCCGCTCCTTCCACTCGGGCGACCGGCGCGTGTCCAAGCATCGGGTTACAGATGACGACCTATTCAAGTGTGTGCCCTTCCTTTGTCCATTTACGTACCCCTTTGACAAATAACTATCTTACCGCAGCTACATCCTCCGAATCGCGTGAGGAATCTTGTTGTAATTTCGCATTCATTGGCAGACCTGACGGTATCGAATAAATTACAGCTACCTCAGCTACCTCATCCTCCCTAAACCCACCAGTCCCTCCATCGGCAACAGCGGCAGTGCCGGCGCAAGCAACGGGGACGTTGCCGTGCGCGAAAAGGAGCGCGAGCATTCGTCTCGCATCTCAGGCGCTATCTCCAGCTCGATTACCTCCATTGGCGATGTGTTCCGTGATGTCACTGCTCGCGATGGGAGTAAGAGCGTCAAGTTTCCAGAAAAGCTCGTCAAAGTGCTGGAGAATAGATTGGAGAATATCGCCATGGGGAAGGATCCTAGGTGCGTCCCCTCTTCCCTGACAACCCTTTGGCCCTCGTCGCTAACGGCCTCGAGAAGCTATTCCGATCAGCTTTTGAGAAGAACGATGGCCGTATTCTACGGCCAGTTTAAGGTGGAGACATTTCGGCGGCAGATGAAGGAGAACCGGAAGATCGAGGAGCTCATACTCCTCTTCGCGACACATGCGACGAGCGTCCTCAGGAAAGACCCGACGCTCTCCGCGGACGGAAAGTGGAACGTGGAGCTGAACAATCACATCGTACAGTTTGTCAGGCTCCTACGCGAGTCGCTTCGCATCGTCAGCCACGTCTCGCCCGAGCTCACCTCCCGCCTGGACGTGTACGCCGCCAAGCTCGCCCCCTCCCCCTTGGACCGCACTGCGCAGAACGACTCGGGCTACGATTCCGCCTCTACGACACACCGCGATTCCATCTCCTCCCCCTCCCTCGGATCAACATCGAATGTGGCTGACATGCCGTTGGTCAACACCGTTTCCAAGCTATTTCAGATTCGTTCCGACCTCATCCAAGCTGAGATCAACAGACTGAAGAGTATATGCACCGAACGGGTACGTCCGCCGATATTCCCCACTACTCGGCGAAGCAAAGAGTTGAAACTTGTCTTAATCAGGCCGCACTATTGGATCTGAAAGTGCGCTTGAACGACGATTTCTCTTGTTCTCGATCCCTCAATCCTGATTCCCTTTGGGTATATCTAGACATGTTTGAAAAACATCGCCGCAAACGAGTCGTTTCCCGGGTGTCGAGAGGACTTTGATACCGAAGCCGCATGGCAATACTGGAAGACGCTCGAGACGTCCCATCTCTCGCAGCTCATGGTCATCCTTGTCCAATTCAACCCAGAGCTGGCCAAATCCACGCCGACTGACGTGCTACCGAAACGATCGTCTATGCGACCGTCTCAACACACTCCTGCAGGCCGGAGTGGCTCTATCAGCAGCAGAAGGTCTGTCGTCGCAATGTCGCCGACTTTCACGGACGCCGATTTCGATGCGGAGGAAGACGACGACGAGGTCCAAGTGGGCCACAACTTTACGTATATTCCGCCAAATCCCAAGAAGTATTACAAGCGGCTCTTGGAGTTGTGTCTCAATGCTGATCTTGCGGCGATGCGTGACCCGAATGTCAACGACGAGGATCAAGTGTCGCTTGGCATTTTGTCTTCTCACCATATCGAGCTTATCAACGAGTGTGCGTTGCGGTGGAGGATTTCGCAGGCGTATCGCGCTGCATGCTTTTTGGACATCATCAAGCACCTGTACGAGCGCAATGACGTGCCCTTGGACTGCGTGCCAGAGGCTCTTGGAGGGATAGCCAAGGTCGTGAACGAGATTAGTTTTGACAAGTGGAACATCAATGACGTATGTCCCTGGATCCCAGTCAAGTGACAATAACTCACTCTGCACAGGCGGAATACCTGATCAATATCTACGGTGGCCTTGTCAGCACGTTCCTGGCATCTGTGTATCATGCCATGGAGGTGTTACCTGATTTGAAGAAGGACGATATACTACCCTATCTTGACGTATTGGCCCAGGTCAAGGAAACGGATCTCCTCGAGCGCTTCGATGTTGATATCGTCGCACGCGTGCATGATGTCAAGGAACGTGTGCGCACGCTTGCGACGCACTGGTACCAGATTCGGATTCAGGAGTTGCAATCTGCTCCTGGGGTGAACCGTGCCCTCCCTCTCCTCCTGATGACAGATGACCTCGAGAAGCACGCAAAGGCCCTGGACAAGCGCTTTCCCGAACCGATCTTGCAACACGTGCCGACGAGCGGCGGTCCACGTGTCGGGGTCGACCTCGTCGCGCTGCTCGTGGAGGCGGTGGTGCCGATGTTCTTGCACGACCTGGAGGCTTCGAAGAAGAAGTTGTTTGAAGGCTCGATGAACGGTCCGACTCCGGACGTGCCCATACAAGACATTTTTTCACTATATCGGCGAACGAGGACGATTTTGGAGATGTTCGAGGCGTTCTGCCCAGAGTGAGTCCTGCTGTTGAGAAGACGTAGGCTGGGATTGGGTGATTGACTGCGTTCATTAACTAGACAACCTCCAGAGTTCGACGTTGGAACTTATTTTGAGCCGTATGTCCGGCAGTGGCTCATCGAAACCGACAACAAGACGGCACAATGGGTGCAGGCGGTGCGTTAACATAGACCATCTTTATGTCGAACTCTTTCCATTGATGCATGCACCTGCTTCTAGGCGATCGCGGCAGACAAGGTTCGTCTATTCTGCGAATAGTATAGATTCTATGCTGAAATGGGCTTTCTCAAGTTTGAATCAGAAGGGAACGATGGATTCAGTTCTTCGATTGTTGACCTTTTCGACTCATTGCGAAGTCCGATCACGTTCTTGCAAGACTTGCAGTGGTCCGACGAGTATCAAGAGGCGCGGTTCTTCACCAGTCTTGCCAAGGTGAGTTTCGTTTTTGAACGGCCAAATGGGTCTGTAGCTGAGAGCGTCTTCAGACGATCAGTAAGGCTGTCGAGCAGTATTGCCGAAGCATCGAGGAACTTTTCATGACTGAGATGTTCCCTCGTCCGACCGACCACCTCCAACCACAAAAATCTTCTGCGTGGCTCGAAAAGGCAAAGCTGTTGACGCAAGGCGAAAAGAAGATCGAGCCGTTCAATTTCCAGTCCGTGTCTTGCGTCAAGTTGAATAACGTCGATCAAGCGCGGAAGCTGCTGGACAACATGTATAACCAGATTCAAGCAGACAAGCTCACTGAGATTATCGAAACGCACGCGCCGCCGGTTCCGAACAAGAACGAGAATCCTCGCTTCCTTTTCACGGTCAAGATTGTCATGGCCGAGAATCTGGTGCCGTTGGATAGTAGTCCGTCATCGATGCTGGACACATTTATCACGTTGAGTGATCAAGACGGCCATCGGGTGGCGAAGACACGAACGATATACGAAACTCTCGACCCTCGATGTAGGTCTTCTCCCTTCCCCTAGCAACCGCTTTGATGTAGTCGGGGGCTCACCACCTTGGGTATGATAGGGGACGAGACGTTCGATATCTCAGTGGAGAAGCCCCTCTGGTTGATGGTGAGCGTTCGAGATCGTGCGCTGGTGGGTAAGCACGATACAGTCGGAAGGGAATACATCTGCCTTGATCCGAAACGTTTTGGCGACTTTCTCGTGCACGATTTGTGGCTCAATCTGGACACGAGCGGGCGCATCCTTCTGCGAGTGAGTATGGAGGGCGAGAAGGACGACATTCAATTTTACTTTGGTCGTGCTTTCCGATCATTGAAGCGCAGTGAGGGTGATATGGTCCGGATATTCATCGACAAGGTGCGATATGCCCTCTTTCGTCATGTGATTTGTAGATCATATGTCCAATGTGTTAGATGTCGCCGTTTATTCGTCAGTCGCTCTCTCGTAGCGTTCTGAAATCGCTCATCAAGGGAGATTCGAAGCTGGACTACAACAAGGCCCTCGGGAACGTCACTGCCCTGTACCGCTCGGCGCTCGGCGGGTCAGCGTCTGAAGTTCAGATTCCACTGCCCGTGGACGAGAAACCGCGAGTAAAACCGGGCGAGCTCACGGATGTAGAGATCGAACAAGCGATTGTCGAGCTCTTTGACTACTTTGACGCGAACCTGCAGACGCTGAACACGCATCTTGGGGACTCAACAAAGGAGATGGTTATGACGCGAGTTTGGAAAGATATCTTGACCACGATAGAGGGCTTGCTTATCCCTCCACTCTCAGAGGTGTCGAGCGACATGAAGCCGTTGACTGACAAGGAGGTGGACATTGTGTTCAAGTGGCTCAAGGTACGTGCCGCTCCCCAAGCAGCGAAGAACAGATGATAATTTATCCTCCTAGTTCTTACGAGATTACTTGCACGCCGGCGGGGAGGGGCCTGTTCCACTGGAGAACCTTCAGAACCAGAAGTACCGGGACGTTGTCTCTATTCGGTTGTACTACGACTGGAACACGTGCGTCATGACAGTATGATGTGGGGGTATTAGCTCGGCTGATGGCGTCTTCTGGCAGGGACATGCTTATGGAGGAGTGTGTTCGAATGATGCAGCAGACCCTCAGAGCGTCACCGTCAATCAAGAAGCGAGCAAAGAGCGTGTATTCACAAAGGAATCTAGGCACGATCAAAGATCGCAAGCGAGAGAAGAAAGAGGAGAAGGAAGTCAATGGTGGGGAAACCATTATGCGCATTCTGCGGATGCGGTATGTTTGTTTCCGAGTCTGTTACCTTTCCGTGCGTGCGCTGAAGGCGCCTTTCAGGCCGAACACATCAGACTTTATCGCGCAGCAACTGCAGATCTTGGCGACGATGCAGGCGGAGCAGGAACAGCAGCAGCGACAGCAGCAGATGCGGAGGGCTCAGAGACCAGGAGGGGCCTCTCGCATCCCAGAGGTAGGGACCGTGCCTGAGATACCTCCTGTACCTCAGGCGTAGTACAGCGCCCTTACTTCTACTACTTTCCGAGTTCAACGCTGCGCCCCCCATGTCTTAGGCTGTTCCAGCTCGCCATCTTGCGGATACATACCTCGCGCACGACCCATACCATGCATGACCCGATGACCTCTCATTCCCCTCTCGCTAGTACACTGTGGGTTTTAATTGCTCGTTTCGTTGTCCACATGATTTGACTGCTACCGCTGTCTTCCTTTTTCTTTGTCTCTACTTTTCTTTTGATCACCCGCATGTACGAATATCTCGGACAAAGACAACTAATGTAGCGGACATTTGGCAGCGCGCAAGTGAGCACCTTGGTGGATTTGGAACACGGCAAGCAGAGTAGAGACGACTCGGAGACCGTGACAAGTGGGCATGACAGCTAGACGTGTGCTTACGTAAATGGGTCAAATGAGGCAGATCAGATCAGATCAGAGTAAAGGGGTTTCGCTCGCCACCTCCACAATCATGGCTTCGACCTTTAGTAGCACCAATCCAGAAGGCGTTAAACTTAGCCCTTGGGCTGATCTCCACCCATCCACGCCCCCGAGGCGTAATCCTCAGCCAGAACAGCCAAGCAGTGCATTTCCAAGAGAGGTTATTGAGGCGTTGGGAAAACCACTTCAGCGCATCATTCTTCCTGATGATGACGACGATTTCATGCAGGAGAATCTGGGCCATGTTTGGATTGCCGTTCACGAAGCGCTCTCGTGGGAACTCAAACGGAAACGAAAACGAAAACTCGTGGAGATGGAAGAATTTCTAGGGAATGTCAAACGCAATGGAGAAGATGGATTTTTCAAGCTATTGAGACGCATGGCAATCGACAGGTCCTGGGGGGATTTACTTGAAAATGGCATATTCTTTTTGTTCGACCTTGAATCGCCATGATAAGCCTATCTCTAGACAACCTTTTTGAGTCCATCCCAGCAAGCGCAGCGGAGAATGTCACTGAGGCCTCGAAACATGGTGCGCGATGGTATCACAATACAGCTATGCATCGTGTTCATTGTATCCGATCACAGCTACCGTGTGTGCATGGGATTTCCCCTTCAAAGGCAAAGCCGCAGATGTGCTTCTTTCGACCATTATGAGTTACCTCGACCGTAACAGAAGTGTGTTTTCAAGACATGCCTGCGTGATCAACTCATCGGGAACCGGGAAATCTCGTATGGTCGATGAATTGGCGAAGAAAATCGTCACGGTGCCCATGTGCCTGCAAGAAGAAAGCCGAGGTTCTACGTTCCCTTCATTCTGCTTTTCGGCGTGCTTATAACGTGACTCCAATAGTGTTCCCTCCGGGCGACGACGATTTGTACGGTTGGATCTTTTCAATTCGAAACCCGACCAACCCAAACGGTGCTGCGCAGAAGTTACGTGGCTTTATCGGTGCAATTCTAAGCGTCACCCTCAGCAAACTACAAGATATCGAGTGTGAAGTCCATGGTGAGAACATTGTACTACCTTCTCTGGGAATTACGTGCCAACTGCCCTGCAGATATCCCATCGTTACCAACGTCATCTGAACAGAGTCCGAGTCAGCCCGATTGGCACGCAAAGCTCGTCAAACGGCGCCAAGCTATACTGGCTAATGCTTTCCGCGACCGCATGACAAAAGATCAAGGACTGCAGCGTCCAAATGCTTATCGGCAACAGTTCTACAGAGAGGTAATTGAGTTGGCCGATGAAGTGAGTTTTCATACTTTCATCGAATTCCTGAGTATAATTGACATTCCAAGTTTGCGGCAAACCGCATACCAGTTCGCATGCAAGGAGAGATTCGCCTGCAAAGAGGCACATCTCCGAGCAGCGCGGGGGGAATTCAAGTGACGGGACAAAGACTTTGTCTGTTCCTTGACCCACATCGTGTATTGGATTCGGCTGAAGGACCACGTTGGCCCCTCATTATCCTTGCTTTTGATGAATCAAAGGCCCTCACTACCACCCCACAAGGTGCATTGTGGTCTTTGTTCTCTACATTGCATTATAGTCTGTGGGGGATTGTCGACTTCCCCATATTCTCGCTTTTCCTCTCAAGGGGAGGGAACTTTCATCTACCAACTCCCGAGACACCATCATACCCTTCAAACAGAACAATCAGCTGTGACTTCCCTCTCCTGGACCCAATCCCAGAGATCAGTTTTGATGACCTCGCATTCCCTATGACGGAATATACTGTCACATTAGATCGAGTCATACAATTAGATTGGATGTCTCATCTCGGTCGCCCATTGTATGTTCATTCTGCATACGTTCTCGAAAAGTAGCTCACTTCCCACTCTGACTAGATTTGGCTCTTATGGGCTGACATCGGACTATGAAACGCTATTGCTTGCAAAGGAGAAACTGCTCGGTGGCAGGTCATATCTCGCAAGTGAAGATAGATCGGGAACACTTGCCTGCCTCTCTGTGCGCTTTGCCCTGGAGTTCAATGCGGATGAAATTTCTTGCAACATAGCCCGTACACAGGTGGAGTGTCATATGCAACTTTGCCTCTCTGCGTCCGAACAGTTGGTCACCCTCGCTGGATCAGAGCCGCTTCTAGCAGAGGCTGCCACCGAGCTTATGAGGCAGGGCCATGTAAATCCAGTGGTTCACCTTGCAAGCCATCCTGACTTGCGCTGCATCAACCGCGGACGACGTGGCGAGCTTGTTGCCGCACTTATCATCATGCAGGCACGTGATGCATCAGCATTAGCAAGTAAAAGAAGATGGGTATCGGTTCACAACTTCATGGAGGCACTCCTTCCATCGTATGCATTTGAAGAGCTCCATAAATCTATGCCAACATTTTGGTGTGCAAACCAAAAGAAGACATTCAGTCGGACGTTCGAGAAGTATGGCATGTGGTTCAACCATATCATCAAGGTTGAAGATGGTGAAATGATCAAAGCCAAGACCCTTTGGAAATTCATCATGCGAGGCGCGATGGTGATGTGTTCAGACAACCAATATGGCGTCGACATTGTGTTGCCTATCTGTGATACAGAAGGGAAGCTTTCTAGGGACACTGTCACAGCGATCCTGATTCAGGTCAGAAATGTCAAATGCCACACAGGGAGCGTCGTCCAGTGGATGTTTGATGCTATGAATCCATTCGACGTTGGTCTGTTTCCTAGAGCTAAAGGACAGTCACCCCTGCCAGTGATTCGACTTGTTTTTGCTCTCGGCTCTGATGAGGCTGGCGTTGTCTTTCCCAACCCTCGCAGGCGTCGAGACCTGCTCACCTCATTCGACATCTGGTGTGCAGGACTTTCTCAAAACACATTCAATATCCCTGGTGACGATCTCGAGTCATACAGGATTTTACTGAACCGTTCGCGTCAGCCTCATGATGGATTCGAAGCGAAGGAGACCATTGACTACCCGAAGTTTAATGACTCGACGAGAGCTGAGAAGGGACTCCAAAGACGAAGGGTGGCTCCGCTTGTCATGTCCCAGCCTGGGCACGATGTACACCACACCCACTCAGACGACGATGGCGATGGCAGCAATAGCGATGCCGACAGGCGGGCGAAGAGGCGAAAAAGGAACGTCACCAGCCAGCCCGCTGATTGATGTGTCGTATTATCACATACTTAAGTAACTTGTCTCGGGAATGTGGTCGCGTACTGCAATGGGAGATGCTGAGCCGAGTCGCGTGAGGAATCCCGTAACCTCGATATCATCCTCCCCAAACCCACCAGCCCTGACGTCGGCCACAGCAGCAGTGCCAACACGGGACGCCCTGCGGGAGCGCGAGTACTCCTCTCGCATCTTGCGTACGACCTCTCGATTGCCTCCATTGGCAACGTATCCCGTGATCCCGAGTAAGAGCGTCAAATTTAAGAGATCAGAGAATATCATCATGAGGAAAGATCCTGCATGCGTGTCTTTCTGCCCTGCCCCGCCTTCCTGCCCCTTTTCTCTGGATGGTCGAGTCATCCTCCCCTTTGCAACGTGCGCGAGGGGCTTTTTCAGGAAAGATCAGGCATCCTCCGCAGACAGAAAGCCTATGTCCTGCAATGGCCCTTCGAAACCGACACAACAGCACAAAGGATGCAGGCAGTGCGTTGATGCCAAATAGTGGACCGCCTTGCCGCCCCAAAGGTGGACGCTTTCAATTACCACCACGTCGGCCTGGAAACCCGTACCATACGATTATGGCCAAAGCTTGTCTTGGTACTTGACTCTGGTCCAATTCCCCCATAAGAACATGGGACGTTGCGAAGTTTCGTCTGGCAGTACATGCTGCATTTTGGGGACCACGTCAAGTTCGAGAATGTGATATCGCGGGATCAACGATCTTGTGGACCCAGAAAGGTCGCATTTTGTCATCTGGCTATGAATACATCGCGGCCGTTCCAGGAGTCCCCGGAAGGGCTAGAAGGCCCTTATTACCATATTTCGGAATACCGGGGCCTTGTGCAACACATCCTTTCGAGACATCAACAAGATTTACATGTCCGCGCCCAGGGAGGAAAGTTCGGAACCGTCGGAACGAGACTCCGTTGTATCTGTATCTGGCGGCAACTGAAGCCGCGGAAGTTCGAAATAATTCGAGCGCGGTGCCAGTGCCAACATCAATGCCCGAGACCGAGGACGTAGGACACTACTGCACGACATAGTGGGAAAGGTGCATTCTCCGACGTTTCAGTGGTTTGTGCGACATGATGTCCAGTTTGTAATGCAGTGACGTGGGAAGGAGTAATACCTAACTCATAGCCTCACTGCAGGCAGGCGACTTTGACAATTGGCCTTAGTCATACATGAAATAACCAAGTCATCCTTAATGGTACAGTACGAATAAAATGGTTGGAAAACGGAACACTACAATTCTGGCCCCTTGTCGACTGTTGCGATTGTTGATTTGGCCCTTTTACCCTGGGATTTATTTCAAACGTTGGCAATGACACTGCTTGTCGTCACGTGACTTACACCCCAAAATGCAAAATCCATCAAGTTCCTTCACGGAGTCAAGGCAAGCGGTTTATTTGCTCTCGACAGTGGCTATCACTGCAGGATCCATTCCCCTGCTGCGTTAACCGCTCGACAGTGCACCAGACCCGATACCGGTCCAAGGCATGTGCAAGTCACGGTAGCATGACATGACAAATGACTTCCGAGTTACTCTCCCAAGGCTACGTGGCTAACGTTGTCGTGGGAACCTGTAATTTCTACCAGAAGTTCCAGTGAAACGTGTCTTGCCCTTTCTCCCCATGGTGGCACCCGCATCAGCGTCACCCATCGGCCTCAAGTTTACCGTTACGATATTACATAATGCGTCGTCTCTAGCTGGCACGTTCGGCAGTTTCCACCTTCTACGAATCTGGCTTTATGATTCGGCGATGCCCCGCGTGGTCACTACTACTTTCTTGCCCTCACTCGCCGGTCGCGCTGCTTCTGCATTTTCTCTGAGTCTATCGCAACCATGTGGACTAGCATAGGAAGAAGCTTCTCACGTACACAGAGTTATTTGCTTGGCATTGGTGGTCTCGGGATTCTACATCAGGGAAGACTTCCCGTGTTACCGAGGTCCGAGGGCTATCAAGTGCTAGCGAGGAGTGATTGACAAAATCGAAATGAACCACGTCCTTCTATTGCCTCGGGAAGTTTTCCCTGACGTATGTGCCTTCTCAGCTGGCTCGCCAATGACACGCCTGAGGAGTCGAACTGATGGCAAAGGAGGTCGCTCCGTGGGTGCGTGGTGATCGTAAGCAGCCGAGCTTTCCCCTACGTTGTGAATCACTTGTACCTTTAACGTTCTTACGACCACCCCGAGCAGCCCCTTTGCGTTTCCACCTTGGCGGGACTTCCCAAACAACCGTTTATTCCTTTTGGTCGATATCAGCTCGTTATATATTACAGAGTAACACATTCTGTTCGCACCAATGTTTCCTGCTACAGCGGCGTCCTACCTTGTCTTCGTTCTCTCGGTCCAACGGGCTTTGGCCGTGAACGATTGGTCTGTTCCATGCTCTGGAGGCCAATGCTCCTGGGACTTGCCTACGGACCGTGGTGCCTCGGGAACAGTACACATTGTCCGTTTATGCTTGTTGCTGCGATGTCCCCTGTTGAGCCCTTGCTGACTGATCTTCCCACATAGTGGGGTTCTCCTAGCGCAATCTCGGACATCACCGTGGCCACTGGATGGCAGATCACGAGTTGCGACCCGATTGCTACAACACAAGTTATTCAGCTTGTGTGCCAGCACAGCAATTTGGGCTGTGATCACCTCTTTCAAGGAGGTGTGGTAGACACCATTGTCCGCTTGCCAGAGAACGTATGTTTTCGTTATTGGTCGATGCGCTCGTCGACTCATTGGTTTTAAGTGCGGCCCAATGCCGTTTGCACGCGTGGCAAACCATCAAATTCTTCAGGTGAACGGTGATGGCGGTGGGATCGTAGTGCATTCGCTGGCGCTGGACGTCAATTTCGCGGCCACTACTCAGTCACAGTACGTTTCTCCTCACCAGGACCTTCTGTTGAGCTTCCGCACCGACTATTTTTTGTAACAGGTTTGGAGCCGTCCACTTCTCCTTGCAGGGAATAAACGCCAAGAGCCCTCTAAATGTGCGGGCGCCTACGCGACGCGGTCCTAAGAGCGCGCGGACACCGGACAGCCCACGAGACAAGCTCCACCGCCGCAACTTCCTCCCCCATGGAATTCATGGTTTGTCATGTCACATACCTCTCATTTATTGCCACGGCGTGACGCACTGACCTGCTTATCGCGCACACGTGTGCATGCAGCTCTGAGGGAAGCGGACACAGCCAACTCGGAGAATTCGAAATCAGTCGATTATTCGGGAGGGGCAAACTTGTTCAATAGGAGCATTGAATGCCCCGCGGGCATCGTACCTCCGATAACTCCGAGCGCATTTGTGTCTCTTGACGTCAACGCCAATGTGCATGCGGCCATAAGCATTGGCGTGGTTGCCGTCGGCACGCTCATTCCTCCAAGCTTTTCTGACTTCGCGTTACATATAGGTGTGTACGTAATGCTGGTCAGCGTCGATTTGACCCCATCTGTCTCCGTGTAGGGCTTGACGGCAACATCGACGCAAGTTTACGCATTGTAGCCGATATCTTTGGACAGGTCAGCACTGGAAGCATCTCGCTTTTCCAAGTCGGTATTCCAGGCCTCAATTTCCCCGGGTAGGCATGCACGAGACTTTCACGCATTGGCGGCATCACTGAAGGAAGTCCACTGGTTGTAGCATCCTCGAGCTCGGCCCCAAATTTGAATTGATAAGCCGAATCGATGCGGTGTTTGAAATTATCAACATTCAAGCAGCTGTGGACCTTAGATTTGACCTCAGTAGGGTGGGCTTAGTCTTCCCACCCAAAGTAAGCTCGCAAGTAGGTGCATTCACACCCGGCTCCAACCGTGAGTCTACCATCCTTATTTTCTTCCTTCGGCACGCTTTCTAACTGACCCTCTACAGAGTTGGCACTTTCCGCCATCCCAGGCATAGGCGCCTCGTTCGAGGCAACGGCCCACCTCATCCCACAATTTGAGATAGGGTTGGTCGCGCTTGGTGGCATAGTGTCCACAAGTGTATTCCTGAACATCGATGCCTCGGCCGACTTCGCCGTGATCACGAACGTAGAGTCGTGCGTGAGCGCTAGCACAGCACTTGACGTCGGAGTGGGTGCGCGGGGCTCCTTCCTCAACATTTTCGACGCGTCGGCCGGCGCGTCGCTCTTCAACCACAGGTTCCCGCTGTCGCAGGTACGCACCGCCATGTCACCTGATTTTTTATCGTTCCCCTGAAGAACGAGAACAGAAATGCCTCGGGGCGCCGAGCCCGAGCCGAAATATGTCCACCGTAACGCTCACCAACGTGACGCAAGGCCAGGTGGTTCCTCGAGCCGAAGCCCAAATTATTGGAGGATCGATTCTTCCTCTCCACGCCAAGCGCTCCGACCTGAGTTGTCCCCCGGTTCCGAACGCAACGGCTGCAAAGAGAACTATATAGATAATTGTTGGGCGCGTCGCGCCGCGACAAGAGATTCTCTTTCTTCTCTTGGATTTCGTTCTAAATAGGGATAAGTGTAGGAAACGCAATGTACTATCCCATGAGTCAGTTGATGTGTCATATCATTGATGTATCAAAAGGACACTTCTTATAGTAAATACTACAGCAGAAGTCAACACAGTGAAATATTCGAGGAATTGCTGTGATATTGAATCGGTTAGACAAAACGTGTCCTTGATCTGGGACCCTAAGTGTTGTTGTCTCTCCACCTCGTGGAAAACGAGAGGTCGGTCCTGGGCCGGTCAAGTGCCGACTTACTGTATAGCCAGATAGTGGCTGACAACCTGGATTGTGGACACTGACAACTCGGTACTTGGATAAGATGGCCACTTGTCTATTCGGCTCTCATTTCTATAATCAAAGTTGTTGGCTATTTCTGCATTGATATCGAAGTTACAGTCTACTCTACAACACACTCTTCACATCTCCTTTCGCGCACATGGGAAGAGGTCAAAAAAACAAAAGTTTTTGTGTATATACGAAGCTGTTTAACTGGCCGCCTTTATTATGTCTGCGGCCTGAATAAGCAAAGCGTTGTACGTCAGTGGGGGACAGGGGACATATGCCGAGAGGGACAGCGAGAGAGTAAATCACCTTTTCCGCGATCGCGTGGACTGTCGCAAACGGTGCGACTGAGAAGGTGAACGGGATGACGCTCGCGTCGACTACCCGCAGGTTGGTCGTACGGTGCACTTTAAAGTCGGGCGCGACGACACCTGGACGGAAGGCAAGCAACACAAAGAGATGAGTCAGTCAGTTCAGTACATAAAAGCAGCATTTTTCTACCCACCACGCAAGTACTCGGGTGCGAGCGCGGCCGTTCCGATAGGATGGAAAGTCGACTGCACGTGGCAGCGTTAACGCGTTAGAATTCGAATGAAGACGACGGTGGGGGGAACGGCGGGGCTTACGATCGCATTGGAACGCGTGTATGTAACCCAGTCTTCGAACGTCTTCACGCGGTCTTCTCCTGGAACGTTTTCCTTGACGAGTTGCTTGCTAATCGGCTCCGTGTGCATCCACTTGCGAAGCCATGACGTGGTGAGGGCATGGAACACAACATCTTCGGAATGCCTGTATAAGGGACGACTGGCCACTGAGCCTGCCAATGGGTGGTTACTGACCGAATTCATGACCGAAATATTTCGGATCGATAATGGGAGGAGTAAGAGGATCAGAAGAGTTGATGTGCTTCGGGTCACGTCAGCTAACGTTTTTTTGAATGGACAGCTGGCAGCTTACCACCGAGCCGCGTGTGAACGGATGCTACAATCAAAAGTCAGGTTGAGTTATAGGGACAAAAAACGTTGGAGTATTGCGCACGAGATGGAAGACGATCGGTGTCGCGTAGGAAGTATCGGGGCTTGGCGCAGACGTCGCTCCTCCTGCAGAAAGCAGAAGTAACTCAGCCCACCCAATTTCCCCTTCGTCGAACCATTTTCGCAGGAGCTGGTACTGAACTCCCTGCAGGGGAGAATGGTCGCTGCTGACTGGCGACGGGATGAGAGAGGAGAGTTGCTTTATCTCTTCCTTGGTAAGGATGGATTGCAGCGGGACGCTGCCGGTTGCGGCTGTATCATACGTGAGAATACCAGTCTTCGTTTCCTCGCTTTGGGTATCCCCAGCCAGAATCGTCAGCGCGAGTTGGGACTGACGATAACCACGAACTACATACTACAAGGCCATCTGCTGTTGGGCAAAGGTGGCATTGATGCGCATCTCGTCTATTTGTAAGCAGAGGCGGAGTTGATAAAGGCAGATCGACGAGAGGAGGCAGAGACGCACCAAGCGTCTTGACGTTCTTCTTCGCAACGAAATCGATCAGAGTGTAGGTCTGATCGATTAGGTTCTCCCCGACACCAGGGAGGTCGACCAGGGTCTCAATTCCGTACTGTTGGAGCAGATTTCTATCGCCGATCCCAGAAAGCTCCAGGATCTGAGGTGTCTTGAACGTGCCTGAAAGTAACACGCGTCAGAAATGAGAAACGAGTTCTAATTAAGGCAACCGGGAGGGGCAGACTTACCGGCAGACACGATGACCTCCCTCTTCGCCTTCACCGTGTACTTTTTCCCACCAGAGATAAACTCGACGGCCTCAGCAACTCGGGGAGCTTTGCCCTGTGTCGTGGCCTTGAACAACACCTTGGTAGCTTCTGCGCCTGTGAGCACGACGAGGTTTTCCCTGTTGGCATTCGGCTCGAAATATCCCGTGAGCGAAGACGATCGAGTTCCAGATCGAGGGTCGACGGCTCGGGCGGGAGTGAAGAAGCCGCTGGCGTTGCCAGTCTCCTACAAATCGGAGCGAGGTCAACGACAATCTCGCCAAACCTCGGTTATTAGGGCGTGGAGATCGGACATACAGGGTTCGATGTCGTCCAAGCTCCAAGGACGTTCGCAGCCGCGACGGACTCGTCGATCAGACCAGGATAGTAGTTGTTGTAACTGATCTGCACGGGGCCATCCCTGCCAAACGCGTCTCCCAGCGCAGGGTCCGTCTGTCCACCAGGGAGGGTCTTGATCGGGCGACCCGTCCAGTTCTCCGCCTTGTGGTAGTACGGCTCAAGAGCGTCAAAGGACCAAGTGGGCCCGTTCCCGAGCTCGGTTCCCCAAACGTCGAATTCTTCCCGCGAAGGACGCTGCCAGAGCACGTCGCTAATCATACTCGAACCGCCGAGCACGCGCCCACTGCAACACCCAATACCCAACCGTGTAAATCAGTCCAAGTCAAAACGATAGACGAAAAAAAGAGAGCGAATGAATGACGAAAGGAAGATGCGACGAGAAGATACGTGACACGTACACGGTCTCCTGCACGACGCGCCCACCGAGTCCCTCCTGCGGAACGCTCTTCAAGTTCCAATCGTACTTTGGGTCCCCGAACACGAGCCCATAATTCACAACAAGATCGATGCGCGAGTCCTCCCCCGGCGGGACATACCCCCCCGCCTCGAGCACGCCGACGCGCACGCGCTTGTCCTCGGACAGCCGCGCTGCGACAACGAGCCCCGCCGTGCCCCCGCCCACGACGACGTAGTCGAACTCCTGCGCCACGAACGCCGACGCAGAGCGCGCCAGCGCTCGCGGTAGATGCGCCGTCCCCGTCGTCGGCGAGCTGAAACGGCCTCTTAGGCCTGGCAGCGCGGGGGCGTAGAAGTACGCGCCCAGCGCGACGAGAGCCGCAAGTGCGAAGACTCGAGACATCTTCCTTTCTTCGCGTTTTTGTTTGTCCTGGCTCCTGTTGGTCGGAGAGATTGTTGAATGTGGGCGTTTGATCTGTGCGTCGGTTCAGGTGCGGTAGGCGAGGATGGGTCACTGGCAGTGAGTGGATAATTGCGTAGTGAATGCGGCGTGCGTGTGCAAGGGACGTAGCCTTCAGCTGGATGGTGGACTGGTACACCCTCCTGGCAAGACTGACTAGCACAGTGCAAGCGCGACGGCACAAGCAAGAACGTTATATACGTGGCAGGGCCCTTGACGGATCCAGATGCAAACAAAGCAAGGAGGCTGATTCGTGATTACGTGACGATTTCCGGGTGTAAAGCGGGGACCCATGAACGATCGCAGCCCGAAGCCGCAGTGGCGACGCTTAGCGCAATCACCATTCCAAAACTACTCCAGGGCGAAGCGTCGTCGGTGCCGGTCAAGGCGCCGGAGCCGATTATCATGCGTGGTCCCATCCGTCCGGTCCCGAACAAAAAAAGAAAGAAAGACTTCCAAATAAGCGGCCACCAGGTACCAGGATACTACTGCGCCAGTATTTTCAGAGAACCAGTACTGTGATGTGAGTCCGGAGATAATATGGTGCATGTGGCGCGGATGCAATTGTGTTATCATCGGAGTCCAATACCAGAAGTACCGTGTTGTTTTGCAAGATCAGAAATTTTGACTTATAATAATGATACTATTTAAAGAAAACAAAAATTGTCTGGTCAGTATCTATTCACATTTTGAGCACAAGGTCACTAAGTCAGTGGCTGTTTGAGAATGTCTCATCTACATCAGATTGAGTGTGGCAGCAAGTGATCAATTGAACTGTTGAACAGTTTCGATATAATCAGTGGCATTCTAGATAGGATAGGATAGCTCTAACCTTTGTGTATTTTAACTTGGCTCTCTAAGACACCAACTTGAGTTTTTTGTCTAGGCACCCTCAATCTCATCTCCTCAGGGGGGGAAAAGACACTATTGAGGTAGCAATAGAGTTCCCAAAAACAAGGTCAAGGTCATAGGACTCAATTGAAGAACAGGAAGACAGATCTGAAGGGAATTTGCTTTTTCTTTTTTAGCACAGGGCAGATACACGTCACTCAACGAAACTGGAAAGTTCCCAATTGTTTATGACAGCTTTCAAAAGCAATCCTTTGCGAAAAACAGCCAACTAAGGGGAGGGGGTTTTGATTATCCGCTACGGTGTTTCTTTGCAATTGATGCAATATTCACGAGTGAAGCGAACAACCATCCCTATATTACTTTCACCTTCCCCCTTCCCTAGCCGACAGCCACGTCCCCCCCCCACCGTTTGGTTCAAGTAATGTATGCGTATGCGTATAAGTAGCACGGATATGCGAGCGTATGCGATCCTGATAGACTCAATAGGTACCCAAAAAGAAGAATGCAACGCGAATGCAAAAATCCCACAACTGGCGACTCCTTAGGCTGTCAACGCGCTCAGCACGAGAACATAAAAACATGAAAAATAAGACAAGGGAGAGTCCGGATGGGTATGTGATATGCAAGTACTATGTAAAATGCGATCCAAATGGCGTGGCGTGGTGTATGAGTCAAAGTCTAAACTTGATTCGGCTGGCAACCGCCGTTGAGTAATCGATTCTTGGGCTGCGTCTGGTTGTACTGTGGCGAACCCCATAACGTAAGGTTGGGATTCGTATACGCCTCGGGGTAAGCATTGATGTAGGTCGTAGTAGGCCTGTCCGGTGGGTCACATCCAATGTTGTGCGCGTTTGGCGGTTGATACACGCGCACATAATCAACGAGCATCCTCGCCGGATATTGTAGCGTCGTAAAGTCGACACCATGCGCAAAGCTAGGTGATAGGCCCAGGTTGATAATAATATACTGAACGAATCATGACAAACCTGAGTCACTTCATTACGAAACAGATAGGATAGAACACACCATAGGCTCAGTTGGGATTAGGCGGGCACCAATCTCCGTCGCGGTATCGGGGCCAACCCCAGCGCCCTCCATCCCCCACGAAGTGGTACCATTGACGATCCAACGGATATATCCTGATGTACTATTCTTTTTGTTTAAGTATCGCCGCCCTCGTATTCACTACAAGGATCACGCACCCTGTTTCGTATTCATAACCATAGACAGAAAAACACTGGGCTTCAAGCTCGTAACAATCTGAGTTTGTGAACGCCAGGGCACTGGTAGTTTGCTGGAATGCGCCTGCCAGCGGTCAATAACCTCGAAATCGTGAACATCGCAATAAAGAGTCGAAGCACATACCGCCGACATAAGCATTTGATGAGGTTACCGTTGGATCCGCAATATAAAGATTGCTCGAAGTATTTTGCCACGCATATTGGGCCTGTACTCGTGTTACTGCTCTCCCATATCCAACAGATCGTCCTCACGACAAACGTACATTGAACGGAGCCCATTGGGCCGACTGAGACACTTGCCCTCGTTTACCGAAGATTAGAGCCTCGAAGAGATCGATCTCTGGGGCAGAACGGCCGACGAAGGAACCGTCCTGGTGCACAGGACCAGGATGTGACTCGTCAGGGCAGGTGCATGCGGACAAACGCTGACCAGGGAGCAACGACTGCATGAAAAAGCATGGTCGGTTGTCAGCTTTCTCGGACATACAATTTTTGAAAAAAAGTCCGCGCACAAGTACACCGTCGTGCTCAGTGTCACCGTTCTCCACGGCGGCAAGAGGTGTTTGGGTTCCGGGATAGACCTGGCCAGGAAGCGTACCAACATCACAGGAATCGTAACTGTAGGGCCACTGAGGCTGCTTCAGCAAAGGAAGGAATGGACATGAAAAAGGCAGTTTTACCAAGCCATCAACAGTAGCGCCGTATCCGGCGCGACCTTTTTTGTTCGCAAGTGCCATTGGTCATCAAGTAATATGATAAGGCAAGGAGACATTTACATACCTAGATTCCCCATTGTCCAAACAGCAGGCCAAAAGCCGCTAGAGACGAATGAACCATTTTTCGAAATTATAAGTATTGCCAAGGACTTACGCCTTCTTGCTGCTCCCAGGCAGCTGTACCGAAGCTAGAAAACCGCAGCGACATGTGAGAGGTACCCGAGTTTAACAGAATTTAACTCGCCTTCAATCAAGCCCCCGGTGAAACAGAATTTATTCCTAAACGAGAGCGTCGTCATCGGAGAGGGACGACGCGGGATTGGCAATACTCACCATGATTGGATCTATCAGGATGGGATCAATATAGATTCGAAAAGTGAAGGATCTAGACGCACCATGCCTGAGATATAAGACAAGTTATGGTTGGTGCTTGGATCCGCGGTGTTGATCGTGATCTGAAGGGACCCGTTCTTTGTGATAGCCTGCCTCGGGTCGTACCACTCCAAGTCGCCCTGGCGCGAAGGTTAGAGAGTAGGTGCACAAGGATGAGAGCACTCACTGTTTCCCAATAGTTCAGATTGACTGCCTCCCAGTATGGGTCATCCCCGGGGTGGAAGGTTCGGCCCTCGACCTCAAATTCATCAGAGAAGACAAGTTCCCAATGTTGTGAGGGGTCGGCATATGAGGGCTTGGTGTATGCGCTCTGAGGTGTTGCAGGGTCGATGAGGCCAATGCTATTGAGTATTTTGGGGACTTGGCCAGATGCATTTGTACCACCGTAGTTGAACCCGCCCTGTTTGGACGGGAGTCTGTTCGTAAAGTGGCTGTAGATTGGATAACCGGCACTAAAAAGAGGGTTTGTTGTCGGTGGTGTTTCTTGAAGAGGAAAAGGGCCAAGAAAGGACGAACAAGAGCATGAGAAGGGCGGCTCCGAGGATGAAAAGACAGCCAAGATTAGCAATGCCACGTGCGGTGAAGATGTGGCCACCAGCGTCATAGTGGCGATCACGCTTCGGGTCTGGGTTGTGAAGATAATCGTCCGGCTCCGGTATATTCATCGTGAGCGCGCCGGAACCCCATAAGGCGGGATCAGGTGCGAGAGAAAACTAGAGGAATTGGAACGTATCAGCATTGGAAGGGCAAAGGAAGTGAGGATAAAAAAACCTTGTCTGCTAGTGAGGGTGCCTTGAAGGCAGAGTTTTCCTATAAGGTTGGTAGACGCGACTGAAGAAAAGAGAAACGTACGGGTGACGTGCTACGGGAGGAAGATGAAGAAAGGCCAGCCTTCGGGAGTAGACTCGCGGATGAGCTTGCCATTTCTGGTCTTTGATAGGCAGCATATGAAGTAGCCATGGAGGGCAACGAAGTGGGCGATGCACCCTGAGGTTGGATATTGCGGGGGCCGATGTTGAAGGATTGAAAGGAGCTGAAATGAACCAGTTCAGAGCCAATTGGTGAGGCAGAAATAAAAAGGAGGTAAAACTAAAAGTGGAGACGGGGACAGGGTAAGGAGAGAGCAACCACGAGAAGGAAAGGAAGAGAGAGAGAGGAGGGAGAGGTGTGAAGAAAAGCGGTGCAGCGTTGTCCATCCGCCTCCGCTTGGCATCCCTATTTCCTTTTCCGTCGTCAACGTCAAAGCGCCCAGCCCAAGGGTTCCCGCAACTTTCCGGCATTACAATGTCTTTTTTTCTTTATTCTTATTCACAAGTGCCGCCGTGAGAGTGTCTGCTGTTGGCACATCCGCCACCACTTCCACAAATAATCCAACCTTATCGCGTAGATAATCTCCCGTCGTCGGGCCAATCGCTGCTACCCGAGCCCGATGCAGCCGACCGCCGCGCCAGGGCTCCCCTGGTGCCATGGAGAAATGCACACGCAACGCAGGCAAGGCGTGTGCCGCAGCCGAAGGCGCGAAGAAGACGATCCACCACGGCTCGTCGTCATCGGCTTCCAAAAAAAAAAACAAGGCAACCACGTCAGTTTCCCATTTCCCACCTCCTTGTTGGTGCGTCGATGCATCGGCGCTACCAAAGCAACGACGTACCTGTCTCGCCTTGCAACGCACGCGCGAGACAGCCTCCAAAGTCCCGCACTCCCTGGGTCGCGTACACCCTGAGTTCCCTCAACAAGCCCTCCTCTCCAAGGCCCTCCCGCACAATGCGGGGAAGCGTATCCCGATTCTTGTCTCCCGTCAGATACAATAACCTCTCTTCCCTCGTCGCATCCTGCACGATGTAGCGTGCGAGTCTCTCCGCTGTCCCAGATTCTGCGCCCCGCACGTCCTGCGGTGGATGGGGCAGCTGCCCAAGCGCAGACGCGGTTGCCGGTCCCACAACATAGAACCGAACCGCCCGCCAGTCGATGTCGTTTCCCGCCTTGGCACACGCGTCCACCGCTCGCGCAGAAGTCACGATCACCGCATCTACTCTCCCCTCATCTTCCCCACGGATGATGCGGGACAGGCGCTCGACATTCTCAAGTGCCGTTTCGAGAACGGGAAGTGAGAGGGGGATGAATGAGGCGCGCACAAGGGCCGCCTCGTAAGAATCAGTTTCTGGTGGTTGTGCAGGTGTTCTTAGAAGGAGAACTCGCTGTGTCATGGGCTTAAGGTGTGAGGATAGAACGGGCCGGGTTTCCGGGACGTGTTTAATGGTTCGGTCTTATCCGTCGCTTGTGTCAAGTGTCAAGTGTCAACATTGCACGGTTTGTCGCTTGGCCTCAGGCTTGCCAATGATTGGCACAGCCTATTAGCTCTGAACTCTCAACACGATGTCCTTGAAGAAAGAAAAACCTCTTCATTCCCTCATCGCGGGTGCGACTGCGGGCGGTGTAGAAGCGTGAGCAACAAACCGACCTTCCTGTTCTCTCATGTCTCTCCTCTAAGTATGGACATAGTTTGGTGACCTATCCGGCGGATTTTGTCAAGACACGCTCACAATTTGGTGGCAATGTGTGTCTCGCCCATTCTCACTCATTTCCGGCGTTGTGTCTCATGCTGTCCATCTAAAGCGCGAGTCGCCGCTCACGGTAATCCGCGAGACGCTGCGCTCAAAAGGCGTGCGCGGGCTGTACGCAGGCTGCCCGGCACTCGTCGTCGGGAATTCTGTCAAGTCAGGCGTGCGCTTTGTGGCCTACGACCGATTCAAACAGGCGCTCGCAGACAAGGACGTGAGTTTTGCTCCCCTGTTCCCCCCTTTGCCCAACCCCATCATTTCATCATTGTCATCGCCACCACCCCTTGCCCTGTAATCACGATCGATCGACTCACGCATCCGTTGTGGCTCCACAAGGGCAAAGTCAGCGCCCCTCGAAGTCTCTTAGCGGGGCTCGGTGCCGGCTTGATGGAAGCCATCTTCGCTGTCACGCCTTCAGAAACGATCAAGTACGCAAAGCCTCTCTCTTTTTTTTTTGGCCACAAACTCTAGCCATCCATTCCGCCTGTCATATTTCTATACTACCTTTCCAATCGCAACTGAGCCGCGTCACGTGAACTCAGGACCAAACTGGTCGATGATGCAAAACGACCTCAACCGCGGTATCGCGGTCTCCTGCACGGCACGACGTCCATCATACGCGAAGAGGGCCTGCGGGGGATTTACCGTGGGTTGTTCCCTGTCGTACGTCATCTCCCCTGTTTCCTTTTGCATGTAACGTCGGCTAACTTAATCTCGCATTCACCTCGCCCACACGCGCATTCTAAACACAGATGATGCGGCAGGGCGGCAATTCGGCCATCCGCTTCACGACGTACACTACCCTGAAGCAGACCGTGCAGGAGAAAATCCAGGCCGCGATCACCACCATCCAAACGGAGATATTTGGCCAG